>Ga0194063_10000002_pt1 | contig 334168 bp, 361 predicted proteins | sample SepL3720m_MetaG_FD_155459 | JGI IMG/M metagenome (GOLD analysis project Ga0194063, IMG submission 155459) | Anoxic zone freshwater microbial communities from boreal shield lake in IISD Experimental Lakes Area, Ontario, Canada - Sep2016-L373-20m | ecosystem: Environmental > Aquatic >... | reverse complement strand
CACCATAAACAACTTTAGGGAGACTACCTTCAAGATAAAGAATATTCGGGAACTCAGCAAAAATCATTACAGTCATCTCCTCCATAAGTGGAGGAATTTTGACCTTACCAACTAAACGACATTTAATCTCATTGTTTCTATCACGATAATCAGAAGAAAGACAAATAGGCTTAATCCGTAGATATTGCTCGTGGGATATTCTGATTTTAAATTTCATTGTGTCAATCATTTGTGTATTTGAAACGATAAAAAATAAGCAGGCGAACAGCCTTGTCATTCGCTTCTGTGTCAGAGAGGTCTACCCCATATTTTTTGAGGTAGAGCTTCTTAAAATCGTTAATAGCCTTTTTACTGAGTTTCATTCTGAACAGATTGTAGAAGTGAAAGGAGCTAAGTCACAAGTTAAGCTGTGAGGCTGGCTTAGTTAAGCTTTTGAAGAAGTTATTATGGTTTGAGAGCAAGTCTGTAGGCTCCTTTTCTATCTGTAAGAAGGGTTAAGTTCGTATTTTGTATCTTATCTTTCAACTGACTCAAAATGATGCGTACATTTGGAGCAGTCTTACCAATTCTCTTTTCCATATCTTTCACTTTGACTGGACTTCCATTAGCCTTAACCAACATTTTGAGCAATGCTCTGCGGTCATTGCCTTTAGCAGAACTGAATTCAACAGCCACAACACCCACTCTATAGAGATTTTCAGATTCCCAAGTGAAGTTTGGAGGCAGGGGTTTGTTTTCAATACTCTCAACCACAAGTGGATTTACTTTCTCTTGATGGCGAGCAAGCACATCCTTAAGCGAGTCTAATAAGAATACAAGGTTTCTTGGGAGGTGGGGTTCTCCATACATAATAGATTTAAACTGCCCATCTACTATTCGGAACGATTCAATATACTTCGGTTTTTCTTCTTTCCATGATTGAATATATCTTTGGTCTATCTGTATAAGTGAGGCAAACTTATCAAAGCGAACATTTGGAATATGTTTGAAGTCAGTTCTCGTAGTGTGGATTGAATAAAAATATTCAAGTAGCAGTGCATATCTAAAATTTAAATCATTGTCTGGTTCTACAACCTGCGGACTTTCAAATACCACCTCAAGAATATTAAGAATAGTTTTAAACATGTGTAGATACCCTCCTAGAGAATCCTCATAGGAGAAGCGAATAGCTTTAGGTTGTCCCTCACCCCAATAATAGGGAATGTCTTTTGGCATATTTAGATTGTCCTATTCTACCAAATATCATTATGAATAAATTTGATATAATTTCTGTATGAAAAAAACACTTGGTTTTACCTCTTTGTTTATTGCCGCTGTTTCATTTGGATCTTTTGGAATTTGGATAAGATTACTCAATAAAGAAATATCAATTTATCAACAAATTGTACTTAGAAACGGGTTTGCCTTCATATTTGCATTTTTGATAGTTCTACTGACAAGACAATACAAAAATATAGAATGGAAAAAAATGAAGAAAATCAATCTTTTCTTCTATACCCTCCTCGTGCCCCTTTCAGTAATAGCATTTAACGTTTCGATTATAAATACAAAAATCGTTTTAACCACATTTTCTTTTTATATCGGAACAATATTAACAGGTTGGATTGTGGGCCAATTAATATATAAAGAAAAATTAAATATAGAAAAATGGCTATCCTTAATATTCGTGATAATCGGACTTGGACTATTTGTATATCCTTTTACAAAGGATACTATTAATATAGGATTTATAGCTGGAATTATTAGCGGCGTTTTAGATGGTTTGGCAAATGGATTTAGAAAAGATCTGGCAGGAAAAGCTAGTAAATTTATACTGGTTCTACTTACAACCATTGGGGGAGTATTTGTTTCTGGTTTGATGATGGGCTACTTTCATCAAAGTATATTTTCTATGAGTACGATGTCTATGAATGGTTGGATCTTGGGAGCTTTTTTTGGTTCTCTTCTTGTTGGTGTAAACTATTTACTTTTGGTTGGATTTCAAAACTTTGATTTGAGTCTAGGGTCGGTTGTATTATCTTTAGAGCTTTTATTTGCGCTTATATTTGGAATAATCGTGTTTAAAGAGTTCCCGACAGGAACAGAACTTTTGGGGGGCATATTTATTATTACTGCAAATATATTTCCAAATATAAAAATATTATTAGAAAAAAAATATAAAAAATAATCCAAAAAAGCTCTTTTGGTATTTGTTACTATAAATTAAAATCTTGTAATGTCAGACGATGCTAACTATTCTACGGAGGGGAATGCCCCAAAGGTAATAAGAGGGGCGATGCAGATCATTGGCGGTATTATTCCTTATGCAGGTGGAGCTTTATCAGCGGCGGCAGGCGCATGGTCAGAAAATGAACAAGAAAAAGTGAATAATTTCTTTAGGCAGTGGATAAAAATGCTTGAGGATGAAATTAAAGAAAAAGAAAAAACAATCATTGAAATAATGCAAAGGCTAGACATTCATGATGATGAAATTTCAAAAAGACTTGAAAGTAAAGAATATAAATCTCTTCTAAAAAAAACATTTCGAGAGTGGTCTGGTGCTGAGAGTGAAGAAAAAAGAGTTTATATAAGGAATATCCTTGCAAATGCTGCAGCCACAAATATAACAAGTGATGATGTGATAAAGCTATTCATCGATTGGCTCAAAATCTACTCTGAACTTCATTTTCAAGTTATTGCCGCAGTATATAACTCCAACGGGATTGGAAGAGGAGCAATATGGATGAAAATAGGAAAGGCAGAAGTAAGAGAAGATTCACCAGAGGCGGGACTTTATAGGTTGCTCATTCGTGACTTAAACATGGGAGGAATAATAAGACAACATAGAGAAAAAGATATTTATGGTAATTTTTATGCTAAACCGCCCCAAAGAAGGGCATCTTCAAGCGGAGCACCAAAACAAATGGAATCAGCATTTAATAATGATGATGAGTATGAACTTTCAGAGCTTGGACAACAATTTGTCCACTATGCTATGACTGATTTACCCTTAAAAATAGAATCAAAAGCTTCTCCAACGACAAGTAATGAATAAGCGAGTTACTACCTTAAGCTAACAATTTGATTGTCAAGAATTAATAAAACACCTTCTTATTGCTTCAGCTTGGGGGAGCAAGGCACAATTCTGCGCCTTGCTCCGACAGATGTAGTACTACATCTGTCTTCGCACCAATGCAGAATTGGGACGCAGCCGGATACCGAATGGTATCCGTGCTAGCAAATTTAGCTTCATTTTTTCCTACTTCCAAAGGAAATTCGAATTTTTTGATATACTACTTTCATGGTAAATAATCCGCAAGAACTAATAACAACATTAAAGGCTCAACACCGTGGTCTTCAAAGCGATTTAACGAACGTGTTGGGTGAGTTGAAATCAGAAACTGTCCTAAATGCTAGTGCTGTAATTTCAAAATTAGCTAAGTTTAAAGAGGATTTGATAGAACACCTTAAGTTAGAAAACGGAGAGTTTTATCCTGACTATTTACACAAAAAAGAAATCAAAGGAGAAAACATCGCTCAGACGAAAGAATTTATAGGAGTAATGGAGAATATAGGGAAAGTTGTAATAGCATTTTTGGATAAGTACGACAACATTGAAGCAATAGAAAGTTCAAGATTAGTTTTTGATAATGAATTTAATAATATAATAAGGACTCTAAACACGAGAATTGAGACAGAGGAAGAAGGTGTTTATGAGATATATTTAGTGACTTAACCTTAATAATTATATAAATGCGTTGCAAAAAGAGATTGCACTTGTTTAATTTGGAGGTTGTGAATTTAAGTAAAGTATTTCTTGATTGCTTTAGTTTGAGGGAGCAAATCCAATTTATGGACTTAGTGTAATTGGAGCACTATTTTATTTCCTTCAAAATGCACATACATTCAACACAATAATGATGGGGATTGGCAAGGCGATTTTTTGGCCAGCCATCCTTATGTTTAAACTACTCACCTATTTAAAGATGTGAGATTTGACCCCCCTGTAAAACTCTGAGTAGCTATACACGGTTTAAATATATATAATGGTGCCTCACCATAAATATAAAAATATGAAAGAAGATCTAAATGCACAACTAAAAAAACTTCGTATTGAATTATTTGCCGATACCCAACTAACTCTCGACAAACTCATAAAACTTCAAAAAGAAATGAAGGAATCATTCAATAAGAGAATGGCCCAACTACTTGAAAGTAAGGGGTATTTAAAAAGAATTGCTATCCCAAAGAAATATATAAAATTATGGGAACATCACAATAAAAAAATTCAAATTCCTCTCAATTGGAGGTATCTACTAAGCGCTCCATTCATATATGGTATGCTTTTTCCGTCAGTTCTTTTTCACATTTCCATAGAGATATACCAACAAGTATGTTTTAGGTTGTATGGAATCCCTCTTGTTAACTTTCGTGAGTATTTTTTTAATGACCGACAATTATTATCCCAACTAAATCCATGGGAGAAGATAAATTGTATTTATTGTAGTTATGTAAATAACTTATTGCGCTATAGCGTTGAGATTGGTGGACGTACTGAAAGATACTGGTGCCCTATCAAATATTACCGTCGTGTCAACAAACAGCATTCGCAATATTCAAAATTTATCGATGAAGGCAATTCTAAGTCTGAGAATTTTAGAGAACAATGGGAAGAATTGCGCGACTTTTCTGATCTATCTTAAAATAATTCAAACATATTTCTATATTAAAGGAATTTCATAAAAGATGTCCATTCGTTTATCAGAAGTGACAGGAAAATCTACTTGTGTTTTTACCTCATCATTAAAGTATTTCTTTTCCATGTATTTAGCGATACCCTCCCGAGACAGACAAAGCAGCTTTAATCGGTGGATGAAATTGATAATCATTTAACTGTACATATTCGCTGCGGTAAATATATTCTGACTTTGATATCATATCAATATGGCATCAATTCAATTCTTCGGTTACGGTCTACTTATTGATAGGACGGTGCTTCAAGAAATAATTGGGCATGACCCAGGAGTTGCCAAAAGCGCCCTTGTTGAGGGGTATAGTCTTACCTATCAGACAATAGAACAAATACCTGAGATTATTCGGCCCGTACTTATGCGAGTTTGGGGAGATAGTTTTAGAGCATATACTTTAAAAAAAGGAAAGGGATTTGTTAGGGGTGTTATTTGGAATCTTTCTGAAGAAGAGTTTGAAAAAATAAAAAAATGGGAATGTATTGGAACATGGAGAGAACAAAAAAATATCAAAACATACACTGCACAGGGGGACACAATAGAAGCAGAAACAATTCTAGCAATAGAGGATCAACCAGTTAAAGAAATAGTTGATGGAATAAACTACGAAAGACATCTTAACCCAAAAGGAAAAATGCTAGAAGCTAAAATTAATGAGCAAAAATTTATTGATAAAGAAATGCTGAACTTAATTAGAAGACAACTATCAGAAGTGGGGGAGGCTCGTGGGCCCTCATATGCCTAAACCTCCCTTAATAAAGAAATCACCTTATAAATGGGATTAGAATGCTTGATCTTTGGGTAGGAGGGCAGACGTTTCAGCGTTTCTCCATAAATAATTTTTGGCACTCGAGCACCAATTTTTTGAGAGTCTTGAAATTTTTGCCAGATTATATATTTCTTACCTGATAAATGCATGGAACCAGTACACACTTTACTATTACATTTACACCCATGCGGACAAGGGCTACACAGCTCATCTTTTGGGCTAAGTAAGTATGAAATCGTAATTTCCTCTCCCTGTTTGATAGTGTCAATTGCAAAGAATAGAGTATGATTTTTGGATTTGTAAATCCAACTATTAGGAGAACAGGAGTGGTTTATTAAATGTGGTCCAGTCTTTGTTAAATCTGGGTAAATAGATGTACGATCTGTATAGTACATCAAATAGAGCCCCTTTTCATCAGTTTTGAGGTCATATTCAGCATTATCTACAAGAACTCCTAAGTAGTCGCCAATAACCACTCCTTTTTCTATAGTTTTTTTAGCATACACACCTCTCCCTTTTTCAGCGGTTTGTTTAATCTCCCAACAATCTTTTGGTATGAGAAACATTATGGATACTGTAACACATGGCACGCTTATTATCGAGAAAGCGTATATCTATTAAGGAGAAGGAGTTTGAGCAAACGATGAATGAATATGAAAGACAACCATTGAGGAAGGGATCTCTTACTATATATCCAGAAGGCCATGAGAATGATTGATCTTTTAAAAAATCTGTTTGTAATGGAGATTAAATTCCCCTCCCCCCTTACTCCGTAGATGATAGAGCCAACGACACCGATCTCACAGTAACTATCATTTAATACGATGTTATTTATTGCAACTTTCTGAGCCCCTTTCCACCCACAAAAACTATCATGCATTGCAATAATTCCACCTTTGACTAGAAATGGAGACCAATTCAAATAATCAAACCCTGCATTTTTTTCATCGTGTAGTCCATCAATGAAAAGGAGTTTTATTTTCTTATCCCAGTCACTTACAGCATCTTTAGATGTTTTTTTAAGGAGAAAAACGTTATTTTTTACATGAAAGTCCTTGATATTTTTATTGAATGCAGTGAGAGTGGGAGAGATTTTCCTTCCGTGATCTAATCTCCCTTGGTGTGGGTCGATCGCAAAAACTTTCTGCTTGGTTTTTGCCATATAAATAGTCGACTTTCCTTGGAAGCTTCCAATTTCAACCATCACTCCTTTGGTCTTGCGAACCTGCTGAGCGGCCTTATAAAGGAACTGACCCTCGTGGACTGATAGCCAGCCTGGCAATACATCAATTTTATTTATCAACTCTGAATTCATGTTGACATTCTACATTACATGAACAGGAAAATGGCATGAAGCAATAGACACTCTCTAGGATAAACCAAGTATACTGTTGACATGGACACACTGACATATCTACGTCAATTCAGGATTGGAGGACTCGCAATTTTTGACCTAATCGTTTCATATATAGGGATCTATTTACTAGCTCCACTTTTATCAAAAATAATGTCAATCTTTCGGTTGTCCATCTCAAGACATCAATGGTTATGGCTTACTTTACCCCTTGGTACGGTAGTACATATTCTCGTTGGTCAGCAGACCACTTTGACCAAAATGGTTTTCAACGCAAATAACTATTTAGCAATTATTGGCCTCATTTTTATGACATATATGGGTCTCAAAGACGTGAGAGTAAAAAAATCAAAACGGAAATAGTTTTTTTACTATACTATTATTTATATGGATCTTCTAACAAAACATACAACCTCAAACAATAGAATACTTAAATTCATAGCGATGAGTATCTTCATACTTCTTCCTATCATAAGTTTTTTCTTTGGAATAAAATATCAAGAAGCGCTCTATATAAAAAACCCATCTATCACTCACGATAAAAAAATAATACAACCAACACCACCCATCGCAACCAAAACGGCATGGAAAACATATATAAACAAAAAATATGGCTATTCAATCAATTACCCATCGAACTGGACAGTTCGAGAGTATTCTAACAGCTCAGCGGGAGCGACATTTAGACCGTTAAGCAAACCCAATGACCCACAATATGAATATATCACCATAGAGAGGAGAATAAAAATTCTTTCTGATGAAAAAGATGTTCCTTTTGATGAGTATGTAAAAATCGCAGCAAAAGGCGAGATACAAAATTATATAGATATAAAGACAATGAAAAAAGTGGTTAGTGATTCAGGAGTGATGGGGTATGAGACAACATGGAAAGTAATGTCGATTGGCGGAAGGCAATCAGGAGAATCATCCCCAATTACATACTTTCCTGTATTGCCTGATTCAAAAGCAACAATTCAAATAACTTTAGAAGAAGTCGCCTATCAAGACATATATGACAAGATGCTTTCCTCGTTTAACTATTTGAAATAAATTAAGTATCTATTTTTTATAAATTATTACTATTTATTATGAACTATATACAAAACGACTCACTTCTTAATTTAAAAGACAAAGTCGCAATTGTTACAGGAGGAACGGTGGGGATAGGATATGGCATAAGTAATCGATTGGCAGAAGCAGGAGCAAAAGTAATGGTTGTAAGCCGCAAACAAGAAGACGGGGACGCAGCTGTTGTTGAGCTAAAGGCAAAAGGATGTGTTGTAAGCTCCGTCCAAGGAGATGTCTCAAAAGAAGAAGATGTCAAGAAAGTTGTCGCAGAAACGGTAAAACAATTCGGGGGAATAGACATCTTAGTAAACAATGCGGGCATTTTTCCTATGGCGCCGCTTGCACAACTAACAAGCGAACTTTTCGACAACGTTGTCGCGACAAACTTAAAAGGTGTATTTTTATTCGTTAAATATGTTTCTGAGCAGATGATTCTCCAAGGAAGAGGGGGGAAAATTATAAATGTAACATCAATAGATGCACTTCATCCTTCAATGGTCGGGCTTGCCTCATATGACGCATCCAAACATGGAGTATGGGGGTTTACGAAAAATGTTGCGCTCGAACTTGCAAAGCATAATATTTGGGTCAATGCAGTTGCCCCAGGGGGAGTAATGACACGTGGAGTTGCCGAAATGCAATCAGGAGGAAAAACCGTAGCTGTTGAACGAAATCCAGAACCACCAAAAATGGAAGTTCCAATGGGACGAATGGGAGTACCAGATGACATAGGAAAAGCTGTTCTATTTCTTGCATCTGATATGGCTTCCTACATGACGGGAACTCAGATTGTGGTTGATGGGGGATATCTATTAAAATAACTGCTCTATGGTATGAAGTGCAGTGACAGTCTCCTTATTTTTTGCAAGGAGCTTTGCTTCGTTTATCGTTTTCCAACCCCAAATTGAAAATTCACTGGAAAGTTTATTTTCATCAGGAGCAAACATATTCATATCAACAGATATAAAATACCAGATATCAAAGTGAACTTCACATATCTGTTTTTTTGGATTTTCTATCGCCGTAATTGTTAAAAGAGAGGGAGGGGGTATAACTACAAATATATTCTCACCCCATTCTTCAGAAATCTCCCTGGTAACCGCCTGATTTGGAGCCTCTCCTTTATCAATATGTCCTCCATTGAAAAGCCATAACCCAGATTTTTTATGAAGACCCATAAAGACTCTTCTTGAGTGAGGATCAAAGGCCGGGAAATAGGAGCAAAAATGAGAGGTTGGATTTTCGTCTCTCGTCAAATGCCCGCTTTTTAAACGGTCCATGAATTGACGTTTAACTCCTTGATCCGCTGTCGTTTTATTAATTATTTCTTCCCATTTATTCATTCCTCTATTTGATTGGTCAAAAACTCCTTCTGTTCTTGCACCATATTTTCTGGGAGAGTTTTAAAAAATTTAAACTGCGATGCTTGATTGTTTAATGAAATTGAAGATGAGTCTGCCATCTCGCACTGGAATACCATTCCAATCGACCATCCAAATCCTCGTTCTTTCATTTCACTTGGATAGTGGAGATACCCAAGGAGTTTTACAAGGCTCACCTTTAAGCCAATTTCGTCAAGGGCAATTCTCTGAATAGCCCGCTCGACTGTCTCACCATAATAAACAGTACCACCCGGTATATGCCATAGATTATTCCACGAAGGAAGGTCTCTTAGAGTAAGAAGCGTTCCTTCAACCGTCTTGATTAAGATCTCTACAGTAAGGCGTGGAACACGTGAATAAACAGATGAAAACTCTTCATAAGTAAGTGGTTGGGTGCTCATTTCTTTTTTTTCTTTGTTACATTCTCTTTTTGTATAGAACTCCAATGGTATAGGTAAAGCGGCCCTCCAACCACAATCATTGCAAGAGCAGAGGAAACTTCCCGTTGTCTATTTCTCATAGACTCTTCTCGCTGAAACTGTTCTTGTGCGACAAGCTCCTGTTTTATTTGCTCAGCAGTTCTGACATCTTCTACTCCCTTTTGCATGACTGTCTGAGGATATGAAGCATACATATCAGCATTTTTAAATACATATACTTTTAAACCCAAATCTACCAGACGAGTGCATCCAATTACAAATACAACCAACCCAACAAAAGAAAAAAGATATAAATAGACAAGCCGTATGTTAATTTTCATATAAAATTAGTATAACAAACCATTGGCTATATATATGAAAGTATTTATTACCGTAAAACCAAAATCACACAAAGAACATATTGAAAAAATAGACGATCAACACTATGTTATAAGTACTCAAAAAATTCCAGAGAAAGGGAAAGCAAATGAAGACATAGTACGAATATTAGCAAAGCACTTCAATATCTCAAAATCAAAAGTAATTCTTATTTCAGGATTTACTTCAAGAAATAAATCTGCGATTATTGATTTATAAGATCAATAAATCAATAATCTACTTTTTTCTTCTTCATGATGCCAACCGCTATAACTGTTCCAACGATACCTAATACGGCAAGAATAGTGACGATGATCATCAACTGAGAAGACGTACTCTTATTAGGAGATACCTGTTCTTGAACATCTTTACTTCCACTCTTCATTGGTTGAGAGGACGAGGAATTTGCCTTCTGTAAAGCCTCTTGATCCTTTTGAGAGACAGTCACAATCCCCAACTTTGTCTCACTCACTGGTTGAGGCTCAGCCATTTTTCCATTCTTTTTTCCCGTTAGCAAATTTATACCTTCTTTTGCAAAAAAATATTTATTTGATTTAGTGAATTCATATATTTTATAACCAATTTTTGTTCCATTTTGTTTTACAAAACGAAGCGAAAATTCAAGACTAAGCTCGGTAGAGGGGAGATTTTTTGGGGCGATAAAAAAATATCCATTTATATCAGCTTTAGTTTGATAATAGACAGAACCACCATTTTTAAGGACAACTTCAACGGTTGCCTCAGGAATAATTTGCTGTTTTTCATCAAACGCATATCCCTCAATATAAGCCGGCAATTGATCAAGCACTAATACATTTTTATTTTGTGCTTGCACACTTTTTACTAAAAACCCAATTATTGAGTTAATAAATGACTTAACCTGAGGAGAAACATTCATAAGCGGACTTTTTGTAAACACTATTTCCATTGGATCATCAGGAAGTACATTCGCAAGAGGGATTTCCAATGTGTAATATCCAGAATGGTTCGAAATAACACTTGCCAACTCAACTTTTTGAGTAGTAGAAATCGATTGTAAAGCTTTTACGGTTGCAAGGGGATGTGACACCTTTCCTTTGATTCTATAGACTTCTTTTATCATATCCTTCTCTAAAGAATAGAGAATGCTTACAGGATTCTTTACGCTTGGAGCGACAGTAATAGGCTCCAAGGGGATATTTCGACATTCAGGTGAATTTGCTTTTTCATCAATTATTTCCCCTGGTTTATAAATAGAACAATGGCTTTTTGCATCATTTTCATCAATAAAATCATAAATCGCAGCCATGTTTGGATTCGTCTTTGGTGTTGCACTAAACTTGTATCCATTTGGAACAGTCACAGTCATAATATATTTTCCAGGTGGTACAAGGTAGTTATATGAACCATCCTCAGGAGTTGCCGTGTTGTTGTGTAGAACAGGATTGTTCTCAAGCGGTTTTCCGGCAGCATCATTTATTGTTGTGGTTACTGTGCCAAGAGGTTCAAGACTTACACTGTCAAAGACGATACCATAGGGATCATAATGAGTCCATGAAATTTTTGCACAGTCTTGACCATCTGACTGTAAAAATTTAAAAACGCCTTGTTGGAGCGTTCCTTGTCCTTTTATATTTGGATCAACCTTTTCAGAGACTTCGACACCAAAAAATTCATATGCACCCTGATTGGCAGCTGTTCCTCCAACCGTTGCATCAACGTTAACAACACCTGTTACATCAACCTCCTGTTTTGGATTATTAAACGTCACGTTAATTTGCCACTCACCTCGAGCTATACCAATGGTGCCACTAAATAATTCATCGTCCAGGGCTTTATTGCCTGTTCCACATATTCTTCCGGCCCCTGAGCCAATACATGCGACTGTGTAAACTGTAGATCCCGGCATAAAAGAGCCTGTCAAATATTTTGGGATCGACTGAGGGGTTGGAGGGTCATGCCAAGTCAAAGCTCTTGTGTTTCCCGGATCTTCTGGACGATTTTTAAGACACTTTACTGTTTTTTCGACTACGGCATTAGATTGAGCTGATGCGCTTAAAGGGAGAAGTAAGGAAGAAATTGCAAAAATATACAAAAGGAAAACGGTTTTTATTTTCATATGAAGCACAATTAATTCTTATTAACTATATTTACATTATGTATTATGATGAGGGTTGGAGTCAAGTGATACCATACTATGTCTCATTTTTTCGCAGAAAAAGTTTATGAAGTAACACGCCAAATCCCAAAAGGGACTGTTGCTACCTATGGGCAAATTGCACGCCTTGTTGGAAAGCCAAAAGCGGCGAGAGCGGTGGGTTATTATATGAAAAAAAATCCATATGCACCAAAAGTTCCATGTCACAGAGTAGTCTCTTCAGATGGCGATCTCACAGGGTATTCATTAAGTGGTGGCATTGAGGCAAAGCGCTCGCTCCTAAAAAAAGAAGGGGTTTTATTTACTAATAAGAAAGTAAATCTTTTAAAATCACAATGGAAAACAGGTGTGGTATAGTATTGTATGGACGCCCAAACTATTACACTTCCCAAAACACAAACCAAAATTTATTATTATTCTCTCATAGCCGTGTCTTTCCTGATCCCCCTCTTGATTTCAGGTCCTCAGCTTCTAACAGGATCGGTAGTAAATGCATTTTTATTTCTCACGGTTTATTTTTTTGAAAAAAAACAAACGCTTCCTATAATCATGCTTCCAAGCATTGGGGCAGTATTAAATGGCTTAGTATTTGGGACGTTTACTCCTTTTCTACTCTATTTTCTCCCATTTATTTGGATGGGGAACTACATTTTATCTTTTGTATTTGCTAAAATGCACAAAAAATCCTCGATTATATCCTCTGTTTTTATCAGCTCATTATGTAAAGCCCTCTTTCTATTCCTCATTGCTAATATTTATGTTGGAGTCCAGGTTGTCCCATCAATATTCCTCAAAGCAATGGGACTGTTCCAACTGGGTACAGCTCTTATCGGGGGAGCGTTAGCTTTCATAATCTATAAATCTATTAGTAAAAAAATATGAATGATCTTGAAGAGCTTAAACTACTCCTAGAAAAAAAAGAGCACCTCGTTGCTATGGTTGCACCCTCATTTCCTATAATGTATTCTCAATCAGAAATTATTTCAAAACTGAGAGCGCTTGGATTCGAGAAAGTAGTAGAAGTGACGGCTGGAGCAAAGAATACAAATGCCGCCGTTGCAAAACTATTTAAAGAAAATCCACAAGGTAGATATATAACGAGCCCTTGTGCGAGCTTTGTTCGTTATGTTCGAACAAAGCATCCCGAAATGCTCAGTTATTTGGCATTTCAAGCAGACTCTCCGATGGTCGCAACGGCAAAAATTGTTCATGAAAGGTTTCCAAATTTTAGACCAATTTTTGTTGGCCCATGTATTGTAAAGAAATTGGAGGCGAGTGAAGATTATCCAGAACTGAGTATGTTGGTTATCACCTATAAAGAACTTGAATCGCTCTTAAGAGAAAAAAATATACAAACTACATCTAGCGCAGAAGAAGCCCAATTCGATATAGAAGAGAAGGGGACACGCATATATCCTTTTGATGGGGGCCTAACCGATAGTAGTGGAATACGGAATATATTAAAAGATGAGGAAATCAGAATTGTCTCTGGTTATAAAAACTGTGAAGCGATTCTGAAAGAATTTATGGAGAATAAAACCATCCGTTTGGTTGACATTTTATTTTGTGAGGGAGGGTGTATTAATGGACCAGGAGTACTCAGTCCACTTACCGTCCCAGAGCGAAAAGAAAAAGTGCAAGAATATGCTCGCTCTACTACTTGACTTAGGAGTAGTTGACCGGTATAGTTTTATCCTATGATAACCCCACTCACAAATCAAACAACCTTTAAACAAGATGTTCTTGATAAAAAAGGCCTCGTATTTGTAGATTTTTTTGCAGAATGGTGTGGGCCCTGTAAAATGACGGGTCCCATCATTGATCAACTTGCCGAAGAGAAAAAAGAAATAAATTTTTATAAAGTGAATGTTGATGAAAATGGAGATCTTGCCTCACAATATTCTGTATTTTCCATTCCAACTTTCGTCATCTTTAAAGATGGGCAGATTGTTGGACAGTTTTCTGGAGCTATGGGAAAAGAAGGATTTGAAGAAGAGCTAAAGAAAGTCCAGATTGGTTAACTCGTTTTAAACAACCTCACAACCTTTGTCCCCATTTTTTTTATTGTCAGATGTGATCTTTCTAAAATATAGAGCAGCAGTGTTGCATACCATCGTTTTGCCTCCGTCGGTTTAGCCTTTAAATCTTCCAATATTTTTTCATCACTTATTGGAAATTTTATTTTGTACATTGCAGATTTAAACTGATCATCTGCATCACTGGAAGTTTTCATCCCTGCTTTTTTTAGATCAGGGGGAAGAGAAATGGAATCATCTTTTTTTGGTGTGATATATTCGGTTACCTCTTTCGTGTTGTCTTCATCTTCTGCAATCTCCGTATTTTTTTGAACCTCTTTTGGCGTAACGGAGGGCATGGCTTCTTTTGCCCCAGAGCTTACTCCATATTTCAACTCGTTATGTTTTTTGATCAATGCATCAATGGGCGTAAAGTTATTCATGGCTATATATCATATTAACATGTTTTTCCCGTTCCGCAGTCAGGGCAGTATGGGGTCCCGGCCCCGACAACGATTGCGTGATTACACGGTTCTTTTGTCTTGTTATTTACGCCGGGACAATGAAAGTGTGCTCCAGAGGCGGCCGCACAGCGACACAAACTCGGATCTTTTCTATGGTCTTTCAAAGCGCCAAATATATTTTCTCCTTGGGCCATAAGTCTAAAATTTGTGCTCAAGTTTTCGACTCCGCTTGAAAGTGCATCTATCCTTGTACCACCACAACTCCCCCCCAGAGTCATCGATGTCATACCCCTCTCTCTCATATATTGTTGGGCTAGAGCACTATAGATGGTGTCGATATCTTCCTCAGTGATTGAGTTCAGGTCAAATTGTTGGATAATATCATCGACAAGACTTGATCTCCCTATCTCATTAGCAAGAGATTTTCGTACTAATTCAAGGGTCTGCGAAAGGGAAAATTCAATAGAGTCTTTATTTTTATAAATGATTCTACCTTGTTGGTCCCACCGTTTATCAAGAAGTTTATCGATTGACCCGCCGGTTAAATAGGGGTGGGTAATAAAATGGGAAATCCTCTTGATCTCATCCTCTTTTTTGCCGGTCAAAGGGGGTGCGTCTTTGTATACATATGGCATTATTTGTTCAACCCATGATTCTCCCCCGGGAGAAATCCCAACTGCCACATTGTGGACTTTTTCTCCGTCAGAATACATCATATATAACTGACCATCTATGTATGGCTTTATGTTTCTGAATTTATTATTCGGATTATCATCGAAAACAACTTGGCCCGGCGGGCTGTAGAGTAGAACAACCTCATTAGGATTCTCAAGGGCTGCTGACACGGCAGATTCTATACCAAATTTATTAAGTCCGCCTCGTTCATCAGCGTCCACATTTAATACAACGCCATCAAGGGAGACAACCTCTCCATTTTTATTCATTTGGTAATAATTTGTATAGGAAACGACAGAATCTTCAAAGACGTGATTGATTGTTGTTAAAAGATTTGTACTCAGATAGTCTTTTTTTGTTTTTTTATCCATTCCCTTTAATAGCTTTGCCTCATCGCGGTTATATCCTCGTTCTGCTAATGTATCAGCAATTGGAGGCATGTAAATAGGATAATAAGTCGCTGGAGAAGAGTTAACAGGAGAGAAACGATTTTCAACAGATAAAGCCACCATACATGCACGTGTTTCACCTATCTTGATCGGTCTTCGGGCTTCCCTCTGACAAACAAAGGATTACCGCTGCGGCACAGCCACTGAATTACACAGTGTTCCCAACATGCCTTCCCATCTTTTGGATGGATGGCAACATCAAGACAAATAATAATCGAATACTGCTATATCCAAAAAAGAAAACAGCTGTGTAGAACAAATCGCCAACAAGTGTGTTTCTAAAGAAAGGAAGACCCATTGTATAGCAATATATTAGTCCTTGAATACTTTTTTCATACATAGATGAAGTCATCCAAACACCAAAGTTTGTTACAAGGAAAAATAAAACAGACCCAATTAAGCTACCTATTCCGATATATCCAACTGTCATTTTTTTTCTGAGCAAATATCCTATCCCCCCAATTAAGAAGAAGCTTCCGTACACGAAAGGCATAGTGGTATGAAATCCGAGGAAGAAATCAGAAATAAGCATTGCGAAAAATGGCAAAAAAAACCCTTTCCAGTTGGGCATTTTCATTCCTGAAAAAAGGGCAAGTGCGGCGATTGGAGCGACATTAGGAATGTGAGGAACAAGGCGAAGAAAAATAGCACCTAGCACTGTTGCGCACAAAGAAAGATATATTTCTAGAGTATTTTTTTTCATAGTTAATAGGTTTCAATTTTCCACTCAATTGTATCATTATTTTTTACTTTGTACGTTCCAGCACCCACCTCGGCCTGTTTCCCATTCACATAAAACGCCCAAAATTCCCTTTTTTCTGTGGATGCCTCTCTTCCATCTATTGAAGTAATAAATGTGTTTTCTCCGATCCCTTTACTTACGATTTTATGTGAGGAATAGAGCGCTTTTAATGCGGTTGAACCAGACGCTATGGCTTCCTTTTTTTCAGATTTAACACCATCAATGGCAATTATCTGATTTACTGTTAAAGCGGCAACTATGGCCTCCTTTTTTTGAACCTCTTTCTTTTGAGAGAATTGAAAAAAACCAGTGCCGGCGACAAGAGCGAGAAACAAAATAAATATGATTATTTTTTTATTCATTTTTTTGTTGACAGCTCATTCTGCTCGTTATAATATCGAGCATAAGTAAATAATAAATCTGATAGTCTATTTAAATATTGGATTATAGTAGAAGGTTCTTCCTTATCTGTAGTATTACTTTCATGGAACAAGCGAATAACAGATCTTTCCGTTCTCCGGCAGATTGTTCGTACCACGTGTGCCCAAGCAGAAGCAGGGGAACCTCCTGGGATGATAAAAGTGTGGAGCGGGGCAAGTTCTTTTGATAAGCAATCAATTTTTTTCTCCAATGCAACAACGTGTTGTTTACAAGGCTCAACACTGACAGGTGCCTGTGCAAGATAACCCATTAAAATATAAAGATTCTTTTGTATCTCAACTATAAAAAGACGCTCTTCTTTATCGGAGATATAAGTAAGAAATACACCCAAGGCACTTGTCAATTCATCGACGGATCCATAGGACTCAACAGCGAGAGAATCTTTTGAAACCCTCCTTCCGCCAAACAATCCCGTCGTCCCCTTGTCCCCGCTTCTTGTATATATTTTCATAGCACTTTTTTTATGAGCACTCTGAATATCCACAGCTATAGCATTTTTTGCACCCTTCTTCATGGGCAAAAGATGCTTCTCCACAGTCTGGACAGAGGTCAAATAACCCCTTTGGTTGTGAGACCGAAATAAGAGACTCTTGAGTTGTTTCAGTAATGAGCTTTGGATTTACATTTGCTTCTTCCTTCTTTATCCCCATGTTGTAATGCATCTTTAGCACTTTTGCGACAGCATCAGGCAGACTTTTGATTCTATCTTTCCCAAAACCGCTCACTCGTGCGCCCCCAATCCCTTCAAGTTGGTTGATTATTTCTTTTACTCTGTCCATTGCAGGAATACCTGATGCAAACCGAAGTGCAAGAGATATTGTCCGGGCCAATCCTTCTGCCATTGCAGAAATATCACTACCTGGCTTACTTATACTGATAAATACTTCTAAAGGTTCTGGAACAGTTCCTCCATTTGTATTTATTGTGATAAAAGCTGTGCCAACGGGAGTGTTCATACGATAAGTTGAGCCATGAACAACCATTGGACGGGGCTTAACCTGATACACTGGTGCTTCTGGTTTTTTATCTTCCTTCTTGTCCATTCTTTCCAAAACGCCTTCTCGAGACCCCTCTCTCATATAGGCAATTCCTTTAAGACCTTGTTTATAGGCGAGCATATACAAACGTTTCACATCCTCAACAGTGTGGTTATTAGGAGCATTCACTGTTTTAGAAATGGAAGCATCGACATATTTTTGAATGACAGCTTGTACTCCAACATGCTCTTCTGGTGTGAGCTCTTGTGCTGAGACAAACCATGCTGGGCGTTTGATTTTACCTTCCTTTAATTCTTTCTCATGCTTTTTGATCCATTTTTCATAGATATGATGGCGGATGATGTGTTCTCCCAATCTATCTCTTCGGATGAATTCATACTCATATACAGGTTCGATTCCTGATGTAGTATTAACCATAAGGGAAGTGGAGCCGGTTGGGGCTTGCATCAAAAGAAGTGAGTTTCTAATTCCTTTTTCTGCAATACTTTTCTGGACATCTTCTGGTAACGCTTGGATGAACTTTCCCTTAAGATATTTTTCTTTATCAAACATCATAAACGTACCCTTTTCCTTTGCATTCTCAACTGAGGCCTTATATGCTTCGTCTCGAATGATTCTATAAACTTTATCAATAAAGACGAGGGATTCTTTTGACCCATAACGCATATGGAGTTTAATAAGCGTATCTCCAAGACCCATTGTCCCAAGACCAATGCGTCGCTCTCCCTCAAGCTGTGTCTTTTTAATCCCTTCAAAAAAATACTGATCCATATCTATAATATTGTCTTGGAAGCGAACACCAGCATGAGCTACTTTTTTAAGTTCATTAAAATCAAATACCCCTTTTTTATCAACATCGTTTCCTTTAACAAGGGCGGAGAGATTAATCGAACCTAGATTACAAACACCCCATGGAGGAAGACCCTCTTCTCCACATGGATTCACACAATTGATTCTATTCCAGTACCAATTATTGTGCCATTTATTGTATCGCTCCATAAACACGAGTCCTGGTTCGGCAGATTTCCACGCGGCTTCGGCAATCAGATTCCAAATAAAACGAGCTTTTACCGTCTTTCGGACAATAACTTTTTTTCCAAGAGCTTTCCAAGTAAAAATATCACCATCCCATTTTTCATCATATTCAGGATCAGTAGTATCAGGGAAAACAAGGTCCCAATCTGCATCTTTTTCAACTGCCTCCATGAGTGAGTCTGAGACACAGACTGATAAATTTGCCCCATTAATACGTTTGAGATCTTGTTTAACAGTAATAAATTCTTCAATATCAGGATGCCAATCCCAAAGCATCAACATAAGTGCTCCACGACGCGTTCCCCCTTGTTGAATAATATCTTTCGTTGTAACAGAAAAGAGCTCTGCCCAGTTCATTGGGCCTGAAGAAAATCCATTTACTTTTCTTACCCTTGACCCTCGAGGACGCAGAGAAGAGAGATTGATTCCAACTCCACCACCCCGCGCCATAATTTCAACCATCTGCTTGAGTGTTTCAAGAATTCCACCACGTGCATCTTTTGGACTTGGAATGACAAAACAGTTATAAAACGTTACATCATATCCTGTCCCCGCTCCTGCCAGAATGCGTCCACCTGGAACATACTTAAAATCCTTCATCGCATCATTAAACTCTTTTTCCCACTTTTTCTTTCCCTCGGGAGTCTTTTCTTGTGCAGCAACGGCTTTTGAAATACGTTTCCACATATCTTCGGGTCTTTTTTCCATTGGTTTTCCTGCTTTGTCTTTTAGTGAATAGCGATCAAGAAAGACTTTTTCCGAGATTCCTGTGAGTTTCATAAATTGATTATTAATGTATTAATACAAAATTAAACTATTAACTAAGTTTTTTTATTTCTTTTTGGAAATCATCAAGTTCAACAAATCGTTTAAACACTGACGCAAAACGAATATAGGCAATCTTATCAACTTTTTTTAATTGTTTTGCAATCAACGCACCAATCACCGAGCTTTCTACTTCTGCTGTATCTCTCTGCTTTATATCAAGTTCTATATTCGCAATCATCGACTCAATTTGTTGTGCAGTGACCATTGTTTTTTCGCATGCCTTTTGCAATCCAAGTCGCACCTTATCTCTATTAAATCGTTCTCTTTTTCCGTCCTTTTTTATAACAAGGACAGGAAACTCTTCTGAGCGTTCATAAGTTGTGAATCTTTTTTCACACTTAGGACACATTCTCCGCCTTCTAATTGAAACACCTTCATTAACTAATCGGGTCTCAATTACTTCAGTATTTGCGTTTTCACAAAATAAGCAATTCATAATAATAGTGTCAATGAAAAATTTAGAACACTAGAGGTAGAATTACAAGCGGTCAAAGTAGAACAAAGTAGCACATCATTTTTGAGTTAGCCGTGGTTAGCACAGCGTTCCTTTATATGCCATATATATTATGAACAGAATGTGAGATTTGGGTGGTATTATATATCTATTGTATGAACACATATATTCTTGACACAAACCTCTTTTTCAATATGCAGGCAGGGCTTCAATTTGGACAAACCACTGAGCAAGTAATGAAGGCAATGACACTATGTGGAGGAAAGGTGCAGCTTTATATGCCCCCTCGCATTATTGAGGAGTTCTTGAGCTTTTTTGATAACAAGGAACAAGAGGTGATTAAAAAACTTCTTTCCCATATTATTGTCAAATCTCCTAACATCGACTCCTTTCAGTTTCCTGCTTCAATTTTTTACACCCTAGTTGACGATATTAGAAACAGAAGCTACCGAGGCCTGAGAACGGGGGAAGAGGAGATAGAACAAGCAGCTCAATCATTTATAGGAGCACATACTCTTTCAAAAATGGAGTTTCAAAAAAAAATAGGAGTGCAGATAAAAGGATTTAGAGATAGATATAGACAGGCAACACGAGTGGGATTTTTAGATAGCGTTGCCGACCTTGATATTATTGTGCTTGCAAAAGAGTTAGATGGGGTTGTTATCTCAACAGACGAAGGCCTTCTTAAATGGTCACGGCTTTTTGGGGTGAAAGAGATGTCTCCATCGGTTTTTGGGGAGAAGATGAGGGAGCTTGTTCCTGATCTTCTTCATCTGGCATAAGATTTGAAAACCAGATTACCAACTTATCAGTAAAGCTCTGTTGAGGTTTTTGGACATACATAAGATGCTTTGATAAAATTGCGTTTATAGTGGCTTTCATTTCTTCATCTGGAACAATAAGATATACATGGTATGAATAAGGAGCATGGCTGACGAGAGTAAGGACATTAAAATGAAATTTTTTGGTGTAATAATAGTGAGAAAGGAATTCCCATCTCAATGATATTCCAGCCGTCTCAATTCCAAAAACAGTGATGATATTAGTTATTTCGGGAGGTGGGGTGATAGTGAGGACGTAAAAAAGAAAGAGAAGCGTCAGAATAGGAATAAGGAGGACAATATCTCCAAAAAAGAACACAATAAGACTTAAAAGGAGAGCTAGCGCTATATAAAACCGTAATACATCATTACTTCGGCGTTTGTAGGCACGAAGAGGCGCCTTCCACGAATACAACGTCTGCGGATTCTCCATACCTAATTCTTGCTTACTAGAAGAAAAAAGTCAATTCGAGTTGCAATATATAACCTATAATGATATAATTACTATCTATGGAACAATTCAATAAAGCCCTCTCATTTATCCTTGGTTTAGTTGTCGTCGCAGTATTTATTGTTGTTGCGAGTGGCAAGTTTAACATTAAAGGTTTAAATCTAGCAAAGTCTACTGCAACAGCTAAAATTACTCCAACTAGTGTCCCATCACCAACAAAAGTACCAGCTAAATATAGTGCATCAACCACACAAAATACTCAGCAAAATAACACGAATTTTCATAGTTATTCTGGAAGCACGATGAGTACAAAACCCTCATCTATCCCAAATACTGGAGTACCTATAGTGATGTTTCCACTCCTTGGATCATCTCTCATTGGAGGTATCTTCATGAAGAAATTCGGGAAAAAAGACTAACCCTTTAAGGAGTCCCAAAACCTGGAATGCGAAGAATACCTGTTCCAATAAGGTTTACCAAAAAGACCGAACCAAACGTAAAAATAAGGCCTATTATAGACCCATAAATAAGTCGTCTCCCATAATTTAACTTTTCTGGATCTGCTTGAGAGGAAAGAATAGTAAATCCACCATACATCAGATAAAGAAATGCTACTCCTCCCGTAAGACCAAAAACAACATCAAGAATCTTTTGTACAAAAGTGGGAGCTGCAGACTGTGTTGTAAATCCAACAGTTGTTCCTGATGAAATACACCCCAACATTGTGTATTGTCTTCCAAGCTTCGCAGGGAATGTTGGCACATTATCGGCCCCCATAATAAGCGTTTTACATGAAAGAGCAGTGGTTGCGGTTATATTTGATCCAAGCGTAGTTGCATAAAGGCACTTTGCGCAGGTTACCCAGTTTCCAGGAACAGATGCAGCTGTCACATTGCAAGTGGCTGGGTCATTATTACAAAGCCCACAAGGATCGCACGTCATAAATCTTGCAGCAAAAGAAGAAGAAGGGGACATAAAAAATAGAGAAACAAGAACCGCAAAAACAATACCAACTTTTCTCATAGATTTAGTATACATTATTCTCCGATTTTAAAGCTATAATTAATTTATGAAGCGATTCGCTTTGCTGTGTATTATTTTTGCTACATTTCTTATTGGTGCCATCCCTTTGTATGCGGATGAGTACTCTGACCTTACAAAACAGATTGATGAATTGAAAAAAGTTTTTTCTGAGATGAATAGTGCTAATCAAACAAATGAAAAACAACTTCAAGATTTACAAAAAAAATTAAACAACATCAAATCCCAAGTTTTTATACTTGAAGGACAAATTGAAACAAAACAAGAGCAGGTGACAGAGGGTGAAAAGGCCTTTGCTACACAACAAAAACTTCTTAATCAACGAGCTCGTTCATATTATAAAAACATGGGGAAAAATTCATTTTCTATTGTCAACCTCTTACTCTCAGAAAATATATCAACCTCACTCCAAGGATATTTTTATCAAAAAACACTTGTTGATGAAGATAAAAAAGCCATTATTCGCATTGCGATATTTATCAAACAAGCGGAGGATAAAAAAAAGCAGCTAGAAACAGAGCGTACGCAACTTGCCGTAGTGAAAGCTGAGGTAGATAAACAATCTACCTTTTTAGCTGGGGAAGTAGAAAAGTCAAGAAAATATTTAGGAGAGTTACAAAGTAAAATTGCATCCCTCACAGCGCAACAACAATCAATTCTTGCACAAAAACTTGCAGGATTAAATATTACCCGTTCTGCAAATTCAGCAGGTAGATGTGATAGTGATCTTACTAATGGCCGTGACCCAGGCTTTAGCCCAAAATTTGCATTTTTTACATTTGGGACACCAAATAGAATAGGGCTCAATCAATATGGAGCAAAATTTAGAGCATCATTTCAGGGACATGAGGATATCCTGAAGGCTTATTACAATAATATTAATTTTGAAACACGTGACAATATTACTATTAAAGTTCAAGGCCACGATTCGATGCCCCTAGAGACATATTTATTAGGTGTTTGTGAAATACCAGAAAGTTGGCCAATGGAAGCGCTAAAGGCACAAGTAATAGCGGCAAGATCCTATGCTTTGGCATATACCAATAATGGTGCAAATGAAATCTGTACAACTGAATCATGTCAGGTATATTGTGGCGAGAAAAAAGGCCAATGGAGAACAGCAGTCCAGGAAACTTCTGGAAAAGTTATGACACAAGGAGGTACACCTATTAAGGCCTGGTTTTCCTCAACTCATGGAGGATATATCTTTAGTTCAGGAGAAATCGGGTGGAATAATACTGATTGGACAAAACATGCTAATGATTTTGAAGGGTCTGTTGGAAGTTTTGATGAGCTAAAAAATAAGGCATATGATCGTGATTCCCCATGGTTTTATTGCGATTGGGGATCTAGATCTGAATATAATAAAACCGCATGGCTTAAGCCACAGGAAGTAGCGGACATTGCAAATGTCATCCTCCTTGCTCGAAAAGATTCAAACACGCGAAGCCACCTTTATCAACCTGATCAACCAAACCCCGCAGGGACAGATACATGGGACGCGGCGAGAATCCGACAAGAACTGGGAAGTGCAGCATATAGCACAATCGACTCTGTTTCAGTAAACGCTGATTTTGGGAGCGGTCGCACAACCACTGTTTCGGTTTCAGGAGACGGGAAAAGCGATAATTTTTCAATGAACGAATTTAAAGACTTCTTCAATCTACGTGCACCTGCAAACGTTCAGATTGTCGGCCCCCTGTTTAACGTAGAAAAAAGATAGCTATTTATTTTTTAACGGTTTTAGTTTCTTTTGCACAATATTGTTAAAAACAATCTGCACAAGTGCTGAAATACAAGCAACGATAAGAAAGAAAACAACCCAATTACTTGGTCTAACCCACTTCCATACGGCTTCAATGACCAAGATATGAATGAAAAATATCTGGTAGGAATTAACACTATAGAAATGAATAATATTTTGGATAGGCGGAATGGAAAAGATCCTTATCCGTGAGAGGAAATAAAGAATATTAATGGCAAAAAGGCTATAGCTTATGTGGTATAAATTTGGTGGATATTTATTACTATACATGCTGAGTGGATGATTGAGGGGGACAAGGATAAGCTGTTGAGTCCCAATAAAAAGCGCTCCGAATAGAATAGTCGCGAAAAAAAAGAGAATTTTATTCTTCCACATACTTTCAAAATAAAGCGTGTAAATAATGACGAGTGACCAAGGGAGCCACATAATGTTTTTATAGAAGGGAAGCGGGGTAAACTTCAAAAAAATTAAAGAGGAAATAAAGGCAATTGCCGTATATAAATAAAAGAGTAATCTTTGTTTGGCAAATAGATATTGAATGATAGGAGTAAGAAGCATGAGCTGTACGAAAAGAAGGACAAGCCAATTAAAATCCAACCCACCGATAAGCAAAATACTTTTAATAATATAATCTTGTGAAAAAGATTTTCCCATGGTGAGATTCATAAAGACGACATAGGTAATGAAGAAGAGATAAAACGGAATAAGAAGCCGCTTAAGTCGTGAGTAGACATAAGAGATGATAGCCCCAAATGTATTTGGATACGGTTTTTGGAGAGATAAATAAGCCGAACAAAAGAGGAAGGCGACTACGGCAAACTGGCTTATTTCACGTGTTGTATAGGCCATTTTATCAGAAAGTAAGTATGCGTTAGTGTGGATAAGGATCATAACAATTATTGAGATACCGCGGATATCATCAATTTCGGGGAGACGTTTTTTTATCTTCATATGTAAATAGTATGCCAAAAATAACGGCAGTTACCAACATGTTTTGTTGAAGCGTAAGCCAATAGTGATCAACAATCCCACTTAAAACTATACTCAGAAAAGGGAGGAAGAATAGCAAAAGTGTTGAACGCGCCTTCATTGTCTGAAAAATCGAAGCAAAAACCAAGAAACTAAGAGGAACACCAAGTTGAGCCACTAAAAGGAGAAATATGTTGTGAACCGGCTGCTCAAAAAAGGAAGAAAATTTTTGGGGATAATCGTGTTGAGCAATAAGATAGCTTCCGGCACCCGTCCCACTTAATGGCCATTTAATAATGATTTGAGCTGATTTGTAGACAAAATCTGTGCGCTTATCGAAACTATTTCTATCCCCAGAAATATTTATAGCGATAAAAACAAGAAAGAGTGCCACGGCCACTTTTGAAATAGTGCAAACTCTACATTGAAAAACAGACCGCGAGAAATAGAGAAAATTAAGAATGACATATATAACGAGCGCAGAACGTGAAAAAGATATAAGAATAAGTAAAGAACATAAAATCAACAACATCGATTTGAATAGTTGATTCGTTATTCTTTTTTGGGTCAGTACAAATGTATATATCAATAAATAAAACCCCCCCATGGAATTAGGGTGAGAAAATGTCCCGTATGGGCGAAGGAATTCTTTTCCAAACAGATATGCTTTCGCGATACCGGGAGTTGTTATAGCAAATCTTCTTTCGCCGAAATAATACCAAACTCCTTGCAAGCTATGTCGTAGAGATAATTGTTGGAGTGTAAGAGTAAGCTCAAGAAGCGCACCACAGAGGAGTCCAGAGAGAAGAGCAACATAGATATTTTTGTTGCGGCCCTTCTGTTTGAAGAAATAAAAAACAAGAAGCCACTGGATAATCCTTGTGGATGTATAAAACCACAACTCTTTCGATAAAGAAAAATAATAGTTAATAAAAATAAGAAGAACAAATAGAGCGAAATACAAAATATTATTTTTAATATATAAAACAAGCTGATGTTTTATTCTAAAAAGTGATTGAATTGATAGAAAAATAAAAGGTATAGAAAAGACATCTGTGAAATACAATGTTGGTGCAAGATAATCTATACGAATACCGGAAAGATAGGAGAACGAAAAGAAAAAATGCTTCCCCAGTTGAGTTGCAAGAAAGAATGAAAAAATAAAAACGAGCATTGGTAAAACAGTGAACTTTATTTTTTCCGGCACTCTTCTTAATTTCTCATTTATAATATACATCTATGGACTATTATAAAGAAAAACAATTTTTAGCGGAGGTTAATGAAGGGGATGAGGTTGTTGGGAAGATTGAAAAATGGGATGCTCATAAAAATGGAATATTACATAGGGGGTATACTGCCATTATTACATTTGAAGATCAATTGGTTCTACAACATCGAAAACATCCTGTGTTTGATAATGTCTATGATTTTTCTTTTTCCTCACACCAGATTTATGTGAAAGATGAACTACAAGACGGAGTTGTTTCAGTTCTTGAGGGATTGCAACGAGAATGGGGGATACATGCAGAACATGTAGTCGATGATATAACACTCCTCAAAAAAGTATATTACAAGGCGTTTGACGATGTTGCTGGCTATTATGAGCATGAAGTTGACCATATTTACACAGTAGAACTCAATAAGCTTCCCGAACCAAACTATGATTTTGCCTATGGATTTTATTTGATTCACAAAAACCACATAGACAAACTACAAGATGCGCGTATTTTCTCGCTTCTTGCACCTTGGGTTCACACCCTTCTTAAGGGTGATTCTCTGCTAAAATAAGGGGAATGAAGATATTTAATAGGACATTTGAGCGAGAATATGAAAAACTGGAAACAGTTGAGGCTGGTGTTGTCCTTACTGGGCCTGAAGCGAAGGCAACCTTTCTTAAACAAATTCGACTTGATGGTTCATATGTAAAACTTATGAGGGGTGAAGCATTCCTCATTAATGCAGACATTCAAAAATATAAATTTGCAAAGCAAGAAGAGTACGACCCAAAACGGAGTCGTAAACTTTTACTCCATAAAAAGGAGCTTCTCAAACTCCAGACAAAAACAGCTGAAAAAGGGCTCACACTCATTCCCGTTTCATGTTATGAAATAGGTCCCTATATAAAAATTGAAATCGCGATTGCTCGAGGAAGAAAAGATTTGGAAAAAAGAAAGTTGGAGAAAAATAGAGATATAACACGCAATGAAAAAAAAGAAGCAAAAGAGTGGATGAAGAGATAAATTATACTTGCGTCTTCACTCTTTCTTCTTCAAGTATTCGTTTCACCTCGCTGACAAGCTGCCCTGGATTATAATCACTTTTTATAAGATATCCACGTGCATTTAAAGCTATCCCACTCGCTATGCTCGTCTGCTCTTCAGAATTTGTGAGAAATAAAATAGGACCATTTTTTTTCTGTGGGGGAGATTCTTGCAATTTTTGCATAACAGTAATTCCATCTATTTTCGGCATGACAATATCAAGTAAAACCAAATCATAGCCGCCTTTTTGAAGAAGCTGAAGTGCCACCTCTCCATCTATCGCCGTTTCGACGACAAAATGCTCACTTTCAAGCACTTGTTTATAGAGGTCTCTAAGGTATGTTTCGTCTTCCACAACTAGAATGGTTTTCATTACGGTTATTGTAACATATTGCAAATTTGCAAATGTAAATATCTCAGAGAGGGCTTAACGAGCACATGTGATTCATGGTATAGTATAAATATGCAACTCTCAAAAGAATTTACTACAGTAACTCCATTATCAAAAGCATTAGCGCTTGCGCTTTTTATTCTTCTTCCTATCTTGGGCTTTTCTTTAGGAATGAATTTCCAATCAGTAATACAGAATGAGATAAAATCTCCCTCTCAACCCCCCGTTGCTTGCACGATGGATGCAAAGATTTGTCCTGATGGGACATCTGTGGGGAGAACTGCGCCAAGCTGTGCATTTGCAGCATGTCCTTCAACCACAACAAAAGGAAAAAAATTTACGGGAGAAATTACAAGTATTAATTACGGATGTCACACAGACGGGACTTGTTCTCTAGGAATAGGGAAGGCAGGAGTGATTGTCGCCAAGGGGGAAAGCCTCAATAAAATTGAACCAGTGGGTAGTTTTCCTTCCGAAATCCTCGATGAGAAACTGCTTAATACTGTTTTACACAAACAGGTGGAAGTATATGCAGCGAGTGTTGGTGGAAGAACAGATGCATACACGCTTTTTGGCGACAAATCATATTATGTCAAATTCACTAATCTCATTCAAACGACTTGTGGAGGAATTGCAGGTAAACTTTGTTCTGCTGGATATTATTGTAAATATGATGGAACATACCCAGATGCAGCTGGAACATGTATAAAAAATGTACCAACGACGACAAAATATATATGTCCAGAGAGTGAGTATGTTGATTGTATGCCACCGATTGGGATAAAAAAAACTGAATGTAGTTCAGCATTTCTTCAATGGGCAACGGAAAATTGTCCTGGGTTCCAAGGCGCTGCATATTAACGTATAATGGAGTTCCATGTTTGATAAAAATCTCGCTCTAGTTGATTTAGAAACAACGGGGATGAGCGCGGCCCGTCATCGTATTATCGAGATAGCAATTATCCGCATAGAGGGAAATAAGATTGTGGACAAATATACGTCTCTCATCAATCCTGAAGTATCGATTCCACCATTTATAACACATCTGACAGGTATTTCAGAAGATGATCTTGATGGAGCGCCCATATTTGCGGATGTAAAGCGACGAGTAAAAAAACTCCTCACCGGGGCGACATTTGTTGCTCACAACGTATGGTTTGACTACTCTTTTATTCAAACAGAGCTTGGAAGGGTCGCAATTCCATTTGAATCGAAGCGTTGTTGTACCGTCCGTCTATCAAGACGTTTATTCCCCCAATACAAATCGCATAAGCTTGAATCAATCATAGAACGATTCGGATTTACCTATAAAAGCAGGCATCGCGCGTATGACGATGCACATATTTTATGGCAGTTTTTACGTCATATTAAGAAAAATATCCCAAAACAAACCTTGCAAGAAACATGGGAGCTCCTTGCAAAAGTTTAAGCAATAAGTTCTGAAAGGGAAGAAATACATCGTGCTCCTTTTTTTATAAACTCTTCTTTTGAAGTGAGACCATTTGGGATCGCAATAAAATGGATACCTGCGCCTTGCGCTGCCTGCATGTCTCGTATATCATCTCCTATATAGAGAATTTCATCAAGCGAAATATCTATTTCTTTCAAAATCTGAATTACTGCATCAAATACCCGCGGATCTGGTTTATGAAACAGAGAATCTGTGGATCCTTGAATGAGATTAAATTTTCCATAAGGGAGCCCATCTTTTTTCATATCTTTGACTACTGACTCTTTAGTCATGCTCGTAATGACACCGGTCCAGAACCCATGATTTTGCAAATATGTAAGGACAGGAATTGTATCGGTAAAAGGATATTTAGGATACCTATCATCAAGTGAATGATAGTTATTTTTCATATTTTCCACGGAGTCTTTATTGGTATAAAACAACCGGATCATGGGCTCAAATGGCATACCCCAATAGTTACGAATTGTTTCCTCTGTGAGATCATGGTTGTAAAACTTTTTTGCCGCATGTTGATGCTGTTTCCACTTTACTCCCATAGCCTCAACTAATGTCTCGTCAAAGTCAAACAAAATAGCTTTGTAAGAGGAAATAAGCATGACTTAAGTATATCATTCAGAGTTTATAAAAGGCTAAAAATGGTATAATAGAAGCTCCATTGGGGCTTGCCCTGAGCGAAGTCCTGAGTTTATCGAAGGACAAGTCGAAGGGGATGACAGGAATCGATGGGGAATTCGCACATTTACAAAAGGTGAGGGCGTAGTTATGCGTTGGACGCGAGCGATTGCGTTCAAGAAATAGCAAAAAACAATAACAGCAACATCTTTTAAAGATGCTCTTTCTGAAATCCAGGATTTAGCGGAAGCTAAACTTGCAAAAGCATTTGGCGCAAGCCAATTTGCTCCAGCATTGAGACTTGCTTAATTGCAATATCTCTTGGAGATCGGCTCATTCCTTTGATCCTTCCGACTTGCTTAGGAAATGAGGTTTAACCAGCCGGAATAGGTGAACCGTCATTCCCAATTGGGCGGGGAGCAGAAAACCATTAATTGGCTGCATAGAGAGGTTTGTTTATTTCCCGACTTTATGCATGCGTAAAAAATACTCTATCCCTCACTAAACATTTGTAAGTATGTTTCCTCAGATCCGGGTTCAATTCCCGGCATCTCCACACTTCGCTCCCATAACTCTATTGGGAGCTGCGTGGCAAGCGAAGCCCGATGGCAGCGCATATGTCTTTTGTTACAATAGACACACAATGGAAAAAAACTTTCTTGTCTCACAGTTCTACAATATTTTGTATCTTGCAGGGTTTGAAACACTTTCTCCTCACGAGAGGGAAGCATATTTATTACTTGTTGGGGACAGGAAAATAATCATAACCGATGCGCGATATAATGGCGAAAAACATAGTGAAGACAGCGAGCTTTATATCTTTAAACAAGGAGAAAAAATAGGAGAAGTAATCCAGCGGATCTGCAAAGACAACAAAATCACAATACTCGGATGCGAAGCGGATGATTTGAAATGGAGTGAGATACAGATGATACAAAAATTGGGAATAGAATTTATTCCAGTCGCTCACGCATTTTCATTGGAGAGATCAATCAAAACAGATGAAGAACTGTTTGCAATAAAGCAGGCATGCCATATTGGAGATCTTGTACTTAAGGATATTACTCCGTATATTCATCCAGGCCAGACAGAAAAAGAAATAGCATGGCTTATCGAAAAATCAATTAGGGAAGGATACAATGCAGAACTTTCATTTGATCCTATTGTTGCAGTCGATACACATGCTGCCGTCCCTCACTATAATACGAAAAAAGGAAACGGAACAATCGAAGACGGGTCATTACTTCTTCTTGATTTTGGAGTGAAGTTTCACAACTATTGTTCCGATATCACGCGGATGGTAGGAGTGGGAGAGGTGGCGACCGAAATAAAAAAAACATATTCTCAACTACTTGATGTTCAAAAACGAACGATTAGTTATGGAGATACTGAAAATGAATTAATAAAGATGGACGAATATTGTAGGAAAGAATTACAGAAATATGGTCTCCCCATATTCAATCATTCGACAGGTCATGGCATCGGGCTTGAGGTACACGAATCACCTCGTGTGAGTTTTATTTCACAAGAGACAAAAAAACCCGGCCAGGTTTTTACAATAGAACCCGGCGTATATATCGATGGCAAATGGGGGATGAGGATTGAAGATACTATCACAGTTTTGGATCATGGGGAGCTTGAGGTGCTGACTCGTTTTCCAAAGGAGCTGATTCTTGTTTAGGTCCTTCTTCTTTATTTTCTTCCTCAGGTAAATCTTGACTCATCTCAAGTGTTTGTGTATTTTCTTCGGTCTTCTTTTTTACATCGACGAACTCTTCCGTCTCTTCGGATTTTCGTTTAAGTTTTTCAGTGATCTCCCGTTCCTTGTCCATGTCATGTTTTACTGCTTTTGCTGCCTCAATTTTTGCTTTCAAATATACAATAAGCTCTTCTCCCTTTAGACTGTTGATAAGGAAGATGGGAAGAATATAGGCAAGATCATCAATGCCTTCCTGACGTTGTTTATCGTCCATTGATAGGAGCTTATTGAGTGTATTGGTGATGAACACGATATCTTGATCAACCCATTGTTCACGGGATGTGATATTTTCAGAAGTAGGAACTTCGCCTTTTTCATACTGACTTGTCCACATCTTTTTTACTTCCTCATAGTCTTCAATCGACACACCTGGAGGGATGGTTACTGTTTGTTCAATTGCTTTTTCTGGCTCTGTAACAAGGGGGGTTTCAGCTGCTTTTTGTACATCCTCCACTTTCAGCTTTTCTTTCTCGGCGATTTTTTTAACCAACTCCTTATCTGCTTTTATCGAATCGGAGACGGCTTTGATAATTGATTTAATTGTTCCAGCGGCAACACCAGTTTCCTTCGTAATATTTTCAATAATCTGTGCTGGTCCCTTTGCGATATTCACTTTATATGAGCCCAACACCGTTTGTATTTGTTGTGCTGGGGCTTTTGTTGCCTGAGATATACGTTCAACAGCTGAAGTATTTGAACTTGCCGCATTAACAAGCGCCATATTTATAGAAGGAGCAGTCATTGGGGGCGCTGTTGTTACAGATCGTGGGACAGTCTTTAATATCTCTTCTTTTCGCATACTCATATCTGTTCGAGATGATGAGATAGAGGATAAGATTTGACGTGCAACCTTATCATCTTTGATCGTTCTTGTTTGAAGTTCATTTCGAATATTCATGAACTTTTGTCTCTCAGCGGGAGTAGATGCTTTTGTTGGTTGAGACAACATATCTATGTTTTTCTTTACTGTTTCATTTGTCTGTTTATTAGTTTCAAACTTTGCAATGTCGGTAATCTTACTCATTGAAAGATTAAGTGATTTTGTGATATCCTCAGTTCTTGTCTGTTTGATTTCTTGAATTGTTTCAAGCTTTACATGATTCTGCATTTCGGTATCTCTATTCACCTTCATTGAAGTGTTATTAAAAGAATGTGAAGTGGGCGGAAGTGATGGTGGTTTTGGTGGGGGAGGGGCAAGACGATCATACATCGACATCAATACATTTTTCATCGCCATAATTCCATCACAACAATAATCTCGGAAGATACGAAGAAGTACCCATGGAAAGAAAATAACAGCCCAGAGCATTATAAGAGAGATAACATATTCTGCAAATGTGTCAATATAATTGCCATTATTTAATGCGCCTATTATTTGGTTTCCAATCTGAGCAGGTCCTCCATAGACAATGTTTATTCCTGTTGGGTAGATATATCCAGTAATCTGTTTTGCGCGAGAAAAATCAAATTGAAAGGGGATGCCACCCCTCCAAATTGTCGTTAGAGCTCCAAGAAACAGAGCAAATAATGGGCCATAAAATATCCATTGAGCGAATGTACCAATCCATATCCATCCAACATTTCTAATCAAGACAAACGGCATAAGAAGAGCGAGAAAAGGAGCAGCAAACAAAAGAAACCAAAGTAAAATTTTTCTTAGCAACATCATGATACCCATGGTGTAATAGGTAACATTTGTCACCTTCATTAAAAACATTTCCGCACTTATAGCCTCTTGAACTTTATAGTTAAGATCACGACACCCAACGAACGTTGCATAGCTTGACTCTTTGCTTTCTGCACCTGAAAAATAAATATTAAAGAGCTTATCTCCTCCTAATGCCTCGATAAAAAACTTCATAAGGATTTCTGATAGTTGGATAAACGTCATGATAAGTGCGTAGGAGAAGACAATATAAAGAAGACCAGAGCCAATCTTATAGAGAATAGGCCAAACCTGCATTTTTATCTGAAAATCCGAACGTTGACCAACAATATATCCTAATCCAAAAAGTGCAGCGACGATAAGGAAGAGAAATAGGGTAATGTTTTGAGTAGTTGTCCAAACTTGTCGGATAACAGGATGTTGGTCAATTGCATCTTTTGTCAAGACCCAATTTAAAAATTGGCGAGCGCGTTCATTAGCCTTTCCCTGGCTTGTTGTTGCTTCATCAAGTGACCAATAATGGTTAACAAGAGGATTTTTGACAAACTCTTCATAGGTGTTAACACATTTTTCCCCGTAATAGGTGCTTTTTGTACTTGTATAGATAGCAGATAAGTCTTTTGGGCAATTTCCTAGCTTTGGGTCAACTGAACAAGGAAGAGGCGCAGCAGGAGGAGCTAATGGTGACTCAGCAAATACTGCTCCAACAAGAAAGAGCGTAATAAAAACAATACCAACAAGACTGGTTAATTTCCTCACCATATATTCATACTAATAGAAATAATGAACGTTGACAACACATATATAGGTGATTTATATTGAACATATATGAAAAAACTTTTTTCTACCTTGTTTGCCGTTGTTATTGCATATTCATTGTGTGTTCAACCAAGCCATGCACTCATAAATGGATTTATTAGTGGATGTATGAATGCCGAAGTAGTAGATGATGGACACACTGCAAGTCTTACGATAAAGCAAGGTGGCGTGAGCACCCCAGTAGCAAATAAAAAAACATGGACATTTGTATGTATTACATCAGGAGCTAATTCGTATTGCACGACGGGTGGAACGGGTCAAATGGATCAGGAATTGTTTGGCAACCTAGACCAATACAACATATTAAAAGGAATGGCCCAAGATATTGGGGGTGTTACTACGGGAAAAAATCCAACGACTACTGACGATAGTGCAAAACTTTCGGAAACGATAAAATGGTATGACGTCTATCTCCCAGCAGTTATTCATCAGTGGTCGTGGGTCCAAGAAGTAGAGCCAACTGGAGGAGCGGGTACTGCAGGGGCAGTAGGAGCTCAGCAACAAGCAAATCTTGCATTTGATAAATTAAGTGAAGACACAAAGAGATGTGTTCCAATTGGATGGGATCCTCGCGGATATGTGTTTGATGTGAATACTTTTTTTCCAGTGAAAAATGTTCAAGTAGAGCTGTATAAAAAAAACACAGCAGGCACTTTTGATTTTGTACCAAATGCACTTGGTCTTTCTAATCCAACCACAACTAATAGTAACAATGGGCAATTTAGCTTCTTTGTCGACAATGGTTGGTACAATATGAAATTAAAGAACCCAGGTATGAATATAGCGACGCTAACCACTGCACAACAAACAACGGCAAATAAATTGCTCACAGACGTCGATGGAAAAAGCAATATCTATGTTGAGAATGTTGCCGTCGAAGAAAAGATAGGTACAGTTGCTATTGCACATATCCCAGTTAGTGTTACCGATCAAAGCCTTCTTTTAAAAAATTTAGTAGTAATAGATAGTGTGCCTCCAACCGCAGAAGGAGATAGTCTTCGTATCTTTGGGCGTGTTTCTCATCCAAAATCAAAAATGATAATTACGATGAATATGATAAATGGAGCGGGAGAAGCTAAGCAATTCATAAAGACAGATGTTACAGATGGTCTGGGTGAGTTTAATAAACTCATCTCGCAAACTGTAGACTCAGAAGAAGAACTGTTTTTTGTCGATGCCACTGTTAAATTTGAGTTGAATTCATTTTATACAACGGGTGTTTATTCAAAAAATATAGATAAACAAAACAAGATAGGAATTATTGGGAAAATAAAAGAGTTTTTTATAAAAAAAATAGAAGTAAGTGCGGCAACAACCACAGACATGATAGTGGTAAAACCAATCCCATCATATATTGATGGCATCGCCTATGATGCATTAGGAAAAGCGATCCCAAAAGCCATTGTAGGAGTATATCCTTTTTATAGTGAAAACCCAATGTATGTTACTGTAGCGGATGAAAATGGGCGTTACAAAATCGGTTCACAACATCTTCCCCAAGTTCAATATAAATTGAGATATAAAAAGCCAACGGGTGAAGTTGTCATTGTAGATACAAGTACGTTTGTAAAACAAAATGTTAAGCTCTTTGTACAAGAGGGTATCAAACCATTTGATATACGAAAGACGTCTGCTGCTGAAGAAAAAGCAACAAATAGTAAAGTTTCTGAATCTGTAACAACTTCTGATATAACTGCAATGGCACAGGCTGGAAAGACAAAGACAACTACTAGTAGTAGAGGTGGTTCGTCTGGATCGAGCCAGAGCAATAAAAATACAGAAACACCAATACCTACACAAAATGGGACTGCAGGTATGCAAGGTATCATAATGGTTGTTGTAGCACTCCTTGTTCTATTGATGATTGGTGTAGGTGCATTCTTTGTCATGAAGTCAAAGCAACAAGCTCCACCTCAATACTAAAACGGACTGGCTGACATAACGCGCAAGTTATGAAGACTGAGAGACATCCTTAATGATGTCTGCGGCGTGAGTAAACACATTTACATTCAAGTATTCTTTGTGGATCAGTTGATCTGGTGAAATAAGGAAACTAATTCTTTTTACTCCATCAAATATCTTTCCCATAAATTTTTTTTCTCCCCAAGCGCCATACGCTTGAATGATGTTTTTTGTTTCATCGCTCAGGAGTGGAAATGTAAGACGGTGTTTCTCAGCAAACATTTTATGAGACGTCACCGAATCCTTTGAAATACCTAAGACAACAATATTGTTTTTTTTATACTCTGCTGTAAGATCTCGAAATCCACACGCCTCTTTTGTACATCCTGGAGTATCATCTTTTGGATAAAAATAAACAAGTACCCATGAACCTTTGTAATCAGATAAGTTGTGAATTATCCCACTCTGATCTGGAAGTGCAAAATTAGGAGCTTTTTTCACTTGTATGACGTTTTGAATGTTTTTTTGTTGGAGTTGGGAGAGAATATTTCTGCTTTTGTGAAAAGTAAAATATAGTTGCCGCAAGGCCTAAAAATGAGACCGCAACGAGAACGGCAGTATTGCGTGAATCAGTAATTCCTGTTTGGGGAAGATTTGTTGGTTGAGGAGGTAAAGTTGGACCGGCTGTTGGAAGTGGTCCGGGAGTTGCCGTTGGTCCAGGAGTTGCTGTTGGTCCAGGAGTTGCTGTTGGTGCTGATGGGAGCCAAAGAGTACAAATTTCCGTTGTTCCTGCATCTTGCGCAATAATTTTAAAAATAACTGTGGCAAAAACACCAGAACCGTTAAACCCTGCATTATTTGTGCCAGTGAATAGTATTTTTCCGGCGCCATAGGTTGTAGCATCCGCAACCACGGAGTTCATTGTTGCTCCAGCAGTTACACTTACATACTGCAAAAGAACAGAATCATAGGTTAATCCGGCCTGCGCAGTAGTAAGAGCGGCTCCTTCGGTATCTATATTAATAGTAAAAGTAATATCTTGACCCCTTATAAGGGTACCTGTGGGAGGAACGAGATCATATTTTGTTGCGTATGCAGAATGGACAAGCACAAAAGAAGAAATAACAAATAAAAAAACTATACCAAAAATGTGATTTCTGTTCATATATATACATTATAACTATAGTATTAATTTATCCAGAGCGCAAGATGAAAATGTAAGCTATGGTACAATATAGTATGAAAAAAATCGTTCTAGTCTTGTTTGGGCTTTTTATTGTTGGGACAGTGTTTTCAGCAACACCAAAGGATCTTATCAAAAATAGCACGGTAATCTATGAGCTTCCTTATGCAGGTATAACTCCAGAAAATCCACTCTATATTTTTAAACAGTTGAGGGACCAGATAAAGGAATTCCTTACGAGAGACTATATACAAAAAGCTGAATTTCTTCTTCTTTCCTCAGATAAACGAGCTCATATCGCCATTCTTCTTGCCGAAAAAGGAAAGACTAGACAGTCTGTCGAAGTACTAGCTGATGCTGAAGAGCGAGCGCTCCGCATCCCTCCACTTCTTAAGTCTTCAAAAAAACAAGGCACATCTGCAAACGAGCAGTTCATCTATACACTCAAACTAAGTAATGCAAAACATAAAGAAATCATCCAAGAGATTGCAAAAATGCTTCCCCAAGGGCAAGATGAACAGATTTTGAATGCATTAATTGATCTAAATCAGCGCGTTGCAGACGATCTATCGCGATTATAGCTGTTGTTTTTTCGACACTTTTTTGGTATAGTTTGAGTTCCGCAAGGAGAAAGGCAAAAAAAAATGAAGAAAAAAACAACAACTCAAACAAACCCCATGGAGGCACTCCTCCAGAAAGCGCCATTTGCACGCGTAAAGAAAAATGCAGATATTGAGGCTATTATCATCTCACTTTCACGAAAAAACGTTCTTTTTGATATTGGAGCCAAAGCATATGCACTTCTTGGCGAGAAGGAATTAAAAGAAATTTCCACATATCTTCCCTACCTTAAAGAAGGCCAGACAGCACATGTCCGCATCATCGCAGAAGAATCAAAAGAAGGATATCCTGTTGTTTCCATGAGAAAATTTTTTGAGCAAGGGAAATGGGAAATACTAAAAGGAAAAAAAGACAAAGAAGAGGAAATTGAAGTAATGTGTGGAGAATACGGAAAAGGCGGAGTCTTTGTTGATTTCATGGGTATTCGCGGTGTTATTCCAAAAATTCAGCTTACTGAAAACTTCTTAAACAATCCAGAAAAGCTTAGTGGCCAAAAAATTAAGGTTAAAATCCTTGAGGTAGACGAAAAGAAAAATAGACTTGTTGTTTCTCAAAAAGTAGCAGCGCTCAACATTTCTCAAAAACAACTACACGAGGAGTTTGAAAAGATAGAAGTAGGGAAGACATATAAAGCAAAAGTACTTGGAGTATCAGAATTTGGTATCTTCTGTGAAGTTGCTGGCGTTGAGGGCCTTATTCATATCTCAGAAATCTCATGGGAAAAGGTAATGAGTCCATCTGGGTATGCAAAAGTCGGTGATGACATTGATGTTGCAGTCGTTGAAAAAAATACACAAGACCTTAAATTAAACCTATCTATCAAAAGACTCACTCTTGATCCATGGGAAAAGATTGAGGAAACATACCCACAAGACAAGGAAGTTGAAGGAGAGGTTGTTCGTCAGGAGCGATATGGCTACTTCGTCCGACTTACCCCAGGCGTTGAAGGCCTTATCCATATCAGCAAATTGACTGGAAAAGAAAACCTTAAGATGGGCGACAAGATAAAGGCATATATCGAAAAAGTAGATAAGCGTTCACGAAAGATGAGCCTTATCCTTACTCAAAAGGAAAAGCCAGTGACTTATCGCTAAGTTCTCACTAAAAGCTTAAAGATTGAAGCTAAAATTGGTTTTTTTGTGCCATTTTTTGTTATCGTCTAAGCTTTAAACTTTCGCCTTTAAACTTTCAGCTCAATTCAGTTATACTGAATACATGGAGCAACATGCTATTCCACGTCAGATCACCTCATTTGAGTTTAAACTCATAGGGTTTATGACGTTAAAGCAGTTTTTGTATATCGTCATCTTCACTCCAATGGGATACATAGTATATATGATATTCCCTATACCTTTTATTAGTATCCTTCTAGGTATAGCTGTGGGGTTTTTGGGAGTCGCACTTGCATTTATTCCTATAAATGATCGACCTCTTGATATTTGGATAAAAAATATCTGGAAACGTTTAAATTCACCAACTCAATATACGTATCATAAACACAATAAGCCCATAACACTGCTTCAAAACCTTTATTTCGTCTCAGATCCCCACCACGTTATGGCACATATAGAATCTCAACAAATGCTTGCGACATATCTTGCAAAAACGAAACAAACCATGCAACCAAATGTGCAAAAAAAACAAGTGCAGCAAATGTTGCAAGATAATTCTGTCCCTCAATCAGTTTCACCGCCGATGGTACCAGATATAAACCAAGCCCCCCCACAAACAGCACAGCAAGTGGTTGAGTCGTTTACCTCACCGGTTTCCCTCACACCCCCACCACAGCCAAACGTCCCAACACCGCCACTATCTCAGACTGCCGATCATAAGCCCTTTTTTATCGGAACAATTAAAAATGGAAAACATATAGCTCTTCCAGGAATACTTGTGTATGTAAAAAACCAACAAAATACACCAGTGCGACTATTAAAAACAAATCAATATGGCATATTTGCGACATTTAACACGCTTCCAGCAGGGGATTATATCTTTGAAATTAAGGATCCGAAGAATTCCTACTTATTTGATACAATGAAAATAGCTATCCAAGATGCAAACACCAAATCTATAGATATATTTTCTAAAGAGTTATTGTAATCCGTATGCCACCTATCAAACCAACATCACCAATTAAGTCTTCAACTCAGTCATTTACTGAGATTGAAGATATAAAAGACGATATATTATTATTGAAGGATTTTTCTGCAGCTGTTGTTATTGGTGTGGGGGCAGTAAACTTTTGGCTTCTTTCTGCTGAAGAGCAATCCTCAATCATCTATTCATATGCAGGCCTTCTTAACTCTCTTTCTTTTCCAATTCAGATCCTTATTCTTTCAAAAAAAATGGACATCTCATCATATTTGGAGTATGTTGACTCAAAAATTCAAGAAAATAGAGATGATTTAATGAAAACAAGACTCGGGAGCTATAAAGAGTTTATAAAATCAGTCGTTAAGAAAAATTCAGTTCTGGAAAAAAAATTCTATTTTGTTGTTCCTTTTTCTCCTTTGGAGATTGGGATAAGCGGGGTTGGAAGTGGACTCAAAAAAGAATATGTTATTGCACGCGCAAAAACATCTCTATATCCAAAACGCGATCATCTACTTCGCCTTTTAGCAAAACTTGGATTAAGGTCGGCAGTCTTACAAAAACAAGAGTTAACAGAGCTGTTTTATAATTTATATAATCCGTCGGCCACAGGTCGTATGTTGGCCCCTATTGATACATATACGGATGTAGTCATGAGTAATAATTGATATGGCAAGCACATCACAAAATACAACAATTCCAGCCGGCATGCAAAATGTCGGGAATGTACTAGCACAAGGATCAGTCTCGATCAAAGATATGATTGCTCCTTCATTTATTGAAACTGATTTTAATCATCTTAAGATTGATGAGAAGTATTATCGTACGCTTTTTGTTACCGCCTATCCTCGGTATGTTTCTGCAAACTGGCTTTACTCACTTATCACTTTTGATCATCCTCTTTATATTTCGATGTACATCTATCCTACAGAATCAAAAACGGTCCTTGATGAATTGAAGCGAAAGATAGCGGAAATGGAAGCATCAATTGAGGCCGAAATTAAAGCAGGAAAAGTGGTAGATCCAACAACACAAGTTGCACTTGATGACGCGCTTTCACTCCAGGCAGAACTTGCAAAGGGGAGTGAAAGATTTTTCCAGTTTGGGTTGTATATAACAATACCAGCTGATTCAAAAGATGAGCTTGATAACTTGACGAAAGAAGTAGATTCATCTCTCTCCTCCATTCTTATTATTGCAAAGCAAGCGACTCTTGAGCAAGAAGAGGGCTTTAAGTCGACAGTTCCCATGTTCTCAGATAAACTTCAAGTATGGCGTAATATGGATACCACCTCCCTTGCGACTACGTTTCCGTTCTCAACTGCTGCACTTACTCGAAACGAAGGAATCCTTTATGGAATGAATCAACACGATGGAAGCTTAATTATCTTTGACCGCTTTACTCTGGAAAATGCAAACTCGGTTATTTTAGGTAAATCGGGAGGTGGAAAAAGCTTCTTTGTCAAAATGGAAGCGCTTCGACTCCTCATGATGGGAATTGACGTAATTATCCTTGACCCAGAAAATGAGTATCAAAAGTTGACGCAATCGATGGGAGGAGAGTTTGTTGTCTTTTCAACCACTTCACAATATAAAATAAACCCATTTGATCTGATTAATGGATCTAATGAAGCGGATGAGTTGTCAAATAAGATTCTTGATCTCCACTCTTTGATCAAAGTTATTATGGGAGACGATATTACTCCTATGCAAGATGCGCTTCTTGATAAGGCGCTTGTCATGACATATCGAAATGTGGGTATTACCCAAGACCCGGCAACATTTAGGAATCCGGCCCCACTTTTGGAAGACCTCTATAAAGTATTCATGGGAATGGAAACACAAGAGGCAAAAGAAATGGCAAACCGACTTGAAAAGTTCGTCATGGGATCAGCTGCTGGTATTTTTAATCAAAAATCGAACTTTGATATTAAAAATCACTTTACCGTATTCGGTATTCGAGATCTTGAAGAAAATTTGCGACCTGTCGCTATGTATATTGTTCTCGATTATATTTGGAACAGAGTCCGACAGGATAAGAAAAAGAGAGTTCTCATAGTCGATGAGGCTTGGTACCTTATTAAACATAAAGATTCTGGTGCATACCTTCATAACTTTGCGAAACGTGCGCGAAAATATCATTTGGGACTTACGACGATTACACAAGACGTTGAGGACTTTTTGTCGACAGAAGAAGGTAAGGCAATCGTGACGAACTCATCTCTCCAAATAATCTTAAAGCAATCAACCGCCGCAGTCGATAAAATTACCGACACTTTTTATCTAACAGGAGGAGAAAAACACTTCCTATTGTCTGCAGGAATTGGAGAAGGCCTTTTCTTTGCTGGGCAGTCCCATGTTGGATTTAGAGGAATTGCATCAGACGAGGAGAAGCTCCTCATAGAATAAGGTATAATTGTCTTCATGATAAGAACTCGTATTGCTCCATCTCCTACAGGAAAAGACGTTCATATTGGAAGCGTCGCTACTGCTCTAATGAATTATGCTTGGGCAAAAAAAAATGGTGGTAAATTTATCATTCGTATTGAAGATACCGACAGGACACGACTTGTCCCAGGAGGCGAGGAAAAAATGCTTAGCTCTTTTCAAGAGCTTGGCATCATAGCTGATGAATCTCCCCTCATTGGTGGACCCTTTGCTCCCTATCGGCAGTCAGAGAGACTCGAGATTTATAAGAAGTATGCTCTTGAGCTGATTGAAAAAGGAAATGCCTATTATTGCAACTGTACACCAGAAAGACTTCAAGAAATGCGCGCAAAGCAGCAATCAGAAAAGAAGATTCCAAAATACGACAGACACTGTCTACATCGACAGGACGAAGTGAAAAAAGAGATAGAAAAAGGTTCAAAATATGTTATCCGACTCCTTATCCCAGACACTGAGATAATATTTTCAGACTTAATTCGGGGTGAGGTACGTTTCCAATCTGAAAATATTGATGATCAAGTACTGCTTAAATCCGACGGTTTCCCAACATACCACTTAGGTGTAGTTGTTGACGATCATTTAATGGAGATAACCCATGTATTACGTGGAGAAGAGTGGCTACCATCAACCCCAAAGCACATAATCTTGTACGATGCTTTTGGATGGAAAAAACCTGCGTTTGGGCATGTATCTCTCCTACGTAATCCAGATAAGTCAAAACTTTCTAAAAGAAAAAATCCTGTTTGGGCATCTGACTATATCGAGAAAGGAATATTTAAAGAAGTTTTACTAAACTATCTCGCATTAATGGGATGGAGCCATCCAGAAGAAAAAGAAATTTTTGATTTGCAGGAATATATTCGTGTCTTTGATATAAAAGATATACAAACAACAGCACCTGTTTTTGATCAGGTAAAACTTGAATGGATGAATGGGATGTATATTCGCGAGCTCAAAGCTGAAAGCTTAAAGTTAAAAGTGCAACAATTTATTGGAAAAGAATATGATGAAAAGATAATTGAGAAAAGTATTCCACTTGTTCGAGAACGATTGAAGAAATTATCTGATTATCTTCCTCTTGCAGAATTCCTTTTCAAAGAACCCACATCATATGAAATTGACCTTTCAAGTAAGAAGGATATTTTGGAAGCTGTGAAAAAAGCTCTGGAATTGTTAACAGAATTTAGTGCGCAGACAATAGGGGATGCAATGGTCATAGTCGCAAAAGATTCTGGTCTAAAAAACAGTGAATTTTTCCAGACGTTGAGAGTGGTAATAACAGGAAAAAAAATATCGCCACCTCTAAATGAATCAATGGAAATACTAGGAAAAGAAGAATGTATAAAAAGGGTAGGTTTAGTTGTATAACTCTTGCCAGTGTGGATCCACTTCTACAGTGAGATCAAGGAATACTTTCTTTCCAATAGCGAGCGCTATTTCTTTTCGAGCATAACTTCCGATTTCTTTTATTTTTCGTCCTTCACTCCCAATTATCATTCTTTTATATCTGTCTTCAGTCGTAAGTATACGCGCTTTAACATAGGTCAGATTATTTGAGCGATTTTTAATATCGTCGACAACTGCAGTTGTAGTGTATGGAATTTCTTCTCCCATCATTAGAAATACTTTTTCTCGAATGAGCTCAGCTATAAACGTTTTACTATCGATATTCATGATAGGATATGGATTCACATGTTCAAGAAATTCGCCCTCTTTTTTTTCTGGAATTATTTCAAATAAACGATTGAGTAATGGGGGGAAGTGAAGTCTATGAAGTGCAGATATTTCAAAACAGTCGGTAAATTCTTCTTTCATAAATTCATACTGGGCCAAATATGAATCTTTTTGAACATCAATCTTATTAATAACAAGAATTTTTGGTTTATCGATTTTTCTAACAATTCCCAATACTTTTGCCTCCTCAAAATCGCGTCTTCGTGTATGATCGACCATGTAGATAACCACATCAACCTCCTCATGAAGTGTTGATAGAGTATTACGATTAATCTTCTTTGACAACTTATCCTCTGCTTTCGCAAAAATTCCTGGGGTATCAACAAACACAATTGTGCCCCTCTCTTCTTCAAGAAGCGCTTTAATTGGAAAACGAGTAGTTTGGGCTTTAGGGGAGGTAATCGCCACTTTTTGTCCAATAAGATTGTTTAAAAAGGTCGATTTTCCAACATTTGGTCTTCCAACAAGGAGCACTTTACCGCTCTTTTTGGCACTTAGTACCTCGCTATTTTCCATAGCTCTATTGTACCAGATGAAACTTACTCCCGTATGGTAGCATAATACCTATATGGAGATGACAGATGAGGTTGTAATAGGCCGTATCCAGATTGGAGACATAGACTTTTTCTCATTTTTGGTCAAAAAATATTCAAAAAAAATACAAAGCTTTGTCACATCAAAATTATTCAAGAAAGAAGAGGTGGATGATATTGTGCAGACAAGTTTTATACAACTTTACAAAAGTCTGTCACGGTTTGACAAAAAAAAACCAATCTACCCCTATTTGATGCAGATTACTCGCAATGAACTCTACATGTATTTCAGAAAAAATAAAAAAACGGTTTCTCTTAATGATGAAGTTGAATATGTTAAAGAAGTGGATGAATATAATGGAGATAGAGAAGAACTTCTTACAGGGCTTCACGCAGAACATAAAAATGCACTCCTCTGGTTTTTGGATGGATACTCATACAAAGACATCTCAAAGCGTTTAAACAAACCACTCAATACTGTTCGCACTATTATTCGTCGCGCCAGATTATTTGTTAAAAAAAATACCTCATATGAAAAAAAATAAATCCCTCGAGGACAAGATAGTGCAAGGTATCTATATTTTTGAAACAAAAAGAGTTTCCCATCAACTTATAATCCGTTTCATTCTTTTGCTACTTATAATTTTTTCCATCTTGGTTTTTGGAGGAGTCATTGGAGACTTATTGCAAGAAAATGGGATCTCAAACCTTATTGAGGAGTTCGTCGCAAATGGTGAATATACATACTTTAAAGCAAATGAGCTGCTTCATGTATTCATGCGAGAAACTCCGACTTGGCTCATCACATCCTATTCTCTTGGTTTTATGTTTGGGATAGTGCTGATCATTTCATTAATAAAAAATAGAAAGGTATACTATCATAAGCTCAAATCACTTATACAATATTGGTCACACCTATGAAAAAAATAATCTATTTATTCTGCATCATCGTTTTTATAGCCTTTGTTTATTTTATGCAGAAACCAGCAAACAAAACAAAAGAACAGATGAGTACTTCAGTAGCAAAAACGTCTAGTGCTCAACAAGGAGGATTGGACTTAACTATTTCAAGTCCAACGTCAGGGGCAGTTGTGGCACTGACAGAAATAGTAGTAAAGGGGAAAGTCAACCCACGCGCAAATGTCATTGTGAATGATGAAGACATAAAACTCTCAATAGACGGAACGTTTGAAAAAAAACTTCCTATCGATGAGGGGGATAACTATATTTCAGTAGTTGCATATGATGATTTAGGTAATTCAGCCGAGAGGGAACTATTAATTACACGGACCATCAGTGGGATCTAAATGAAACTAAATGGATACATTACGCATATATAAAAGTATGAAAACAACCCTTCTTATCATTGTGATTTCCCTCCTGTTGATTGGGAAGGGTGTTTATGCGAAAGAGGCGAAAATGTCACTCAAAGAAAAGGCTCAATCACAAAGACAAGAAATAAAGGAAATTCAGAAAGAAGATAAGGAAGAAGAAAAAAGTTTTTTTGAGAGAGCAAAGGATGTTATTAAATCAAGAATAAAAAAACAACTAAAAGGAACATTGACCGCAATATCTGGGAATTCGTTAACAGTCAAAAATAATAGAGATACATACACTGCGACCATTAATGATCAGACAGACCTACGGCGTAAATTCGGAGGAAAAGCTCAACTTTCAGAACTACAAATAAATGACTCTCTCATAATCATTGGCAACAACACTAATGATAAGACCATACAGGCATCCTACATCCGCGACATATCCATCCAGAGAAGGGTAGCAGTATTTGTGGGTAAAGTTGAAAGTAAAACAGATAGCTCGTTTATGCTAAAAACAGAAGCTAGGGGTACTCAAACGGTCTATATATCTTCACAGACTCTGTACAAAAAAAAGAACATACCAATTACCTATGACGAAATAAGTGAAGGTAGTACAGTTCTTATCAGAGGCGAGGTGTGGGACAGGAAAAACTCAAATATCAATGCAAAGACAATCCTTCTTCTCAAATAGTTGGGTCTGAGTCTTGTGTATCAAATAGATTTGGAACCTCGCCTGTTGGGAGTTCTTCAACGTCTCGTAATTTTCGCTGGATTTGCTTTGTTCTTGTGCCAACTAATTTATCTATCTCTGAGTCTGCTTGGCGAAGTTTCTCCTGTGCTTTTTCAAGCACCTGTTCAAATGTCTTAAATTCAGTCTTAACTTCGCTTAATACTTTCCAGACTTCGCTCGATTGCTTTTCAATCATAAGGGTCCTGAATCCCATTCGGAATCCACTTAACGATGCTGCAAGGGTAGAAGGGCCTGCAACGTTTACATGGTATTTTGTCTGTAATTTTTGGATAAGATCTGTCTTACGGACAATTTCAGCATATAATCCTTCGGTTGGGAGGAATAATATCGCAAAATCAGTAGTTTTCGGGACATCAATATATTTATCATGTATATCTTTTGCAAATCCCTCAATATCTTCCTGAAGCTTTCGTGAAAAGGCTGCAATCTGCGTCACGTCTCCTAGATCATATGCGTTAAGAAGGGCAATATAATTCTCTGTCGGGAATTTTGAGTCAATTGGAAGATAAATTGGTGTAGTCCCGTCACCTGGAAGTTTTATGGCAAACTCGACGAGGTCATTACTGTTTTGTTTTGTCTTTACATTTTTTTCATATTGATCAGGAGTTAGGACATCTTCAATTATATTGGCAAGCTGTATCTCTCCCATAACTCCTCTTGTTTTTACATTAGTCAAAACTTTTTTCAAATCTCCAACTCCAATTGCTAATGTTTGCATTTCGCCCAATCCCTTGTGAACTTGTTCAAGCTGTGTTTGGACTGTTCTGAATGATTCTGCAAGACGCGATTCCAATGTTTTATGGAGCTTTTCATCGACTGTCTCTCTCATTTTTTCAAGTTTTATATTTGTATCATCTTGGATTTGCTTAAGCCGTTCTTCAATTGTTCGAGTCATCTTATCGAGTGCTTGTGAATTCATGGTCGTTAAGTGTTTAAGTTGTTCGGCAAAAATATTAAGTTGGTTCTTTTGGACATCTGATGAAATCTTAAGGTTGTGTGCAAGCTCCTCACGGGTTTGATGGAGATTTTTTGAGCTTTCCTCTCTATTTTTTGGGAACTCTTCCTTGATATTTTTAATTTCAAATGCAAGCTCTACAATCTTATCCTTTATCTCCGATGGGAATTCGGGTTTACGTTTAAGAAGAAAAAGAATAAGACCGATTTGTGCAAGAACGAGAATAAGAATAAAGTTCAACATAGCTATGAAATTATATATAATAGAATCAATTACCAGTATACCGCACCCACATACTATTATGAAAGGTTTTATTACATTTATTCGCGAACAAGGAGTCGTTGGTCTTGCAGTTGGATTTATTCTTGGAGGAGCAATTTCAAAGATGGTCACCTCATTAGTAAATGACTTGGTAAATCCTACGATTGGCATTTTTCTTGGAAGGGTCGGTGAGTTAAAAAAAGCTTACTTACTCATAGGGACCTCAAAGATTATGTGGGGGAATTTCATAAGTTCATTTATAGATTTTGCCATAATGGCCTGTATTGTATATTTTGGTGTAAAACGCCTTGGACTTGATAAGATTGATAAAAAGAAAGAAAGCTAATTTTATTGAGGCAAAAAAAAACACTATCCGTTATCAGTATTTTCATACGAACTAGATAGTGTTTCTTTGTTTATTGCTTAATAGCTGCGTCTACGATCATCTCTGAAACCACCACCGCTTGGACGTCTCTCTTCTTTTGGACGAGCTACGTTCACGATGATTTTTCGGCCATCGACCTCTTTTTCATTTAATTGTGCAACCGCAGCTTGTGCTGCTTCATCAGTTGCAAAAGTAACGAAACCGAAACCCTTTGACCTTCCAGACATACGATCTGTAATAACCATAGCTTCAACAACTTCACCGACTGATGCAAAAAGCTCACGAAGGGAGTCATTGTTGATGGACCATGGAAGATTACCGACAAATAATTTTTTGTTATCCACTACTCTGTAGCACCTCCTTTTGATTTTGAGAATATTCCTAAGAAGCCGTCTTTCGACCTTTTCTAGGCTAACTAGAAATAATTATACCATAATGCCATAAAAAACAAAATCCCCCGAAGTGTCGAGGGATTTTGAAGTAATAAAGATCAATTCCTTACTTTCTTTTTGATTTTGTCTTGCGAACTGTTTTTTTTACTCCAGCATTTGTCTTTTTCTTGACAACTGGTTTTTTCTTCGCAACGACTTTTTTCTTTTTTACTGCCATAGAAAAAATGTAATATGTAACACATTCACAGTAACAGGAATGCATTAGTAGTGCAAATGATTATTTCATTTTTTACTGAGGGATAATGTAGAGTTCTTTTTCTGCTCGAGTAATACCGGTATACAACCACCGTCTCCATTGTTCATCATCCATTTTTGAAAATCGTTCTTCAAATAAAATGACACGATTTGCCTGACTACCCTGTGCTTTATGCACAGTAAGTGCATAACCAAAATCAAATAAATCTCCACCTATAATACGAGATCGTTTATTGGTAAAGTTTAAAGCACTGTCACTTGTGAACTGCTCTTTTGAAATGTAACCCTTATATACACCATCTTCTCCATCCATCTGAATCTTTGCTTTGAAAAATTCGCCGACGACATTATTTATTTCAACAAGCGTTCCAATCATTCCGTTAAAAATATGTTTTTCATGATTGTTTCGTAAACAAATCACTCTGTCTCCAACTTCAGGAACAAGTGATGTGAATCCAAGCATGGCGCGAATATGTGCATTCAATCGTTTTCTCGTTTTGTTGTAACCACACAAGATAAGAGTATCGGGAGAATAATTGGAAAGAAGATCACCGAGAGTTTCCTGATAGTCATGGTCATTTTTAGAAAATTTTCGCACGGTCTCTCCATAAATACCTGGAGGAACATATCCGGTCTGGCGTGCTTGGATAGAAAGCCCAATAATAGGATTCCCTTTTGCTTGTCTATGAATCTCATCTAGTTCAAGTTCTGGATTTGCAATGAGATGAAATAAGCCCGAAATAGGGGGGAGTTGTCCATGATCTCCCACAACTATAATTGGCACTTTATATGATAAAAGATGTCTCCAGATGAGCTCATCTACCATAGATGCCTCATCAATAATGATAAGATCGCGATCTATTTTTTCTTTTTGTTTCCATCCGACTATTTCTTCTTTTTCATTTACAATGGGAGAGTAGATAAGTGAATGAATTGTGCCAACAGTATCTTTCGAAAAAAGCGCCTCTTCCTCCTTTATTTTTGATCGAAGTACTCTACTTGCTTTTCCAGTGTAGCTAACGAATCCCACAGCACTTCCTTTTTTTAGTTTTTCAATTCGTTTCCTAAGCACTGCGATAAGCGTTGTTTTTCCCGTTCCAGCATATCCGCCAACAGTAATATATTGGTTGGTCGATGATCTGTCTTCCTTACACCACGCAATAATATTATGGAGTACTTTTTTTTGCCCGTTTGAGAGTTGTATCATATTTCTTGAGTGCTCCATAATATCCTCCGCATCCATTATAGAGCCAATGTGCAACACGGGTAACGGTAGTAGTTGACGTTCCAATTTCTTTCGCAATTTCTAGATAGGGCAACCCCTCTAAAAGACGTTTGGCGATAGTGATTCTGTTAGAAAATTCCTCAATCTCGGGAATTGTTAACATATCTCGAAGAAGAGATAGTACCTGATCCTCGGTTTTAAGTGAAAGGATAGATTCAACGAGTAGTTTTTCCCGATTATTTTTTGCCTTAAAAGACTCCTTTTTTGTTGGTGCGGAAGACGCAGCTTTACGTATGTTTGGCATAGTCCACTATTATACCGCAAAAAAATATCTCTTGACAAAATAATATGAACGTGTTAACATACTAACATGTTCAATAATTTATATTCATTATCACTTCTCCATCATATCTCGCATAAATAGGCGGGATACTTTTGCAAATACACTTCGTATACCCGCCAAGTCGGCGGTTTTTCTCCGCCCATAACCCTTTCTTAATATTTTATTTTTTTTATGAAAAAAGTTTTGATTGATTGTACATTAACCGGTGGCCGTGGTCCTGCAAAGAAGGCAGTCGAATTTATTTGGGAATGTCAAAGACTGGGAATTCCTTACAAACTTATGACGGACAAAAGATTGGTTGCCATATTGAATGATTTCAATATAAAACCTGATTATATTGTTCCTGTAGATTTTTCTTCCTCCAATGAAGAGGTGTACTCTCTATTTGAGAAGACCATGAGTCAAATTCCCTACGATGTACTTATAAAGTTTGGAGCGCGGACACCAGGCCCATATGTAGCACGTAAACAAGGGAAGCCTTACATAATTATAGACGGGGGCTTGCCCGACTCATACAGTTCCTATCCAAGCATGTATGACAAAGATACATATGAAAAGGCAGCAATATTTATTGTGACATCGAATTTTCCCTGGATACCCACGCCACCGATATTTATAAAAAATGTAAGAGTCGCATATTTTCCATTGTCAGGAAAATCAATGGAACGAATTGAAAAAATCAAAGTACTGTCAAATAGTGAGATAAAAAGAAAGTTTGGAAAGTATTTTACTTCTTTTGCTAAAAATCCAACTTTATCAATAAATCTTTCGATGACTAATGATTATGTTGATTCAAAAAATAGGACAACTTATGGTGCATGGTTAAAAACATACGAATACGATCAGTGCGTTGGCTTTATTAGAAGACTTATTACCGATTTAGGATCAACAAATAAAAATATTGAAGTAATTTTAGATTCAAAAATAGCACGCGTTGCAACAGATGTTCTTGAGGAGTTTAAAAATATAACCATCGTAACATGGAAGTCGGATTGGGATTATGAGGCAGAAATTGCACTTGATATGTTATCAGACATAACTATTTCAAGAGCCGCCAATTATCAGCCATTCATTTTTGCATTGAGTCGCGGAAATAGCATAACCAGCGCAGTTCCTGCATCAGGTTATATGAATGAAGATAATGCGGCAATACAAGCACAGGCATTAGGTTTCACAGAAAACATCCCTTATGACGATGAAAGATATATTGAACGACTTATGGCATTTTTCAAGGATAAGAATAAGCAGGTCAATATGGCGAAAAATCAAAAACAAAATTTTGAATCATTTAGAAAAAATAATAATTCGTTGACGTTATTACTAAATTTTATTAATTCACTTTAATATATATGAAAGAAATTGCAACTAGAAATCAATTTACAGAACCAAGGCTCGGGGCAATAGCTCAGGAATTCGATTCTCAAAAGGAGTCAAATGATCCATTTAGACTTATAAGGAATACTTTTGGGGATTACAAACGAGGTCCCGTTTTGCTTGCGCTTGGCGGTGTAGGGGGGAATGGTGCAAGTACAAAAGCGGAGGGGATATTGGAGCAGTTCGATCTCGATAAAACCCCATTTAAAGTCGCAGCGATGAAAAAATATCTTGCGGCAAATCCACTCATAGATTCCTATCTCAAAAAAAATGGGATAAATGTAATAGTTGTCGAAGACGGAGTCGATATGAACACTTTGTATGAAAACTGTGAAAAAGCAGTTGCCGAAATTGCTTCAAAGGGAATGATTAGTGGTGTATTGAGCTTAGGTCCACGGACTTACTATCCTGAAGCGGCGAGAAGACAAGGGTTACAAGCTATGATGATAGATGGTGCTGTGCCTGACAAATGGGAAGATACAATAGACCAAAGCACGGGCTATCCAGACACCGCATATGCATCGTCTGCATACAATAAGGCGGTATATGCGACAACATGCGGCTTTACTGGATGGATGCCTCCAAAAGGGACATATCCAGGAGAAATGGATTTGAAAGTGATTCAGCAGCCATTTTCTGATAGAAAAAACAGTTTTCTCAAACAGCTCAGAGACCTTTCACCTCAAGAAGCGCGTTTTGAGCTTATGCAACGAGGAGTGATCTCCAGTCTTGATGGGAGTAGTACAATTATCGTCCCAACGATGGATCAGGTATATCTTAATCCCGAAGCATTAGTAACAAACGGTGGATTTATGACAACCGAGCAGTTCGGGCAAGGATTTTCATTTATGTCAGAAACAATCATTTCTGCAGCAAAGTTGGCTGAAAAATCTGGAGAAAAAGTTTCAATTTATCTAAGACCAGGTGTGATTACTGATATGATGTCATCAGTTGTACGTCAATATGGTGAAAACCTTATCGTTCTAACACCACAAGATGAAATTGTCACAAATGAAGACTGGCTTCTCCTTCGAAAAGCGGGAGTAGCGATAGGTCGAGCTCCTCTCTGTGTAAGTACAGCGGAAGCGCTTGGAATGGGAGATTATCAAGTGACAGCTGCTGTTCCTGGTGTGACAAGTGACGGGGTTTCCTATATGACGGAAAATGCTGGGCTCACCGCACTCAATAGAAGAGGAATAAGTAAGGTTTTATTCCCTGGAGAACCTCTTCTTCCCGCAATACAGGAAGTAATAGTAGCAAAAGGGCTGTAAGACAAAAAAATCGCTACTCAGAGAGAGGAATATTCTTTCTGAGTAGTGTCTACTATAATAGAGATAATACGAAAAGAATATTTATTTCTATTTTTATTGGGACATGTTTGCTACTTACATTAATCTTCTTTGTTCGATTTTTTATCGGTGGGAATGAAGACTCTTGGATCTGTAGTAATAATGTATGGATAAAACATGGAAACCCATCAACCCCAAAGCCACTTATTACTTGCGGAAAAAGATCTCCACTTCCAAAAACTAAAGAAGAATGCATTATGCAAGGAGGGGTGTGGGAAAAACTTGGCCCTGATCCATTTGAAACATGTAATCGTAAAGCGATAGACCGAGGAGCCTTGTGTCGCGATAGTAGTGAATGTGAAGGGATGTGTCAGGTGTCACTTACTCGCGAAGAACTACAAAATGGAATGAAAAATAAACTCTTTAAAACAGTTAAGTATGGCCAGTGTTCTGTTTGGAGAGTAGAGCTTGGATGTCAAGGACATATGAAAGATGGAAAAGTAAATGTTATTTGCATTGATTGATTATAAGTTTCCATTTTTTTATTATGGAAAAATACATTGTGCTCGGCCCTATTATTCTTTTCCTTGGTTTTTTTGCTCTCCTTATTATTGGGTTTTTAGGGTTTATTGCCCGACTATTTATGAAAGGGAAAAACCAAGCATGGATAGGGACAGTAATTGAGAAAGTTGTTTTCGAAAAAAAAGATGACGATTCAAAAAGAGTAATTAGACTATTTTCTCTAAAGATCCAATTAGAAAATGGAGAGTTACACAGTATCCCCGCAACTGAAGTGCTCTATAATAAAGTCAAAGAGGGAGATAAGTTAGAAAAGAAAAAAGGAGCACTCTGGCCAGAAAAAATATGAAAACAAAAAAATTTACAATCCTTCATTCAAACGATATGCATGGAGATTTTCTTGCAGAAGTTGCTGAAGGTAAGAAAGAATTAATTGGAGGGCTTGCACTACTCTCTGGATATATAAACAAAGTCCGCAAAGACGAAGAAAATGTTTTATACGTTGTTGCTGGGGATATGTTGCAAGGTTCACTTATTGATTCGGAGTGGAAAGGAGTTTCAACAATTGAAATTATGAACTGGCTTGCCCCAGATGTTGTCACTCTTGGAAATCACGAGATTGATTATGGTCTTCCTCATCTCCTCTTTCTTGAAAAGATTGCAAATTTCCCAATCGTGAATGCAAATTTATATATCCGTCGTAATAATAAAAGACTCATGCAACCCTATCTTATTTTAAAAAAAGCAGGCCTCGATATTTTATTCACAGGCATAATCACAGAAAAAATAATGGATGCAATAAAAATGGATAAATTAATTGGAAGCTTTGTGAATCTTGCGGAGGCAAGCCAAGAAGTGGGGAGAATCTGTAATGCATATAAAAATGATGATATCGATTTAACAATTCTTCTTACCCACATTGGTTATGAGTCGGATATTACACTTGCAAAATTACTAAAAAAAGAATGGGGAGTAGACATGATTATCGGTGGTCATTCTCACACCATTTTAGACAAACCTACAAAAGTGAATAATATTCTTATCGCTCAAGCAGGAGTTGGAACTGATCAAATAGGGAGATTTGATATCGTCGTAGACGATGATACAAACAGCATTATCGAATACAAATGGGAACTAATTAAAATTAATGACACAATTGCTAAACCGGATGTTGAACTCGAAAAGTATATTAATTCATTTAAAAATGAGGTAGATAGAAAATATAATACGTTACTCTGTAAACTTCAAACAGAACTTACTCACCCCAAACGAGAAATAGAGACAACGCTTGGAAATTTCGTAGCAGACGCATTTGCCGAAAACTCTCAAGCAGACGTAGTGCTTGTTGGGAGTGGCTCAATTCGTGTAAAAAAAATTGGGCCTGCCGTAACACTCAAAGATTTTCTTGCATGTTTTCCTTATGACGACTCTATTACTCGATATGAGATAACTGGAAAACAAATGAAAAGAATATTTTCCCACATTATGAGAATAGAAAATCGTGACGGCGAAGGGGAGTGCTACCAAACAAATAAAAATATTAAAGCCGAATACTCAGATAAAAAAAAGAGCTTAGTCTCCCTAACCATTAACGGAAAAAAAGTGCAAGATAATCAATTAGTTATGCTTGCAATTCAAAACTATCATGCGTCTAATGCAAAATCATATATAAATATCAGTCAAGAAGAACTTCTAGCATCCGGAAAAACTAAGGTAATTACCACTTCAGCAAAAGAAGTATTGGAAGAATATTTTTGCAATCATAATAATATAACCGCGCAAATTGAAGGACGACTTGTATATTCATAGTTATCAATTTAATTGTATTCCTATGAAAAATATAATAATAGCGGGTGCCATAGTTATATTCGTTGGATTGATTTTTGCAGCGAGAGTTAATGAAAAAAATATACCAGCAAATCCACCTCAGCATGAAGAAACTATCTTGCCTACTGAAGAAGATATCATCCGGAATTTTTTTGCACTCATTCAGGAGAGGAAAATTTCTGAAGCTGTATTAATGATGAGTGATCCGATAACAAAAGGCGAGCGAGTAAAGCAGGCTTGGGGAGTTCAATTAAACGCAATAAAATCAATAAGATTACTATCTATTGAAAAGTCGATGTCAGAAACATGGACAGGCGAACAACATACGTATAAAGTTAGTCTTGATATGACTATGGATACTTCTTCTGCAAATGAGCCCATTCCTTATTATGGATTTGAAAATGGAAAGAATATTCGATGGATACCCCTTATTAAATCTGATAATCAATGGAGAATTGGTGGAATAGCAACAGGCCCATAAAAAACTAAACCTCTCTATGAAGCCTAATTGCATTAGGGAGTGCTGCACCTACGAGGATAAAAAAAGCGCCTATTGCAAAAGATATATTCATGTTTTCTTTATAAAGTAGAAAACCAATAAAAGCACCAAAAATTGGCTCAAGTAGTAATAGTAAACTTCCAACCTGAGCCTGTAAATATCTAAATCCTTTAATTGTAAAAATACTAGAGCCAATAGCAGCAATGGAATACCCCAGAACTCCTAACCAGGGGAGTGTAAGGCTGGGAAGTGAGATCTTCTCTTGTAAGAGAATAGAGATAGGAAAACCCACAAGAACCATAAGAAGATTATCGATTACAAGTATTTGTGCAACTGGGTACTTATGAGAAATTTTTTTAGATACAGTATTCCATGCAGCAGCTCCAAGCCCAGCAATACAGGCTAATAGTAAATAATTCGAGTTTCCCAATTTTATAGAACCTGAAAAAATCATATAGAGACCAAAAAAACAAAATATCAGCGAGATGATTTTAACCAAAGTTAGTTTTTCTCTAAACATAGCATACCCAAGGAGATAACTCCCAAATGTTGATACTGCATAATAGATGAAAAGCACGGTCCCCAAAGTAAGATGATTGAAAGCTATAAACATCGAGATAAGTGCAATAAGACCAGGGAAGATCATTAATAGATACCATACATAATCCTTCTTAGCTATTCGTTTCCAACTCTTTTGTGTGATGATTGCGACTGTAAAAAAAATTAAGAGCAGAGTACTTCGTGCAATTACCTGAAAGACCTGACCAAATTCAACACCAATCATTCTTGAAAAGACACCATATAGGCCATGTGAAAGTACCGCAATGATAAGGAAAAGTGATCCATAAATAGTTTGATTATTTTTCATAATGACATTGCCATAGAAGCGTTAACCAATCTATTATATCAATAATAATTTTGTGCTACTATTAAAGTATGTTTAAATCATACGACTCAAAAATCAGAGAGCTCTTATCAAAAAAACATTCCGATGTAGATTGGAAGGGTGTGTTGGAGTTTCACAAGACAATGCTTGCTCGTATTCAGCATGAACGATTAATTCACCTCCTTGTAATGATATTTGTAGGTCTTATCACAGTAATGACAACATTCATTATGATCTCAACACAGAAAGCTGATTTATTTATTGTTAGCATTCCGTTAGGAGCCTTGTTTATTGGGTATATCTTTCATTATTACTTCTTAGAAAATACCACACAAAGCTGGTACATTCTTGAGGATCAAATAAGGAAACTTCACACGAAGTAATGGAACAATAAACTTTGACGCATTTTCTAATTCTCCATAATGTTGACTAGGAATTTATATTTTTCATTCAACAAACCATCTTGAGCAGTATATAATTCTTTCTAAATACATATGAAATATAGAATACTTGGAAAAACCAACTATAAAATATCTGAAATTAGTTATGGTTCATGGAGCTTAGGTGCAGACTGGGGAGATGTAACAGAAGAACAGGCACTTATGACTCTTAACAAAGCAATCGACAGTGGTGTGAATTTTATTGACACGGCAGATGTATATGGGGACGGCCGAAGCGAGCAAATAATAGGGAAGTTCCTGAAAAGCCGTAAGGAGCGAATATATGTCGCTACCAAAGCGGGAAGAAGATTGAATCCTCATACTACTGAAGGGTATACAAAGCAATCTCTTAATATGTTTGTGGAGCGTAGCTTGAAAAATATTGGAGTAAAAACTCTAGATCTACTTCAACTTCATTGTCCTCCCACACCTGTCTATTATAAGCAAGATGTATTTGTAGAATTAGAAGAGATGGTGAAAAAAAAGAAAATTCGCTATTATGGCGTCAGCGTGGAAAAAGTTGAGGAGGGGTTAAAAGCTATAGAATACCCTGGTCTTTCAACAGTGCAGATAATTTTTAATATGTTTCGACAACGTCCAGCAGACTTATTTTTTCAACAAGCTGTCAAAAAAAATATAGGTATTATCGTCCGCGTTCCACTTGCAAGCGGGCTCCTTACCGGAAAGATGTCAAATAAGTCGGTATTTGCCAAAAATGATCACAGGAACTACAACAAAGAAGGGAAATTTTTTGATGTCGGAGAAACATTTGCGGGAGTAGATTTCAAGACGGGGCTTGCAGCTGTTGAAGATCTTAAAAAAATCAAACCTGGAACCTATTCCATGCCTCAGTTTGCTTTGAAATGGATCTTGATGTATAAAGAAGTCTCAACTATTATTCCCGGAGGGAAGCAACCAGAGCAGATAGAAGATAATATTGGAGCTTCAAGGCTCCCCAATCTTTCGGAAAAAACAATGAAAGAGATTGACCATATTTATACAAAAAAAATAAAGCAACAGGTTCATCATCGATGGTGATACTTAGTAATTTTTCTGATTGTAGAACGCAATAGCAATAATAAGAACAAGTATCCCAACAGTAAAAGCAATAAAAGTAAAGACATCTCTTAAAAAATCTATCGGGTTCTGAAGTGAATGAAATATGAGATAGGAGCTTATAGATATATATAGGAAGGAGATACAGAGTGTAAGTATCCCCATTGCAGTAGTGCTTGTTTTCTCTGGGTTTTCACCATTCTCATAATCAGGATTGATGGACCCCATAAGGGTATGGATCAGAGTGAGAGTTGTCACCATAATGAGTGAAAAGAAAATTAAACTATATTTACTTCTCGAAAAGGGAAGAAAGATCCACACAATGATTGAAAACACACTAAGCGGAAGAGAAACAATGCTACCAAATTGGATTTTTTGAGTAAGAATAACACTTCGATTAAGCGGGAGAGTAAATAGAAACCATCTGTTTATTCCTTCTCGAGCCATCAGGGGATAGACGATTCTAAGAAGAAATGCAGTGATAAAAAATCCAAGCCATAAAAAAGTAAAAACCGCTAGATATGCCTGTATACCCACACTTGCTTGAAGACCTTTATTGATACCGATTCTAAGGAATATGAAGAAAAATATGGCTATCCCAACAAGGAAATAAACATATCCAATTTCGGCTGGTTCTCGAACAATGGATAAATAATCCTTTATCAAAAAAGGTCTCCACATAAAGAAGCGGCTGACGGAATGTATAGATGATTTAGAATGTTCCTGTGGGTGTATATGGTGATATAGCAAAATGAAATATTTTTTTTGAAAGCGATATGATGTGATGAGAAGTAGTAACGTGAGAAGAAAAAGCAGAAATGGTTCAAGGAAGCTCACTTTCAATAAGGTTGACGTTACCCAGACTGTTGGCAACCATTCTGCATTAATTGGGAGCCGACTAAACTCTTGTAAAAAGTCGATGGATTGAGAATCAGACATTTTCAGAAGGGTATTGGGAAAGATGGCAAAAAAGATGCAAAACATTATAAGAAAAAATAGAAAAAGGCCAATTGCCCCCGTGTATGGAGTACGTTTTTTTAACTGATGAGCAATGCCATAGGAGATAAATACCGCAATAGAATTTGTAATGAAGACTAATAATCCCAATATATAAACAATCCTTAAATAAAAAAAGAGATCTGCCTCCTTTAAGAATACCGTTTGATAAGCAAGAGCGATCGGTACAAAAATCAAAGAAATAAAAAAAATATTAACGATGAATGATCTTATAAAATATAATGTTGGGAGGATGATGGGAGAAATAGGTTGAGAAAGGAGATATTCATGTTCAGGTGTTTTTTCCAAAAGAAATCCAACTAGAGCGGCAACAGCGGCCATAATCATAAGTGCTGAAACAACAACAATTGAGGCATTGATCACATAGGCTACAGAAAGTAGACCATATGTTCCATAGGAGCTCATATATAAAAAATATGATCGTGAAATTGAGTAGATCCCCCAAACGACCCCCAATACTAATGTAATGAAGCTAAAAATGATCAATAGTTTACTAAATCGCCTTGTATAGAACCATGTGCGTAAGGCCAGAAAATCACCCATAAGCAACGCATAAAGTGTAGATATATCCATTTTACTTTGTATGATATAAATCATTAAGATTGGTTGTTTTTTCTATCCGGATCTCCCCCTTAAATATTCCATGATGAATAATTCCCGCTCTTGTTGCAAACTGTTCTGCAAATGAAAGAATGTGTGTTGAAAAAAAGACTGTACCGCCATCTTTAACAAATCGTTGTAACGTATTACCAAATATTTCGATGCTGTCTGGATCAAGTCCAACAATCGGTTCATCGATAATAATAAGTTTTGGTTTTGCTAATAGACACGCAATAAACGCTATCTTTTGTCTATTTCCGCGAGATAGGTCACTCATGGGCGAATCGATCAATTCTTCGAGCGTAAAAACAGGCATTAATTCTGTTATCCGTTTTTCAATTTCTACTATACTCATTCCTCTTAATCTTCCAGCAAGAAAATAAAATTCCCTTCCAGTCAGATGGCCATAGACAATAGGGTTATCTGAGATATACCCAAATAATTTTTTTGCTGATTCAGATTCAGTACAAATATTGTGGCCAAAAAGCCGGACAGTCCCAGCATCAGGGACATAGAGATTTGTCATGATTTTTATCATGGTTGTTTTACCAGCTCCATTTTCTCCTATTAGTGCATAAATCTCTCCTTGGGATACAGAAAGTGAAACATCGTTTACGACGACTGTTTCTCCAAATCTTTTAATAAGGTTTTTTACCTCAATCGCAATTGGTGAATTCATATACTTTAACTATACTTGACGGTAGATACATATCTCAAATTAAAGAACGGGTCAAATAAGGAGACTTGTGTGATTATGCCTATATTCAGTTAAAATACAGGAGAACCTGATTGTATTTCCATACATGAAAGCACTTATTATGATGAGCCTTGTAGGTATTATTTTTGGTGTCCTATTTGGACTACAAAAAAATCAAACACATCAATCAATTAACATTAAAAAGAATATAAATTCTGCCTCATCTCCAATAAGTATTGATTATCTTCGCTCAAAAATAATCATCGGGAGCCCTATTACCATTGAAGAAAATCTTACCAATGGCACAAATTACAATCAATACATTGCAAGCTATATAAGTGAAGGAAACAAAATCTATGGATTATTGACTGTTCCAGAAGGTGGTGTCCCAAGCGGAGGGTTCCCAGCAATCATATTTAACCACGGATATATTCCACCCAACCAATATATGACGACAGAGAAATATGTTGCATATGTCAATTCACTTGCAAGAAGCGGCTTTGTTGTCTTTAAAATAGACTTCAGAGGTAACGGAAGATCCGAAGGGGACCCATCAGGGAGCTATTTTTCTTCAGGATATACTATCGATGCAATCAGCGCTCTCAAAAGCCTTCAAACATTTGCCAAAGTCAATCCAAAACGGATTGGGATGTGGGGGCATAGTATGGCAGGAAATGCGACACTTCGGGCAATGGAAGTTTCTCCAGATATTAAAGCTGGAGTAATCTGGGCAGGAGCAGTATATAGCTATCAAGATTTTGCAAAATATGGTATTAGTGATAGTAGCTACACTCATAGTCCATCACGACAAAAAATTGGGACTTCCGAGGCAGACAGGGAAGTATCGTCGGAGATACAAAAAATCCGATCTTCACCAAAATCGATTAATTTTGCATCAGATTTTTGGAAATCAATATCCCTTACAAATAATCTCAAATATCTTTCCTCGCCAATTGAAATTCATCAAGCTATAGATGATTCAACGGTTAATATAGGCTATTCACGAGATTTGGTGGCAGAGCTAAAAAAGCAAGGTAACAAATATAACTATTTTGAATATGAAGGAGGAGGACATAATATTGAGTCTCCCTATTTTGAGATAGCGATGGAACGAACAATCTCTTTTTTTAAAGAAAATTTATAGATGTCTACCTCATGATATATGAACGATGTTTATAGAACACATAAAGTCCTATTATTGACCTACCTCTTAGGACTGAATTAGCTAGAATAGTTGGAATACCACCATTAATGAGTATAATGGTGAAATGATTGCCGCTATTTTTTTAGCCTTCCTTTCCTCGGTGGTTATTTATTGGCAGACGGGGCGCGTTCTTCCTCTTTTTGATTACACGTACCAGATTGAAAATGCCTACCGTATTGCGGTGGGGCAGGTACCCTATAGGGACTTTATTCTTATCACCACCCCCCTGATGCATGGTCTCCTTGCTCTATTTATGAGAATTTTTGGTTTTTCATCGGTTGCACCTCTCCTTTACATGATTTTCACTTCATTCTTTGTGGTTTTGGCGACATACTGGGTATTAGTCCTTCTCAAAATAAATAAACGCCTCCATATATGTTTTTTACTTCCCCTTGTGTTTGCAGCCCACGGGATTGTTCCTTTACCTTCCTATGATGTCACGGCAACGTTATTTGTCTTACTTAGCTTGGGTTGGATTCTGCGCTTTATATTTTTGGGTCCTACAAACTTTCTTACAAGTTTCATTGCTGGCGTCCTCCTCGTCTTGCCCGTACTGACAAAACAGAATGTTGGCTTTTCATTTATGGCGTCGGCATATCTTACATTGGGCAGTATAAATTGGATAAAACCACAAATTATCCGGAAACGAACTATTTTAGTTATCCTTGCAGGTAGTATGGCAGTTGGGATATTATTTGGAATAATACTTGGTCTATCTCATTCATTATTACCTTTTATCCGTCAGAACCGATTTGTCTGGGAAAATCGCGACCCACTAAATTACGCATCAGCCATTTTGTATGATGTTGTGTATTGGAAGAATTTATTAATTTATTTCCCAATAGCTCTTGCTTATTTTATCGTTAAACCTTTACATAGTAAATATTGGAGAACAGCAATTATAGCTAGTGCGGTTGCGTTTTCAATCTCCATAATTCCTGCAATTTTCTTTTTTACGATCTTCAGGCAAACGATATATATAGATCTTTCTTTGAAGTTGCAGGTCGCAGTCCGCTACTTTGTCTCAGTCTGGTATCTCGTTCTAATACTAACTTTCGCTTTTGTGACAAAAAGACTTTTTAATTTGAGGAAATTTAACAAGAAAGAATACATGATGGCATTTACACAAGTAATACTTGGATTTGCCACCATGTCTGCGTTGTTAGCCCAAGGTGTTGGTGGCTCAACTTTTGGGATTTATCCATTTTTTATTCTTCTCCTGGCAAGTCTTTATCAAATCTGTATTCATTCGTACGATCGCATCTCATGGGATTTTGTTTATAAAACAGCACTGATTTTGACAACTATATTCCTTATGGTTTTTGCCTATTTTAACATCAGACAGTCATATGTCCCAGTTATAGGTATTCCAAATTCATTTGTTACGAGAAGTCTTTGGCATTTGGCGACGCCTGGCTTGTGGACGAAAGAAATAGACAACATGTTTCTTGTCGTAAAAAAGACCATACCATATGACCAAACAGTAGTGGCATTGCCTGGTGAAGATCCATTCTATTTTGTGACGGGAAGGAAGCCTCAGTTACGATATTTTGAGCTTTTTTCTGGAGCCTTACCATATTCTCCTGAGCGCATTGCAAATGATATTGCAATCAATAATATCGATTGGCTTGTTATCAAGACAAACTTGCAAAGCTCATATTATATGGATACAAAACCTATCATCAAAAAACTTTCTTCTTGCTTTGTGCTTTATCGACAAATACCTAGCTATTCTTTATATCGGAGATATCATTCATGTCAATAAATTGCTCCATCTATTAAGAAAATACCTGAGAGTAAAATATATGGAATAATATATATTCCCATGAATTTCAGAAACACTCTGTTTCGATTTTTTTCAGTAAAATCAATGGGGGCGAAGTTTTTAGATTTGTTTCGTAAAATATATACGATATGTTTTATGTTATCTAAAATAGAAATATGATAAGAAAAACTATTACGGTAAACGATAAAATGCAACAAAATTATGTCTATATTTGTACTGAACCTGAAGGGGACCATTTTGATCCACTCTTTACTCCAGATCTGACGCCAGCGCAAATGCTGGCGATGGGTATCTTTGGCGGGAAATACCTGACCGACTGTAAAAATGAGTTTCCAAAGGAGTGGTTTGTAAACGCAAAACTTTCACCCGAAAAATCCAATCCAAAACTCAATTATTTTGGTATATCGGCAAGCCAATCACTTGCGGAGTGGCGACATAAAGACTGGATTCATCCCGATGATCCCCGCGGATGGTTTCAGTGGTACTGTCGGTATTATCTAGGGAGACGGCACGAGGATGATATAAGACAGATAAAAAGATGGAAGGCAATAAAGCGTCATATAAGTCAGATCAAAAAAAATTGTATTCCATATGACGAAGACTGTCGAAGGAAACAGCGTCAGGCAGTACTCCACTGGGCATATGACAGCAGGAAGATATGATTTGTGTTGGCCTTGCTGAAGGACGTCCGCACCTTCTACGCACAAATTTAGTATGGTAAATCGACCTAAATAAGATTAGGCAAATTTATACTCATAATTGACTGGATCATTACCCCTTACGTTTACAATAATTTTTTCAGTATCTAACTCAACTATTGTATTGGCCCCGGAGGCAATTCCATCGTTATGGGTATTTTCAATCATCGAAGTAATGGTGAAGTAGGGAATACTTTTATGGACGTGCATTCTGTTCCAATGCTGATGAGCAGAAATTACCGCTTTAACCCTTCCTGATTCTTCGAGGATCTTTCTTATTTCCTTCCTGTTTCCCATCATGGCGTGGAATGGATCTTTTTCAAACCAAAAGTTTCCCTTCATATCGTCATCTGCCAGACCATAATGGACAAAGATAATACAAGGTTTATTGGTCTTTGATAAATTATCTTTGAGCCACTCTATTTGTTTTTCAGGAATTTGAGCAGAAATAGCAGCTAAATCATGAGTGTGATCTTCCGTCATTTCAAAACTTAAAGCAATGAAGCGATATTCGCCATGGTCAAAAGAATAAAACATCTTTTCGTATCCGAGTATTTTTGCAATTTCTTCCTGTGGAAGAGTTCGCACGTCGTGGTTTCCGATCAAGTGATAGAGAGGATATTTCAAAGGGGATAATAATGAAAGAAATCTTTTATATGAGATGATATCTTTCTCTTTATCGTTTACGTCTTCTATTGAGTCCCCAAGATTTACAACAAACTCCGGATGATCTTCTTCATTCATTTTTCTTACAAATTCCTTTAGTAATTTTTCCCCTTCTCCCATCACTTTTCGTTGAACTCCAAATTTATAACCGCTTGTTATTGGCCCTATGTGCGCATCATTAAGTATTGCAAATTTCATAGTATTTAAAATAAATCTATAATCAATTAAATTAACAATTTTTCCCTCTTAAGAGTCATTAATAATTCATCAGGGGTTGTAAATAGAATTGTATTTATGCCAAGTATTTTTGCAGGTTTAAGCATCATCGCTTTATCGTCAATAAACACAGTCTGTTCTGGATTCGAGTTGCTTTTATTGAGAGCGAATTCATATATTTTTGGATTAGGTTTTCTAACACCCACTTCATGTGAAAAAATTCCCCCTTTAAATAGTTTGAGAAAATCAAACTTTTTATCAAGAGCATCAACACGCTCTTTTACATTATCTGATAGGTAATAGAGGCTATATTTATTAGAGAGTTCCATAATAATCTGTTTAGTACCCGAGATTATTTCATAGCCATCAATCCACTGTTTCTCAAGTACGTCTGCCGACTCATTTAAATGAAGTTTCTCAATTACTTGTCTCCAAAACTCATCCCGAGTGATTTTTGATTCTCTGTAAAGTGATCCAATTTCTCCATCAATTACATCTTTTACTTCATTTTCAGAGATTTTATGCGAAAGACTTATCTCCTTTATAAATTTCTTTGTACCATTAGTGAATAGAACTCCACCTAGGTCAAATAAAAAGGTAGTAATCATTGAATAATTATATCAATAATGTTCGAACTCTTGATTTAAATCGATGATACAAGCTAACTAATCAATTTTAAAAGTTACATCCACTCTACCTGCATAAAACTATTGTGAAATTAGAATCCTATATTAGATTGTTATGAAGCTCTGAATAGTAAGAGTATCGTGGATTAAATAGTTTGTTGGGGAGCTAGGATTCGAACCTAGAGTCGCGCTGATCCAAAGTCAGGCGTGTTACCGTTACACTACTCCCCAAGAGTGCATCCATTTTACCAAAAAAAGAGGCAAAAATCAGGGAGTTATCCCTTTTTGGCTTGCTCAAGATACTTTTTGAAGAAATTCTGCTCTTCCGGCTCCCGAAAGAGTTTACACATCAAATAGGAATCTTTACCATGCCGCACCTTAGGAAAACACCCACCTTTTATAGAGCATCGTTTTCCCTAGTTAGCTATGTAATAGTTATAAGTCTAAAGCTAGAGAACGTGTACACCATATCCCTTAATCATGTTATTCATACTACATTTTATATCCTTCTTTTGGTTGATATACTATTACTATGAAAAAAGAAAAAAATCACGAACTAAAAGGGGCTCTATTTCTTGTTTTATCTGCATTTTTATATAGCATCATGCCGGTTGCCATTCGTTTTTTAGGTAGCCAAAAACTCACACCAATATCTCAAGTATTTCTTCGTTATATCTTTGCTTTTGTCGCTGCGGCAGTATATTTTTTTGTTATTAAAAAAATAAAGTTTTCTGTGAAGTCTAAGGATATTTTTCTTATCCTCATTGCAACAGTTGTAGGCTATGCCCTTACGAATCTTTTTTTTACATACGGCATTATGTATACACAGGTAGGGAATGCCTTATTCCTTTTTTATAGCTATACGATCATCGCACCCATTCTTGCCTATTTTTTCCTGAAAGAGAAAATGAACAGATATAATATCGGTGCACTCGTGATAGGAATACTTGCATTGGGTTTATTATTCCAACCAAACTCCATTCCCACATGGAAATTAGGAGGATTTTTTGCCATTCTTTCTGCACTTGGTCAGTCCCTCTATCTTATTTGGAGAAAAAAATTACAGTCCTATTCTGCCGGCTTCATGATGCTCGTAAACACATTTATGGGAGTTGTTGCTCTTGGGGCATTGAGTATATTTCTTGATAGGGGATTCTATAGTAGTGGAGCATTCGCAGCAATGGATCTTAAGACTTGGATTGTGACTGCGTTCTTCGGAATAGATAATTTCCTCGCATGGTTTGCTATGACGAAAGGATTTGAATATTTCAAAGCGTCATCTGGAAGTTTAATTCTTCTCAGTGAGCTCGTCTTTGGAATTATTTTTGCATTTCTCTTTTTTACAGAAGTCCCAACAATATTAACATGTATTGGTGGAGTGTTGGTCCTTGGGTCAATTACTCTCGTTACCCTCAAAGGCGCTGCATAAAAACAGAGGGAGATCAGCAAGATTACGAATGGAAGAATCATGTTCTGATTCTTTTCGGTCTCTATTCATATGAATGACTCGTATATAATTTTTAATTATATGGACGATTCTCTGCTTATCCTCAATAATAATTGAGTCTGATGGAATCGTCTTGAGAGATGATTCAAGAGTTTTGTCCGGAAATATAAAAATGTATTCTTTTTTGAAGAAGGGGAGAATCCCCGACTGCTTCAGTTTGTTTTCCTGGAATGAACGATATCCTTGGGAAAAAATACCAAGTGTATATTTCTTTGAAAGAGTAATGAGAGCTGAGACTGTATCTGGATAAAGAGACTCAGTATACAACTTCTTATTTTTCATAATGCGTGAAAAAATAACCTCCGGGGAAAGTGAAAATTCTTTTCCAACCTGTTCCGTATAATCTTTTATGTTTATGCCGATCACCGTTTGGATTTTATCGTGATAATTTGCATCAAACTGAGAAAAATGTTCTCTTTCTAGATGGAAATGTGCCGCCAGTTCTTCAACAATATTTTTCTTAAACTTATCCGTATCAAAAAGGGTACTGTCAATATCGAAAAGGAGTATATTCGGTTTCATGCCTATTATTATACGAGTTTACTCACTACATAATAGGTAATAATCTTATATTCAGAGCATCATGACATGTATTTTGCTATACTTCTTTTTATATGATTAACCACAATGTTATCTTTACTAAATTCTCTGCTTGGCGTTTTGATATGAAAGCCGCGCGGGATAGCTATATATGGGACAAAAAAAATAAAAGATATATCGATTTTACCTCAGGATGGAACGTAACAAATCTTGGATGGAATAGGGAAGAAGTAATCTCCGTAGGTGTAAAAAAGCTCAAACAGAACAGTTATTCACCCATGTGGGCACTTGACGAATCACAAATTACATATGCTGAAGAATTGACCAAAGCACTCGGACATGGATTGACAGTCGTTGCACGTGCAACAGGCGGCATGGAGGCAATAGAAATGGCATTAAAGACGGCACGAGTATTTACTGGTAAGAAAAAAATAGTAAGCTTTTATGAGCAGTTTCATGGGAGCTCAATGAATGCACTTGCACTTGGCTATCGACCCGAATGGATATCAAAGATCACCGATCCTCGAACAGACATCATTCAACTCAATTATCCAAATATTCATAAGACAGAAAAAACAGAAAAAGAGCTACTAACTGAGCTTGAAAACAGTCTTGAAGAGGTATTTAAAAAAGGGGAAGTCGCTGCACTCATTACTGAGGTTGGAATAATTTCAGGGTGGGGATCAACTGCAATTGCACCAAATGGATATATTCAACTCATTAGAAAAATAACAAAAAAATACAATGTTCTTCTTATTATTGATGAAGTGGGGACAGGATTTTCTCGTATAGGGAGTTTATTTGGATTTCACCAATTTGGCATTGATCCCGACATTGTCGTACTAGCAAAGGCGATAACAAACGGATCAGCCGCAATGGGTGCAATGGTGACAACGGCTGGAATTGCAGAGGCAACTTATCTTGGTTCTAATCTACAGTCAACTTTTGGATGGAATCCAGTTGCATGTGCAATGGCCTCCAAAGTTCTTTCTCTTCATCTGGAGGAAGCAACATGGAAACAGGCGATTTCGAAGGGGCACCATATAAAGGAAATATTAAAAAAAGAACTGAAAGATAATCCATTTATTGGTAATATTCGAGGAATGGGGCTTGAGATTGGACTGGATTTTGTTCTTGATAAAAAAACAAAAAAAGAAAATACAGAGCTCGTGATGAATATAGTCAATTCCTCGTTTATAAAAGGACTCCATCTTGTATGTGACTATACGAGCAACATTCAAATTATGCCACCACTTACAATTTCTAGTAACAATCTTGAAAAAGGATTGGATATTTTAATTTCAACCATTCAAAGTGAGTCAAAAAAATAATATGGATGAAATATTTATACGACCTGTTGAGAGAGAGGATGTTCATGCACTTCTCACCTTTATCAATGTTCTCTCAAAAGAGCAAACATATATTCGGTTGCAAGGAGAAGAGCTCTCACTTGATGATGAAATTCTTTATATAGATGATTTTTTGAGAAAGGTACAGAATCACAAAGCAATGAAGTTACTTGCTTTTCATAAAAATGAACTTGTTGGAGTTGCTGATATATATTTAAAAGACAAGATAGAGAGCCATATCGGAGTATTCGGTCTGACAATCAAGAAAGAATGGCGCGGAAAGGGTATTGGGAGGATCCTTATGGAAAAAACAATGAATGAGGCCTCAAATAGTATTGACGGTCTTAAAATTATAGAGCTTGGCGTATTTGCAAATAATTCTGTAGCAAAAAAGCTCTATGAGAAGATGGGCTTTAAGGAATATGGAGTATTACCAAGAGGCATTTCTCATAAGGGAGCATACGTGGATCATATATATATGTACAAGGAAGTATAATTAGTCTTATGGCACAAGATAAATATTCTGCACTTTGGATATCTCACTCTCGAATCAATGATTTTAAAACCTGTCCACGAGCATATTATCTGAAGTATCTCCATCGAGACCCAAAAAATAATCATAAGATGAAGATAATGTCTCCTCCTCTTGCACTCGGGCAAATTGTACATGAAGTACTCGACTCACTTACCTCGATTCCCCTTAAGGAACGGTTTAAAGGATCACTTGTTGAGAAACTTCATATTTTATGGGGGAAGATAGAAGGAAAAAAAGGGGGATTTCTCGATAACTCAATTGAGCAAAAATATAAGGCACGAGGAGAAGAGATACTCCTCAGACTTATGAAAAACCCTGGACCTCTAGCAAAACTTGCGGTGAAGCTCAAGATGGATCTACCCTATTTTTGGCTTTCCGAAGAAAAGAACATAATTCTTTGTGGAAAAATTGATTGGATGGAATATCTTCCTGAAACCGATTCTATTCATATCATAGACTTCAAAACTAGTAAAAATGAGGAAAAAGATGATTCAATGCAGCTTCCCATATATTATCTTCTCGCAAAAAAATGCCAATTACGACATATAGCAAAAATGAGCTATTGGTATTTGGAGAGAGAGAATGGAATTCTTGAAAAAGAACTCCCCCTTGAGTCTCAGATAGTAAAACAAGTAGAAGATAGTGCACTTGAGATACAACTTGCTCATAAATTGAATAGATTTAAATGTCCTGAAATTGATGGTTGTTATTCATGTAAACCGTATGAACTTCTCATAAAAGGAGAAGGTGAATTTGTTGGAGTAAATAATTATAAGGAAGATATATATGTGCTAAATAGCCCTTCCAGTGATAGGAATATAAGTGAAATTTTGTAATATGAAAAACCAACAGATCGATATTCCCCTCTTTTTTTTCTCAATAGCCTTTTTTACTGTACTCATTGGGCTCCTTTTTAAACTTACATTTCAAAGTCAGAAAACGGTTCCAAATAAATATAACTCGCCTTCAACTTCAGCTGACAACAAAACTTTGAGTAATGTCAAAGCTACGGGTGTTAGTATTAACTATGATAAGCCAATAGTATGTAATTACAACAATAAAGAAAGTTCATTTTCTGCGCAGATGAATGGAACAAATATATCAGCAACCATTAACAACGGTGATAAAAATATGCAAAATATTAGGATTCAAGGCGATTGTTTATATCGGTGGAATGAAAAGGAGAAGGAGGGGCAAAAAAAATGTGGAATTGGAGGACCTCTTACAATTTGGAAACAACTATTAAGCTTAGGATTAGCTTCTTTTGATAGTCTCGAGGGAGTTATTGGTCAAACTGGGAAGATATTACCCTTTGACATAAATGCAGCTTTTAAAACATGTACGAATGTGGCAAGTACGGAAGCTTCATTATATATAATCCCAAAAGGGATAGACTTTAAAGAGAAAGAGAAGTAAAAAAAGCCAAAAAAATGCCCCGGCTACGACCTACTTTCCCTTTCGATTGGATCAAAAAGTATCATAGGCGCTGATTTGTTTCACGACCTTGTTCGGGATGGGAAAGGGTGGGACCAAATCGCTTCAATAACCAGGACAAGATGCATTATACAGAAAAGTTGATGTTTTAGCAAGGGGTATTGAGGAGTATAATAATAGATATGTCAGTCCTTAAAACGAGCCACAGACTTGCGCATGCGTTTTGTGTAATGCCGGATATTCAATTCGAAAATCAAAAGGTAGATGAAGTAGTCATCCTCACCCTTCGTGCACACCCCATTACTCTTCTACCCGGCCTCATAAATAGCACACTATTCTTTCTCCTTCTTTTATTTCTCAACTTTGTTATCGGCAATTTTCTAAATATGGTGCAGATTATCTATATAAATATTTTTTTCATATTTTTTTCATTTGTATATCTCTGGATAGGGATTGTAAATTGGTATTTTAATATTGGTATAGTAACGAATATTCAAGTCATTGATGTTAATTTTAATGCCCTTCTTTATCGCAATGTAACAAGGACTGATCTTACCCATATTGAAGACGTTACAGTCAAGTCAAGTGGTTTTATATCAAGCATCATAAATTATGGAAATATATTTATCCAAACAGCCGGATCAGAAGTGAATACGGAGTTTCTCCAGGTTCCAGAACCTGAAAAAGCAATAGATATTATTCAAAACATTTTAAAAGAGCATGGACCTACTGAATAATCTTTTTACACTAAACAATATAATTAAAGTTGGAGCACTCGTCTTTTCTTTTCTTTTTATTGTTCTCACAATACAAATATATGCGAATACTATTCAGGCATCAAAAACTGTATCCACAAAACGCAACACTGGTATAGTCGTTATATCATTGTTTCTCGTAATTATGAGCATCGTGTTATTTATTCTCGGTTTTGCTATTCTATAACTAAGCTATGGACACAGAATATTCCGTCTATTTAGGACAAGAGCAAAAAAATGGATTCACGGGATTTCTTGCGGAAAAAAATTTCTTTTGTATTGTTGAAATTTTTGATGGATATACTGTAGAGCAGGGTGAATCTCTCATGAGCGCACTTGCAGAGGTGGCTGAAGCAGATTTTGACACACTCACAAGCTTTGACGTATCGATTGCCGGTGTATTAAAACGGCTCAATGTCCCACTTGATACGTCTGTGGCAATAAGTTATAAAAAAGAATCAGTTTTATATCTAAAAACTGTAGGAACAGGAGAAATCTATATCCAAAGAGGAAGAGCATACGAAAAAATTATCGGGGGAAATAACACAGCAGCTGGATCATATCAAAAAAGTGATATGTATATTCTTACTTCTTCTTTTTTTACCGATTCATTAAAAGGAGTACATCACATCAAATCGTTTATTCATAAAAATCAGAATATACGGGAGTATCCGGAGCTTGTTAAACAACAAGTAGGAATGGATGATGATACAGGTGCAATTGCCTTGTTTATAAAAATGCAAGAAGTGGCGCAAACATCTGCAGGCAACGTTTATCCAAACCATATAAAGGAATATTTAAAAAAATATACCCAAGTTTCGAAGAAGAATATTCTTATTGGAATTGTCATAATTTGTTTGGCGGTACTTGGATGGAGCGTCCTTAACGGTATCCAGAAACGTGGTGGTATTTCACTTAACTCATCTCAAGCATTTGATACAAAAATGACAGAAGCTGAAAAATTAATTCAGGACGGCAAATCAAAGACGGATTTGATAACAGAAGGGATGACCAATCTTGGAGATGCAAAAAAAATCCTAGTTGCTTTGAAAAAAATCGCATCAAAAAATCAACAGGCGGCAATAAACAAACTAGAGCGAGAAGAAGCAGAAGCTGAGTCTATTCTCTTAAAAAGAGAGTCAAAAGATGCAAAAGAATATACTGATCTTGCTTCAGAAGAAAAAGGAGCAGTAGGTACAAAACTGTCGCTTTTTGAGGATAAGGCATTTATTTTAAATCCAGAAGGAAAAATATATATCTTTGCTCTAGAAAAAAAATCTCTTGAGAAAAGAAAATTGTCAAAAAGTGTTTCTACAAACTCATTAATCGGTGGGTATGAAAAAAATGTATATGTATTTGATCCAAATGAAGGAATATCGAAAATTGATGAACTAGGGAAAAGTAAAATGATTATTCCAAAAGAAACACAGTGGGACACGATCTCATCAATGCAAATATATAATGGGAATATTTATTTGCTAGATGGAGGGAATAATGCGCTCTATAAGTACCCAGTTACTACTGATGCATATGGAGAAAGAACATCATACTTTAAAGGCTCCTATTTAGATCTAAATAGTCAATCAACCTTCGCAATCGACATAGCTGTTTACGTTGCAAATACAAACACCGTAGAAAAATATACAGCAGGTATTCGTGATGAATTTTCATTTACTATCCCTGGAGCGGCTGCAACGATCACAAAAATTATTACTCATACAGATCAAACAGAGCTTTACCTATGGAATAAAAAGGACGGACTTCTCTATATTAATGGAAGAGATGGAATATATAAGAAACAGATACAATCACCAATACTAAAAGAAGCTTCAGATATTGAGGTATATAATGGCTCAATATATTTATTAAAAGGGGGCATCATCTATCAGATCCAGTTATGAAACTATACACCCCAACAGAATTAGTCGATAAAGTCAGACTTGGAGATGAACGAGCGTTTATATCGTTCTATAAGCTTTATAGACCTTCGCTTTTTCAATTTATCAATAGACAAGTTAAAGACGTTGGAGTCGCTGAAGAACTTGTACAAGATGTTTTTCTTGGTGCACTTGACAGTATTAGAGAGCAAAAAAAAATAGAATCGTTTTCTGCATATATTTTTACTATTGCCCGTTACAAAATAATCGATTACATTAGAAAAAAGAAAATAAAAAAAATTCTCCTTTCTACTATTCCTGAGAGGTTTATTAATAGTTGTGCAACTTTACTATTTAATGACTCGGTGCAAAAAAAAGAAATTACTGACAGTGTTGAAAGAATTCTCAACCATATTCCGCATGAATATGCTGTAATAATACGACTCAAGTATATAGATGGATTTACAGTTCAGAAGATTGCACAGAAACTTGCAATTAATTTTAAAGCTGCTGAAAGCAAACTATTTCGTGCAAGAAAACTCTTTGCTGAACTATATACACATCTGAATACATGAAGAAAGGAAAGAAACAATTAGAACAATACCTGAATGAGCTACGTGTTGTCGAGCCAAACGATTTAGGCATTCCTTTTCTTAACTCAATTTATCGGAGAATAAATGGCTTTTTTAAGACAGCTCCGTTTTTGTTTGTCATTCCCCTTGCATTTATAGGTGCTGGACTTCTCGTCTTTGTTTTTGGCTATTTGGCGATACGCCTTGTTTCATTGTTGCAATATGGATTTTAACATTTTCCTAAAAGAAGCCATCGTCTCGTTTATTTTATTATTTCGCTCCCTTATTGGGTTTATTTTTTCTCCCTATAAAACGATGCGAAAAATTAGCCTTCAAAAAGAGTTAGGTCAGGTATGGTGGATATATATCATCTGTATTCTATTCTTCCTTAATACAGGAATAGTTAGATCTGGCTACCGAGGTCTGATGGGAGCACTTTTTTTGTATGGGGTAAGTATCCTTTTTTTCTCACTACTCCCGTCTAGTGACACTTACAAAGAACGACTGACTCGTATGTGGATCACATGGACACATACGTTAATACCAACATGCATCTGGTTTTATTGTAATTTACTTCTCTTTATCATTCTCCCTCCACCTCGTTCAATAACCTTTTTGGGTGCATCATTCAGTATCTTTTATATTGCGTTTTCTGTGAGTTTATTGGTCTGGAAACTTATCCTTGTCTATTTGAGCCTCCGCTTTGCGCTTCGTATCCATATCTATCGCATATTTTATTATATGTTACTCTATATTGCTCTTTCTGCTCCTTTGTGGGTGTTTCTTTACAATATGGGGATATCTCGCATCCCATTTGTGTGAATGATTCTTCCTATTTATAACGACTCAATAGTATATGGAGCTTAATGATTGCAAAACAACAGAACAAAGAAATACATTTCTTGAAAAGAAACTTTCCCTTTCTCTTTCTACACTAACTCAAGCGACTGTTGATGTGGATGAAAATGTTCATTGCGAAAATCGCATTGGATCCGTATCTTTACCACTAGGAGTAGCTGGGCCATTTTTTGTGCAAGGAGAAGAAATAAAAGGAGAGTATTACCTACCTTTAGCAACAACTGAAGGAGCGCTAGTAGCATCTGTAAATCGTGGCGCAAAGGCATGCTTTGAGAAGGGAATTATTACTTCTGTTGAACGAGTTGGTGTAACACGCGGACCTGTACTTAAAGTAAACACCCCGTCTCAAGCAAATAAAGTTGAAAAATGGATCTGGGAGCATATGAGTGAACTTGCAGAAAAAGCTCAAGAAACATCTTCGCATATTCGTCTTATGGATGTGGTAATAAAAAAAGCAGGTATGTATATTTTTCTCCGTCTATCATTTGACACTGATCAAGCTATGGGAATGAATATGGCAACAATTGCCTCTCAAATTATTGTTGATCATATCTCAAAAAAAACAAAATCTTCAACTATTTCAGTGGCTGGAAATTTTGATATTGATAAAAAACCCGCTTGGCTTAATAGCATATATGGCAGGGGATATATGGTACAAGCTGAAGCAATAATTAATAAAGAGACAGTTTCTTCCCTATTAAAAACGACACCAAAAAAAATTGAACAGGTTTGGAAAGCAAAGTGTATGATTGGTTCTGCTCTTTCAGGATCGATTGGGTTTAATGCACACCATGCAAATATAATTGCAGCAATCTATGCTGCAACAGGTCAAGATATTGCTCATACAGTAGAAGGAAGCCTTGGTATGACCATAATTGAAGTGATGAGCGACGAATCCTTGTATATCAGTGTCAATCTTCCCAGTATTCTTGTGGGAATGATTGGCGGAGGCACTAAGTTAAAAACTCAGTCAGAAGCACAAAGTATTATGAATATTAAATCATCTCAAGGTTTTTCTGAACTTATTGGAGCAGGGGTATTAGCAGGCGAATTATCTCTACTTGCATCTCTATCTGAAGGATCATTAGCATCAACTCACAAAAGGTTAGGGAGGTAATCATATATGAAAACAGGAATACAATCATACGGATTTTATATACCTCAGTATCGTATCCGCATTGCGGATATTGCGCACGCATGGGGAAAAAATGCAAAAGAAATTGAAGCATCACTGGGTGTTGTTGAAAAAGCTGTAGCAACGGCTGCTGAAGATTCTCTTACTATGTCTTATGAATCAAGTAGTATGGCTATGATAAAAAATAAGACCAAAATTGAGGCACTGTTCTTTGGGACAGAGTCTCCAGTTTATGCCGTAAATCCATCATCTACCATTCTTGGAGAACTTTTAAATATTGGGAACCACTATCTTGCTTACGACACCCAATTTGCATGTAAAGCTGCAACTGGCGCTATAATCTCTGGATTAGCACTTGTTGAAAGTGATCAAATAGAGTCAGCTCTTATTGTTGCATCTGATAAGGCAACGGGTAAACCACACGATGCTTTGGAATATACTGCAGCATCAGGATCTGTCAGCGTTGTCGTTGGGAAAAAAAATCCCATACTTGAAGTTGAAGGGTGGAGTTCTTACTCATCGGACACTCCGGATTTTTGGAGAAGAGAAGGATTGAAATATCCTTCTCATGGAGGTCGATTTACTGGAAAACCGTCATATTTTAAACATATAAATGGATCTGTCCAAACAGTTTTAAAAAAAACAAATCTGAACCCAAAAGATTTTACATATGCTGTTTTTCATATGCCTAATGGAAAATTTCCAATACAAATTGCCACTCAACTGGGATTTTCTCAAAAACAAATAGAAAAATCACTTATTGTGTCACAGTTAGGGAACTCTTATACAGCCTCAGCCCTTATGGGACTTGTTGCAACGCTTGAATACGTTAACCCACGAGAAAGGATACTTTTTGCTTCATATGGATCAGGCGCAGGGTCGGATGCCTTTGTCTTTCGTGCAACAAAAGAAATAGAGAAAAAGCGACAACCATTTGCAAAAAAAATGAATGAAAAAAAATATGTAGATTATTCGACTTATCTAAAATATATGAGAATAATATGAACACACATATCATCGGATATCATACAACACGGTTTGGAGAACTTTGGGAAAAGTCATTATTTGATTTGGTGGAAGAATCCATTATTGGAGTGTTAAAAGATGCGAAGTGTGACATCAAAGAAATTGACGCTATTTTTTTTGGAAATATGTTGGGAGGAGTTTTAGAAAACAATCTTCACGCCGGAGCTAAAATTGCAGACATATTTGGATTAACAATTCCTATTTTTAGAACTGAGGCAGCATGTGCGTCGGGGGGGATTGCACTTCATCTTGCACATGAGTATATAAAAAATCAACCAGGTAAAACAGTCTTAGTTGTAGGCGCTGAAAAAATGACAGATGTGCAGCCGGAAATAATTACACAAGGGCTGATGTCTGCAGCTTCAGGAGAAGAGCAAGAATCTGGCCTTACTTTTCCTGGACTATATGCTTTGATGGCTCGAGTTTATATGAAACAATTTAGATATGAAAGAAAACATTTAGCGACTGTTGCAGTAAAAAACCATGCACATGGTATATTAAATCCAACTGCACATTTTAGAAGGGCAATAACAATAGAGCAAGCGCTTAAAAGTTCTATAGTTGCGGATCCATTAGGACTCCTTGATTGTTCTCCCGTTTCTGATGGTGCAGCAGCTCTTATTATTACTTCAGATGATGCACGAAGTAAGAAAAGCAAAAGTATTTCTATACTTTCATCTCAAACTGCAACTGATAGCATTTCACTTCTCCAGAGAAAATCATTGATTGAGCTCAAAGCAACACAAATAGCAGCAAAAAAAGCATATATAGAGGCACAGATAACACCAGATAGAATAAATATTGCAGAGGTTCACGACTGTTTTACAATAGCAGAGCTTTTTGCAATGGAAGACTTAGGATTTTGGAAAAAAGGAGAGGCGGGGAAGAGAGCTTCTCAATTTGAGACACTTTTGGAAAATAAAGGTCCGCTTATAGTTAATACCTCAGGGGGATTAAAAGCATCAGGCCACCCAGTAGGTGCAACAGGAATTAAACAAGTGGGGGAGTTATATTTACAACTTACAGGGCAGGCGGATAAACGACAGATTAGCAATGCAAGGTATGGGCTCGCTCATAATGTTGGGGGATCTGGAGGAACGGCTGTTGTCACTATTGTCGGTGTTTAAAAAAGATATTTTTTATTTTTTTAATTTGAGGTAATTATATGATTAGCCCAGTAAAAGTTTGGAGAAGGCAAAAAACAATACGAGATCTTTTGGGAAAGAAAGGAACAATTCTCTCATGGACGAAAATTTTTACGCCACCTCCTCAATTTAAACATATAGCCCCCTATATGATCGCCTATGTGAAATTGGAAAATAAAAGAACAGTATGTGCTCAAATCGTTGATGTTCAAGATATAGATGAAATAACATTTGGAACAAAGGTGGTTATCACCCTGAGAAAATTAAGAGAAAGTGTAGCTGAGGATGTTATTCCATACACTATTGCTTGTAAAAAATATGAATAAGATATCCTATTCAGCACCTGGAAAGGTAATTCTCTCTGGAGAGCACACTGTTGTTTATGGAAAACCTGCAATTGTCTGTGCAATAGACAAAAGACTCACCCTTACAATTACTCCAGCAAAAAAAACCCACTATTTAGATACTATTGTGCCAATCATTGAGTCAATAGTGATAGCATTTCTCAAAGAAAGAAATGAATTAATCAAACAAGTAAGTTATATCTATGAAATATCCTCAAAAATACCTATTGGGCGGGGTTTAGGATCTTCAGCCGCCTATTCGGCAGTATTTGCTGCTGGACTTCTAGAACTGTTTACTGGGCGTGAATGGAGTACTACTACTATAAATATGTGCGCCTATAAAATCGAACAATATTTCCATAAAAATTGTTCTGGGGTAGATGTTTCAACCTCAGTCATTGGCGGACTCATCTATTATCGAAAAGAGTTTGAATTTTTGAAAACAATAAGTAGTCTCTCAATAAAAATTCCTAAAAAAATGAGTGATTCACTCCTATTAATTGATACTGGAAAACCAGAGGAGTCTACAGCAGAAATGATTCAAAAAGTTGGGACACTATTTAAAACAGATATAAAAAAAATAGAGCAGCTCCTCGTAGATATAGAAAAAACAACAAAAAAGCTTGTTTTGTCCCTTATGAAAGAAGACACCCTTTTATTTAAAGAATCAATACAAAAAAATGAACAATATCTTGAGATGATGGGAGTTGTTTCACATTCAACGAGTAGTTTTATTAAAAAAATGATACCCTTTGGGAAAGGTAAAGTTACAGGAGGTGGTGGGTATAAATCTTCATCAGGGTATATACTTTTCATATGTGATAATAGGGAAGAATGTGAAAAAGAATTGAAGAATAAAAATATTCCCTATTCGCGATTTATTCCCAGTTACACAGGATTAAAAAAAGAAATATGATTAAAACATCAGCTCCAGGAAAACTACTTTTATTGGGCGACTATGCTGTTGTTTATGGACACCCATGTATCGTGACTGCAGTTGAAAAAAGAATCAATGTTGAAGCACAAATTATAGATGCACGAGAAGACTCAATACGGACTCCCCAAGTTAAGGAAAGTAGATTTGTCTTGGAGACTATTGCTTATATTAAAGAACAGTTTACTATTACAAAGTCAATAGAGATAAAAACTAAAGGTGATTTTTCTCACCAAGTTGGACTTGGGTCTTCCTCAGCAGTTACCGTTGCTACCGCCGAAGCACTCAATCAACTCTTCAAACTAAAATTGACAAAAAAAGATATATTTACCATCTGCTATAAAGTAAATCTTCTTATTCAAGGAGTGGGATCAGGATTTGATATTGCTGCCGCAACTTATGGAAAGACGATTCGCTATGTAAAAGGCGGAGATTCTATTGAAGAGATATCTCTTCAGTCACTACCCCTTATCGTTGGATATTCAGGCATAAAAGCAGATACTCCTTATTACATCAGGAAAGTTGCAGAAGCTTTTAAACAAAGACAGACCGAACTAAATGAGTTATTTGCATCAACTCACATACTTGTTGACAAAGCGACAGAAGCTTTGAGAAAAAATGACTTTGAAACAGTCGGGCACTGTTTTAATGATGGACATTTTATTCTTCAGCAATTGGGAGTAAGCATTCCAAAATTAGATTCTATGGTAAAAGCAGCGCGAAATGCAGGAGCATGGGGGGCAAAACTTTCAGGAGCTGGTGGTGGCGACTGTATGATTGCTCTAGTGCCTCCAGATAAATCTCAAAAAGTTAAAGATGCTATTACACGAGTCGGTGGAGATATTATTGAAGTTGAACTTCAGGCAAACGGAGTAATGTAATTACAACAGTTCTACGGTGTACTATTAATACTAGGAATTTTAAACTTAAATCCTTCTTGAATGCCAAACTTTCCTCCCAAAACGGTTCCCATAATAACATTAAACACAACAAGCACTACGACAACCAAAATAAGACCAATTGCAGCATTTTGGATTTTATTTTGTGCCTTAGATAATTTTTCTTTTTCTCCATTTGATCCAATCCAATCAAATGCACCCCAAAGGAGGTAGATTAAAGCTGCTATTGCTGAAACAAAAATAAATAATTGGATACCTGTGCCTATGAGGGCTCCTAATCCTTCTTCTACTGACCCAGTATAGAGTGCATTATTGACAGGAGCGTTAATTGTTCCGATAACATCTTGAGTTGTCGTACTTAATAATATATTTCTCATAGTGGCATGACAATACCCTTAATAATATTAGTAAATATATAGCTTGCTGCAATAATAAACAACCCAAGGACGGCATATAACATAATACTTTGTGCCTTTTTTAGTTTATCTGCGTTACCTTCGCTCGTTAGATAGGTAAAGGCCCCATATAAAAGCATAGTAAGAGTGATAACTCCCCCAACAACCATCATAAGAGGAACGAATATATTCGTAAAGGATGCAATTGAGCTAAATTTTGCAACTGGATTGACGTTTGGATCATTAAATCTAACTTCAGCATATACGGAACGTACGATATTCATGCTTATAATATAACGAACTTTTAACCTATCGTCAAGTTGCGGAAAATATTCGGTATAATAAAACCAATGGAAAAAATATCCACCCCAAAACATATTGCGATAATTTGTGACGGCAACAGACGCTGGGCAAAAGAGAGAAATCTCCCTTCATTTGAAGGACATAAAAAAGGATTTGAAAATATAAAAAAATTATCAAAGAAAGGAAAAGAATTGGGAGTGTCAATAATGACATTTTGGGTATTTTCGACTGAAAATTGGAAGCGGGCTGTGGATGAAGTTGGCTATTTAATGAAACTTGCTGAAGATGTAATTGAAGTTCAGATGAAAGAGGCGATTGAAGAGGAAACACGGATAGTACACATTGGAAGAAAAGATAGAATTCCTGATGGATTAAGAAAAAAAATAGAAAATGCAGAAGAAAAAACAAAACAATTTTCAAAATACTATTTTGTCATCGCACTAGATTATGGAGGGCATGATGAAATCGAACGGGCAGTAAAAAAAATGGATGGTTCTCAAACAGAACAGATTGATAATTATTTGGATACAAAAATACTACCATATCCAAATCCAGATCTCATCATTCGTCCAGGTGGAGAGGAAAGACTGTCTGGATTTATGACTTGGCAGGCGGCATATAGCGAATATTATTTTTCTGATCTCTATTTCCCTGAATTTGGTCCTGAAGCATTAGTAGAATCAATTAAGGAGTTTAGTGAGCGAAAAAGACGTTTTGGTAAATAATTATGTTTAATCCCACCTTTGTAATAACAAATCAAATTCTTACCAATATTTCTAAAGTCGAGGCGGCTGAAGAAGTTATTCGAAATGCCCCTCTCCTTCCGCTTTGGGAAAAACAATTTAAAGAAGATGCTATTGTACGAGCTGCATATCATGGAACTCACATAGAAGGCAATATGCTTCAGAAAGAGGAGGCAAAAGATGTTCTTATGGGAAAAACAATTGCAGCAAGACCTCGAGATATTCAAGAAGTCATCAACTATAGAAAAGTAATTGAGCTCATCGATGATGAGGCCAATAAAAAAATTGAAAAAGTAACAGAACAACTCTTATTAAAACTGCACAGAATATTGACAGAAAAAACATTAGCTTCGGAACAATCAGGGATATATAGGCTCAAGCAGGTAATTATCCGCAACTCCGCAACTGGGGAAATTACTTTTAAACCACCAACACCCCTTGAGGTACCATTTCTCATGAAAGAGTTTATCTATTGGCTTAATGCTGATAGTTCAAAACAAATACATACTGTTTTAAAAGCAGGAATAGTCCATCATGAATTTGTTCGTATCCACCCCTTTATTGATGGTAATGGCAGAGTTGGGAGAGCTCTTGCTACCCTTGTCATGCTACTTGGTGGATATGATATTCGTCGCTTCTTTTCGCTAGAAGAATTTTTTGATCGAGATGCAATAGCATATTACGAACACCTTCAAAAAGCGTCCGCTGGAGATCTTACTTCGTGGCTTGAATATTTTAGTTTCGGTGCAGCTGTTGAATTTACTCGTATCAAAGAAAAAATACAGAAACTTTCCAAAGATGTAAAAATGAAAGATAAAATGGGGGGGCAGCAAATATTTTTGACTGAGCGGCAGATAAAAATAATTGAGTACATTCAAGAGATTGGATATTTACAAAACAAAGCATTTAATACAATATTCCCTAGTATATCTGAAGATTCAGTTCTTCGAGATGTACAAGACTTGGTAAAGAAAAATTTGATAAAAAAAATAGGAAGTACGAAATCAGCGCGGTATGTGAGTGTATAAATACATTTTGTTACTCTGACTTGTCAGAAAATGATGGACTATGGATTACTTCCTTCTCATTAATCGTATCACTCCATATACTCCCCAAAGAAGAGGAAAGAGAAGTATCGCTCCATATTTATATACATCTTTTTCTGTATCAGTTAAGTCAGGTAATGGATAGAATGAAACAATACGAGATCTCATACCACTTAATGCCCCTTGGGAGCTAAATGCATCAACTCCATTGAGTGTGAAATCAATATTTCCACTCCCTCGGCCCATATATTGATCGTAAATAAATCGGGAGGAGGAGATAATCGCAAGTTCTCCACCTTTTTTATTGGTTAATAATGCGCCTAATACATATTCCTTAACATCGGCAGGTTTTGGTTGAGGTATTGCATTTGGATCGAGAAAAAATTGATCTTTTTGGATCCATGATCTGTTCGATGTTGTGATAAGTGGCGTGATGGTAGTTGTCCCATTTTTTTTGAGAGAAATAGATGAAGCCCAAGGAAAGCTGATATATTGAATATTTGAGAAAAGGCCTGTTTTTGTGTTAAAAATATTTGTTTTAATCCAAAATGGATAAGGCGCCATAAACTGCATTGTCTCATTACCAAAATTTACATATTCAGCAGATGTTGAAAGTGCAAGATCATAATTTATTGTTGCTCCATATGTTGCGGTGAGCTCGTTAAGATTATTATCAGCCTTTGAAACTTGGAGGGTTTGCTCATCTATTTTTGCTCCATTTGCATAGACTAAAATATTTTTCCCTGCTTCATAGAATTTTTTTAGAAGCCCAATTTCCTCTGATGTATATATCGTTCCACTATCTAAGACAATAAGAGCATCATGATCTTTAATAAACGTTTCAGTTTCTTCAGCTTTTATTGATTTGAGATCAAGAGACGTGACCTCATATTGTTGAGAAAGTGCCCTCTTGAGAGTTGAAAGAGGATCTTGTTGGCTATATTGAGTTGGCGCAGCTTCACCGATAAGACCTATTTTAGAGACGGTCTCCCGTGTTAGACGATATACTGCAGATGTAATATTATATTCAAGATTTTGATAGTCATTAACTTGGGGAATTGTTTCATTCTTATCGTTATATGAGATAACTAATCCAAAATAAAAAGCAGATGTTTGATACTTATTTTGTTCTAATTGAGAGTATTGAAGCTGAGGGATGCCAAGTCCTTTAAGTTTCTCTGCAATTTTTGTGTCTTTTTTTGGGTCAACTGTTACTAATGAAATATTTCGCCCACTTCTTCTATACTCCTGTAAAAGTTCGCTTACATCATTTTTAAGAGGAATAATTTTAGTAGGAAGATCAGAGGAAACATAGAGTGTGATAGTCACGGGCTTTTTTAGAGATGTAATTATCTTTCGTGTAGAGCTTGACAAAGTGTATGCTTTATTTTTTGAGAAATCGATACGCAATGGAAAAATTGAAAAAAGAATAAAGAGCAAAACAATAACAATAAGAAGGAAAAAAGAATAAGAGCGATTGAAGAATGACTTCATAGTTAGGTACGTTTTTGCAATTCTTTAACAGTCAAAAAATAAAAGACAGAAGTAAATATCGCAAAATATAAGACAGAACGAAGATCAATAATGCCCTTTGCAAAATTGTCCAGATGAAGGATGGGGCTTGCAAATAACAAAATATCTTGCGCTTCCTTTGGAAGGATATTTGCAAGAAAATCTGATGATAGTGTGGTTATTAAAAATAATATAATGACAGAAAGAGAAAATGAAGCAATTTGGTTACTCACCTTACTTGAAATATAAAGGGAAAAACTAAGAAATGAAAGACTTAAAAGGAGTAATCCTACATATCCAACTATTAGCTCAGGCAGATATAGTTTTGCTAGGAATCCAAGAACTAAGGGGATAGAAAGAGTTATACCAAGTGTAATGATAATGAGTATAAAAATACTTACAAGTTTTGCAAATACAATGTGAGATTCAGAAATAGGAAGAGTAAGAAGCACTTCCATCGTATTTGTTTTTTTCTCCTCACTAATACTTCGCATAGAGAGAGCAGGGATTAAGATGAAAAGAAGCCAAGGAGCAACAGAAAAAAATGGCTTCATTGAAGCTGATCCAATTACAAATACATCTTTTGTAAAGAGATATCCTAGAAAAAGAGCAAATGCAATTGGAACTGAAAAACCCACAGGTGAATTGAGTAGTTGCATAAGTTCCTTTTTATAAAGAGCTTTCATGATTTTTTTATTAATTTTTTAAACAAAGTATCAACACTTCCTTTTCCTTTTGGTTTTAAACCATCAAACAGAAGTGTCCCATGATTAATAATAAGGACACGCGTTGCAACATCCTCAATTTCAGAAAGAATGTGAGTGGAAAAAATAACACTTCTTTTTTTTGCTAGTTTTTTTATTAAATCTTTAATTACATCTTGTTCAATTGGATCAAGTCCCGAAGTTGGCTCATCTAGAAGTAAAACATCTGGTTTGCCGCAAAGTGCCGCAGCAAGACCAACACGTTGTCTATATCCACGGGAAAGTTGTTCTATTTTCTTTTCATAGACATCATCAATATTGAGTTCGTTGATAATTTTTTCCAGAGAAGGCTCTTTTTTAACTGTTGAAATGTATTTAAGATACTCTTTAACAGTCATATCAAGTGGGAGTGGATTGTTTTCAGGAAGATATCCCAAACGGGGAAGGACAATAAGACGATTTTCGATTGGCTCAAGATCAAATAGGCGAACAGAACCACTTGTTGGCTTGAGAAGCCCTGTAATAAGGCGCATAGTTGTAGTTTTTCCAGCTCCGTTAGGGCCAACAAATCCTATGATCTCTCCCTCTTTTACTGTAAATGAAAGTGAAGAAATTGCCTCCTTGATACCAAATTTTTTTGTTACCTTTCGAAGCTCTATCATAAGAATAAGTTATATCAAAAAATGGAATAGAGGTCAAGATCAGAATTTATTACCTATGCAAAGATTCAAATGATTTTTGTACAGCTTCCCAATTCATATTTTCAAAAAAAGTATCAATATAACCCCCTCTGTTTACTCCATAATCAACAAAATAGGCATGTTCGTAGGTGTCCAACGCAACTATTGGCGTTGCTCCCCAAAATCCATAGGTGTTTTGGGAGTCTCCAATATGGTTTATTAAGCGTGATTCTGCAGGATGCCACAAGGTCCATACCCAACCACGAGCGCTTATTGCAGATGCCTTCATATCCTTTTTATAGGATTCAAAAGATCCAAAATCCTTTTCAATTTGTTTTAATAAAATACCACTCGCCGTCCCCCCATTTCCACCCAAATGATTAAAATAGATTTCATGATTGATCACTCCACCCCATGCAAAGCTCAACTCTGTTTTAAGTGAACGGATTGTTGAAAAAACTTGATTTGCTTTTGTATATTCTTCATCAACAAGATTTCTTAATTTTTCTGTAATTTCGTTGTATTTATTAACATATCCTGTATAGAGCTTGAGGTGGTCCTCAACTGTTTTTTTTGAAATGCCCTTCATCGAGAAAATTGTTTCGGAGAATTCTTTTGTTTTGATCATAGTTTCTATTACTAAATTAGTAACAGTTAAAGTATGTCATACTCACCATTTGATGTCAAGTATTATTTATACTGATCTGTATGGTAAAGGCAGTATTTTTTGATCTTGATGAAACCCTCATAAATGCCGAGCATGCTCACCAGATAGCAACTGAGAGGGCATTCCACCATTTTGGATATGATTATGCTGAGGTCCGAAAGAAAACGCCAAATCATATTTCAATGGGAAAACGGGTAAGTGATAATTTAAAAGCAAGAAGAGATGGAGCAGGCATTTTAGAGAGCGAGATACCATTCCAAAAACTCCTGTCTCTTAGAGAGGGGTATTTTCTGGAATATATGGAAAAAGAAGCAATAATTCTTGAGGGAGCAGGTGAAATAGTAAAACGAATGAAAAGCAAAAATATACTATCTGCTATAGTGTCTTCTGGGACCCACAAATATTTGTATCTTGTATTAAAAAAATTCAATCTTGAAGACTCAATTGATTTCATTGTTAGCGGGGATGATGTTTTAAAAGGGAAGCCTGATCCAGAATGTTATCTCACTGCTTTTAATAAAGCAATAAAAATAATTCCAGATCTCAAAACGGAAGAATGCCTTGTTTTTGAAGATACAGAGGCAGGTGTGACAGCCGGAAAAAATGCTGGAATGAAGGTAGTTCTTATTCCGACTTTGACATCAATTATGCCTACTGTGGTAATGCCAGATTACATAATAGATTCTCTCCTCAATTTTAAAGATTCAATGCTGGAATAATATTATTCTAAAAGGTCAGGACGGCGAATAAGTGTGAGTTCAAATGCCTTCAGAAGCTGCCATTTTTTTATTTTCTTTGGATCACCGGAAAGTAGTATTTCTGGAACTTTTTTACCCTCATACTCTTCAGGACGCGTATACTGAGGATATTCAAGTAATTGAACTTCATTTGTACCTTTTTGCTTGAGGCTTATGAGAGTTGGATGTTTTCCAACTGCATCCAGTAATTCATCTACGACACAACTAAAAAAACTTTCCTCAACGGTTGCATGTTCTTTTTTTAATACACCCGGCAAAAGACGAACAACAGCATCACAGATAGACGCTGCAGTCAGCTCTCCACCAGTCATGATAAAATCGCCAAGAGACACCTCCTCATCTATATAATCTGAAAACCGTTCATCAAACCCCTCATAATGACCTGCAAATATAATAAGCTCTTCAAGCTTAGAATATTCCTGAGCTTTTTTTTGAGTAAATACTTTACCCCGAGCTGAGGTAAGCACCACTTGAGATAGCTGTGTTTTTTTGTATTGTAGTGAGTTAAGAGCTTTTTTAAGTACATCAACCCGAAGGACCATCCCCGCCCCACCTCCATAGGGACGCTCATCAACGGTTCCATAGGAATCTTTTGCAAAGTCACGAAGGTTAATAATCTTTATTTCGACTGCATTTTTTTCTTGTGCACGTTTTACTATAGATTCTGTAACGAAGCCCTCGATCATATTTGGAAAGAGAGTAACGATGGTGATCTTCATGGCAGTGATACGACTATAAACCCTATTGCAACTAATGCGCTTCCAACGACTAGTTTTAGCGTTACAACCTCTTTTAATACAAAGATACTAAAGAGTGAGGTAAAGATAGGGATAGTAAGGCTCGCAAGAGATACAGCAATTGCGCTTTTTGTCTCTTGTATCCCCTTTACATAAAAAATTTGTGGAATCACGTAGACAAAAATACCCATGATAATAAAAAGCACAATATCTCGTGATGTAATTTTTTCCTTAACCATAACAAGAGTGGGGAGGTAGAAAAGAGTTGCAAAAAATGAGGCAAACGCTGCTACAAGTACAGGGCTTCTCCCATTAAAAAACTTCTTGGTAAAGATAATCTCGCCTGCCCAGAGAATGTCCGCTATAATAACATAAAGTATTGACATAGATCTACTATTATACCAAGCAAAATATGAAAAAAATTGTCCTATGGTTACTTCGGGAATATCAATCTATTTCATTTCTTCAAAAAACTTTTGGCGTATCTTGTCGATTTTTTCCCACCTGTTCAGATTATACATATGAAGCGGTAGAGCTTCATGGAGCTTTTATTGGGCTTATTCTTGGATTTAAACGAATTCTCCGCTGCAACCCATGGAACAAAGGGGGTATTGATAAAGTCCCCAATCATGTATAGTAATAATTGTGGATGATACCCAAAAAGCTTGTCTGGGCTTTAGTCTTTCAAATGGAGTAGGGCCCATGACATTTATAAAGCTTATTTCCCAATTCAAGACTCCAGCATTGGCATTTTTTGCTCCCGCTTCTCAATTGCAACCTTTTTTTCGTACGAGGAGTTTTTTTGAAAAATTTATTTCGTTTCGCAATCATTATGATCCAGAAATGGAGATAAAAAAACTAGAAGAACAACACGTCTGGGTTATGACGCAATATGATGGAGATTATCCTAAACAATTAAAAAATATTAGTGATCCTCCTGTTGTTCTATATGGAAAGGGGGATAGGAACAGTATTAATTTTTTGAGTGACACCTGTATTGGAATTGTAGGGACTCGTAAGCCTACACCTTATGGTATTCACGTTGCTGAAGAATTGGGAAAAGCATGCGCAATGAGTGGTATGGTTATTGTGTCAGGAATGGCGACAGGGATCGATACACTTTCGCACAAAGCAGCAATCTTGGAGGAAGGAAGAACAATTGCCGTACAAGGAACGGGAATTGATATGATTTATCCACCAGAGAATAAAGCCCTTCATGAACAAATACTTAAACATTACGGCATAGTAATTTCTGAATATCCTCCAGGATTTGGAATAGGGAGAGGTCTTTTTGTGGTTCGCAATAGAATTATTGTTGGACTATCAAAGGCGGTTATAGTTATTGAAGGAGGTGAACATTCTGGTTCACTAATTACGGCCCGCTATGCTGCGGAAAATGGAAGAGATGTATATGCTGTTCCAGGGCCGATTACTTCAGATATGTCTGTTGGGCCCCACATCCTATTACGAGAAGGTGCACATATTCTTACGAGTCCAAAAGAATTATTACGTGACTTTGGAATTCAAAACGAGATGCAAATAGTTTCAAAAAAACCAACAGATCTTGTTGGGCATGAAAAAAGCATCTATGATCTTCTATCGGCAAAAAAATATTACATTGACGAACTTGGCAAAAAAGCAGCGCTTCCTATTGCAGATATTCTTCCAATATTATCATTGCTTGAAGTGCGAGGTGTTGTAGGAAAAAGTATAGATGGTAGGTTTACTGTGTTGGTATAATGTCGAGTTTTTTTTCTCTTCTTATATATTTTTCATCCTGTTTTGGTTTCGTAGACATAAACATATCAACATATTTCTTTGCTATTTCAAAATCTATATAGTCAGAGGGAAGGGCTAGAATATTTATACGATCATTTTCTCTTCCATGTTGGACTTGATGTATATTAAGTGCAAGTCCACAACGAATATGTTTAAATCGATTGACTGCAATACTAACTCCAATGCCAGAGCCGCAGATCACTATGCCAAGATTTTCCTCAGGATTTTGTTGGACCGCTTGCGCAACTTTTTGAGCAAAATCAGGATTATCATCAAGAGGGTCAAACATATAATTTCCAAAATCTTCAATACGAATATTTTTTTCTTGGAGATATTCAACTAACTTATTCTTGAGCTCGAAACCGCGATGATCGGCGGCAATGAAGACTGGCATATGAAGTTAGTATAGCACAGTCCAAAGTTTGTAAAGTAAAAAAAACAAACGCCCTCCTTTTGGGAGGGCATTTATTTATGACTTGTTAAAAATTATTTAACGAGTCTCTTCAGGCTTTTACCAGCTGTAAAACCTGGAGTCTTTGTTGCGGGGATTTGGATTTCTGCTCCTGTCTGAGGATTACGTCCCTTGCGGGCTGCTCTTTTTCGGACCATGAAAGTTCCAAAGCCTGTTACAACAACCTTTTCACCACGTTTCATAGCATCTGTTACTGTTCCAAAGACTGCATTTACTGCATCCTTTGAAGCTTTGGCTGTGAGACCTGCTTTTTTTGTTACTTGTGCGATAAGATCTGCTTTTGTCATATTTATTCACCTGCCTTTTATTAGTGACTCAACTTATAGTTAAGTAGTGACAGCTTACTCATTATTTCGCGTCCTGTCAATCTATATTAAAAATATCTTATTGTAACAATCTATATCAAATTTGGGGCTTTGGGACGGGATGAAATTAGTCATAAAATCACCAAGCCTTAAAATAAAAAAAATATCGTATCACAAAAAAAACCCGAGGTATTATTATACCCCGGGTTAGTTTTATTTCTTAGATTTTCGTCTGTATTTCAGTTCTATATTCTCGGATGATTGTTATCTTAATTTGTCCAGGGAATACATCAAACTTTTCTTCCAATTCTTGTTTTATTTTTGCGGCAAGGATTATTGTTTCGTCATCTGTCATTTCATCTGGGCGGACAATAACACGAAGCTCTCTTCCTGCTTGAAGTGCATATGCCTCTTTCACACCTTTCTTTGTCTTTGCAACATCCTCAATCGTTTTAATTCGTTTTAAGTATTCTTCAAAATCTTCATGTCGTGCTCCTGGGCGTCCGCCAGAAACCGCATCTGAAATATAAACGATAACAGCCTCAAGACTGTTCATAGGAACGTCTTCATGATGGGATGCTACTGTATCAATTACCTTTTGTGGGAATCGGTATTTTTTCAAAAGTTCTACTCCTAAATCAATATGAGATCCTTCTTTATCATTAATTACTTTTCCAATATCATGGAATAAACATCCAAGTTTGACGACATTTACATCTGCCTTAAGTTCATGAGCAAGGGCGATACCGATTCGTGTCTCTTCCATCGTATGAACGATCATATTTTGTCCATAGGAGAATCGATATTTAAATCGACCGAGAAGCTTAATAAGCTCAACCGGAAGATTAAAAACTCCAACTTTATGAGCGAGTTCTTCTCCCGCTTTATAAATTGTTTTTTCAATCTCTTCTCGGGTTTTTGCGACAACCTCTTCAATTCTTGGTGGCTGAATACGGCCATCTTTGATAAGTCTTTCAAGGGCAGTTCGCGCAACTTCACGTCTAATAGCGTCAAATGAAGATAGTTTTATAACACCATCTTCTTCAAGATCTACATCAACGCCTGTTGCCACTTCGAAGGCTCGAATATTTCGTCCTTCTTTTCCAATAATTCTTCCTTTGTATTCATCACTTGGAAGATGGACAACGGAAAGTGTATATTCTGCAGTAACATCAGTTGCACCATATCTCATTGCATCAACCAACATACTCTTCGCTTTTTCATCTACTATACGTTTTAAATCTTCTTCTGATTGAGTGATACGTCTAGAAATATCAGCTTTAAGCTTTTCTTCCCAACCTTGGAGGAGAAGTTGTTTTGCCTGATCTTTTGTCATCTGAGAGACAGTTTCAAGTTTTTGAAGAATGAGATCTCGTTTTTCCTCAATACTTTTTTTTGAGTCAGTGAGAGATTGCTTTTCCTTTTCAAGAGCCTGTTTTTCAGTCTGCAAATCTTTATCTTTTTGATCAATTTGCGTCTCTTTTGTCGCGATACGCTTCTCAACCTCTAAAGATTCAGCAAGGTTCTTTTGAGCCTGTTTTTCTGCTTCCTGCTTAATGAGAAGTGCTTCTTCTTGTGCCTTTAGAATAATTTCTTTTGCTTCATGTTGAAGCTTGATTTCTTGTTCTTCGATTCTTTTTCCGAAGAGCAATTTCTTTAAAAATGAGCCGAACATAGTCTTTTTGTTTTAGATTAGTCGAAAGAGAGTATGTGTTTATGCACGCTTCGTCGAATGGACAAATTGTGATATGAAATGAATCATGGTTAAATTAAACAATAATTGGTATTCTCTCCTCCAACCAATTAATAATTGACCCTATTGTACCTTATTTTTGAGTGAGTTGCAAATAGGCTTGCTTAGCAATATCATAAGAAAAACCTCTTCTTTGGAGGAAAGAGATAGCCTTTGTAAACCTTTTTCTTTCGTCAGAGATCTGAAGAAGAGACTTCATTTTTTTTGTAAGAGCTTTTTTAGCGAGTTCGTCTTCATCAGGAGAATTTTCTGAAAAAAAGACCTCACAATCTGCTTGAGATACTCCAAGCTTTCGAAGCTCCATTTCTAAAAATCTTTTACTTTTTGGTTTAAGAGAATTGCGTGAATTAACGAATGATTGAATAAACTCTAAATCATTAAGATACCCCTGGTCCTTAAGGAGCTCAATAACAGTTTGAATTTCCCCAGGTGTGAATAAATATTTTTGTGCCTTTTTTTGAAGATATAACTCTACCTCTTTAATTGTTCTTGGACGAAAAGACAAATACCGATAGGCAAGAGACTGTGCTTTTTCCATATATAGTAATGATAGTATAATAATCTATATATGGAATTAAAAAATAAGGTCGTAATTATAACCGGGTCAGGAACAGGTCTGGGAAAATCAGTAGCACTTAAGATTGCAGCACTTGGGGCAAAGGTTGCTCTTGTTGCTCGCACAGAAGCAGAATTAAAACAAGTAAAGGACGAAATAGTAAAAAGTGGGGGAGAGGCGGAATATTTTGTTTGTGATGTTTCCAATGAAGATTTAATTCAAACAACAGTGCAGAGTGTATTAAACAGATATAAATCCATAGATATTCTTGTAAACAATGCTGGGATTTGGACAGATGAGGAACTTGAAAAAAAAGACCCCACATTGCGTAGAAAAGCTTTAGAGGTAAATACATTAGGAACGATCCAGTTTACTTATGCGCTTCTTCCCCATTTCCAGGAAAAAAATAATGGGTACATTTTTAATGTAATCTCCACAGCAGGCGCATCCGATAGTCCATCTGGGAACAATAGCATGTGGAAGACATATGGAGCGAGTAAGTGGGCGTTAACTGGTTTTACAAAAGCACTGAGAGAGTCTCTTGTTGGGACAAAGATTAAGACAACAGCATTTCATCCTGGCGGATTTGATAGTATGTTGTACGAAAAAGCAAAACGAAAGGACGCTCACAATCAACCATGGATGATGAAGACAGATGATGTAGCAGACGTGATAATTTTTGCTCTTACAAGACCAGGAGGTATGTTAATGGAAAAAATTATAGTAAGTAAAATCTAATCAAAAAATTCCTTAATGACCTTGATTAACACCTTTCGTTCCTCTGGTTTTTTAAACGAGTGGTCGCCATCGATCCACTCAATTTCAATTCCTGGAATATCATCATATTCTTTTTGAAACTCAATTCCGACAACATCATCTTGCTTAGGATGGATAATAAGAAGTTCAGTATGTTTTGAAAATTCGTTAACGGTGTGCACTGGTTGAAATTCTTTTAAAGTCTTCCAAAACTGCGAACCAAATTTTTGAATTGCACCTGATGAACGGGGCACAGTACTGATCCCTTCAATATTAATATATGCTCCCGGTTTTGATGAAAATCTTTTAGTAAGCCTTTCAATAATATATTGAGTGTTAGAATTGGGAATACCCATAAAAACAGTCTTTAGACTGTCAGAAGGATTGAGAAGAGATGTGACAAATGTTCCCATTGACTGAGCAACTATATAAATAGTCCCTCCATAGGTCCTGCGAACATAATCCAATAGTGAGTTGAGATCGGAAGCATGTTTATGATAGTCAAAATCTTCTGTTTTTCCTCCACTTTTTCCAAATCCAGAAAAATCGAAGCGGACTATTCGATATACATCAATAAGAGCATGAGATACATCATCAAATAGGTCTGCAGTTTCATGCTTATCAGTTCCAAGGCCATGGACCATTACTATTGTAATAGTACTTTTTTCATTACCTTCAACTAGTGTGTCTAGCCTTTCGTTTTGTTCATTAAAAATAGTGGGCATTTTATTCATAAAAAAATCCACTTTTATTTGATAGGATCCCAATTTTCATTGGGATGACAAAAGTCATTTTTTAAACACTTTCTGCTCAACAGCCTTATAGATTGTATTAAAGAGTTTTTCATCTTGTAAAAGCAAATCTTTTACCTGTTCTTTTCCTTGTCCAAGCATTTTATCTTGATACTTGATAAATGATCCACTTTTTGTGAGAATACCACTTTCAATAGCTGTATCAATAACACTTTCCATTTTATCTATTCCTCCTGCATTAATCGTAAACTCAGCAAGTTTAAATGGAGGTGCCATTTTATTCTTGACAATTTTCACTCGAACACGAGTACCGATTACTTCAGTTCCTTTTTTTAATGTTTCAATTTTACGGACATCCATACGGATAGATGCATAAAATTTGAGAGCCATGCCACCCGGCGTCGTCTCAGGATTGCCAAACATAATTCCAATCTTCATACGAAGTTGGTTGGTAAAGACGATCGTTGTTTTTGATTTGGAAAGGACGCCTGCAAGTTTTCGAAGTGCTTGAGACATAAGGCGAGCTTGAAGTCCCATCTGTGCATCTCCCATTTCACCTTCAATCTCTGCTTTTGGGACAAGTGCCGCAACTGAATCAACAACAACTAAGTCGACTCCACCGGAACGGATAAGGGACTCAGTGATTTCCAGAGCTTGTTCACCCGTATCTGGCTGTGAGACTAATAAATCATCAAGCTGGACCCCAAGAGTCTTTGCCCATGCAGGATCAATAGCGTGTTCTGCATCGATAAATGCCGCAATACCTCCAATTTTTTGACATTCAGCAATCAGGGACAAACAAACGGTTGTTTTTCCCGAGGATTCTGGGCCATAAATTTCTATAATTCTACCTTTTGGTAGACCGCCAATCCCCAGGGCGAAATCAAGCGGAATAACGCCAGTTTTTAGAGCATCAACCGATGAAGAAGGTGCTTCTCCCAGACGCATAATAGATCCTTTTCCAAATTCGCGTTGAATTTGTTCTATTGCTAAATCGACCGCTTGGTTTTTTGGACTTCTTTTTTCCTCTTGTTTAGGGGCTGTCATAGGTATAAAAAATTAAAATATAAAGTTGAATAAGCTCATTATAGAGAGGTGTTTGAAAAATGCAAATACTAAACACCTGAGCTTAATTTATAATTACTAATTTGAAATTTGAAATCAATTTTAAAATTGAATAGAAATTCATACGTCATTCCTCCTTCGGTCTATACTGCAGTGCTTCAGCAATATGTTTACCTTCAATTTTCTCCGTTTCTTCTAAATCTGAAATTGTTTGTGCAATTTTTATTATTTTAAAATAGGATCGAGCTGAGAGTGAGAGGCGAGTAATAGCTGTTTTTAGCAATCCTTCAGCCGATGCACTCATCTTACAAATTGTACGCACTTGATGAGAATTCATCTCTGCGTTTGTACTCGCCTTTCCAAATCGTTTTATTTGTTTTTTTCGTGCTTTGCAGACACGATCTCGAATTACTTCACTTGACTCTGCTTTTTCAAACGATGTTAGTTTTTCTTCTTTTACTGGTGGAACATCAACATGGATATCTATTCTGTCAAGAATAGGGCCTGAAAGTCGTTTACGGTACAGAGAGATAGTGTGGAATGAGCAAGAGCATTTTCTTACTGGATGACCTAAATAACCACATGGACAGGGATTAGAAGCCGCAATAAGAAGGAATCTGCAGGGAAACGTTATGCTTCCCGCAGCGCGCGATATACAAATTTGGCCATCCTCCAATGGCTGTCTCAAAGACTCAAGAGTTGAACGAGGAAATTCAGCAAATTCATCCAAAAACAAAACTCCTCGGTGCGCAAGTGATATTTCTCCTGGCGCAGGATGTGTCCCACCTCCAATGAGGCCTATGCGTGAGGTGGTATGATGAGGAGAGCGAAATGGACGAGATGTAACAAACCCCTTTCCCTGAAGAAGTCCAACAATAGAGTAAATTTTAGAGACTTCTAATATTTCCTCTCGTTCGAGTTCTGGCATAAGAGAAGGGAATGCACGAGATAATAGAGTTTTCCCCGCACCTGGCACACCTTTGAGGTGGATATTGTGAAATCCAGCTGCGGCAATCTCGAGTGCTCGTTTTGCAGTTTCTTGTCCAGCAATACTTTCAAAATTTATTTCGGAGGTAGAAAATGATTTGATTCGATCAAGGGAAAGTGGTTCTGTTGGCTTAATTATCTTTTGTCCATTTAGATGGAGTACTAGCTCTTCAAGATTATAGATAGGGATTACTATGATTCCTTCTACTGCAGAGGCTTCAAGTGCATTTGAAGTAGGAACGAATATTGTTTTTATATTTTTTTCTCGTGCAAGAAGAGCAAGAGGAAGAATACCAGAAACCCCGCGAATTGTTCCCTCAAGTGAAAGTTCTCCAATAAAAAAACAACTATCAATACTTTTTCTTTCAATCATCCCCGCCGCAACAAGAATACCTAGTGCAATTGGTAGATCAAAACTTGAACCCTCTTTTGGGATATCAGCAGGAGCTAAATTTACTGTCAAACGGGAGTCTGGCATCTCAAATCCAACATTAGAAATAGCGGTACGAACGCGGTCTTTTGATTCCTCAATCGCTTTATTAGGAAGACCGACTAAATTAAAACTTGGAAACCCTTTATTCGCTATATCAACCTCAATTTCAATTAGAACACCATCGAGACCAATTGTCGTGCCAGAGAATATACGAGCAAGCATTATTTTACTGTATCTATTAAGATGTTTACTTTGCAACGGCTTATAAGCCGCAAAATGCTCATTTTAGAGCCTTATGAAAGTAAAAAAATTGCATTAGTGGCCCTTGCACACCTCCGAGGTGTGCAAGGGCAAGAAATCAATCATCACAACAAAAACATATGCTATACAATAATGCATATGTACTTTTCTCGCTTGGCAATCTATTTTGAACGCATAGAAGTGATCAGTTCGCGTCTGGAGATTACTCAGATTCTTGCTGAGTTATTTAACGAACTGAGTGTTGAAGAAATTGGACAAACCGTATACCTCCTCCAAGGACGTGTTGCGCCATTATTTGAAAAAATTGAATTTGGCATGGCGGAGAAAACAGTCATTAAAGCAGTTGTATCTTCACTCAATCTTGATCGTTCCTATTTTGAAAAAGAAAACCGTCGTTTGGGAGATGTGGGAAAAACGGTAGAAGAATTTAAAAAACAATATATTTCTTTTGAAGAACGGGAGATGACAATAAATGAAGTGTTTCTCGATCTTGAGAGATTGGCAAAATCATCAGGGGATGGATCAAATGAAATGAAGGTCGGAATATTAAGTGGTCTTATTCGGCAGCTTGACAGTAAATCATGTCGTTATCTTGTCCGCATTCCTCAAGGGATGATGCGTCTTGGGTTTTCTGATATGACAATAATTGACGCATATTCTTGGATGTTAAGCGGATCGAAGGAATTTCGACCAATCATTGAGGCGGCCTACCATGTGCGACCCGACTTGGGGTATATTGGGCGCCTCATAAAAAGTGAAGGGATTGAGGGAATAAAGAAAGTAACTCCACATATTTTTACTCCAATCATAATGATGAGAGCAGAACGACTATCTTCAGGTGAGGAAATTGTCAAACAGATCGGCACCTGTGCGGTTGAACCAAAATATGATGGATTTCGTCTGCAAATTCATTATAAAAAAGAAAGTGGGGAGGTTCGTCTTTACTCTCGCAATCTAGAAGATGTTTCCTATATGTATCCGGACATTGTGATGGGAGTGCAACAAGAAATTAATGCTGAAGAAATTATTTTTGAAGGAGAGGCAATTGGATATAATCCAGAGACGCATATTTTTCTTCCTTTTCAAGAAACAGTCCAAAGGAAACGTAAATATGGAATAGAGGAAAAGGCAAAAGAAATTCCTCTTAAATTATTTGTTTTTGAACTGCTTTATTACAATGGTGTCTCATTTATAAATGATTCATTTATAAAACGGAGAGAAACTCTTGAAAAAGTGATTAGTAAAAAAAATACACCAGAAAAAAATACCACAATTCTTGCACCTCATGATCTGCTTTCCGATGCTTCGGTTATTGAAAAAACATTTGATGATGCGATAGCCGAGGGTCTAGAAGGAATTATTGCAAAAAAATTAGATGGAACTTATCGACCTGGAGCTAGAGGATGGAATTGGATAAAATTTAAGAGAAGTTATTCTTCAAAAATTCATGACACAGTTGATTGTTTGGTCATGGGATATGACACAGGAAAGGGAAAAAGAACGGGTTTTGGTATTGGAGCATTTCTTGTCGGAGTATATGATGAAAAAGAGGAAGTTTTTAAAACTGTATCAAAAATTGGGACAGGACTCACTGATGAAGAATGGCGTGAGATGAAAATAAGATGTGACAGATTACAAACGAAGAAAAAACCGGCAGAATATGTGGTCGATAAAACGCTTGAAGTAGATATGTGGGTGGAACCAGGAATTATTGTTGAAATAAAAGCTGATGAGATTACCCAATCTCCTATTCACACAGCTCTGTTCGCACTTAGATTTCCTCGTTTAGTTAGATTTCGAGATGATAAATCAAAAACAGATGTTACATCGTTTTCCGAGATCTCCTCTTTGTATACCAAGCAGGAAGCTTAAATCCTTCTTTTAGCTGTAATACAGTTTTATCATGATATAAAAGTGTCTTCATAAATCGTTGTGGATATTCACTAAAAAATGAATAAGGGTTTTTGCGAACTCTCCGACTTGATGTCCCGACCACGAGTCTATTATCTCTTTTTATCTTCCCTCCGACTTCCTGGATGTGGTAGGCAAGGTCAATATCTTCATGTACAAGTTTGTCATTCAAACAAACCTTATTCTTTACTTTTTCCCAGATTTTTTTTGTAATAATCATATTTGGTCCAACAAGCGTTTCACCTCCCCGATGAATTGGCCGCATCATGTCAAGATAGGCACGGGCGAGAAGTGAGGATCTAATCGGTGCATCATAGAAAGAAATAGGGCCTGTGAGGGCATCGATCGACTGCTTTTTAAAATGTGTATGAATACGACTTATCCAGTTTGTAGGAAGGCGCGTATCAGCGTCACATCGGGCGATTATTTCATGTTGTGCCGCATTAAACCCAGCATTACGTGCAGCAATCATCCCTTGTTTTTTTTCCTCAATTATGCGCACAAATGGAAATTGCTTAGCTAAAACAATACTGTTGTCTGTGCAGTTGTTATCAACCACAATCACCTCATCGGGGGCAATTTTCTGCAAAGCGATGCTTTGGAGGCAATGAACGATATATTTTTCTTCATTGTAAACAGGTATTATTACGGATAATTTCATAGGTATATTATATCAATATTATATCAAGTGATATAATAAAGACCGATATGAAGCCATTTTTTACCATAATCATTCCCACGCTTAACGAAGAAAAATTCGTAGGGAATCTGCTTGAAGATCTTACAAAACAAACATTCAAGGATTTTGAAGTAATCGTTATTGATGCTCAATCGGCCGATAAAACAAACGAGATCGTATCAGGTTTTAATAATCAATTAAAGATTCAATTTAGAAAGACAACAAAACGAAATGTCTCATTCCAAAGAAACTGGGGAGCCAAAATAGCTCGTGGAAACTATCTTTCTTTTATCGATGCTGACGCTCGAATAACGAAGGCATATTTACAAAAATTACGTACATATATATCAAAAAATAGAGGGCTTCTATTTTTGCCCTCAATTTCTGCCTCAACGAATGATCCTCAGTTAAACATAGCAATTGACTTTGCCAATGCTTTTGTAGCCCTTTCTCAAAAAATCGGCAGGCCATTTTCAACGGGCGGTTCAATGATTGTTGAAAAAAATTTCTTCTATTTAATTGGTGGATTCCCCGAAAATGCAGTGCTCAGCGAAGACCACTTATTAGTAAATATGGCATATAAATATGGTGTACACGCAAAGTTTCTCTCGCATATTCGTATTAGATTTTCAATTCGACGATTTCAGAGAGAAGGGAAGCTGGAAACGCTTATAAAATATATAAAAAGCACGATTCACTTTCTTATAAAGGGCAAAGTTGATAAGAAAGTCATTGAATATGAGATGGGGGGACACCTATATAGCAAGGAGTCTAAAAAAGCCTTTAAAGACTTTATTCGAATACAGCCGCAAAAATTGCTAAAGATGCTCAATAGCTCAATATCTACGTTCTTAAAAGGGTAAATTTTAGTTATCCACTCTTCATATTTTTTTATCCACATTTATCAAATAGAGCTTTGCAATAATATATTCTTTCCTATAATAAATATAGGATATCTTATAGTAGATGGGTATTTTTCTATAGGACTTGACAGTTTCTTTTTGCTCCTGTATATTCTGTTTATGAAGATTTCTATTCGATATAAACCACCAGCTCGATTGGAGATAGCAAGTCTTGGAAAAGAGAGGGTTGATTTTGCGAATTCTCAGTTTAAAACACTCATGAAGAAAAATTTGGGAGTGCCAGTGAAGTCCTTTAGATTGTAAGCCAAAAAAAAAGGAGCATCACTACCGCTCGTATGTAGGGGACGACGAGTAGTAATGCTCAGTGAATACGTTATCATACCTACTGAGCCTTGTCAAGAAGGCTATCTTTTTATTTGATACAGAGCCCCAAACCCATTGCTCGACTCAAATATTTTCTTGCCTATTTTTTCAAACTTAGCGTCTTGAAGCTCTTTATATTTTTGTCTTTCAAGTGTGGAGACAAGGACATATGACACGTCATACTTCTTGAGGAGAAATTGTGTTCTCTCACTATCTTTGGACTCGTACATCTCAACAACATCAGGAATTCGTTTTCCTACCACATCAGGCGACCCTCTCCAGAGCCATTCATGTACCCACCATCCCGCAACTGATGGAAGCCCTGTATAGGCGCTTACATGATTAAAATCAGTATATGAATCCCCCTGCGCTTCAAGGAGTACGGGTTGGCCTGTAATGTGTGAATTAATATAGGAAATAATTTCTTGCGTATCTGCATTTTGTGCTGCAAGCCACGTTGTTCCTTCAAGCTTTGGGGTCTTTTGTAGTGTTCCGTAATAGGAGGGTGCTGCATAAAACATATATATTCCGACAAAAAGAAAAGGAATAAACCAAATTATTTTCATAAACCGAGCAGTAGTATTTTTTTGTCTTGAGAGGACATAAAAAGTGTATGTTGAAGCGATACTCATCATCATAAAGGCCTGATATCCCATCTTAAACATTGTGTTCGCTCGGAAATGTGCCGGGTAAATATCTTTGATATAAAAAAACTCAGGGATAAGAATAAGAAAAATGCCAAAAGAAAAAAGAATAAAAATAAAATCATCAATTACATGTTCTTTATATTTTTCTATTGCTTTTCCCCAAATAAAAAGAAGAAACGAGATAAAGAAAAATCCCCATAAGATAAATAACATCCAAAGCTCATCTGGTTGACAATTTCCTTTTTCAAAGATAAAAGGCCCAATTTTTCCTATATTAACGAGAAAAGAAGGGCTACAGTTCATTCCGATCGCAGTAACAAATGGTTTAAAGTGAATAGAAAATGGCAGAGAGAAGAGAATAAATGAGCCGACAAGAACACCAACATGAATAAAAAACGTGCGTGTAAAGCGATGTTTTGTAAGCAAAATAATACTGATAAGCAGAATATAGATGGGGCCATCAAATGCATTTGTCATGTAATGAATAGCACACATAAAGCCAAATATCATCATCGATGATAGTTGGAGCTGATCAAAATGAGTTGAATTGGTTTTTTTCTGTGTAAAGAAGATAAAAAGGAGAGCGAGAGTGAGGAGAACAAAAAGTATATCAAACACATGTCCATGAAGGTCTGCAACAACGTAAGAATATGAGGGGAACTCATGGATGGTAAATGGAATAAAACGAGTTGCATTTGGATACCAATATTTTGTTGGATTATATCCTGAAAGAATTTCCCAAAAGGGGATTGGCTTTTCTGCCGGATACCCAGAGGTAAAAAGATAGAGTGTATGGAGATTACCTCCAAGATTTAAGAGCCATGTTCCAATAAATCCAAAGATAAAGGCTTGTTTTAATTTTTTCCCAAATGAGAAAACAATCTGAGTGACAAGTGAAAATGTTGACACCATAGATTGTGCAAAAATAGTCGCAAGGATTAGATTGTATCCAACATCGGAAGAGAGGCCACTGAGCTTTATTTGTACCGCCCCAGTCAAATGGCCAAAATAATAATAGTTTATTGGGAGTTTTGCATACCACATATCAAGGGGAGGGAGATAGGAAGTACGGAGAATAGATTGCATAAAGCCGAAATCCATAAATTTTTCTAGTCCATGAAGCGATGGTTCTTGTCCACGAACATAGGTCCATATAAAAAGTGCTATCAGAAAAAATACTTCTTCTAGAATAATGATTTTCCAAGGTATTTTGCCATTCTTCTTTCGATTAATAACGTAGCCAATAATAGCGCCAATAAGGAGGAGAATAACCAAGCTAATAAAATGAAAGGGCACAACATGCAGATTACTCAGTACAAATATTGTGTAGCTCACCAAAAGTATGCCAACTGTTTTTGAAAACGCATATCCCTGATCAAAAAAAGAATGGAACAGCTTTCTTGTGATACCAAAAAAAACCACTCCTACAATAAGGAGCATGGCGTACCATTGGAGAGTTTGATAGATCCATTGCATCTGAGTATTATAACGTGAAACATGTAACATGTAACATGTAACATTTTGTATGTTTTGTGTTACAAGCTATATGCTTGATGGTACAATACACACTATGGATAGCAAATATATACATGCTCAGTACGAGCAAAAACTGTCTGCGTTTTGGGAATCTAAAGGCTTCTTTAAAGGTGTTATAGAAAAGGGGAAAAAACCATTTTGTATCATTCTTCCTCCACCAAACGCTAACGCCGATCTTCATTTGGGGCATGCGATGATGGTGTATGAAGACATTATGATCCGCTATCACAAAATACAAGGAGATAACACGTTATGGATGTATGGAACGGATCATGCAGGAATAGAAACACAGTTTGTATTTGAAAAACATTTGAAAAAAGAAGGGAAAAGCCGCTTTGATTTTGAGCGCAATGTTTTATTCCAAATGATCTTTGATTTTGTTTCAAAGAATAAAAATATCATGCAAGAACAACTTCAAAAGCTTGGATTTGGGCTTGATTATAGTAATCCAAAGTTTCCCATGGATGAAAATATTGTAAAAATTGTTCATTCAACATTCAAGAAGTTGTTTGATGATGGATTAACATACCGAGCGAAAAAATTGGTGAACTACTGTGTTTCTTGTGGCACTTCTTTTTCAGACTTAGAAGTCAATTACGAAGAAAAAGAAGGGATGCTTTGGTATATCTCTTATCCTTTGAGGGAAGGAAACGGGTCAATCACTGTTGCCACAACTCGTCCTGAGACAATGCTCGGTGATACCGGAATTGCAGTACATCCAAAAGATAAGCGATATAAAAAACTTATAGGATCATATGTTGTACTTCCGTTGATTGGGAGAGAGATTCAAATTGTCGCAGATGAATCAGTAGATCCAAAATTTGGGACGGGAGCGGTAAAAGTGACACCAGCCCATGACCATACTGATTGGGAAACAGGTGTGCGGCATGGCCTCGTAAGTGTCCAAGTAATTGGCACTGATGGAAAAATGACAGCTGCTGCTAGGCAGTATGCAGGGCTTACTATTTCAAAAGCTCGTGAGGCTGTGATTGCATCCCTCAAAGAAAAGAACCTGCTCGTTGAAGAAAAACCATATACCAACAGGGTTGGTAAATGCTATCGATGTAAGAGAATTATTGAGCCGCTTCCTAAAGAACAATGGTTTATTTCAATAAAGCCTTTGGCAGCGCGAGCAATTGAAGCGGTAAAAAAAGGAGAGGTAGAGATTTATCCAAAACGATTCAAAAAAGAACTCATTCGTATTTTGGACAATTTTATCGATTGGAATATCTCTCGACAAATTGTATGGGGAATTCGTATTCCCGCCTATCAGTGTGAAAAAAAGACAAACGATGTCTGTCGTATGGCAAATGGATGGTTTGTGTCAACAACACAACCAACAAAATGTTCCCACTGTGGATCCGAGTCATTCAAACAAGATGAAGACACATTTGATACATGGTTTTCTTCAGGACAATGGCCATTTGTGACGCTTATGACTTCGGGCAATGAAATGTACAATCATTTTTACCCAACGACTGTCATGGAAACAGGGCATGATATTTTGCGTGCATGGGTCGCTCGCATGTTAATGCTTGGAATTCACATAACAGGAAAAGTTCCATTTAAGACGGTCTTTCTCCATGGACTAGTCCGAGATAAGAATGGTCAAAAAATGAGTAAGAGTAAAGGAAATGTCGTCAATCCACTTGAAGTCATTAATACATTTGGTGCAGATGTGCTTCGTGCAAGCCTTATGTTTGAGACAAAAGAAGGAAGTGATGTTGTTCTTACCGACGAAAAAATGATAGGAATGAGGAATTTTGGAAATAAGCTATGGAACATTGGGAGGTTTATTCATATGAATAGAGTTGATGGCCATGAAGGACAAGAAAAAAATGAAGGAAAAAAATCAGTAGAAGCTATTATTTCTAAGCTGGAAAAGGAGTTTGAGGGTGTGAATAAGAAATATTATAAAAACATGGATGGATATAAATTTGGCCAGGTGCTTGGAGAATTACATGCATTTATCTGGCATCGTTTTGCAGATGTATATATAGAAGAAGTAAAAGAAGAGCTGAAAAATGGGAATAAAGAAGTACAACAAGCTCTTGAAAAAATATATCTTGAATGTATTGTACTTCTCCATCCATTCATTCCTTTTGAGACAGAAGCACTATGGCAAGTCTTCAAGGGAGAAAATGAGTCGATTTTAAATCGAAAGGTTTGATATAATAAGGGCTTGATTATTTAATATTATTCGTTTATATGCCAAAAAGAACATTTCAACCAAAAAAAGGAAAGAGAGTAAAGACTCATGGATTTTTGAAGCGAATGGCCACACATGATGGTCGGAAGGTTATCGGCCGCCGCCGCGCAAAGGGAAGAAAAAATCTCACCGTGTAATCTATGCTTAAACTAATTTTTGACACTGTTTTTGTATTTCCCATTCTTAATATTCTTGCACTGTATCACTACTTGTTTACATTGATACGGCTTCCGGGAGTATTGGGATTATCTGTCGTAGCACTTACCGTGACGATTCGTCTTCTTCTCCACCCTTTCTTTAAACAACAGATGGAAACGGCGGAAAAGATGCAAGATATAAAACCACGCGTAGATGCTTTGTCAAAAAAATATAAAGGGGACACAAAGAAGATACAGGAAGAACAGATGAAAATTTATCAGGAAGTAGGGATCAATCCTGCGTCAGGATGTGTTTTTATGATTGTTCAGATTCCTGTTTTTTTTGCGCTTTATCAGACCCTTCAGACATTTCTTGTTGCTGATTCAGCAAAAGTTATCGCGCAAATGAATAAAGCTTTGTACTTTCCATTTCTCCATATAAATAAAATTGACGTTTGGTTTTTTGGAATTAATCTAATTAAAACTCCTGAACAGATGAAATCTATTTTTGCTTATTTGATTCCCGTTGTTACTGCACTTCTCCAATACTTTCAGACACAAAGTACAATGGCAATGAGTCCACAACCAACAGCTGCGCCAAAAGAATTAAGCAAAGATGGTAAAAAAAATGAGAGTTCAACAGGGGACGATTTTCAAAAAGCAATGAACACGCAGATGAAATATGTTCTTCCATTGATGATCGGATGGTTTTCATTACGCATGCCTTTCGGGCTTGCCCTCTATTGGAATATATTTTCGCTCTTTAGTATAATCCAGTACGAATTACACAAAAGACAAACAAAGAGCTTAAAGCTCAAGACTGAAAGCTTAAAGCTTAAGGCGAAAAGTTGAGGCGTATAAAAATAGATTATTAAAATTATTAATTTTTAAAATACTATGGAAAAAATCGATGTTGTTCGCACAGAAACAGAAGCTTTATTAAAAAAAGTCGTTACTCAGTACACACTGGAGGTCGTTGAAGATCAAGGAGCATTCCAGGTCGTTATCAAGACAGAAGAAGCCCCAACACTTATCGGAAGACATGGCGACACTGTCCGTGCATTTCAAAAAATATTAGAAGTAATGCTTTTTCAGCAATTCAAAGAACCAGTTCGACTTCTTATCAATGTAAATGATTATCGTGAAAAGCAGACAGAGCGATTGAACGAGATGGCACGTGAGTATGCACAAAAAACACTTGATACAAAAATGGCAGGATACATCAGTAATCTTTCTTCATATGAAAGACGTATCATTCACCAGCTTATCACAGCGGAATTTCCTGATCTTGCCAGCTACTCAGTGGGCGAAGGACGAGACCGTCAACTTGTGGTAGACTTGAAGGAGAATGCTCCCCAAACAACCCAACAAGAATAACAAAAAAAACGTTCATCCGTTATTTTTGTTATTTCTTCCATTTTTAATCGTCCTTGACGTCATTGTTTATTTTATGACTCGTTCCACCTGTTGGAACTGTTTTGGAGTAAATGATTTCTTAAGGGATTCCTCTATGACAGCTCATATTATTTCTCAAACTCTTCCTTTCTTTTCCAAAAAATTTCCTCATTCATAACGTGTCAAGGGGTATTTACATTCTCCATTTTTTAACGGGTTTTTTCATGCTACAATGAACGTATGGCTGAAACAGTACCTGGACAGCAAAATCAATCCGAAGCACCAAAGCCAGCTGAGCAGCAACAGTCTTCTACTGTCCAAAAAACAGTTTCCGAACAAATACAAGATTTTATTCAAAAAAACGCTGAACACTTCGATGTTGTTGAAAAAGAAATTGAAAAAAATCAAAGTATTAAATCAAAGCAAGCAGAAATAAGCGAAGCAACTTTAAATCGAGCTACAAGGGATATTCTATGGGTAATAAAAAACAACCAATCAAATCCTACGTCTCTTAATAAACTCCCCACCATTACTAGAAAAATTATCTCTGAAATTTCGCAGGGAGATATGAGTGAAAAAAGTACACCAATTTTATACTGTTTGCTTAAACACTCCCAAGATCCAGCTCAATTGGATAATGTAGGAATGACGAGTAATGCAGTTAGAGAAATATATCAACTCAGATATCTTGATGGAGCAGTAGCAAAGCAAGTACTTAAACCACTTCTTGCTAAACTCACTGAGTTGGGGGTAGATAAATCAAGCACATTGATGCAAGAAATTGAAGCATATATTAGTCCTGCAGTTGATCAACAGAAACTTCAACAACAAAAAGCAGAGAGTGATAGATTACGCCAAGTCCGGTCAAAGATGCTGCAAAAGATATCAGGAGTGGGCCTGTCGGGGGATAAGCGAAGACTTGTAGAGATGCAAATACGATCTCAACTTGCTGAAGAAATAAAGAATGGGAGTATGACGGAAGAACGATTACAGGAAGTAGTTAATCTCCGGCTCCAACAAGAAAGCGCTTCTGTACAAAGTGATATAGCCTCTTCTTTTAACGATATTACCGCATATAAAAATGGAAATGATCCGAGAGCACTGGAAGAAAATATTCTTAAATTCCAGAAAAAATTAGCCGATATGCAATCTCAAGGAATCATATCTGAGGCTGCAAAAGAAGGTCTCGAAAGATCACTCGAGGAGCTTACTCCTTATCTTGAAAGAATGCAGTCACAGTCCGAACGAATAACAAGCGATGAACTTCTCCGACATGTTAAACAAACACTTCCTCATCTTCCTCAGAGATTGGAGAATATTTTGGGATCGATAGCCGATGTACATGCATTTGAGAATCATATCTTTAATGCAATAGACCCAAGCACAGGGGCAAAATTATATGTTAATAATGGAGTGCTTAACTGGGATGTATTTTATCAGGATGTGAGAGATATTTTTGAAGAAATTTTAAGCGTGGCTGACTCAAAACCAAATCAATTCTTCCAAGATGCCTTCAGTCCGATGTACGAAGGACATTTATACAATACATTACTGAAAACCTTTTCAGGGTTGAGCGCTCGGCTTGCAGCAAGTCCCGACTCAAAACTTGCCACACAACAAGTCAAATATAAGGAAATCGTTGTTGATCCAAATCCAGGCGAAACGTCTACTCAAGGAACTCCTCGGACAGAGTTATTTAGACAAACAGAGATAACGAAAAATTTTCATGACGCACTTGGATATCATTTAGTAAATGATATGACCATGCTTCTTAACACAAAAGAGTCCCTCCATAATATTGATTCGATTTGTACTCTTGGACTTGGGTGGGAGCAGTTGAGTCAATATGCTGATAGAGTCAATGGAAAATCAATCGACTGGGTCTTCCAGACAGATAGTGATATGCATATTGCGTACAATATGTATGTTCAGAGTCTTGAAACAACAGTAAGTTCAAATGGAAGAATTATCACTGCTTCCTTTGGGCAACGCGATTCAACTCTCAACCTTGATTCAACAGAGCGTGCGGCATACTACAAACTTTATTCATACCTTAAAAAGAATCATTCAGACTGGAATGATGCAATGATAAAAAAAAGAGCCATTCAAAAAATACGTACTTCAAGTGCTATAGCAAAAGGTGTAACGGGTGAATTTTGGAATAAGGTACTTGCAGCACGTATGCCTATTGGGCAGGCAAAAGGTAAAGATGGTGAGGGCAGAGATGTATTTGTCATCGCAACTCCCTATGTAGGAACTGGACAATTTGGGTACGAAAAAATGATTGCACAGCTCGACTTAGATTTATTACTTCAACGCTTTGGACTGCCAAAATATTACAATAACCTTCGCCATGTGTTTCGTCCCAGAAATATTCAACACGGAGCAGCACCAGATGTGTATTCAAAAGAGGGGAGCTATGATCATGGAGATGTATACAAATGGGCAAAAAAAGATGAAGATGCTTTTTTTGCAGGAAGAGAAGATGATTTGGCAGATTTTGATGATGGAAAGATCTTTCTCTATGACAACCTGAGAACAACCTGTGTGGGATTGTTTGCAAGATCAGGATGGCGATTTATTGAACAAAAAGCTCTCTTTAAATATAAAAAAGATGCATCTGGCAAAGTAGATAATACTAAAATAGACCACATTGAGACTTTAAAACATCTTCAAAGGACAGGAGGACATTTGATCAAAATGTATATCGATGATTTCAAGCCTGAAGATTTCGCAAAACTTTCGGCTGCTGAAATGCAGGTACTCTGTGGGGTAAATAGAACATATACACAAATGTCAGAGTCTGAAAAAGGAAAGTTGGGAAAAGAAGCCCTCTACTCTCGATTGCTTTTTGGTCATTATGCCGCAATAGCTCCTTCAAAGATGCTAAAGTTTGAGATGAGAAGATGGACGCCAAAGAAAGAAAATATGCTTCAAGATGATCTTCTTAGCTATATGAAAGGAAAATATGCAGGAATGAATATTTCCTATGACGATGGGGTGCTCTATACACACGCATATAAAATGTATATTTCTGCCATGGAACTCGCCGAGACATCTGTCTGGGATGCAGTGAAAGATAAAAATCACGATAGAATACCTCCCTATGAGTTTACCACTCGACATATACAAGAACATGAAAAGGAGTTACGGGAATTTTATCGTCAATATAAAAGCACAGAAGTTGGAGAGTATGAGAGAGAGCAGGGAGAAAAAATACGTATTTTTGAAACAGAAGAACAGTTTCTTGAAATGCTAAAAGGTATGACGGGGCAGCTTCGTTCATCTATTCAAAGAGATGATAGATGGAACAGACAAGATCATTCAAGAAAAGGTGCAAAGAAGGAAAAACTTGAAGATAGATTTGCCTATTTTTTAAATAAAGATATGGCAAATATGAAGGCCTTTATTGGGGGAGATGACTTTGATTTCAGTAACTTCTTTATGAGTGCAGGCGGAGGGCGTGTTGCAGGGCGTTTTATGGGAGAAACATTTGGTGTTACGAGTAAAATGAATCCTGCATTGAGCAAATTTTTTATGACTGAGCTTCCTAATTTCTCAAAGGGAGAATATGAAGATAATCATAAACTTGCAGAGGCAGTAAAAAAACATTTTGTGCCAATAATAAGTGATATTCATGCCTCCATTGCAAACATGGATAAAGGGCAGGCCGATGGCTACGTTGTTGAAATGATGGTCTTTATGGGTCGTATTCTAGGAAAAGATCGACAGTTTAGAATGAAGGGTGTTGGCCCTGTCTTTGACTGGTGGTGGAGACAGATGTATCCTACGTCACAAGTAAACATCAATCAGGATTTTCTCAGGAATCTTTCTAATCGACCAACAACTGCTCTCGATAGTGATCAAATGCTAGAGATGTTTCACGTCATTGGGAACTCCGTCAATATTTCTGCAAATGAAGAGATACCAGACCATTACGAAGATGTTAAAGTTTTTGGAAAGAAAGTTGGATCACGACGAGTAAATAAAGGTGAAAAGATCGTGCCACGCACAATCAAAATAGGGGGGAAAGAAATAGCAATTCCCTTTATGTATAAAAAGACTATAGAGCATGGGAAAGGGCATCCATGGACAATAGAGGATGCAGAAATAGCAGAGGGATTGGTAGGTTGGCCACGTTGGAAAGAAAGTATTCTTCCAATCTCGATCATAATGGGTCTATTAGTAGTGCTTGCTATGATGAAAATGGCATTGGATAAAAATAAAAAGAAATAATAAGATTATAATTACATCATGAAAAAAATATCATTTTTCATCTACACAGCGCTCATTGGAATAGTAACATTATTCATATTACCTTTACAGGCTCAGGCACTGGTTAGTTTTGAATTTCAAAAAAATGTTCCAGGTATGACCTGTGGAGTTGGCGGCTCAGGGAATGAAACTGCACACTGTTGTGATATGTCGGGATATAAGGTAGATACTTATAGACTACCCTCTGCGTTTGAGACTTTCCCGTTAGGGATTGGAGCTCAAGTAACTTCATACAATAACAAAGCACAACGACTTGAGGACTTACAAAAACAAGGCTTTAGCGACGCATGTGTGGTAGGGACAGCGTCAGCAAGTATTACCGATCCATCGTGTAAGTGTGTGGCAACTGCTTCAAGCTCAGCTGTGCCTGGTGTCAAGGATTTATGTGATAGGTATATTCATACAGCAAGTGATGTTGGTCCATGTGTATCATGTGCAAATTCAGGAGGATATTATTCTGGTTTTGGATGTATCCCTCTTAATCTTTCAGAATTTATTTCTCGATATATTCTTGGGACAGGAATAGGATTGGCGGGCGGCATAGCAATGCTTTGTATTATGTATTCGGCATTCCGTATGCAGACATCTCAAGGGAATCCCGAAGCAATAAAAAAAGCTCAAGAGAACCTCACGTCATGTATTACTGGACTTATTCTTATAATCTTTTCAGTATTAATCCTTCGTATTATTGCTGGAGATATCCTTCGCATCCCAGGGTTTTCATAAGAGATATATAGACAAAAGCCGGTGTAGTAAAAAATTGTCAGTGATTGACTGGCTATAGAAAAGAATCCCTTCATAGAAATACCAGTGTGAATTCAGAGTAGGAAAAGATAACAACTCCGCTATGGGATCAATCTAACAATAAGATTCAATTCCCGTAATGGGTAAGACTGTAAGACTCTCGATTATTTCCCGTCTTTTTTTGGGCCAAATCCAGGGATCAAGTTCATCACGGCTCCAAGTGGTCTAAAGCTGCCAGCAAGTACTGCATATTTACTCATTTCACCTAAGCCAGCACTAATACCGCTCGATGCTCCACCAAAGAATGTACCCAGCCCTGCATTAAGTGGAAGAGGCTTTGGATTAATTGCTTTTTGCACAATACCAACAAACTCAGGAATCATAAAAAGGAACCACATACTTATGATCGTTGCATAACTCTGGGAGTCTATATTTGTCAAAAAGGGAGGCTGAAGCAATACTCCAGACTGCGCCCCTTCTGCAATAAGAATTGCAATCAGTGATACAGTTACGAGTACTGGATAAATGCTAAGCTCACTAATAATGGTTCTTAACCATGTTGTAAACGTAGATTGGCCAGGAATAGCTTCAAGCATAAGGATGAGAGGAGCCAAGGCAATAAACATAAGAAGTTTTATATATGAAGAAAAAATAAGGAACAGGATTTGAAAAAAAAGCATCAATACAGTAAGCCAAATTACCAATCCAATAATGAATCCAAATAAAATTGGCCCAAGAATAAGGGCAATTACAAGAGTTATGCCTGCAAGCCCGCCACTTGTAAGCATTTCTATTAATCCCCTAACTGTTACACCCAATCCAACGCTTACCGACGGGTCAATACCTGGTCCTTTTTTCGCCGCCTCAATTATTGGACTAGTGAACATCCACGGCCATATCAGTAGAACACCAACAAGAGTTCCAATAAGACGGGCAAATATCCCAATTATAGGAACAATGTTTAAAAGAGCATTTGGCAGTGTCCAAAGAATTTTCAGGACGTATGCCCAATTACCAAACACACCACTATCTCCCTTATTTCCGTAGAGTATATTAAATATTTCTCCTGGGCCAGCAGATAAATATGTTTTTTGTAATACAGGGACATTTATACCTGTTCCAGGCGTTGATCCAATAAGAGATATGATAATTGCAATGAGAGCATACATTATGTCAATGAGAAATCCAGCAATAGCGAATGAGAAGGTAATGTATATAAGCGCCATAACAATCTTTGGGAGAGCGTTTTCAACAGAAATGACAGTTTGAGGATTAATTTTCGAACGAAACATCACCATAAAACCAATACTCACGATAACCAATACTAAGAGCAAATAAGAGATGTTACGCATGGTGTTCCATATCATCATAACTGGATTTAGCGACCCGAAACCGATTCCTCCAGCTGCATATATTTTTGGAATAAGCCCAGCGTTGGCAAGAGTATTAGCTGTCCAAGAAATTCCCGATGCGGGGGGATTTGCAATGGGGATTGTCATAAGTCCTGTAGCTTTTCCAATCAAACTATTTGAAAAGTTTTTACTTGCATCAAGGGGATTATTGGTGCATGCTTCGCCAAGTACTATACATGTATTTATACGAAAAACTGAGGTGAGAAGATTCCCCATCTTATCATTTTTATATTTTGGATCATTGATAAAACTATAGATGTCTTTACGATTTTTTTCGACAAGACTGTTTGTGATCTGTGGTTTATCTCTATTAATAAAATGCGCAAATATACTAATAATTGCAATAAACACAGCAAAAACAGTAAATGCCTTTTGGAGAGAGCTTACGATTCGTTTAACAAATTGGGGCATATATTCATCTAATCAAAAAAACGGATAAAAATCAATCACTTATATATTCAATTCACACACTACTGTCTAATAAATCTGTCGAGAGGTATGGCTGGATAGTTTTTCTTTAGCCACTCTTCAAATAAGGCTTTGTTAGTCTCTTTTGGCTCGCCTAGTGTCACAATAAAAGTATCGATTTCGTAGTCAAACGAAATGGAACCGAATGCTCCTGAAAGTGGTGTTTTACGTCTCAATTCAGTTTTTTGTACTCCAAGAAGCTCTACATCTTTGGGAAGGCTTTGATTTTCTGATACGCCTGTAAATTCTTGAGCTGGTATGACGCTTGGAGTAACGGATGAAAGACCCGAGCTCATTGGCGAAGGGCTTACTTTAGTGGGAGATATGGGTGTCTTTGGAGGAGTGATAATGCGTGTTGGAAGTAATGACGATGAGGGAGTTGTTCCAACTTGCTTTTTTTGAATAGAAAGCAAAACTATTATCAAAATAATAACAAGCAGAACAATGGCGGGGATAATATACATTTTTTTATTAATTGTTTCCATATTATTTTTTCTTTACGGCAAATGCATAACGATAGTAAGGCGCCGGACTATATTGATTTTCATTAAAAGGCGGAGAAGTAAGTCTTCCATAATATGGATCATAAGAGAGAATCTTTCCATCGCTTGTCACATCAGTGACCCAAAAATAATGTCCACCTCCATCAGGCTTGAAATTCGCCAAAATAAAAAGCGTCCATCCACTATTGAGATATTTCCTAAAATCGGATACAACTTCTTTTGCCTCTAAGCCCTTCTCACTTGGAATAATAAAATCTGATACAGCAAGCCCTTTAGATGCAATTAACGTCTTTAAATCATAGATACCTGATCCACCACAACCTATAGACATCCCCTTTGCCTTCATCTCATCGACCATGCTTACTGGAGTTTTAGATGAATCTATGAGAGAAGCAACAATCATGGCGACAGTTGTTGGACCACATCCTGCCTTACAGACGGTGCATCCTCCTGGGAGATCATAGTTATCATATTTCCCCCCACACTGTGAATAATAGGTATATTTGCCTGATGGAGGCTTTGGTGATTCTGGTGAATCTGGTGGGTTTTTTACTTGTATCTTAGGAGTTGGAATAGGCGTAGCAGTTGGAGGAAGTTGTTCTACACTTGGGATTACTACTGGTGCCAATATAATATTAAAAAAATCAACCGCCATCTCTACTCTTTTTTTCTCTGCAAGTTTTTCTGGAGTAAGATTGTTGTCTTCATATGTTTTAAGTGTATCTTTTGTAATTACGGCAAAATTTGGATTACTTATGTTTTCGCCTATACCATTCTGCTCTGCCCAGTCAATAATCGAATTGGTCGCCTGGTCTGATTTTTCTGTGATGATTATTTTTTCTAGATATGGAGAATATTCAATAGCAAAATCATCTGTAACTACAGGAAGTTTGCCCCGAGCTTGATCGACTAGTTTTCTATTTTTATATGCTTCTTCTGGCGTCTGTGTAACATTTGGATTGGCTTTAATCGTTCCTGTAGAACTGTTGCTCGAACTTTGAGAGCTTCCTGGTCGATGATATCCTTGCTGTCCTGGAATTAATGTCGGAGTAATGGCGACTCCGCTATTTTTTTTATTCATCATATTTTGCAAACCGAAAAGTAAGATGATGACGAGGAGAAGGACAAAAATTGAAATGGGAAGGATTTTTTTTATCATTTGTTGACAACAGACTTTTTTTTCTTCATAATGAATTATTATGTCTGGCTTTTTTGATTTTATAAAAAATAACAACTCGAATGCAAGTCCTTCTGTTCCATCACCAGTTCCAGGCATGGCTGTACAACAGCCAGTAGCTGTTGCTCAGCAGACTGTCACAAAGCCTCAAAGTGCACCGTATAATGGCATTGGAAATCCTCCAGGCGGCCAGGCATATAATGGCATTGGAGCGCCTCCTACCAAGGTATTAACACCAGAGCAACAAAGAGTTCAACAACTCTTGCAGACGCAAGCACCTGGTGCACCAGTTGTAAATCAAAATGCAGCACCTGTCCCAAATAAACCAGTTGCTCCCGCAGTTCCTGGACAACCAAAACCACTTGGAACTTCACTCAATTCCACAATGAATCCTCAAAAAAGAACCGATTTAGATCTCATGACACATCTGACACAACGATCCAACAGAGTATTTGTTACTGCGCAAGCAAAAGCAAAAGAACTGGGAAGTGAGTTTATTGACAGTGAACACATGCTTCATGGACTTCTTGCAGATGGAGAGATCTATAAGCTCCTCATGGAAATGAATGTGCAACCGCAACAAATTGAAGCAGAGCTCGCACAGACATATAAACGAGAAGCTGTAAAGCTTGTCCCTCCTCAAATGTCCCCTCGATTAAAAAGAATTATTGACAATTCACTTGTTGTTGCTCGTAAACTTGGATTTGAATTCATTTCGCCAGAACATCTTCTCTTTGCCCTCTATGAAGAAGGAGAAGGAGTTGGCGCTCGTGCTCTGGCAAAGCTTGGACTAAAAAAAGAGGAGCTAAATAAAAAAATAACTGGTAACAAAGAAGGTGTCCTAACAGATCAAAAAGAGGCCGAGAAGAAAAAAAGTTCTCTTGATCAATTTACGATTGATATTACTGCAAAAGCAGCACAAGGACTTCTTGACCCAGTTATCGAGAGATCTCAAGTCATTGAACGTGTGATTCACATTCTTTCAAGACGAAGTAAGAATAATCCAGCGATGGTAGGAGAGGCTGGAGTCGGAAAAACCGCCATAATCGAGGGATTAGCACAGCAAATTGTCAATAAGCAGGTCCCAGAGTCACTTTTGAATAAAAGAATCCTTGGGCTCGACTTAATGAGTGTTATGGCGGGCGCCTCCCACAAGGGAGAGTTTGAAGAGAGAATGAAGGGCGTCATCGATGAAGTAAAAGCAAGTAAAGGACAGATAATTCTCTTTATTGATGAAATACACAATATAGTTGCAGGTGGAGAAGGATCAGGGGACGCGGGTAATTTATTAAAACCTGCACTTTCCCGTGGAGAGATGCAACTTATTGGGGCAACAACGCTTTCAGAATATAGAAAATATATTGAAAAGGATCCAGCTCTTGAAAGACGATTTCAACCAGTGGTTGTACCAGAACCAACAGAAGAACAGGCAATAAAAATGTTAAAAGCCCTTAAGGGAAAGTATGAAGCATTTCATCGCGTACAGATTCCTGATGACGCAGTAGAAGCGGCAGTACGGCTTTCAAAACGTTATGTAGGTGAACGTTTTTTACCAGATAAAGCAATTGATCTTATTGATGAATCAGCATCTGCTGTACGTCTTCCTCTTATTTCTCTCCCTGAAGAAATAAAGTCGCTTGATGAGCGAGTAAAGCAACTTCAACAGGAAATGGCTGAATGCACAAAGAATGGAGACGCTGTAAAGGCCCGCATCATCAAATCAAAGCTATCCGACATTGAAGGAGACTTAAATGATAAAAAAGATGAATTTAATACAAAAAAAGCTCAAACGACAACTGCAGTAACGGTTGCAATGATAAAGGATATTGTCTCTCGTTGGACGGGAATTCCTGTGAATAAAATTGCAGGAAGTGAGACAGAAAAACTAGCAAAGCTGGAAGATATAATGCACCAAAGGCTCATCGGTCAAGAAGAAGCGGTAAGCGCTGTTGCACAAGCGGTGCGACGTGGACGTGCTGGTCTGAAATCCGCCGGTCGACCTATTGGGTCCTTCATTTTTATGGGACCAACAGGAACTGGTAAAACCGAACTGGCCAAAACACTTGCAGATATTTTGTTTGGGAGCGAAGACTCTATGATTCGTTTTGATATGACGGAGTATATGGAGAAGCATGAAGTAGCAAAGCTTCTTGGAGCACCTCCTGGATATGTTGGATATGAAGAGGGAGGAAAGCTTACAGAAGCAGTACGCAGAAAGCCATACTCAGTCGTTCTTTTTGACGAGGTAGAAAAAGCGCATCCAGATATATTTAATATTCTTCTCCAAATCTTAGATGATGGAAGACTTACCGATAATAAAGGACATGTTGTGTCATTTAAAAACACCGTTGTCATCTGTACATCTAATTTAGGATCAAAGATAATCCAGGAAGAACTCATGAAGAATGGAAAGACAGATATTGAAATTCCACAGACTATTACTTCATATACATTTTCACCTCGTGGAAGAGAGATACTTACAATTGGAACAAAAATTCTTGAAAAAGAATCAACTGGTAAATGGGCAGAAAAAAAAGTTCTTGATTATTTCGCAGGACAAGAAGTAAAAGCCGCAGTTCTCAAAACTCCAGAAGGAGAGCAGCCCACTCAACCTCAGGTTCAAGAGAAGCTTGAGCTCCCGATTCATGGGTTTGATACACATGCAATGTCAACAACCGGCGTTGAAATGATTACAAAAGCAGGGGATGTCTACTTTAAAACATCAACAACGGCCAAGACATGGGAGCACTCAAATTTGATTAATTATTTCAAGGATGCTGTTGTTATAAACGCACTTCCTGATGCTCCAGATGAACAGCTTCCAACTGCAGCCTTAAAGACACACACATTTACCCCAGATGAACAAGAAGTTGTAACGTATAAAGACAGATTTTGGAGGAGAAAATTGAGTACAAGTGATTGGCAGACGGGCTTTTTAAAAGATTACGTTGTTGATCAAACTGTAGACAAAGGACAATTACCAGTCACATACTGGGATATCCACACATTTTCACCTTCAGGAGTTGAAGTGATTGTTGTTGGCCCAACTGTTTGGACAAAGACACAGGGAGAAGTGCAATGGAAAACAAAATCTATAAATGAATATTTTGGTCCCGATCTACCACTTGATCAACATGCCGAAGAGAAGCATAAGGTTGATAGTGAAATTCAGAAAAAACAATTTGAATCTCTAAAAGAAAAGGTAATGGCAGAGCTTATGAAGTTTTTCCGTCCTGAGCTTGTCAATCGATTTGATGAAACAATCATGTTTGAGCCACTTCGATTTGAGCATATGACGCGAATTGCAAAAATACAGCTTAAAAGCGTACAGCATGCAATGGAAGATCAAGATATGGGATTTGCCTATACTGAAGTTGCCATAAAAGAGATTGCACGTGTCGGATTTGACCCAGTATTTGGAGCAAGACCACTCCGTCGAGCAATCCAACGAATTGTAGAAAATCCAATATCAGGCCTTATTATCGAGAAAAAAGTAGGCCCTGGGGACGAAGTAGTTGTTGATTTTGATGGCCAACAATTTGTCTTCAACGTACAGAAGGCGGTGCTACTTGAAAAGAAAGAACAGCAAAAAGCACTAGAAAAGAAGTATCTATGTAATGTTTGTGCAGCGCGCTTTACTACTCAGATAGTGCCGAATTCAACTGTTGTATGTTCCTACTGTGGATCGCCCAAAATACAGGAACAGTTTAATATTGATGCACCAGTGACAACACCTCAGAAAGAAGAAAAGAAGCCAGAAATGGATACTCAACTTCCGAAAGAGCAACCGTTGCCAACTGCCGATGGGATGCAACCACAAAAATGATATACTGAAATAGTATGAGTATGAACTACACACCACTTAATATTGCCTCCTTTCAAAGAAAGGATGAGATTGTACAGGCTGATGCTAATTCATTTGATATTGGGGCAGTGTTTCTTGGACTCATTGGTATTACTCTGACTATTCTTGCAGCACTTCTTTTTATCCTTATACAGAAAAAACTACAAGAATTATCATATGTTCCTTTTTTTGCATGAGTAGTTTATTCTTATTTCCCATTTTTTTTGGGGAAATTTTGTCTATCTATTTTCTTTCACGTTTAGTACTCCGAAAAGCATACGGTCTATTGTCACGATTTGGAAGTAAAAAAATGATTGTTGGGATAATATCATTCTTATATCTTCCAGGCACAATTACTCATGAACTTTCGCACTATTTTGCAGCAGTATTTCTCAATATGCGCACGCACGAAGTAAGCATTTTTCCTGTTATTGAAGAAAAAAAAATCAAATTAGGACATGTTATTTATGAAAAAAATCCTGGGGATTTTCTTCGTCCTATTTTAATAGGAATTGCCCCGTTATTTGGAGCGCTCATTACACTGAGCTTAATAGTCTATACTAAACAGTTCCCTGGCAAAGAACTCTGGCAAACAGTTGTTTTTGGTTACCTCATATTGGCAATTACTGCAAATATGTTTTCTTCTGCACAAGACCTTGTTGATGTGATTTATCTTATTCCAATTGGGATTATTATCGCACTTTTACTCTATCTTTTTCCTTTTTCTATCCCAACCCATTATCTTTCTATCATTAGTAACGCAGTAAATCTTTTTTTACAAACAATTCAACCTGCACTTTTGTTTTCTATTGTATTACACGTTATACTTGTAGCGATATTATCAAGGTTACAGTAAACATATGCACAAATCTCTTTTAGCTCAACAGATATCAGTTGGCACAATGCAAATAACCGGACCACTTGTTGGGTTTACTACAATGGGAGATATTATTAATAAAGTTGTCCCTTTTATTATAACGTTAGCCGGTATTCTTCTCTTTTTTATTCTCATGTGGGGAGGGCTTGATTATGTACAGTCTCAAGGTGCTCCGGAGAAGCTTAAAACAGCAAATGCAAAAATAACAGCAGGAATAATCGGGTTTGTTATTCTTATTCTTGCATTCTTCATCACAAGAGTATTCGCATATATCTTCGGAGTGAGTGGTGGGCTATTCTAGTATAATAGTCGAATGATTTTGAAAAGGGTCCAACTCCATAATTTTAGAAATATTTCTAAGCAAGTATTCGATCTTTCTCCCCACCTTACCATCATCGTTGGAGAGAATGCGAGAGGGAAAACAAATATGCTTGAGAGTATTCACTGCATTATAAATGGTGTTGGTTTTCGCGAATCAAAAGAGGAAGAATTAATTCTATTTGACAAAGTGGAAGCACAACTTGATGGATTATTTGATAAGAATGAGATCTCCTATCACTTTAGAATTCTTTTGAGGAAGGACCCTTTAGGGAAAGTATTAAAGAATTTCTTTGTTCAGAAAGTAAAAAAAGGTTCCTACTCATATAAACAAGAACAAACAAAGTGCGTGTTGTTTGCACCGGAGCAAATAGAAATTATTACTGCATCGCCCGACGTTCGGAGAGACTATTTCAACACACTTATCAGTACGTTTGATCTGGATTACAAGAAACATCTGACAAATTATGAGCAAGCTTTGCGAAAAAGGAATAAGCTTTTAGAACATTCATTCAACTCGAGCAATCTTACAGAAGAGCTCTCTTTTTGGGACATATATTTGCAAAAAGAGGCAGAGTACATTACAAATAAAAGAAAAGAATATTCTCAGTTTCTTTCACTTCATCCTCATCTTGATGGAAAAGATTTTTCTATTGAATACTGTGCAAATGAATTTACTTTTGAAAGATTGAAGGAAAAAAAAGAATTAGAATTGCGTGTGCGAAAAACGCTCATCGGTCCTCAAAAAGATGATTGGATTATTTCACTTAAAAATAAAAATACAAATAGCAAAAATATACAAAAATATGGGTCAAGAAGTGAGCAAAGACTTGGAATATTTTGGCTTAAGATAAATGAAATCCACTATATAGAAGAAAAGCTAGAAGTTCACCCACTTTTACTTCTTGATGATGTATTCTCTGAGTTTGATCATGAGAATAAAGAGAGAATAGTTCGTCTTATTGAGACATACCAGACAGTAATGACAACGACAGAAGAAGGACTTGTGAAGGAGATAGAAAAGAGAAATAAGGGGAGTATAGTAATAAAAATTGAGTAATGGGAGGTTTTTCTATTCAGCTTACTTTCAGCAAATTGAATATAATTGAGCATATGAGAATACTCGTTGTGGAAGATGAACATAGAATTGCCCATTCACTCCAGAAAGGTCTTGAGCAAGAACGATATGCTGTAGATGTAGCCTATGATGGGAATGAAGGGTATGATCTTGCTTCAACTGAAGACTATAATCTCATAATTTTAGATATTATGATTCCAGGAATGGATGGAATTGAAGTATGTAAGAAATTGCGCAGTGAGAAAATACATATACCAATACTTCTCCTCACGGCAAAAGGTCAGATTGGAGACAAGGTAAAAGGGCTTGACGCAGGAGCAGATGATTACTTGACGAAGCCATTTTCATTTGATGAGCTTCTGGCCCGTGTTCGAGCACTTGTTCGAAGAAAGGGGACTGAAGTACAAACAACACTTACAGTGGATGATCTCATGATGAATGTAAAACTATTTGAAGTAAAAAGAGGGAGTGTGCATATCTCATTAACAAGTAAAGAGTTTTCTCTTCTTGAATTTTTTATGTCAAAGGAGGGAGTTATCCTTACAAAAGACCAAATCATTCAGCATGTGTGGAATTTCGACGCAGACATTCTTCCAAACACAGTTGAAGTATATATAAAAAAATTGAGAGACAAGATCGATAGTAGATTTCCCGAAAAAAAACAATTAATAAAAACAGTGCGTGGTTTTGGATATCGATTAGGGGGCGATGAGTAGTTTTTTTATGTTTAACACTGCACGAGTCAAATTAACTGCATGGTACATACTTATTCTTATGAGCGTAAGTATTGCGTTTAGCGTGGTAATTTACCGGGGTATGTCAATGGAAATAGACAGGTATACACGTTTGCAACGTGTACGAATTGAACGGAGATTTGATGAATTGGGGATTCCTCGTCCAACATTCACTGATGAAACAATGATTGGGGAAGTAAAACAACATATTATCATTGTTCTATTTGGTATTAATGGATTCATCCTTCTTGTTATGGGCGGAATTTCATACTTCTTAGCAGGAAAAACACTTTCTCCAATTCAAAAAATGATGGAAGAACAAGATCGGTTTGTATCAGACGCTTCTCATGAATTAAAAACGCCGCTTACAGCAATGAAAAGCGCTCTTGAAGTATATTCACGCGATCCAAAACTCACACTTAATGAAGCAAAACAGGTACTGAAAGACAATATAAATGAAGTAGACAGACTCCAAATACTTTCAGAATCACTCCTCACTCTTCTTGAGCATGAAGCGGGCGCTCTCAAGAGGTTTTTTATATCTGTTAACCTTCTTCGCCTTATGGAAAAGACTCTTCATTTAGTGCAACACAGTGCACAAAAAAAGCAAATAAAAATTACAATAGAAAATCTCCCTCAGCAAACTATTTGGGGAAGTGAGGAACGGCTTTTAGAGCTTTTTACCATTCTTTTAGATAATGCTATTAAATATAGTAATGCCGATTCAAAAATTAGCATTACTGGGATTATGATAAAAAGAGGAGTTGAGGTCTCAATAACGGATACCGGTGTTGGAATTGCAGAAAAAGATATTCCTCATATTTTCAACAGATTTTATCGTGCAGACACTTCCCGGAGTAAGGCAAAGGGGTATGGACTTGGCCTTTCCATAGCAAAAAAAATTGTTGATTTTCACCAAGGCTCAATTTCCATTGAAAGCGTAATAGGAAAAGGAACAACAGTACGAGTTTGGTTTCCAAGGAATTCAGCATATATTAAGAATTAATAATTATAATTTGTACTATATGGACATAATAAGAAAAGGAAGAGATGGATTTATGAAAAAATCGTTGACCATAAGAATATTCCTCACAACAATAGTCTTGGTATTAGTTGGGGGAGCTGGATTTGCCCTTTTTGGTACAAAAAAAGCTGCAACACAATATCAAACTGAACAAGTAACCAAAGGCACATTAATTGTCACTGTCACTGGCTCCGGAACAGTGTCTTCTGTGAATAACACTCAGGTATCTACGCAAGCAACGGGAGTGGTGGCAAAAAGGTATGTTAAAGATGGTGATAGAGTAAAAACGGGAGACAAAATTATGGAAATTGAGCTTGATTTAGAAGGAAAACAAGTGGCTTCCCAAGCACTTGCAAGTTATCAAAGCGCAAAAAACAATGTAGACTCTGCCCAGGCGGGCATGTACTCGATGCAATCCGCAATGTTCACTAACTGGGATGCATTTATGAAGATTGCACAAAATGGGTCATATCAATATGAGGATGGAAGTCCAAATAACATTAATAGATCTCTTCCTGAATTTCATATTGCAAACGATAATTGGTTAGCAGCTGAAGCTAAGTATAAACTTCAACAAAATGTGGTTAATCAAGCTCAAACATCTCTAAATTCATCATGGCTTGCGTATCAAAAAGCGTCATCTACGGTATATGCTCCAATTTCCGGCACCATTTCAGGACTCGCTCTCCAAGAAGGATCTGTTATTACATCAAATGCTTCCTCTCAAACAAGTAATACAAGTAATACTAAAATTGCGAATGTTAAAACTGATGCTACACCTGTAGTATCTATTAGTCTTACAGAAATTGATGTCCCAAAAATAGCAATAGGGAATAGGGCTACTATTATGCTTGATTCATATCCTGATAAAACATTTACAGGAAAAGTAGTGAGTATTGACACAGTTGGTTTAGTGAGTTCTGGTGTTACTACCTATCCAACTGTCATCAAACTTGATACAGATACCACCACCATTCTTCCCAACATGTCAGTGAGTGCAAATATTATCACCGCAACAAAACAAGACGTACTTCTTGTCCCCACTAATAGTATCCAGGGAGATTTGGGCGCTTTGTATGTGCGTATTATGAAAAATGGGAACATAGTACAGAAAACAGTTGAAACTGGTTTGGCATCTGATACACAAACAGAGATACTATCTGGAATTACCGAAGGAGAAGTTGTGGTAACAAGCATCATAGATTCGGCAGCAACCGCTAAAACAACATCTACTACATCTCCTTTTAGTATGTTTGGTGGAGCAAATAGAACAAGTGGGGCAGCATCACGCTTAGCTCACTAATTCAAGAAATATATATGATTCAGATAAAAGATGTATCGAAGCTCTATAAAACAGAAATGATCGAGACTATCGCTCTTTCGCATGTTTCTTTTGAAATAAAAAAGGGAGAGTTTGTGGCAATCATGGGTCCTTCAGGAAGTGGAAAGAGTACACTTATGCATATTTTAGGAGCGCTTGACCAGGTAACGAGCGGAGAATATATTTTAGACGGCGAAAAAGTTTCAAAACTAAGCGATGATGCACTAGCAGATATTCGCAACAGGAAAATTGGATTTATTTTCCAAGCATTCAACCTTCTTCCTCGTACGACAGCGATAAAAAATGTGATGCTACCTATGGTATATGCAGGGATACCTGAGAACGAGCGAATTGAAAAGGCAAAAAAATATCTTACATTAGTTGGCTTGGCTGACCGTATGTATCATACATCAAATCAGCTATCAGGAGGACAACAACAACGAGTAGCAATTGCGCGCGGGCTTGTCATGAACCCTGCCATTCTTCTTGCTGATGAGCCAACAGGAAATATTGCTTCGGCACAGGCTGCAGAGGTTATGGAGCTTTTTCAAAAAATCAATGAGGAAGGTCATACGATTGTTATGATCACTCATGAACCAGATATTGCAGAGTACACGGGGAGAATTATCACTATCAAAGACGGGAAACTCGTTGGAGATAAAATTAATAAGAAGCAAAAAAAAATCGAAGTCAAATTATAATCATATGGATATTAAAGAATTACTGATTGAATGTTTTGGAACACTCACCGTAAATAAAATGCGCACGGGTCTTGCAGTACTTGGCATAGTTATTGGCATTGGGAGCGTAATCGCACTTATATCTCTTGGGCAGGGAAGCCAGAAGATGATTGAAAATCAAATCCAAGCTCTTGGTTCAAACCTTCTTACAGTGTCTCCTGGGGGGCAACAAAGTGGTGCAGTGCGTGGTGCGCAAGGCGGAGGAACAACACTCACACTTGACGACGCCAAAGCAATCCAAACATCTTCCACCATCACAACGGTAAAATCAGTATCTCCTGAATTTTCCCGTCGTGCACAAGTAGTGGCCGGGAAAAATAATACTAATACACAGCTCATTGGGGTCTATCCAGCGTATGCAGAAATAAAAAAACTTACTCTTTCATCAGGGTCGTTCATTAGTGTTCGAGATGTTGAAACAATGAATAAGGTGGCTGTTATTGGGCCACAAGTAGCTACAGATTTATTTGGGGAGGGGATAAGTCCCATTGGGAAAATGATACGCACCAGTGGGCAGTCTTTGAAAGTAATTGGAGTAACTAATTCAAAAGGAGGAAGTGGATTTATGAACCAAGATGATATGATATTTGTTCCACTCAGCACTGCACAAAAACAATTGTTTGGTGTATCCCATGTAAGCTCTATTTCTATTGAAGCAAAAAGCCAAGATGCAATGACTGAAGCTCAAAATCAAGTTGGGTATTTACTTTTAGCACGCCACAAGTTTAATGATCCTACTCAGGCAGATTTTTCCATTATGTCACAAAATGACATTATGAATACCGCTTCACAGGTGACGGGCACATTTACCACACTCCTTGGAGGAATTGCTGCTATATCCTTATTAGTTGGAGGAATTGGTATTATGAATATAATGCTGGTAACAGTAACAGAGCGAACACGTGAGATAGGCCTTCGTAAGGCGCTTGGAGCCAAACAAAAAACTATTATTTTACAGTTTCTTTTTGAGGCAATCATACTTACTATTTTGGGTGGAATAATTGGTATGTTTTTGGGTATTGGAATATCCCTTGTACTTTCCAATATGATGAGTATTCCCTTTACTATCTCTCCTTCTGCCATTGCTCTTGCTATGGGTGTTTCTAGTGTTATTGGCGTACTCTTTGGGTGGTATCCAGCGCAAAAAGCTGCAAAGCTACAACCAATAGAGGCATTACGGTATGAATAGTCGAAGTAAGTTAAAATTGTAAAAAATATTATCAATTAATTTTTATAGTTCTATGAAACCAGCAATAGTAGTAATAATAACAATCGGGGTTGGAGTGCTAGCATTTTTTGGTGGTATGAAATATCAAGAAAATATAGCAACGACTACTCGTTCATCGAGTTTTGCAAATGGTGCAAGAATGGGTGTAGGTAGAATGGGAGTAACCGGAGCAGGGAATCGTACAGGATTTCGACCAGTAAATGGAGAAGTGCTCAATACTGACGACGCATCTCTCACCGTAAAACTAACAGATGGAAGTAGTAAAATAGTACTTTTTACTACGAAAACTATAATAAATAAAGCAACTACCGCACAAAAAGTAGATATAAAAGCGGGAGAAAAAGTAGCTGTTTTTGGAACAGAAAATGCAGATGGGAGTGTGACAGCACAGACTGTACAGCTCAATCCATTATCTATTCAAAATCGGCCTGCAAACTAATATACTTATATATATGTTTGGGTTATATACCATCATCGTTTTCACTCTCGTTCCCTTCTTATTCTTGTTTACTCAGACTTCAGTTGTCGGAAATTTTTCGTATGCATTTGCAAATATAACTGGATTTATTGGGGCAACACTTTTATTTTGGGAATTTATCCTAGGAATTAAAGATCTGGCAAAAAAAATATCTCCTAATCCAGCCCTATTTATCAAACTTCATATTATTCTGGGTGTATGGGGGATGTTCTTTGTTCTCATTCATCCAATCATGGAGATGTTGGTCTATGCTGAGAGAATCACCTTTCTTTTCCTACCTAAATTCACAACTTCGTTTGGCGTTCATCTGACTTTCGGAAGAGTTGCCCTTCTGCTTGTTATTCTTGTTTGGATAACGAGTTCATTTTTCAGAAATAAATTCTCCTATAAAAAATGGCTAGGTATTCATTACCTAACTTATCCCATGATGTTTTTTGTCTTTATCCACGCACTTGATATTGGGAGTTTCCTTAATAAATTTATGCTCATAAAAGTCTATTGGTTTTTGCTTTTGTTGATATATATCATATTAGTTATCTGGCGCGTAGTTCATGCAATAAACGTGTTCAGATCACACTATATAATTGTTAAAAAGGATTCATATACTCCGCTCCCATGAATATAAAGAAAAATAGCTTTATAGTGTTGGGCCTTGTACTTGGGGTAAGTGTCATTCTTTATATTTTCGATGTACCAATAGTCCCATCTTCCAGTCGATTAGTTCCAACAATTGCAATTCCAACCGTTACCCCAGACCTCATTCCACTCACCCTCCCGACAGAAACCCAAACCCCAAATAGGCCAACAAGTATTTCAATAATGCCGCTCGCAACTTCAACAGTTGTTCCATCTACGAGACAATTTACAGAAAAAGTAGATTACTCAGTAAGAAATTTTTCTGAGAGTATCACCTTAAACATGACACTGAATGGAACAATAATCACCGATTTACAGGTTTCGCAAAACGCATCAAATGGTGACTCTGCTTCATACCAAGATGCATTTGCGGCTGAGATAAAATCAGTAGTTGTTGGAAAAAATATTAAAGATATTAATGTCTCTGCTATAGCGGGCGCCTCTTATACAACTGCAGCCTTTATGCAGGCTATCTCCAAGATACAGTCTTCTATTTAATCATTTTATGATAATATATTTATATTAATACTATTTTTGTATGAGTAAAATATGTTTCCATCATTTTTAATTTCCCTTCGTGAAGTAATTGAAGCCACTGCTATTATTGCAACACTTCTTGGCGTTATATCTCAACTCAAATGGAAAAATGCAGTTCATATCGTGTGGTATGCTACGGGAGCTGCAGCATTTTTAAGCATGATTCTTATAGGAATGGGGACTCTACTTGGCTTCAATCTACAGAATATATATTCTGGAAAAGTTGAACAGCTTACGGAAGGTGTTTTAATGATTATCTCCGCATTTTTCATTACGTGGGCAGTTTTTTTTCTTCACTCATTTTTTTCAAAGCAAAAAAAAACTCTTTTGTACAACATTCAAAAGACAACTGACAGGAAAGAGCTTAAAAGATTATTTTTTCTTGTGTTTACGGCAGTTTTCAGGGAGGGTTTTGAAATAGCTCTCTTCCTTACAAGTATTTATCTTTCGACAAACCCAAAGGACATATTGGTAGGATTTCTTGGTGGAATTTTTGGTGGTCTTATCCTCTCGTATTTTTTATTTAAAACGACTGAACGACTTCCTATGCTGTATGCCTTACGAATATCAAGTATTTTTCTCATCCTTTTTGCAGCAGGGCTTATTGCTCGAAGTATTCATGAATTTGTTGAAGCAGGAATGATTCCTGAACTATATAAACTCACACTTTTTCTTATTCCAGAAAAAGGGACAGTCATAGGAGACATTATGTTATCACTCTTTGGATTATCAAAAAAAATGGATATTCTACAACTACTTGCCTATATCTTATACTTTTTTGGAACGAGTTGGTTTGTTTTTTCCCCAACGCCACTCAGGCTTTTCTCCCGTAAGGAAACAGATGAGAATAAGGATAGTAGTAGAAGATAAAACCTCGATCATGTAATAGACTGGAAGGGTAGGAGTTGTCCCAAAAATAAGATATACAGTATAAAGAATTAGAGTAAACCATCCTTGCCAAGTAATGGGATACCAACCCCACCCATAATCTTTTGCTTTAAACCAGAGTTTTTTCTTCATATTTATTTCACCTCTCCCGTGAGTTTCCCTGCCTCAATGAATTTTTTTTGATAGAGAGCTTGTTCTTCTTTTGAAAAAAGCGTAAGTATTTCAAATTCGATAGTCGTTTTTTTATCTTTTAATAAAGCTGAATGAGCAACGGCATAACCATAGAAATTCCAATCAGCATCAATGAGGAGGACAGCGATGTGAAGAGGAAATGCTCGTTCTCTTTCAAGCGTTACTATATATTTATTTCCAACAGTAAGAGTGGTAAATTCAAAAGGTGAGGGAGGACGAAGAAGTGTATTGAGTTCAACATAATATCCCATAAGTAAAATTATACAATATCTTCTCCATCCCATTCCACATAAAACTGGTGCAGATATTTTTCCATATAGAGATGACGGGCTTGGGCAATTCTTCTTGCAGTTTTTGTATTGAGTAAATCCTTCAAAAGAAGAAGTTTTTCATAAAAATGATTAATGCTGGGAGAGACTTCTCCTGTATATTGTTTTGCCGAAATATTGAGTCGAGGTTTAACTGAGGGGTCAAAAAGTGGGCGTCCTGCATGACCTCCATAGCTAAATGTCCGAGCAATGCCGATAGCTCCAATTGCATCAAGCCGATCTGCATCCTGTACAATCTGTCCTTCAAGCGTAGACATTCCTTTTTTACTTTTCAGTTGGCTCGTATATGAATACGTCTCGATAATATGGAGAATATTTTCAATAAATATTATGTCACTAATACAAGACTGGAGGAACAGCTTTACTTTTTTTAGACCCTGAACTTCATTTCCATTATTGAGCTTACGGTCAGCAATATCATGAAGAAGTGCAGCAAGTTCGACAATGAACATATTCGCCCTCTCAGTCTTCGCAAGTTTTTTTGCAGTATTCCAGACACGATATATGTGCCACCAATCATGCCCTGATCCTTCTCCCTCTAATTCCTTTTTTACGTACTCAATTGTTTTTTTAATTATTTCTGTTTCATTCATACTCATTCTTTTTTTGATTTTTTCATAAGGAGAATATATCCTCCGCCTGCAATGAGGAGTAGCATAATTCCAATTATTGGTCTATAGAAAATCCACGCTACCGCAATCACAATGCTTGCAAGAATAATTGTGAGTAAAAATGAAACAACCCCAACTCCTGCTCCAACTATCTTTCCAACGAAAGGGATGACACTTCCGATAACGGGCAGTACACCCAATAAAAGTTGAAACCCAACAAACATTAGAAGTATTCCCACAACTCGTATAATCCATGTCATCACCTTGTTGGACTCTTGTGCATTTTTAAACATTTGCTCTGCAGACGATGTCCCAAGTTGAATCATCCCAATCATTGATCCATTTTTAGTTTGATAGGGGACAAGAGATTTACCTTCTTGTTTGTATACGACGCTTATTTCTTGTGGGGTGATAGCTTCGTAACTTATGCGTGTATTCCCAATTTCAGGAACAGACGTATCTTTTGTCTTATAGTAAATAATGTCACCAACTATTTGTAATTCTGCAGACATACTTGTTTCCTGAGTATTAAGAACCTCTTGGGAAAGCGAGAGAGGCTGATATCCAGAAAGCGATGACAACAATTCTTCCGAAATAGGATATGCACCAACCGTTACGTCTTGCGCAAACCATTCTTTATCGGCTAATAATTTTGATGAAGGATTTTGATGAAGATCTGCTTCTTTAAAGCGTGTGGAATCAATAATGGCATTAGACCATTTTTTTACATAGGAGTAGGTGGTTGTAGTTTCAGTTCCTCCACCTAACTTATCAATTGTTTTACTTTTTGTTTCTTCAGCCCATTGATACACTTCAACTATTCTCTTCATTTTAAGTGCTTTTTTACTGAGTCCGAACTCCTCATCAATCAATGTTCCTGGCGCATTTGTCATACCGGAAAAATGAATGAGCTTACCTTCATTCATAGGATTTTTCTTATCTGGTGTCACGGACACAACGACAGCAAGTCCTTCTTTTAGACCTTGCTCAGTTTTTACAGCTCTGCCCTCATTCCAGAAGAGGAGTATAGCCATACCGATGACGAGCACAAGTCCGATAAGAATATTTTTAAATGAGTTCCCTAAGCGAGAAAACCAAGAGGTTGAGACAGTCTCTGTTGTTGTCATATGAAATTATTATAGCAGGCGGCACGCACACAAGAAAAAGCCGCTTATTTATAGAGCTGTACTTCTCTGCTCGTAATAATTCTGTCTCCTTTGTAATGTACCAAGATTTTTATAGAAATAAAGTCCATAGAGGAATACAGCAATTGCACATATTCGTATTGCCATCTGAGAACCAAACAGGTCGGCCATATATCCAATGAGGAAATTGCCGAGAGGCGCAGTTCCCATGAATGCAAGTGCGTAAATGCTCATAACTCTTCCTCTCATATTTACCTCTACTGCATGTTGGATTGTTGTATTTGCCATGGCAAACAAACCAACCAAACTAAATCCAATTATAAATAGAAAGACGTAGGCAAGAATAACTGTTGGAGCAATAGAAAATAGAAAAAGCCCAACGACAAATATAAACAATTGCCCAAGAATATATTTATATGCATCAATCTTCTGTGAATAAGCAGAAATAATGATGGTTGTCAAAAGTGCTCCCATACCCATCGCAGCGTAGAGGTATCCAAGGCCTGCAGCATTTTGCTTAAATACTTCATGTGCAACAACAGGCATGAGCGTCATATAAGACCATCCAAACATGGAAATAAAGGCAGACATAATAAGAAGGGATTTAATTGTTGGATGTGAGAAAGAATAACGAAGCCCTTCACGGATTGCCTTTATTGCACTTTGATGCACTTGGGGTACTATGGCCTTTGTCTTAATAAAATAAAGAGCTATAAGCACAGCAATATAGCTTATGCCATTAAAAATAAAGGCCATTCCCAGACCAAAAAATGCAATAAGAAGACCTGCGATTGTTGGGCCGATGACACGAGCCCCATTGTAAATAGTTGAGTTTAATGCAATTGCTGATGACAATAACTGTTTATTTTCATCAAGCATTTCTGGTACGTATGCTTGGCGTGCAGGAATATCAACTGCTTGGACTATCCCAAGTAAAAATCCAAGCAAAATAATATGCCAAACAGTAATGGTATTTGTAATCGTTAATATTCCTAGAGCAAATGCCAGAATCATAGAACACACTTGAGTGATAAAGATGATCTTTTTCTTTGGAAATCTATCAACAATTACTCCCCCGATAAGGGAAAGAAAAAGGGAGGGAAGTGTGGAGGCTGCGGCGCACAGACCTACATAAAATGCAGAACGGGAAAGTTGAAAGATAAGCCAACCTTAAGCGACGATTTGAAGCCATGTTCCAATCATCGAGATAAGCTGACCAATAAAATAGAGCTGATAATTTTGACTTTTAAACGCCGGAAGAGAGGAGAGGATTTTATCTGTCCATCCAACATTTTCACCCACGGAGATTTCAGAACTCTCATTCAAGATATATTCATCATCACTCATTTGAACCATTCTTCATTTTATCAAAAAATAGACACAGATACCTTATCTATCTTTGAAGGTCGGCCCAACATTTTTCACAACATGCCCCATATATTTCGCTTGCTCCAATAGCAATCTGTTTTTTCAATTGAATTTTCCTATAGGAGTGATTCGCTTTTTTTCCACACCCATCACAGATGGAAAAAAGCTCAATAAATGCATGCACATATTTTGAAAGAGGAAGAGTTGCCCCGAAAGGATTTTTTTTACTGTCAAAAAGGAGACCAACTCCAACAATGTCTCTTCCTAATTTATTTTGTCTTTGTATTTCTGAAAATAAAGTATTAAATGAAAAAAAATTTAATTCATCGAATAAAATAGTTTTAATAGATCTCCCCAGTTTAGGAATCTGAGGATTTAAATAATTGATATTAGTAGCAGGGAGCGATTGGCCATGATGAGTCACAATAGCATTGGTTGCATAACGAGTATCAAGATTCGGTTTATATATAACATAGCTATTATCTTGAAGTTTTTTTGTATATTCAATGAGCCATGTAGTTTTTCCTGAGAACATAGGTCCTCCAACAACAATATTCATAGTCAGAGTATAGCACGGGGGGATTGTTGTGGTGTGATATACTGTATTGAGGCTAAAATCACCTTGGAGAGGTGGCAGAGTGGTTGATCGCGCAGGTTTCGAAAACCTGTATGGCAGCAATGTCATCGAGGGTTCGAACCCCTCCCTCTCCGCCATGATATTTTGATTATTGGTATAATCTAGGAAATGATTGGAGATTCACCTGCAGAAACATCCCATGTCGAAGTAAAACAAACGGACTCTCAACCTGTTTTATCTAATGAAGGACCACGAGATAATAAAAATAGAATTGTCTCTCGCCTAAAAAATATAAGTAAAATCGTCGATTCAGTTAATCAAGAACAAAGCAAAGGTACGGAACAACACCCGTTCAATATTCGTACTTCTGAACTCGTCAAATTAGGAAATGGATACACGACATATTTGGAGAATCATGCGGATGAAATAACCGATGAAAAAACTTTCCAAGCCATTGCGAGTTTAGCAAAAACTTCTCTCTTGATGAATATTGAACAGTATGGAGTAACTATTAGAAATATAAGTGGTTTTGTTGAACAGCATCCGGAACTAAATGAATTAAATCCACCGAAAAAACAAGATGGACCCTGGTCAGGAATAAAAGAGACTCTTTACTACTCTTCCAATAATGATATCCGTGAACAATTCAGAGAAGGAATATTAACTAGAGCTTCTGAAGATATCCAAAGTGGTGATTTCAGTCCGAGAGATGTGGACCACTTAGAACGTTTTCTCGTTGACCCTCAAGGAAGAATGCCAGGGCAATTTATTCCAGAATATATTGCTGCACATGCAGGTGAAATTAAGATATGGTCTCCCTCGGCACTTGATATTTTTCAAGAACACGTTATCAATAAAATTGGAGATAATCCAGGAAATCTTTCACAAAACGAATACTTAAAACAATTAGATGAGGAGATTGCTTCAATTAAACCGAATGATTTACAAAAAGTATCAGTTCAGTTCGCAGATAGACAGGCGAAGTTGGCATTTATCAGAGATTTGAGATTTGGAAGAGTTGATTTTGATATGGTCAAATCAGAAGCAAAAAAACGTATGGGAGAGATAACAAGGAGACAAGATTTAAAGTCGCTAGCTACTCATTTAAAAGCATCATTTCCTCCTTTTCTTGCAACTTTAAAAAGCACAGCAGGAGCAAGTATTGCAGAAAGAAAACCAATCTTAATCGCATTAGTCGAATCTTATGGGTTAGAAGCGGCGGCAAAACAAGCAGTTTTAGGCTATTTAGAAACAAATTTAAAGTAGTTAGTTATATTTTGTGCGTAAAAAGTTCCAATAGTGGCCCACGCTCTCCGCATTAGGTTTTTAAGAATTTTGACGAGCAATTTCTTCTGTCTTGACCTGCATATCTCCCTTTAAGTGGGGACTATTAGTAAAGTGCCCCGCAAAATAATTTTAATATAGAATATAATATGAGCGAAATTGATATTGTTAGTGCAACTTCGGGAGATATTGAAATAATGGTTAAGTGGGGTGAACAATCTCCAGAATTGTGGGGAAGTCCCAATGGAGGTTGGTATACAAAAGAAGGATTAGAAAAAATAATAATAAATAAAGACAGAAGTATCTGTTTGGTTTCAAAAGTAGACACTAAAATTACAGGTATGTGTATTACTCACAATTTTGGTGAATGGGCATATTGCGAAGCATTATATATCGATAAAGATTTTCGAAAACAGGGGATAGCACAACTTCTTCTTAAGAAGACAACACAAATTTTAAAAGAGAAAGGTTGCGCGATGATTGGGACATTTGTGGAAGTTGATAATCCTACATCAATCAAATTTCATGAAAAGATTGGATATGAAAAGGGCTTTCAGTTTCATTACATGTCAAAACTAATTGCATAGTAGTTTTGATGCCAATAAAGTCGACGCTAACAATATCTACTCCTCATATGTAAATTCACCCTCTATCTTTTTGTTAAATAAATAATTTGATTAAATCCCATATGCCCCATATTGAAAGACCACTAAAAAATATCCCAAAAAGTAGATAGATTATTCCTAAAAATGGAGTACCATTAACCACGATGGAACCCTCACTACTGAATAGCTCCATTTTTTTCTTTTTTAAGCCATTAATTCCGCTACGAATACATATAAATGCGATTATTATTGCGATAATGACGTATATTATTCCTGGGCCAAGAGCGCCAGAATTAAGGAACTTTTTTTGCATGAGTTTGTGATTAATTATATTTAATTTCTATACGATTAAGTCAATATACATCTTGCATTGTCATTTGGTCAATTCAATATTGACCTGTATTATTTATAAGTACAAAAAAACTACGGATAGTTACCCTTTATTTGTAAATAGTCGTTTAATTTGTTAAATTGACAGTAGTATGAATAAAACCTCACAAGAACTATACCTTCAAATAATAGATCAAATGCCAAATCCTATATGGAGAGCGGGACTTGATGCAAAATGCAACTTTTTTAATAAAGCTTGGTTGGATTTCACAGGCAGAAGTATTGAGCAGGAAATGGGGAATGGATGGGCAGAAGGCGTACATAAAGAGGATTTTGACTCCTGTTTAAAGACATATCTTGAAGCCTTTAAAAATAGACAACCATTTAGTATGGAGTATCGACTCAAGTATAAAGATGGAACGTATCATTGGATACTTGATTGTGGTTCTCCTTTTTTTGATGAGGACAAGAATTTTTTAGGATATATAGGCTCTTGCTATGATATTGAAAAGGATAAAGAATATAAAATGGTATTTGCAAATATGACTGGTGGCTTTGCGTATCATAAAGTAATTACCAATGATCTAGGGGTTCCTGTTGACTATGAATTTATCGATATAAATCCAGTTTTTGAAAAAATAATTAACATACCCAGAGCAGATGTCATCGGGAAAAAAGTTACACAAGTAATTCCTGGGACCGAGAATGATCCTGCTAATTGGATAGGAAAATACGGAGAAGTTGCTCTTAAAGGAGAGACAATCAAGTTTGAAAGTTATTCAGCTGGATTGAAGAAATGGTTTTACGTTTCTGCATACGCTCCAAAAAAAGGATATTTTGTTACCATTTTGGAAGATATTACCTTGAGTAAACAAGCAGAAGAGAATCTCCAGAATAAATTTCTTGAGCTGGAAAAAATGAACAAATTGATGGTTAATAGAGAGTTGAAAATGGTTGAGTTGAAAGAGCAGATTGAATCACTTCAAAAAAATACTCCCAAATAATATAAAAAGTTGTGGGAATTGAGGCTATATATAGGTATGTGGGAAAGAAGGAAATATGGTTTGGTACAATAGTGTGTGTATGAAAAAAAATAGAACATCGCAATAGACCTCCTTTTTTCTCTCGGCTTTTTCATTATCGCGCTCCTATTTATACAGTTTGGAGAATTCAGAGAACTAATTGACTCTTCTCGGAGTGCAGGGTTCATGAGTAGCTTTATTGCCGGCATTTTTTTTACCTCTGGGATGACAATTCCCGCAGCTACAACGATGCTCGTTGCTTTGTCTCGTACTCAAACAATCTATCTTGTTGCCTTCTTTGGGGCGCTTGGTGCACTTATCGGAGACTTTCTCATTTTTAGGTTTATCAAAGACAGGATTGCCCTTTATATATTAGAGATAGTAAAACATATTCGTTTTAAGTTACCTTCATTACCTCTACCGAAATGGGCTATCAAAATACTACTTCCCATTGGAGGGGTGCTCATACTCGCGTCGCCTCTTCCGGATGAAATAGGCCTCTTACTTATGGGATTAACAAAAACAAAATCAGTTTATTTATTTCCTCTCATTTTTATAGTAAAGTTTTTAGGTATAATGGCAATTGGCACACTATCTCGTGCATTTTAAAGAAAAATGATAAAAAAATTAATATATACACTATTAGCTCAAAGTTCCAAGGGGCGAATGGACTCAAATAAAAATTCCTTTTGGATGAAGGGAATTTGGAAAGATCATGTAGCTCGCTATGCATTTGCTGCATCAATAATAAAAAAAGGGAACGTTCTAGATATCGCTTGTGGAGAAGGATATGGCTCTGCATATTTATCAGAATTTTCAACACATATTAGGGGAGTGGATGTTTCGGTATCTGCAATAAAAAATGCAAAGAGCAGATATGGCAATAAATATAAAAATCTGGCCTACACTGCAAGTGATGCATTATTATTTTTGAGTAATAATAAAGAATCTTTCGAAACAATTATCAGCTTCGAAACAATTGAACATATAAAAAAGTATGAAGAATTTTTATTTCTCATCAAGAAAAATTTAAAAAAATCAGGAACATTTATACTTTCAACGCCAAATAAGTTATTTTCAAATCTATTTGCAGGTGGGACATTTAATCCCTATCATGTGAATGAGTTTTATACAAATGAACTTGTTGACTTGGTGACGAAAGTATTTGGAAATAAAGTATCAATATATTTACAACGACCTGTGAAGAAAAAAAGGCTGGTTATTGGAGCGTTAATGAATATGATCTTTCATACGGAGTCATCGATACGAAAATATAGCGAAGATTTTGAAGGTTTGGGAATCCTATTAGTAGTTAGAACATAATCTGATAGTTTTCAAGACAGCCATTTTTTATACGAGCGATTTAAACAGGTCTCTGAAACCTATCTATTTCGCCGCCCCCTTGTTTAGGGTTATTACTTGCAATCATAAGAGTTCATTTCTTAGATTTCATAGTGTAAAGATACAACTCAATTCTTAAAGAAGGCTGAAAGGAAATATATTGATATAATTATCTTCATGGATATAGATAAGAAAAATGACCAACTCAAGGATGAGCTAGCCAAAATAATCGTCTCGCGGCCAGATATATTGCAGTTTGCGAAAGATAGAAAATATGAAGAAGCGTGGACAATCTTATTAGATCAAGCAAGGCCGACCGCGAAAGAGATATCTGAATATTTATCAAAGGAGAAATTTGGAATATTAATTGTCGAATATATTTGGAACTCAAATGATGACGACAATCGGTTTGTGCTGACAATTTTTCTCGATAAGAAATGCAAACTTCAAGACCCCAAAATATTTGCGGAAATATGCCTGAATAATTTTTATCAGTATAAGGATTTTACTTCACTCACAGATTCATTTGATCATGAAGTTGTGGGCCATCCCTATTTATTCAAATATAAAGTTGAGGCGGTCATTCTCAGCATTATGAATTTTTGGCTTTCGGCAATACCAGTTGAGCTTTGGGAAGGTGGGGAGAATCTCAACTTGGAATCAATTCGTAATATGATAAATGCCCGACCAACAATCAGGAGCACAAGACTTAATTATCAAGCTCTCCTTTTTCGCTTTAATGTTTCTGGGGAATTTAATGGGCCCGTATATGGAATTCATACCCCCTGTTGCGACAAGGAAAACAGTGAGTGGGTAATCAATTTTGAGAAGTTAGAAAAGTATTTAAGGTTATTACTCGATTAAATTATATGAGAAATTCTGTTGTTTATTTTAAACCAGTTGCTAATCAATCAGCTAAGGAAGTATCCCAAATCGCTCGTGAATTATTTGAACATGTCGTGAAAGAGAATTCCATTTCAATCGAAAAAGATATTCCTCTTAAGGCCCATACAGGACAACCAGGAAATGTCACATTCATACGCCCCACATATTTTGATGGCGTAATAGACTATCTAGAAGGACTAGGAAAGTCTCCTTATTTTGTTGAAACAAATATGGTTACTGGACCTCGATCGAAAGAGTCGACTCATAGGCCAATAGCAAAAGCCCATGGTTTTACTCGCCTTCCCCTCGTCATCGCTGATGGAGAAAATGGGGATGAAGATGTTGTCGTTCCCGTCACAAACGGAAAACATATAAAACATGCACTTATAGCAAAACAACTTGTGAATCAAAAACAAGTCATCGTTTTGAGCCACTTTAAAGGGCATATAGCAACTGGGTTTGGAGCGGCAATAAAGATGCTGGGAATTGGGTTTTCATCTCGCAATGGAAAGATGGATCTTCATACAAAAGGATATACTTCTTCTCAAAAAACAATCGATTGGAGTGAGAGTGAAAAACTATATTGGGGAGATGAATTTAGCGAACGAGTAGCAGAAGCGGCCCTTGCTGCAATAAATGACAAAAAAAATATATATGTAAATTTTGCATTAAATATTACAAAAGACTGCGATTGCGATGGAGAGGTGATGAAGCCAATCTATGAGAATATCGGTGTCTTTGCCTCGACCGACCCTGTCGCGATCGACAAGGCCTGCTATGATGTTCTTGCACAGAAAGAAGGGAAAAAACCATTCACAGGAGAACCCATTTTTGAATATGCCGAAAAATTAGGTCTCGGGTCAAAAACCTATACCCTAAAAACCATATAAGCAGACAGTTGTTATACGAGCGATAATTATCATTTATATAAATACTTATGGTAAAAGCAAAAAGAGAGGAAACATTTAAAGTGAATGGAGAGGAATTACTTAAAAAATTCAAGGAGCTTGTCAAAGAAGGAAATATTAGACGAATCTCTATAAAAGAAAAAACAGGAAGAACGATAATAGACATTCCATTGACCGTAGGTGTTGTGGGATTTGTTATTGCACCCGTACTCGCTGCAGTTGGGGCAATTGCAGCACTCATTACGGAATGTACAATCACTGTCGAGCGGGAAATGGAATAATTTCGCGCTCTTTATTTTAGCCCGCCCCACTCAACAAGTGTGAAACCTTTGCGTTCAAATTTCGTGAGTTTCTGTGGTTCTATATCTTTGCTTGGTTTTACACTAAGCGCCTTATAATCAAGAAATACTCGAAGTACTGAATCAGGCTTTGGATTTACATTCATTGGGATAAATTCATTCATATCTTTTGTTTGGAGAAAACTAATGCGATAGTATGGTACATTTTTCTTACTCATCTCAGGGATCCAATATTCCATCATGTCGCTTGATTCTCTTTGCGTCAATCCCATTTCCGTCAACTTCTCTTGCAAAAATACGCCAAGATATTTTCGTTCAATTATCCATCCACTATTAACCATTGGATAAGATTTCTCACTACTTCTTCCTGACCAATAGAGATAGGGATAAGTAGTTGCTTTACATGCTTTTACTGCATATTCTGAACCGAACGTAGTATCAATTGCATCACAATTTGTGTACTGTGGCTGTAGGTCTGTCAATGCACCATCAGGAGATGCATTTACGAACCATCCATCATGATAGGTGGGAATATTTGTATTTAATGAAATGGGGGAAGCAAAAGAAACATGTATATTTATTGGTTTTTCTGGGTAGAGATAGACCACCGGTTTTCCACATCCGCCCATCAGTTTAATATCAAACTCTCCCATCGCTCCCCATCTCCCCCATGTATCCTTGAAAAAGAGAAGCGGATGCTTTGCGACGTACGTATCAAATGTTGGCTTACTCATGCCAGGATTTGCCTGTTTGAACATCTCCTCTTCTATACTCATTTTTGAGTCATATGCTATTTCATAAATAGGATGCTTACTATCTTTGAGAACATATAGTTGATAAGGTGATGATGAAGTGACCTGTGTTAAATCACCTTGTTTAATTGAATCAATAATGAACGTATCTGTATTTCCCCCACATGCACCAGGGAAGGCACTTTCATAGTTAGAGTAATAATCATTTGGTAAACTAGCCACCGATTTTTTAATATTCATCCCCGGAAACGCGATGGTATTTGAATATGTAGGATACTCTGTAAGTTTTTTTTGGTTATAAAGTGCTACTTGTTTTTTGTATGAAATAAGTTCTTTTTCAGAGGAAGACATCTTTGATAAATAAGTATCAATATCATTGATAGTTGAAAAAATATAAGAATAGGTTAGTCCTGTTGAGTCCGAAATATGCACCAATGTAGTTTGATGTAAATAAGTATTACGAAGCGCTAATATTTTCTTATCTTTATCACTATACCCATTCCCATCTCCCCAGTCTGTTGCCTTCGCATAAAAAGGAAGAGAGCTCCCGATTGATGTAAGAGAAAGAGAGGTATCAAAATCAGTGATTGGTTTTTCAAGATGGATATCATTGCCGTTTTTATCCTTTTGACCATTTGGTTTATTTTCAGTAAGAATATCATCTCGACGTATGAGACCAAATGGCTTTTCTAGGGTAATAGTTTTTGCATGTTCTGAGTCGAGTGACACTGTTTTACTTATTCTATTTCTATCGAGGTATGTGTATGGATTATCCCAATCACCTTCGGGGTAATTTGCTTTATTTATCGGGTCATCAAGGAGATAGGTTTTAAAATCGCTTGTCGCAAGAAGAAATTGAATACTGGAGCCTGGTCCCTCTGGTGGTCGGATTGCAAGTATTCGTGTAAGTCCTTTAAACTCTCCGCGTGTAAATACACCCGCTTCGTAATAAATAATACTTTCAGGGACGCCATTTTCTTTATCGAAATCAGTGATTTTAAAGAGACCTAAATCTGAAGTGATTTTTTTTATTTTTCCAGTGAACAACGGAGAAGAGTTTACTTGAGGTTTTTGAGTAGAAGACGTATTCATTGAGGTGACAGGTGGGATTGAAGCGGGTATTAATAAAGGCGCTACAGAAGATTTTTTTCCTAAATAATATGCTCCACCAATAACACCAACAGCAATAAGGGTTAGAAGAACCGATAATACTATATTTTTCATACTACAATAATAGCACCGTTGGCTTGCGGAAGGTATGTCAATTTTGATACAATTGAAAGATGAATTTAGAAGATTTAAGAGCATTTCTTGTTGATGCAAATAAACACACTTATTCAACCGGGGACGAATCAATAAATAAGAAGGAATCTGACAAATCTACGACAATCACCTATATAAAAGATGACTGGAAATTCCATGATAATTTTTTTGGTGGTGAACCATATGGGGGGCGAGAGGTTATTTTTTACAAAAACAGTCCAGTATGGATAATGGTGTATTATGGATCAATCAAAAAAAATGTTCCAGCTGAAGCAATGTATCCAATTCTACAGATGGCTCTCAGGAATATGCCAGGAGAGGCTCCATTTAGAGGACCTCGCGAAATGAAAGAGGGGGAATACACATATAATAATGATTGGTCAGGTTCTATAGAAAAATTCTCAGGAAAAGAAATAATTGTGCAAAACGGAGTGGAAGTCTATAGTGCCCACTATATAGGTGGGTTAGTTGACAGTAAAAAATAAATTTTAATCTGAATTATGATAAAGGGAATTATTATAGATGTTGACGGCGTCATAGTCGGGGAAAAAATTGGCTATAATTCCCCAAATCCAAACAGTGATGTATCATCAGCCCTAAAGAGTATAAGAGAAAAAGGAATAATAGTTAGTTTGTGCACAGCAAAACCCCATTATTCGGTGCAGAAAATAATCAATGATGCAAAACTGCACAATCTCCACATTACAAATGGTGGAGGGGTAATTATTGACACTATAGATAACGTAGTACTTAAAAAGCATCTCATAAATGAGGCTGACGCAACAAGCCTTATTAGGGAGTTGATAAGCGCTGATGTTTTTACAGAGTTTTATTCTGTAGAAGAGTACTATCTTCAAAAAAGTCAAAAATCAGATTTGTCTGACACACATACATTTATTCTTCAAAGAGAACCTCAATTCGTGGAGTCCGTAGTTGAAGAATCAAAAAGAAGAGCAATAGTAAAAATAATGCCGGTTGCAAATGACGAAAAAGATAAGGAAAGAATAATTAAAATATTTGAGCCCTTCAAAGATAAATTATCATTGAGTTGGGGTATTCATCCTATTGCACTTCCACATGTGTTTGGGATAATTACTGCAAAAGGCATTTCAAAACAGCAAGCATGCAAAGAAATAATGTCATACTCTCACATCTCTCAAGAGGAGATGCTGGGAATAGGAGATAGTACGAGCGATTGGCAATTTATGGAACTATGTGGATATGTAGGTGCGATGGGAAATGCAAGTGAAGAGTTGAAAAAGAAAGTGGAAGAAAGAGGCGTGAATGGGTTTGTTGGAAAATCTGTTGATGAAAATGGAATTTTAGATATTCTACGACATTTTAACGTAGTATAAAATGAAGACATTATTTCTTGCATCATATTTTACCTGTGTATCTGATTTGCTCCTTCCCATTCTTCCCAAAAAACCAAACGAATTAAGGTTGGCTTTTGTTCCAACCGCTGCAGATCCATATGAATCGAAATCGTGGTTTTATGAAGATAAAAACAAACTAATAGCAATGGGTTTCCTGATGAAAGAAATAGATATAAAAAATAAAACAAAGTAAAAACTCTATGAAGAACTAGATGATGTTAATGTTCTATTTATCAGTGGAGGGAATACCTATTACCTTCTTGAAAAAGCGAGAGAAAGCGGTTTTGATGAAGTAGTAAAAAATCTAGTAGGGAAGGGCGTCATATACCTTGGTTCAAGTGCAGGCACTGCATTGGCATGTTCAACCATTGAGTATGTGGAAGACTTTGACGATAAAAGCATTACACGGCTAAAAACATATGAAGGTCTCAATTTTACCAATAAGCTTATAATGCCTCATTATGGAGATGAGCGATATGAGGTAAAATTTCAAACAATACTTGATAAATGGAGAAATAAGGGATATCAGATGCTCCCATTAAAAAATAGTCAGGTATTAGTAATCCAAGACGATAAGGAAGAAGTAAAAGAAGTGCTAATCCCCTCTTGACTTATTGCAAATCATTTGCAATAATATAGATACATGGAAACAATATTAAAGCTAATAAAGGCGAAAGGTCAACGTCTTACTTCCCAAAAAAAACAAGTACTCTTAGTGCTGCAAAAAAAGCCCCAGACAGTTATTGAAATTCTTGGAGGAGTAAAACTAAAGAAGGTCTCAATTGATAAAGCAACGGTATATAGAATTTTAACAAACCTGAAGGAACTTGAAATTGTCAAAGAAATACGCCTTCGAGATAGAGAAGTGCGATATGAACTATCAAACTGCGAACACCATCACCACCTCGTTTGCGAAAAATGTGGAGATATAGAAGATGTTGCACTTTGTGAGGAGACGATCCTAAAGGAAGTAAAAAAACAATCACACTTTAAGATAGATAGTCATACATTAGAATTTTTTGGGCTTTGTGAGAAATGTCAATAAAAATAATTAGCATAATTAAATGTGCAGGAATCGTACTCATTATCGCGTTGGTTATTTTTGGCTTGAAAAGTTCTTTACTAAAAAAAGATATATTATCATCTCAACATAAGATAAAAGTTGTCACGACACTTTATCCGCTTTTTCATTTCACAAAACAAATAGGTGGGGAGTTTATAGATACAATTTTACTAATTCCTCCTGGCGTTGAACCACATTCGTTTGAACCAAAGCCACGAGATATGATGATTCTCAATGAGGCCGATCTATTTATATATACTGGTCCCCTTATGGAGACTTGGGTGGAAGACATCCTCAAAGGAGTGAGTAATCCAAATCTTGTTGTTGTAAATGCAAGTAGACAGATAAAATTGATTCCTGCAGTATTCCATGAGAAATCTGACGGAAAAGAGGGGCTTGATCCCCATATCTGGCTTGGACTCAATAACGATCTTATTATTATTGATGAGATTACAAATGGATTAATTCGAAAAGATAAAAAAAATAGTTTGGTTTATCTGAAAAAAGCAAAAGAGTATAAACAAAACTTAGAAAGTTTAGATTCTGAATATAAAGCAGGACTATCTAATTGTAAGAAAAGAACCATTGTGTATGGTGGGCACTATACGTTTGGCTATCTTGCAAAGAATTATAAACTTAATTATGTAGCCGCTCAGGGAATTTCATCAGATGCAGAGCCAACCATTGCCGACTTAAGCAATCTTGTAGAACTAGTAAAAATAGAAAAGATTCCCTATATTTTTTATCAAGAGCTTTCCTCGCCGAAAGTCGCAGAGACTATCGCACAGGAGACTGGAACGCAGATGCTCCTTTTGAATGGAGCTCATACCGTCACCAAACAAGACTTTGAGCGCGACATCTCATTCATAGAGATTATGAAGAATAATTTACTAAACTTAAGAAAGGGATTGGATTGTAATTAACTATATGAAACCCATACTGTCTGTTCAAAATGCCTCATTTCATTATGGAGGTAATGAAGTGGTGCAAGATGTCACTTTTGATGTGCAGTTGGGCGATTATATCGCCCTTGTGGGACATAATGGATCTGGAAAATCAACATTGTTAAAATTACTTTTAAACCTCCTGACTCCAAGCAGCGGGAAAATAACATTATGGGGTACTCCGATCAATATTTTTTCTGACTGGAAACGAATAGGATATCTTCCTCAAAATGTTCAGCTATTCAATCCTTTGTTCCCGGCTACGGTACGAGAAGTGGTTGCCCTTGGCCTTTTATCTCAAAAGCAATTCCCTAAACGCTTAACAAACGTGGATAGGGAGATAGTAGACAACGCCCTTAAGCAGATGCATATAATGAGTCTTGCGGATAGATTAGTTGGTGAACTTTCAGGAGGACAGATGCAACGGACACTCCTTGCTCGTGCAATTGTCAACACTCCCGAATTACTATTTCTTGATGAACCAGTTAGCGCTATTGATACTGAAACAAGGAATGATTTTTTTACCTATACCGCAAAACTTAATAAAGAAAAAAAGACAACTATAATTTTGGTTACCCACGATATTGAACATAGTGGAGGATATGCCAATAAAATGTTGTATTTAGATAAAAAAATTCTTTTCTATGGAAATTTTGGACAGCTTTGCGCTTCTCCTCATATGAAACAGCATTTAGGAGAGGAAATTCAACATATTATGTGTCATCAACATTCCTAAATATATGGATATTATCGCCATTCTTCATTATGGGTTCATTCAACGAGCATTCATTACTGGCATATTTGTTGCTCTGCTTTGTTCTACATTGGGCTTGTTTCTCATATTAAGAAGATTATCGCTTATCGGAGATGGGCTTTCTCATGTAAGCTTTGGTGCAATTGCCATTGGTTTATTTTTTGGAATCTATCCATTATTTGTGGCGATTCCTCTTGTTATTTTAGCTTCAATCGCAATATTACAGCTTACTGAAAGAGCAAAGGTATACGGGGATGCGGCTATTGGTATTCTCTCATCAGTTGCCCTTGCAATTGGCGTCATCTTGGCGAGTACCTCTCATGGATTTACTGTTGATTTATTTAGCTATTTATTTGGAAACATATTAGCTATTAGTACTTTTGAAATGATTATTTCTATAATACTATCAGTTGTTGTTTTGTTGGTTCTTTACCTCTTTTATTATGACCTAGTTTCGCTCTCATTTAATGAACAACTTGCACAAGTGAGCGGAGTATCGGCAAAAAAAATAAATATGCTTCTTGTGGTGTTGACCGCTATAACAGTTGTACTCTCGGTTCGAGTAGTTGGGATAATGCTCATCTCATCACTTCTTATTTTGCCTGCCGTTACAGCCTTGCAAGTTGCAAGAAGTTTTAAAAATGCACTTATTCTCTCTGCGTCAAGCGCTGTACTAGCACTCCTTATTGGGATTGTTATTTCATTTACAATTAATATTCCAACAGGAGCAACAATCGTATTAGTCAATTTCTTCTTTTTTCTCTTTGCTCTCATACGCAATACACTTAGACCGCTAATAAGAAAATAATGCTTTCAAATAGGGCTAAAGTGTACGAATTGCGGCTTATAAGCCGTTGAAGTGTGGAATATGTAATATATAACATATACCATATATCATGTAGCATGTTTCGTGCTACATGTTAGATGATGCATGTCATGGTACAATGAAGGCTTGGATTACTCATTTTACTAATTTAATTTTTTATCCTATGGATGAAACAAAATGTCCGAAATGTGGATCTGCTCTTGGCGAAGTTGTTACAACAAAATCGGGAAAAAAACTTCAACGTTGCTCAACTGGCGCATGGAACAATGAGACACGTCAGACAGAAGGGTGTGATTTTGTAAAATGGCTTCCTTTTGAAGCAGAAGCAACTGACGAAAAATGTCCAAAATGTGGAGAGCCGCTTGTCATTACCATGACTCGCTTTAATAAAAAAATGAAAAAATGCTCTACATCAAAATGGGATGCAAAAACAAAAACAGCAAGTGGCTGTAATTATTTTGAATGGATGAAAGCACCCGTTGAAGAGCTTGACGAAGAATGCCCACAATGTGGAGCGAAGCTTATTAAAACTCAAACAGCAACTGGTAAAAATATGAAAAAATGTTCAACCGGTGGATGGGATAAAGAAACGAGAAGTGCAACAGGGTGTACCTATGTTGAGTGGCTTAAGTAATAAATGAAACCGCAAGAAAAACTGTTTCTGTATGGTGTTGAAGGGCTCACAGCTTCCGAGCTTTGTACTCTTCTTATTCGCACAGGTCAAAAAGGAAAGACTGCGCGTCATATTGCTGAAGAGATAGCTCCTCTTATATATAAAAATAAAAAAAATATAACACCAAACCTATTTAATGGTGTACGTGGTATTGGGAAAGCAAAGATAAGCCTTATCTGTGCAGCTCTTGAACTAGGACATCGATTGTATGGAAATAAAAACACGAGCCTTATTATGAATCCAAAAGATGTATGGATTCTTATGAAAGACGAGGTCCAAAAAAAGAAAGAATATTTTGTAGTCTTTTATCTCAATACAAGAAATCAAATGATTCAAAAAGAAATAATATCTATTGGATCGTTAAACGTGAGTATTGCACATCCTCGAGAAGTATTTGAACCAGCAGTCCGTCACCATGCGGGACAAATTATACTCTCTCATAACCACCCATCTGACGATCCAACCCCATCTCATGAGGATAGAGAGACGACAAAGAGATTAGTGCAGGCGGGGGAGCTTTTGGGAATAGAAGTAATGGATCACGTGGTAGTGACAAAAGAAGAATATGTCAGTATGAAAGAGAAAAAGATGATGTAGGTATATATATCTAGACTTCCCCAGATTCTGTCACTCGTACTATCCCCCGTTGGTAATCTTTATTTCTAAAGAATGCAGGGACATAGAAATAAAATGCGTGCCGCCTGCTCCTCATATTGCGTTATTGTTATTTTTAATTTGGTTTTTTGCAATAATTTGTTTAAAATTTAGAATTTGTGATTTGGGATTTAGTTTGTACTCAATGTATGAAAGATTCAGTATTTACAAAAATCGTTTGGGATTACTATAAAGAATATAGACGTCCAATGCCTTGGCGGGACGATATATCTCCATATAGTATTTTCATATCCGAAGTAATGCTTCAACAAACACAGGTGTCGCGGGTGCTTGTGAAATATCCGCTTTTTATGGCCAAATTTCCCAATTTTAATTCATTGGCTCGGTCGGAAACCACAGATCTATTATCCGCCTGGCAAGGGATGGGGTACAATAGGCGAGCTTTGTATCTGAGAAGCGCTGCGGGGATAGTGATGAGAGAATACAAGGGTGGACTACCCAAAGATATAAAACTTCTCGATGAGCTACCGGGGATTGGGTATGCAACTGCATGCTCAATCGCTGCTTTTGCCTACAATGCCCCTGTTATTTTCATAGAAACGAATATCAGACGTGTTTATATCAACTCATATTTCCTCAAAAATGGAGAGGTTGACGATAAGGATATACTTCCACTTGTTGAAAGGACTTTGAATAAAGAAAACCCTCGTGAGTGGTATTGGGCTCTCATGGATTATGGAGCGTACCTAGGGGGATTAGGAGATAATCCAAATAAAAAAAGCAAACATTATACAAAGCAGAAAAAATTTGAGGGATCAGTTCGGGAAGTGCGTGGTGGAATTCTTAAGTTTTTATTAAAAAAGCCCCATTCAATGAAAGAACTGGAAAAAATATATACCGATAAACGATTGTTTACCGCCTTGGAACAGTTGAAAAAGGAAGGGTTTATAATAGAGATAGGAAAAAAATATTCTATAAAGTGATATGACAAAAAAGGAACGAGTGAGTATTATTATCTCTAAGCTTGAACGATTGTTCCCCAACGCGAGGATAAGGCTTCATTACAGCACTCCCTGGGAGTTGCTTGTTGCCGTTATATTGTCAGCACAATGCACAGACAAAATGGTAAACAAAGTCACGGAAGGCCTATTCAAAAAATATACATACCTTGAAGATTATTTATCTGCAGACATTAAGATATTTGAAAAGGATATTTTTAAAACAGGCTTTTATCATATGAAGGCAAAGCATATTTTGGAAAGTGCACAAATAGTTAAGAAAAAATATAATGGTGAAGTACCAAAAAACATAAAAGAAATACTCACTCTCCCTGGAGTAGGGAGAAAGACGGCAAATGTGGTGCTGGGGAATGCGTATGGAGTGGTTGATGGCATTGCAGTAGATACACACGTTGGGAGACTTGCGAGAGTATTAAAGCTTTCAAAACATACCGATCCGGAGAAGGTAGAAAAGGATCTAATGAAGATCGTGCCACGAGCCAATTGGCTTAGGTTTACTTATCTCCTTATAGAATATGGGAGGGCATATTGTAGTGCACGAAAACATGATCATACAAACTGTCCATTAACAAATATATTGTTAAAAAAAATAAATTCAAAAAACTAAACTTTAAACAAAATCTAAATAAGTCAAAAGAGTAAACGAGCTCAGGCGGCATGATTGAAGGGCGCCCAAAAGCGCGCGGAAAAAGTGCAACCAGCAGGCATAGCAGCTTTTGAGCACTGGGAAGTATCAATCATGACAGAATCTGGGCGCTTAACACACTTAATGAAAATACTTTTTTACTATCATTCTAAACTCCTTCTAACTCTATAAGTCGACTTCCCATCCTTTTTATTTCTTTTTTTGGCGCGTGGATTTTCTCGATCAATGATGTGCCAAAGTCTACTTTCTTGATGGAAGATAGTATTGAATATAATTTTTTTGTTTTATTTTGTTTTGCTTGATCGGCAAATAGTGAATCTTGAATAGCGGCTGTATCACTTAAGTTGCTAATGGTACAGCCAGTTGTTCGGTAAGTGAGAGATGGAAGATATATACGTTCAAATGCCTGTTGTAGCTCTGTTCGTATAAGGAGAGGATATGCCGTTGGATTTGGAAAAGAGATTTCTGTGGCTCGGTATGTAAACTGTTGTGTCTTAAGAAAAATTGATATTTTTCCTACGACATAATTGTATTTTCGAGCTTTACTAAATGCGTCCTCTATATGACGTAAGAGATATGCCCAAAGCAGCTCCTTATTATTTGTAGGTGGAGTAAATGTTTCGGTCTTTGACATGGATTTATAGGTATTTTTTGGGTTTGGGTCAATTGCAAATATCTTTATTCCCCGAAGCTCCTGCCATATTTCAAAATAGGGTTTTGATAGATGAGAATGGATAAAATCTTCGGAGAGGGATACGAACTCAAGAGCTGTTCTAATATTATATTTTTCCAGATATGCGGCTGTCTGTGGGCCAAGGCCCCAGATGTTTTGCGCCGTACATTGTTTAAGAAGGCATTCTATATGCTTTCCCTGCACTGGAGTGAATCCGGATGGTTTTCTGAATGAAGAGGCAAGTTTTGCAAGGGATTTTGTTATGGAGAGTCCAATTGATACGGTGATCCCAAGTTTTTCTTCCACCTCCTTTTTCATTGATAGAGCGATTTCTTCATAACTTTTGTGGTGCATACGACGCATGCCTTTGATATCTGCAAATGCTTCGTCGATAGAGTACTCTTCTACATAGGGAGTGTAGTTCTTAATGATGGAAAACATACGTTGAGAAACGAGGGAGAATAAATCGTAGTCAGACTCGACATAGATGCAAGAAGGGCAGACCTTTTTTATTTCGGATAAGGTCATCCCTCTCTTTACCCCCATACGTTTTGCTTCATAGGAAAAAGCCGTTGCAATGCCGCGTTCTTTTCCTGTTGCGATCGGCTTGCCTCGGAGACTTGGGTCAACAGATTGCATGACGGATGCAAAGAATGCATCTCCATCTATATGGAGAATTGCTTCAGGCCAGGAAAAATGAGAAAACATAAATTAAAAAACTCTAAAATTTGGAATTTTGAATCTATTTGACTTAAATTTAAAATTTAATGTTTAGAGTTTAAATTAATTAAATTTTCTAACAACCGCTTTCACTGTCCCAAATATTTGTAGATCCTCATGGGGATAAAAGGCTGGATACTTAGGATTTGCTGCGACAAGATAGTATTTTCGAGTTATTCTGTCTCGTCTGAGGATTTTTAGTGTCCATTCACGATCTATTTGAGCCAGAACTATTGCTCCAAGGGAAGCATCTTTTTTTTTCTCAACGATAACAATATCACCTTCAAAGATACCAACACCTTCCATAGAATCTCCGCTTACCTTAAGAAGAAATGAAGAAGCAGGATCGCGAATAAGATAGTCATCAAGAGAAAGATATTCTCGATTTTCCTCAGCAAGTATGGGAAATCCTGCCTTGATAATACCAAGATAGGGTAGAGCAAAGAGCCGAGAAGTTGGAGCTAATTTATTATTTACATCTTTTATAAGAAATCCTTCTTCTATCCACTTATTAATGATCTTAAAAACAGTATTCTTTGAGGAGATGGTAAAAAGCTTCAACATTTCAGAATACGAAGGAAGACGAGAATGTTGTTTATAAAAACGTTTAAGAATGGAAAGACGGTCTTTCATATATTTTATTTATTAGTAATTAATGTAATATTGAACAATCGTTTACCAGTATAGTAAACATTCGTTCACTTTGTCAATGACCTTATTACTATAGAAGGAGAGTTAATACTTTTTTGCATGAAAAGAAAGGCCAGAAGAATCTATTATAAGATAAGTTGCTCTTTTGTATTGAATGTATCCAGAGTTTGCAAACTTATTGTCTTTATCAATTTCTGGATAATGAGTATGTCCACAAATATAAAAATAGGGAACTTTTGCTAGTTGTAATTTCTTCTTTATTTTTCTGTTCTCATATTTCAAAACACTATTATGAGGGCTTTTTAAGTAGACGAGAAGTGCCTCAATCTTATTAAAAACAACATTAATATAGTAGAGTGAAGTTCGTGAGAGAGGATATATCATATCAATAGATGGGCAGAGTATTTGACCATGTTCTACGTGATATACCTCATTTTTTACCATGAGTTCGTGATAGTCCTTTTGTTCCATAGAAAATAATGAAACACGTTCATCACTAAATCTTTTTTGGTCATGATTTCCGTATAAATAAATAGCCTCTTTTTCCCTAAGAAGCGGGAAAAGATTTTTCCACGGAGAATCAACAAAACGATCAAACGTTGTTATATACCCATCCCAAAAGTCTCCATTAAGGATGATCTTATCAGCAGAAGAAAAAAGCTCTTTTAAAAAGAGAAATTTTCTTTCATCATAACGATGAGTCAAGTGAATGTCTGAGACGATGACTGTTTTCATGCCTTTCCACTGGCACTTTTTTCTATAAGGGCTTTCAAAACACTTTGAGGAACTTCCTCATAGTGTGAAGGCTCCATATAGGAGATACCACGTCCTTGTGTAAGGGATCGAAGGACTGTGACATATCCAGACAGTTCAGAAAGAGGAGCATTACCTCGGATAATGGTTGATTTACCTCGTTTATCTGTTCCTAAAATCTTTCCGCGTCTACTGGACAAGTCACCAATAATAACACCCATAAAATCATCTGGAACTGTAACTTCAAGCTTCATGATTGGTTCAAGAAGTGTAAGTCCTGCTTTTTTTGCACCATCTGTTAAAGCCATGGATCCCGCAACCTTAAACGCAATATCGGAAGAGTCAACATCATGGTAGCTTCCATCAACGAGTGACACTTTCATATCAGTCATTGGGAATCCAAGAAGGACACCTTTTTCCATTGCTTCAATAACACCTTTTTCAACTGATGGGATAAACTCACTTGGAATTGTTCCTCCCTTAATTTTGTTTTCAAATTTAAATCCTTCTCCACGAGGAAGGGCACTTAAGACGAGAACACAGTGACCATATTGTCCATGGCCTCCGGTTTGTTTGATATATTTGGTTTCTTGTTCGACATTTGTCTTTGTAATTGTCTCTTTGTATGCGACTTGTGGCTTACCGACATTAACGTTCATGCCCATCTCAGTTCTCATACGATCTACTAAGACTTCCAAATGTAACTCACCCATTCCTGACATGACGGTCTGTGCTGTTTCATGGTTTACTTTTACCTTAAATGTTGGATCTTCTTCAGCAAGACGTTGTAATGTATAGGAAAGCTTTTCTTGATCTGCTTTTGTTTTTGGTTCAATAGCAAGTGAGATGACTGGTTCTGGAAATGTAATTTGCTCAAGGAGAAGTGGATGTTCTTCATCAGCTAGAGTGTCTCCAGTTTTTAACTCTTTTGGTCCAATGAGAGCTACGATTTCTCCTGCATATGCTTTATCGATTTCTTCTCTGTTGTTTGCATGCATGAGGATAAGTCTACTGACACGTTCTCGTTTCCCCTTGTTTACATCATAGATATATGAACCTGATTCAAGGGTTCCTGAATAAATACGAGTGTAGGTAAGTTTTCCGACGTGTGGATCAAGTTGAATTTTGAATGCAAGAGCTGAAAATTTCTCATCATTGATAAGCTTTCTTTCAATCTCAGTGCCACTAACAGGATCTAATCCTTTTACTACCTTCAAATCAGCAGGGGAAGGAAGATACTCAATAATACCGTCAAGTACTGGCTGGACACCTTTATTTCTAAGTGATGTTCCTGCATATACTGGGACAACTTTATAAGCGATAACTGCTTTTCGGAGAGCTGCTTTCAATTCTTCAACAGAAGCGGCTGTGCCATTGAGATATTTTTCCATGAGAGCATCATCTGTCTCGGAAATCTTTTCAACCATTTTAGCTCGCATTTCTGCAGCCTTTGCTTGAAGGTCAACTGGAACTTCGGTCGTTGTGTATTCAACACCTTTTTCATCTTTATCGTAAATAAACGCTTTCATTGTCATCAAATCAATGACGCCTGTAAAATCATGTTCTTTTCCAATTGGATACGTGACGATGATAGGATGTGCACCAAGACGATCTGTGATTTCTTGAGTTGTTCCTTCAAAATCAGCTCCGAGCTTGTCCATCTTATTGATGAAACAAATACGTGGGATCTTATATTTATCCGCTTGTCTCCATACTGTTTCTGATTGACTTTGTACACCTTCTTCAGCATCAAATACAACTACTCCACCATCAAGGACGCGAAGGGAGCGCTCTACTTCTGCTGTAAAATCGACGTGGCCAGGGGTATCAATGATATTAATTCGGTATTCTTTCCAGAATGTCGTTGTTGCGGCTGATACGATGGTGATTCCTCGTTCTCGTTCTGCAGGCATCCAGTCCATCTGTGTATCTCCATCATCAATATCTCCAATTTTATAGGTGCGGCCGGTATAAAAGAGAAGACGTTCTGTTGTGGTCGTTTTACCTGAGTCAATATGAGCAATGACTCCAATATTTCTAATCTTATCTAATGCAACGTTGCGATTTTTTGTAACAACACCTTGTTGTGCCATAGTAGTTTTAATTTATTAATTTAACATGTAACACGAAACATGTAACATAAAAAAAGATATAAATGCTCCTACATTGAGCAGAATGTTATATGTTACATGCTATATGCTATATGCCTCACGTCGCTTACCACTTCAAATGTGAGAAAGCTTTGTTTTGTTCTGCAAGTTTTTCTGACTGAGCTCGTTTTGTGACTGCTTGGCCCTGGTTGGCTGCGGCGTCTTTCAATTCAGTATACAGTTTTTCTTGAAATGTACGAAATTCTTTATTGGATTTTGCACGGGCAGCATCAACTATCCATGTAAGTCCAAGAAATAATTTTCGTTCTTTTCGTACTTCAACTGGAACAAGATAAGAAGCTCCACCAAGTCTACGTGGCTTTACTTCATGTTCTGGTGCGACATTTGAAAGAGCTTTTCCAAGTGTTTCAACGGGCTCCATGTTTTCTTTTTTAAAGCGATCCATTACTCCATACACAATTGCTTGTGATGTCGTCTTTTTTCCACCAATCATGAGATAGTTAATAAGTTTTGCAACTTCGAAACTTCCATAAACTGGGTCTTTTTTTGGTTGAATTCTTTTGTATGAATGTCTAGGCATATGTATTTAATAGATAATTACGCTGCTGCTTTTACTTTTGCTTTTTTTGCACCATATTTTGATCGTGATGTGGTACGTCCAGTAACTCCGGCAGTATCAAACTTTCCACGAACAATATGATATTTCACACCTGGCAAATCCTTCACTCTTCCTCCACGAACAAGGACGATGGAATGCTCAGCTAGGTTGTGACCAACTCCTTGAATGTAGGCAGTAACCTCCATTTTATTGGAAAGTCGTACTCTTGCCACCTTTCGGAGAGCTGAATTTGGTTTTTTTGGTGTCATTGTGCGGACGACAGTACACACTCCTCTTTTAAGAGGATTGTTTGTTTTTACGTAGCGCCTATCGAGAGAATTAAAGCTCGCTTTAAGTGCTGCTGCACGTGATTTTTTAACTCGTTTTTGTCTCTTGTGTTTCAAGAGCTGGTTTATTGTTGGCATATGTGTTTACAAATGTACCGTAATATTTATCAATAAGTTCCTTGGTAACAGGAATTAATCTGCCTATTATAACATTTTCTTTCAGTCCCAGCAAGTTATCTGTTTGATTTTTGATTGCTGCACTGCTCAGAACCGATGTGGTCTGTTCGAACGAAGCTGCTGACAACCAAGAATCTGTATAAATAGCTGCTTTTGTGATACCTAAGATTGATACTTTTCCACTGGATGGTTTTCCACCGATGGCAAGCACTTTCTTATTTTCTTCCTCAAATCTAATTCTTGAAACAACCTCATCCTTAATGAATGATGTATCGCCTTCATCTTCGATAGTGACCTTGTCACTCATCTTTCGGATGATAACTTCGAAATGTTTGTCATGAATGCCAATTCCTTGAGATTCATACACTTCTTGCACTTCATTCAATAAATAAATTTGGGCTGCTTTTAGACCTTTGACCATGAGAACATCATGGATGTTGAGGTATCCTTCTGAAAGCTGTGTTCCTTTAACGACCAAGTCTCCATCCTTGACTTTCAATTTCTGGATTGTTGGTACGACAAATTCTTCTTCTTTTTGTGTTGAATCATTTGGTGTTATCTTGACAGTGTAGATCTCTTTTTCTGTGTCTTCTTTGACAGATACTTTTCCATCAACGTCAGCGATAGGTGAAACGATTTTTGGTGTACGTGTTTCAAACAATTCTTCTACACGAGGAAGACCTTGTGTAACGTCTGAAATAACGATACCTCCAAAGTGGCGAACACGCATCGTAAGCTGTGTTCCAGGCTCTCCAATAGATTGAGCAGCCATGACACCGACTGGGACGCCAACTTCAACCAATCTACCGACAGATAGATCGATTCCATAACATTTCTGACAGACACCGAATTTTGATTGACAATGAAGAGGTGAACGTACACGAACTTTCTTGACTCCCTTTTTCTCAAGTTCTTCAACTGCGAATTCGTCAAGCATTGTTCCTGCCTCAAATACGACCTTCTTATGCTCATCAACAGCATCAGCCGCAAGGAAGCGACCTTTGATACGTGCTTTGAATTTATCCCCACGATCGTCTGATGTGGTGATTTTGAGTCCATCTGTTGTCGTACAATCTTCTTCTCGGACAATCATGTCGTGAGAAACGTCTACTAAGCGACGAGTGAGATATCCTGCATCAGCTGTTTTAAGAGCTGAGTCTGTAAGTCCTTTTCGAGCTCCTCGAGCTGAAATGACGTATTCAAAAATGGACATACCTTCTCTATAGTTTGACTTGGTAGGTACTTCAATAATCTTACCTAATGGATCAACGACGAGTCCCTTCATAGCAGAAAGCTGTTTGAGCTGTTCTTTTGAAGCACGGGCTCCTCCTGATTTAATAATCATTTTGACTGGATTCTCTTCTTCAAGGAAGTCCCATGTCTTGTTTGCAAGATTTTCTGTTGTTTCAAGCCATAGCTTGTTACTATATCTTTTCTTTTCTTCAAGAGTAAGGAATCCTTGTTCGTAATTCTTTTCTACTTTCATCACTTCTTTTTCTGTTTCGGCGATGATCGAATCTTTTTCATCAATGATCTTACAATCAAATACTGATGAGGAAAGACCACCTGCCATTGTTGCTCCCCAGAACCCAACTTCCTTGAGTTCATCAATGAGGGCGCCAATCTTTTCGTTGTCATTAAACATCTTCATCGCCTTTACGATAAGATCTTTCACATCGACTGCACGTATATCAAGATTGATATAGCGAAGTTCTTGTGGAAGTCTTTGGTTGACGAAAATGCGTCCGACACTTGTTCTCATGACTGCGCCATTGATAGCGACAAGTATTGGATGTCTCAAATCAATGATGTCAAGATAGTAAGCACTGATTGCTGCATCCTCATCTGGGAAAACTGCGAGTTTTTCATCTGCTTCAGCATTGAAATGAGCATCAAGTGTTGTGAGATAGTAAATACCAAGAGCCATTTCCTTGATAGGAAGGGCAATAGGAGTACCATCGGATGGCTTGAGTAAATTCTGATGTGCCATCATTCTACTTTTTACTTCATTGATTGCTGCTGTTGAAAGAGGAACGAAAACTCCCATAGCATCTCCATCAAAGTCTGCATTATATCCTGCACAGACTGCTGGGTGAAGCTTGATGACATAAGAATCGGTGAGTACTGGGTAGAATCCAAGCACTGAAAGCTTATGAAGCGTTGGTGCACGGTTCAAAAGTACTGGATGATCCTTTGTTATTTCTTCAAGAATGTCATAGACGACAGGCTCTCGAAGTTCAAGGAAGTTCTTTGCACTTTTAATGTTTGGAGCAAGTCCTCGAACGATTATTTCGTGGAGCAAATGAGGTTTGAAAAGTTCAATTGCCATTTCACGAGGAATTCCACATTGATTTATCTTAAGTTCTGGTCCGACTGCGATTGTTGAACGACCTGAATAATCAACTCTCTTACCTAAAAGATTCTGTCTAAATCGTCCTTGCTTTCCTCTCAAAATATCGGAAAGTGATTTTTGTACTTTTGAAGCGACACCTGTTGTACGAGCTCTTCCTCTTGATTTCTGAAGATCAAGGAGAGAGTCGACAGCTTCCTGCAACATTCTCTTTTCGTTGCGAAGAATAATTTCTGGTGCACCTAAATCAATAAGTTGTTTTAAACGATTATTTCTATTAATGACTCTTCGGTAGAAATCATTCAAATCTGATGTTGCAAACTTTCCACCTGGAAGTTGGACTACTGGTCGAAGATCTGGAGGAATGACAGGGAGGACAGTTAATACCATCCAAGCTGGTTGAACATTTCCTTTGAGAAATGATTCAAGAATACGAACTTTTTTCAATAATTTATTTCTTCGTTCTCCTTTTGATTTATCAAGTTCTTCTACAGCTTCTTGGTAGATTTTTTTGAAATCAAGAGTTGAAAGAAGATCATAGACGACTTCAGAACCCATACCAACAGTCACAAATCCTTCAATATCTTTTTCTCGAAGGAAAAGGTAGTCTTCCTCTTCAAGAGTGTCGTTGACCTTGAGCGCTTTGACAGTCTTGACGATTCGATCAAGGAATGCAGTTCTTTTTGCCTTATCTTCAATATATTTATCAGAAAGTAGTCTGAATTTTTCTCTTTCACGCAAATCAATTTCTTGAGTTGCAAGCTCTTTCTGTTCTTTATTGGTGATTTTTTTTGTTGCAATATCTTTCTGTTGTGCAAATGATTTTTTCAAATCTTGCTTTTTGATTTCGTATTCTTCATCAAGCTTTTTGATTTCATCTTTTGCCATTCCTTCGATTACATGTTGAGTCTTTTTTTGCTCTTCCTTGTCAATTGCTGTAACAAGATAAAGAGCATAATAGATGATCTTTTCAAGTGCTTGTGGAGGAACGTCAAGAACGATACTAAGTGGGGTAGATGCTCCCTTAAAATACCAAATATGAGAAATAGGAGTTGCAAGCTTGATGTGCCCCATTCGTTCACGGCGGACTGCTGAAGTTGTTACTTCAACTCCACAGCGATCACAAACAATTCCCTTATAGCGAATCCTTTTATATTTTCCACAGTAACATTCAAAGTCTTTTGTAGGTCCGAATATTCGTTCATCAAATAACCCATCCTTTTCTGCACGGAACGTGCGGTAGTTAATTGTCTCTGGTTTGGTGACTTCACCCTTTGACCATTTTAAGATATCCTCGGGAGATGCAAGACGAATCTTAAGGCCGCTGAAGTCTAGAAAAAACTGTTCCTCCATAGGTTATTTGATGTAATCAATTGATAATCCCAATGCGTTCAATTCTTTCAAAAGAACATGGAATGATTCTGGCACATTTGACTGTGGAATCTCAATTCCTTTGATGATCGATTCAAATGCCTTTGTTCTTCCTCGAACGTCATCAGATTTGATGGTAAGCATTTCTTGCAAGGTGTATGGAACTCGATGTGATTCAAGAGCCCAAACCTCCATCTCTCCAAATCTCTGTCCTCCCATTTGGCTCTTTCCACCAAGTGGTTGTTGAGAAACAAGTGAGTATGGTCCAACAGAACGTGCATGGAACTTATCTTCAACCATATGAATGAGTTTGAGGATATATCCTGTGCCAACAAGTACTGTCCGATCAAATTTTTTGCCTGTTTTTCCATCATACAGAGTGACCTTTCCATCGGCTGGGATGCCCAATTTAACAAGTTCTTCTGTGATGAATTTTTCTTCAATTTTCTCAAATACTGGAGCGACAATTCTCCAATTGTTTGATTGTGCGATAAATCCAAGCAATGTTTCGAAAAGCTGTCCCAAGTTCATACGAGCAAGAATAGAAAGAGGGGAGATGATAACATCAACCGGTGTTCCATCTGCAAGATAAGGCATATCCCATTCTGGAAGAATACGAGAGATGACTCCCTTATTTCCATGGCGTCCTGCAAGCTTATCTCCAATGGTAATCTTTCGAAGCTCTGCTGTATTTACTATGATTCTCTTAATGACACTTGGTTCAAGTTCGTTTGGATCTTTTTTACTGTCAATTGTTTCAACATTGACAACGACTCCTTGTTTACCATATGGCATACGAAGAGAAGTATCTTTAACATCTTTTGCTTTTTCTCCAAATATTGCACGGAGCAATCTTTCTTCAGCTGTCAGTTCTTTTTCTCCCTTAGGAGCAACTTTACCGACGAGAATATCTCCGCTTTTCATCTTTGTTCCAATAACGACGAGCCCATCTTTATCAAGATTTCCCAATACCTCTTCTCGGACATTTGGAATGTCTCGAGTAAGTTCTTCAGGGCCCAATTTTGTATCAATGAGATCTGCAATAAACTCTTCACTTGTAATAGAAGTAAGAAGATCTTCTTTTACTACACGTTCAGAGATAACAAATCCGTCTTCGTATCCGAGCCCATTAAATGATGTATATGCGACGACAAGGTTTTGTCCAAGTGCGAGCTTTCCATCATGTGTTGCTGGCCCATCGATAACAACAGATCCTTTTTTGATTTTTTCTCCAAGCTCGACTCGTGGTCTTTGATCGAAGATAACATCCTTATTTGTGCGCATAAAACGCTCAAGTTTGTAGTCATAATCTTTTCCACTTTTTCCTTTGAGTGTGACACGCTGTGCATCAACATATTCAACGGTTGAATCTTCTTCAGCTAATACTGTTCTTCCGAGTGATTGTGCAATCTTTTCTTCTGTTCCTGTCCCAACGAATGGAGCAGATGGCTTTACGAGTGGCACTGCCTGACATTGCATGTGAGTACCCATCAGAGCTCTTGACGCATCATCATTTTGGAGGAAAGGAATAAGTGTTGCAGAAATTCCGACAACCTGTTGAGCAGAAATATCAATATAGTCTACTTTTTCAACTGGAATCTCAGCGAGGTCTCCCTTTGAACGTGCAACGACTGTTTCATTTGTAATAAATCCTTTTTCATCAACTGTTACATTTGCGGAAGTGATGAAGTACTTTTCTTCATCATCTGCTTGCATGTATTCAACTGGGGCATCACTTATTTTTGCTTTTGTTTTACCACCACTCGTTACTTTTTCTACCTTCTTATATGGTGTTTCAAGAAATCCATATTTATTGATCTTGCTAAACATAGCCATATAGGTTACAACGCCAATGTTTGGACCCTCAGGTGATCTAATAGGACAAATACGTCCATATTGAGATGATGCAATATCTCGGATCGAGAATGATGCTCTTTCTTTTTCAATTCCACCAGGTCCTCCGACTGTAATTCTTCTTAAATTATCAAGTTCGGAAAGTGGATTTGTCTGATCAACAATCGTTGACAGTTGATTCGTTCTGTAGAACGAATTGATTGCCATGATGATTGGTTTTGAATTGATTATCTGAGAAGGAGTTGGAAACGTATCTGAAGGGACAAGACTCATACGTTCCTTAATCTCTTTTTCTGTTCTTACCATTCCGACACGAATTCCATATGTTCCGACAAGTTCTCCAACAGTCTTTAGTCTGCGATTTCCCAAATGATCGATATCATCGAATGAACCCTTACCGAGCGTAAGTTGTACTAAGTATTTTATGATGGCAATTACATCTTCCTTAGACATGATATGGTGTTCCTTGTCGATAGGTTGATTTAATCCCAACTTCTTATTTATTTTATAGCGACCGACATCTGCGAGTGAATATCTTCTGTGGTTGAAGAAGAGACTGTTTAATGTCTCATACGCATTTTCAAGGACGAGTGGTTCTCCTGGCTTTATTTTTCTATAAAGTTCAAGAACTGCCTCATCTTTTGACTTTGTCTTATCTTTCTTAAATGTAGGAAGAATATATTTATCGAGAAGTGTTTGATCTAAGTCCTTGAAGTGTTCAAGAATCTCAGTTGTTGTTTCGTTATCAAAAATACGAAGGAAAGCAGATGCGAGGAATTTTCTTTTCTTATTAATTTTTCCCTCGATTGTTCCATTCTTACTAATGGTAAAATCAAGCCATGATCCAATATAAGGACGAACTTCTGCATTGTAAAGAGTAAGACCAGATGTCTTATCAATTTCAGCAGTAAAGTATGCACCAGGTGACCTGACGATCTGATTGATGATTGCTCTTTCAATTCCATTGATGATAAATGTTCCTCGGGATGTCATTTTTGGAAGATTGAAGAAATAGACGTCTTGTCTTTTTTCTGCTCCTGTTTTTTTGTTTACAAGACGTACTTTTACATAGACTGGAAAATCATAGGTAAGTTTTTTCTTGAAGCAGAGATCTATTGTATAGCGAGGTTTATCAAAATAAAGATCTTCGAAGTATAATGCGAACTTTTTCCCAGTGTAATCTTCAATTGGGAAAAATTCTTGAAGAATTTCTCGTACTTGGGCCTCAAGAAGGTTGTTCCACGAGTCTTTTTGTATCTCGATGAGGTCGAGCTCCTTTAGATTGTTTTGTTCCTTTCCGAGGAAAATTTGTGACAGGGAGTTAGATTGGGCTTTGAGATTTCGCATCGGTCTTGTGTGGGGCAAAATTTTGTGATAACAAAAACAATCCCTCCTGAATCAGGGGGGTGAAAAACTTCTCATTTATACAGTATATTGTACCAAAAGTCAAGAGCTCTTTGCTGCATATTGTATTTTATCTAGGACGGCCGTGACAGTCTCAAGTAATGAACTCTTCGATTTTATTGATTTTTTTGCTGTTTGAGGCACAGAATGGACCAAAACTTTATGGATATTTGTATCTAGATCTTCTGAAAATGAGAGAAGAAGCTTGAGGCCATTGCGCCCATTTTTTGTGCCAAATGCATAGAGCACGACTCCTGCAACGACTCCGCCTGCAAGAAACCCATTCCAAAAATTTTTTACCTCAGGTTCACTTTTTTTCATTCTTTTTTGGAGAAATGATCTCAAATAGCTTAAACAATGCTTTAAACCCATTCATAAAGCCAGAAATCTCTTCGAAACCTTTCTCAATGCCAAATCCAATCGTTTCAAAGCCACTTGTCACCTTATTGATAGTCATGAGTGTTTTCTTAAGTTCTTTGAGAACAAGGACGAGTTGAATTCCAACGATGACAGAAAATACGGTCGTTGTTCCAAGTGTAATAATCAAAAGGATCTGCATTGTGTCCATAGTTAGGAAATTGAAATATTTTTAATGTTTGGATTTTTTTTCTCCGACCAGTATTTGTTAGCTAAGTATATAGTGTCGAAAGTTCCAGCGTCAAGCCAATATCCTTTAAGCTCCGCCCAAGTAAGCTCTCCTTTTTTGAGATATGCGTTATTCACATCGGTAATTTCAAGTTCTCCACGCCAAGAAGGCTTACATGTTTTGATAAGCTCAAAAACCGTGTTATCGTAGATATAGAGGCCAGTGACTGCATAATCTGAAGGAGGATCTTTTGGTTTTTCAATAATTTCAATAATTTTTTGTTTATCAACCTCATCAAATCGAGGAACACCAAAGCGTTTGGCGTCTGGCACCTTCTTGAGAAAGATGGTCGCACCTTTCTTAAACGCTTTTACTTCTTTGGAGATGTCCGCATCTGTCGTATTATCTCCTAAGATGACGGTGACGGAGTCGTTATCGGAGAAATTCTTTGCAAGTGAAAGTGCATCAGCAATTCCGCCATCTGGTTTTTCCTGATAGGCAAACTCAATATGGTCAATTCCAAAGTCTTTTCCATTCTTCAATACTGGAATAAAATGTCCCGAATGAGGACCTGAGACGATAACAAGCACTTCTTTTATCCCAGCATTCACGAGCGTTTGGATAGGATAATAAATCATTGGTTTATCGTAGACGGGAAGAAGATGTTTGTTTGTTGCATATGTTAATGGGTAGAGTCTGCTTCCGAGCCCTCCTGCAAGAATTATTCCTTTCATATATTGTTATGGTTGAATAAATAACACGAGTAAAAATAAAATAGTAAATCCAATAAGGATATATTCTACAATATGTGTCAAGCGAACTTCTTGCATCTTTGTATGGTGGTATTGTCCCCAGAATACATAAAATCCAACAAACAGACAAATAATCATGAAACTATAGGTACGATATCCTTGAAATAATTTTAAAAAGAGGAGAAAAATTACGCCTCCAGTACAAAGTAGCAGATAATCAAACAGGTGTTTTTTTATTTCTTTTTGTACAGAATGGATAATGTGATTCATAGGAATTATTGAATAGCTCCTCTTTTTAAAATAAAGACAATGGCAATGCTGATAAACCCTAAAAATATAAGATGTGCGATATGTTTTCCTCTTAAGTGTAGGATATTAAGTTTAGAGGCAACTGCAAAATCAAGAAGTAGTGCAAAAACAATAAAGCCGATAAATATGATATTAATATCATAGGCAATCCGCTTTCCGTTTACTGCAGCTCCTTGCTGCTGAGCGAGTCCCAAAATCTGTTGAGTTTTTTGTGTTTCTACAACGTTTTGAACTGCTGGTTGCTCTGTTTGTGGAGAAGTTGATACACTCTCTATTTTCTCAAGAGGAGTTCCAAACATTTGCACAACAAGAGTTGTATCTTCTCCATTTAACATTCCATTTACGACAGCATATCCAACTTCAGAATATTCCTTTCGTACAATGTTTTCTTTATGGGTAGGTGAATTCATCCATGCATCTACTACATTTTTTGAAAATAAAAAGTTTTTTGCCAGATTTTCACCTGCATATTCATATTGGTATCCTGATTGTTTTATAAAATCCCAAGGGCTTGTTCCATCAGGGGCAAAGTGAGACCAATAATCATTTTTGAACATGTGTGTGGCTTTTTTTGCTGCCGCATCATTTAGTTCTTTGTTTTCTTGAAGTGGTGGCAAACTTATTTTTGCTCGTTCTTCATTGGTAAGAGTAAATAATTTTTGGACAGTTATATCTGTTGCAAGCCCGAGTACGTTTGAAAAGGAGGGGACTTTTTTGCTTACAAATACCAAAAGTATTGCAACGATAAGATAGGCTGAGAGCATGCTTGTATGAAGAGATTGAGCATGATATCCGTTATCTTCATGAGGGACAAAAAACTGCCGTATTTTTTTTACAAAAATATTCATAACAACCTACGCAAAACGCGTATATTTTTAATCATACCATACATAATGAGCATCCCCGCAATATCAAAAAGCATGTCGCGGAAAGATCCTTGACGTGTTGAGATAAAAAGTTGATGAAATTCATCTGTCACACTATTGAGAATAGTAAAAATGAACGAACACCAAAATATATATCGAGAGGTTATTGTCTGAAACGCTCGATAGAAGAGAAAAAAAAGAAATGCATATTCCACCATATGAAGCGATTTAAATACGAAAAAATCACTTGTTTTATTATGTGTCATACCGATGCTCCGCTGAGCAGACATAAAATAAATAATTCCCATCCAGACAAGAGGTGGAAGCCAATAGTATATATAGTGCAAGATCTTACGCATTCTTCATTTTAATGAAGATAGACACAATAGTCAAAGCACTGTATGAAAATGAAATACCCGAAAGATAGGGGATTGGAGATGAATGATGATTGACAGATGTTTCATCACCAAGCACTTGACCGGTAAAAATGGGAATAGGCGCCTGTCTATAATTTATTTTTTTTGGTGCTGGTTGCGCCATTAATACATTAGAAGATAGGAGTGAATATTTTTTTGAAGCTGTGGGAGACGTGGGTTTATGAGTGGGCACAAGAGTAGGTATTGGAGAAGGACTTTGCTCGATACAACTATTATTTTGACTATTTTGAGAGGGTTCTTGCTCGCAAAATCCATCCTCCTCAAAAGATACTCTACCGATACTTTTTCCTCTTGTTATTTTTCCATATTCCATACTTTCTTTCTCTTTTTTCTCAGTATTTAAAAGTCGTACAACATCTCCTGCATTATTAAATAGTGATGTGGATATCTCAATTGATTTATACTCATAGGGAGCGAGAGATAATGAAAAACGTTTTGGTGTTCCTCCGGTATTCTCTCCATCATCTATATACCAATCGATAAGTTCAACTGAGATTTCATTACTATTATAAATCTCTATCCACTCATTCTCTCCAACTTCAGGATAGGGGAATATTTCAGAAATGTATATATTAGAGTAATCCAACGAAGGTTGAGGAGCTGGAGTCGCTATCGGAGGTGTTGCAGTTGGCGTCTGAGTGGGCTCTGGGGTACTTGTAGGGGGAGGAGTGAGGGTTGGCTCAGGAGTAGGAGTAGGTGAAGGGATGCAGGAGATAGACATATCATTTGAGAGGCCGAGAGAAGATGGTGCCATTTCCCATTTCCCATCTATTTTTCTACTAAATGAATAACCGCTGTCTGGAGCTTTTGTGTATTGATATGAATCAATGAGAATTGCCGAAGAAGTTGTGGGGACATATAAGCTATTGAATAAACGCACAGTATCAGTCGATGCTTTATTAAAGTTAAAATCTCCTGTAAATAACAGACATGAAAGTGGTGGAATCCAAGTATCTGAAGCAATAGTGTAATATGTTGTTCCCCCAGAATCATCTATAAACCAAGAAGAAATATCAGCACTACCAGTTGCATCTGTATTAACAAGCTCGACAGTCTGCGTTGGTTGAATTGCAATTTCGTTTAGAATTACCGACGCATGAATTGCAGGTAAATATATGAATACACAAATAATCAAATATCCAAATGCTTGGAGAAGATAAATCATCATTTCTCATTACGTAAAAAAAAGAATACAAACACAAGGGCTTATATGCTACAAAAGCAACAGTTTGGGCTTTTGTGAAGGGAAATAAATCGCTTTATCGGCCCTTGCACACCTCCGAGGTGTGTAAGGGCATGCTAATCGAGCCTAATCGACGCCATAATAGCCTCAAAAATATTCTTTCCATCCTGATGCTCTTTGTTTGCCATTTCTGGGTGGAATTGTAGACCGAACAACTGTTTATTTTTATGTTTCAACACTTCCCATCCATCGGTGGATTTAGCATAACCAATGAGTGGGTCTTTTATTTCTTCAACTACCCAGCTATGTCCCTCATACACAGTATATTTTTGAACGGGTAAATATATATTCTTTTTTACAAACCTTATTTGTTTGAAGCCTTCAATTTTTTCAACCTTCTTTTTTAGTGACAATCCGAATGCAAAAGCGATTAGTTGAAATCCCAGACAAATTCCAATGAGCGGTTTTTTTGCCTCTTTTATCAGATTAATTTCATTTCCAAAAAACTCTTCATTTCCATCTACTGAATAGAGACTGCTTCCCGTTAATAAAATAAGATCGGCTTGAGAAACTTTTTTATCGTCTATTAATGCAGGAGTAATAAATTGCAACGAATGATTCACCAGAAGCTTCCCAATTTCAGTTGTCCGTATTGTTCCATTATCTATTACGAGGATATTCACGAATATAATTATAGAGACAACTAATAAGATAAAGTGAACCAGTAACAATAATTATTTCATTTTTTTTTGTTTGAGCCAACACAGCCTCAAATGCCTTCATAGGATTTGGATTAGTTTTAATTCGATTTTTTAAAATATTGTTTATCTCCAGTGAAAGTTGGAGGGGGTTCTGGGAGCCATGTCCCATATCCATCACATCAATAAAAAAATTAGTCATCATAATTGAATGAGCCGTGGGGCCGATCATATCAATCATCTGTTTTGCATTTTTTCCCTCTTTAAACGCAACAATATAATTACGTTGTAATTTAGGAAAAGCTTTTTTTAATGAAAGAAGGAATGCCCTCATTTTTTGAGGATTATGAGCACCATCAAGCACAATTTGAGTTCCATTTATTTCAAATATTTCCATTCTTCCTGCGAATGTGTAATCCTTAAATACTTGTCTAATGCTATTTTCCGAAATTTGAAATAAGTCACGTCTACCTATTAAAAGGACTGTTGAAAGGGCAATACTTGCATTCTCAACCTGATAGCGCGCTAATGTCGAGAGGAAAAGATTTTCAAAATGTATTTTTTTATTAAAAGCATAGGAAAATACAACTCCATTATTAACAGTTTTTATATGGGAATAATGAGAACCATTTTGAACATAGGTGAGTGATGCTTTTTTTTCCTTTACAATTGATTCGATAATAGATCTCACAGATATATTATTCCAGCAGGCAATCACTATATTATTATTCTGAATAATTTTTGCTTTTTGTAGGGTGATTTTTGATAGTGAGTTCCCAAGTAAATTCATGTGGTCAAGGCCAATTCGGGTAATGACTGAAATCTTATCTTCACGAGTAACCGCATTTGTACCATCAAACCATCCCCCACATCCGGTCTCAGTCACTGCATAGTTAACTTTTTTTTCATAAAAGACTAGGTATGCCAAGGCCAAATGGAGTTCGAAGTAGGTGGGAGGTCCCAGTTTCGTGACGTCCATAAGTGATACATATTGCACGAGTTTATTTACATAGAAAACATATTCTTCTTCCGAGATGAATTCATTATCTATTTGACATCTTTCCCGTGCATCAATAAGATGAGGCGAGACATGCAGACCAACCTTGAATCCACAACTATGTAGCAAACGACTTACGTAATACGCGGTTGAACCCTTTCCAGAGGTGCCAGCAATATGAACAATTTTTACTTTATTCTGTGGGCTCCCCATAATCTGTAAGAGAAGATCCATGCGTTTTATACTATCCACATTGAGTTTATATGACTTACCTTTTTTTAAATCAATAAACGAATTAAGATACCGTATTGCCTCATCAAAGCTCTGAATTGACATGTTGTATTATAGAAAATTATTTTGATATAAAGAGAGAGACTTAAAACTACATGCTTATCTTATCTATTTTATCTATTTCTCGAATACTCCCCACAGAGTAGTGGTCTGTAAAGGGAATATTGTTTCCATTTGGTGTATATGGATCGTTCATTCTATAATCTCCATTTGAGCCACTGATAAGGACGAGGAAGTGATCAGGGAGAGGTCCCCCATCATAACTAATTCCAACTATGACAGGACGTCCAGCACTTAGTTCGCTATCAATTGTTGAACTAATACGTTCAGATTTCGTGCCATCTGCCACGATCACTTTACTTAAATATGCTGGATAATATGAAGCAAAATTATATGGATTACTATTTATCGTGAGGGGTGTAACACCCCGATGGCCAAAATGAGTGTAAACCATTGCCATAGAGGTGACAAGACAGCCATCAGATGCAAGAGAATATCCAGTGTTATTAAGAGAAACATTGCCCCACTGAGAATCTCGCTGATTATAGTAACATCCCCAATCATTACATACAGTCTGATTTGAAAGAAGTGATGAACCACCTTGGATAATCACGAAACGTCCAAAGCTTTTAAGCTGGGCCTCTGCTTGAGCTAGAAGTTGTTGATATGTTGTCTCATCATTATTTGTTTCAGCAAGTAGACGTTCCTTTTGAGCCTGTTGTGTTATTAAGGTTTCTTTTTGATTTTTCAAATTAACGATAAGTTGATCGAGTTCTTTCTTTTTCTGTTCACGAATTACTTTTTGTTCCTCATAACTTGATTTTGCTTCCTGCACTTGTACCAATAGTTTTTGATTGTTGTTTTGAGTTGATCTTTGGTATTTAATTTTTTTTGTAAGATCATTAATGTTATTTGACTCAAAGAAAAATTCAATAAATGAGATTGATCTCGTTTTGTACCCTTGAGCAATTTGCTTGAGAAGGAGTTTACTGAGCGTATTAAGAGAAGAGTCTAAATTATCAATACGAGAACCAAGCTTGTCTATTTCATTTTGAGTCTCAATAATTTTTAGTTCAGAGCGCTGTACTTGGAGTTCCGCAAGAGCAATTTGAGTATCCATCTGGTCTATTTGACTACTTAAGGTCCTCTTCTGATTACTAAGCTCGACTAGCTTTTGTTTTAATTCCGCCACACGTTTTTCTGTATCTGTTTGAGCAGATACAAATGATCCTACAAAAGAAAAGAAGAAAATAACGACAAAAATAAGTAGATGTTTCTTTACAAAAGGCATAGCTCCATTATACATTCTTTTTAACGTCAGTTTCTTTGTATGGCAAGATATTTATGAGTAGCGAAATAAGTAGCAAATGCCGCAATTCCCATACCAAAAAGAGTGAGTCCCATATAGAGTGCTCCTGCATAAAGCGGAGTAATCGGCCAGACCGCAAGCTGATAAGGGCCAAGGTCTATTAATAGTTGCGTGATACCACTTAAATATCCTTGCATAGCAGGGTAGAGCAGGAAGAGTACCCCTGCAAATAGTCCGTAAACAACAGTTGCTGAGACAAACCCGAGGAATAAAGCCTGCTGCATAAATGGTTTACGAACATATCCAGCAGACGCTCCCATCAGACGAAGAAGTTCAATCTCATCTTTTTTTAGAGCAACCTTAAAATGCGTAATTGTCATGAGGACAATACTTGTTGTCGCCATAAGAAAAACAAAAAAACCGAGTGATAATGTACGAATGACAGCGGTAAGCGATAAAAGTTTATCTACTACATTTTTTTGAAAACTTACCTCATCTTTTCCGGTGACTCTATTGAGGCGATCTGCAATTTGAGGAAGATATGCGGGTTTTTTTGCAAATATCTCAAGAGATGCCGGGAGAACATCTGGACTTACCATTTCAAGAAGAAGTGGATTATCTTTATTAGCATCTTTGTAAAGAGTAAATGCATCATTCTTCGAAATATATTTTACGGATTCAACCATTCCTGTTTTTTCTAAATCATTTTTTACTCCAATAATACTTGTTTCTGTTGTTTCATTTTGGAAGTAGATAGTTACCTGTGGACGTGATTCAACGTACCCAAGAAGTCCATATAAAAAGTTAAGACAGAATACTAATAGTAAGGATAAAAAGAGGGAAAGAAATAAAGATGAGAATACCGCAAGCGATTGATAAGGAGTGCGACGAAGTGCTGTAAGGATTTCTTTCATAGTTCATACCCTCCCTTTTTCATATCCTTAATGAGCCGCCCTTTTTTGAGCACTAACACCCTTTTTTTCATGCTATTTACGACATCTGTATTATGTGTTGCGATGATAATTGTCTTAGTATTCTCAACCTTTTTAAAAATTTTCATAATATCCCATGTCGTCTTTGGATCAAGATTTCCCGTTGGTTCATCAGCAAGGATAATATGTCTGTCTCCACACATAGCCCGTGCTATCGCAACACGTTGCAATTCTCCGGCTGAGAGTTGGACAGGGAAGTACTGTTCCTTTGATTCAAGGCCGACAAGATTGAGCACTTCTCGCACATCTTCTTTTATTTTTTTTATGGGTAATTCCTGGATAGAAAGTCCAAGGGCAATATTTTCAAATACGTTTTTATCTTGAAGAACTTTAAAGTCTTGAAATACCACACCGATGTGTCTCCGTAGTTCTTCTATTTTTTTACTTTTTTTACTTGATATATCCATATCATCAACAATGACGGTGCCACTGTTTGGGTAGAGATACCCTAAGATAAGATTAAGAATTGTTGTCTTACCAGCACCCGATGTTCCGACCAAAAAAGTAAACTCGTTGGGTTCAATCACAAAAGACACATCTTCAAGAGCAATTGTGCCCAATGGATATGATTTTGTTACGTTTTCGAATTGAATCATGATTTCTTATTTAATTTCAACTAGTCCAACATCCATCAACCATCCAGCTTTTTGTCCTTGAAATGTCTGACCCCATACTGTCACTTTTTTCCCAATATATTTGGAAAGATCTACAGTACTAGAAGTAAGATACGCATCTTGAGAGACGCCACCCGGGCGCTCAAGATGAAAATTACCTTCTCCCTCCATACCCCCCTCTCTCATAATCCCCTCAGCACTATCTTTAAATGTTTTTTTATCCATAACACCTGACGCTTTACTTGTTTGGATGGATGAGCCAGTGGCAGAACTGGAGTTTATCCCCCCTGTAGATTTATTTGCAACCGAATATCCTCCCCATATCCCAGCGATAAGGGTGAGAATAAATAATATAACAACTACTGGCATTGAAAGTATTTTTTGAGTTTTTTCTGCATTCAATGAATGCATAAATCCTGATGTTTTCATATGTAGTCAGCATACCATTTATCAGAATAAAAATCTATATATCTTTAAGAAGGGATGCCACTTTTACTTTTAACTTTCGAGCAATTTTATGGAGCGTGCGGACCGATGGATTTGCTCGTCCTTTTTCAAGCCGGGTGAGATATGTCCGATCCATGTCCGCAATGAACGAAAGATGATCTTGGGAGATATTTTGTTTTTTGCGTAGAGCCGCTATCCGTTTTCCAATTTTAATATAGACAAAATTACCTTTCATGGCCTTCATGCCACAGGATAAAGGAGGATGAGTTAAAACACAGCGGCTTATAAGCCGCAAAAACATACCTTTAGATTATCAGAAGGCCAAAAAAAACGCATTAGCGGTGTGGCTTATAGTTCACATCATTCAAGGAAGTCTTTGAGTTTCCGAGCTCGTGTTGGATGTTTCAATTTACGGATTGCTTTTGCCTCAATTTGGCGAATACGCTCTCTCGTAACTTTGAATTCTTTCCCCACTTCTTCCAGTGTCTTTGGTTTTCCATCATCCAAACCGAATCTCATAATAAGCACTTTTTTTTCACGAGGAGAAAGTGTTTCGAGCACCTTATTCATTGCCTCTTTGAGGAGTTCTTTTGATACCTTATCATATAGAGTTGGTTGAGACTGATCGCTCACAAATTGTTCAAGTGTTGCTTCTTTATCGTCACCAACTGGTGTTGAAAGTGATTTTGGTTGTTGAGAAATCTTCATGAGATTTTCAATCTCATCTGTTGTCACAAGCATTTCTTTTGCTATTTCTTTGACAGATGGTTCTTTCCCAAATTTTTGCGTAAGCTTTCTTTGTGTTTTATAGAATCGGTTGATCTGATCAACCATATGTACTGGAATACGGATCGTTCTTGATTGATCGGCTATCGCACGTGTGATTGCCTGGCGAATCCACCATGTCGCATAGGTTGAAAATTTAAATCCTCGTCTCCAGTTGTATTTTTCTACTCCACGAATAAGTCCTTTATTTCCTTCCTGGATAAGATCAAGGAATGATAAACGCCTTCCTAGATATTTTTTTGCAATTGACACAACAAGTCGAAGATTTGCACGGATAAGTTTTTCTTTTGCCTTATCGCTTCCTTTTTCATATGATTTTGCAAGTTGAATCTCTTCTTCAAATTTTAGAAGGGGAGTTTTCCCGATTTCTTTGAGGTATTTTTTAATAGGGTCAAGAGACTCACCATGTTTTGCAGTGATCAGCTGTTCAAGCTCTTTTTCTACCTCTTCAGCAGATTTATGAACCTCTTCTTCTTCACGTGTAGAAATCGTTTCAAATATATCGATTCCTTTTCTAAGTGCGTCATTAAAAAAGTCGTCAATCTCAACTATATGTTTTTCTGGTTCACTACAAATAAGAAAGATATCGTCTTGAAGAATAAAACCGTCATCTTCTCCCTGTTGAAGAAGCTCTTTAAAGGTCTTTGGATTTTTCGGCTTTAGCATAGCTCCTATTTTATACTGTTGAGCTCGTTTTTTCCAGTTCTTTTAATTCGCTCTGTAGACGCTTCAAATCCTCTTCTCCCGTGGCTGTTTCACTACTTAAGACCTCTTTAAGCCTTTTGCGAAGATGAAATCTCTTAATTTCATGAGCTGTCTGAATGAGTGAAAGAGAGGTAGCCTCTTCATCAATTACCGCCTTCATGTAGAGCTCATCCGCGACCGAGGCTATTTCAGGAGGAAGGAGCTTCACAAAAGCATTAATATCAAAAGGTCCTTCATGAGATTTTTCAGCGAGTAATGAGTAAAGCTTCCCATAGGAGGGGAGGGTAAAGTCATCTGGTGTCAGCATAGATTGTAGCTTGGTAATTAATGTGTGGATCGAGCCTGAGTGAAGAAGTTGTTCAAGAAGATATTGCTGTAAAACAACCTCTCGTTGCTGTTTTGGAATCTCCACCTCTTTTTTTTGGTACGAAGTAGCAAATCTTTTTTTTCTATATGTTCGCACGACTCGTTCTGCACTATCTTCGCTTACATCAAGTACTTTTGCAAGCTGTTTAATATAGTACGACTGTACGATTGGATTGGTAATCCCAAATAAGAAGGGAGCCATCTCATCTCCAATCTGCTTTTTATTGAATGGATCTGTTGGAGGGTATTTTTTTATGAACAGATTGAGTAAAAAATCATAGACAGGAATTGGTTTTTCCAACGTTTTCTTAAACTCAATTTCATTTGTCCGTATCGCCTCATCGGGATCCTTACCACCTTCAATCTGAATGACACCAAGTTCAAATCCCATAGGTTCGGCAACTTCAATTGCCCGTCGAATCGCCTCTTCTCCTGCCTTATCAGCATCAAGCGCGAGATGAACACGATTGGTATATCTTTTTATGAGGAGTAGGTGCTCTGTTGTCAGTGCAGATCCTTTAATTGCTGCAATAGGCCCAATCCCATGCTGATAGGGTGTGATCATATCAAACTCCCCCTCGACAAGAATTATTTTATTCTCCTTTTTTACAATATCTTTTGTGATATTGAGTCCAAAGAGCATTGATCGTTTATGGTACAGGGTGGTTTCCGGTGTATTGACATATTTTGCTTCTTGATCAGAACCTACAAGAATTCGCCCGGAAAAACCAATAGGGGTATCTCTGTGATCTTTCAATGGGAACATAAGTCGACCACGAAATCGGTCAAAAACAGATCCACCATATTGTTTTTGAATTCCAAGCCCCGCTCCAACCATCTCAAGTGGAGTAAATTTTTTCGAAAGGAGGAAACGAGTAAGAGAATCCCAAGAAGACGGAGCATATCCAAGTTGAAATGTCTTTATTATCTTGTCTGTGACCCCTCTTTTTTCAAGATAGTCTCGTGCAGGTTGTCCAATAGGAGAGGACGTGAGAATATAATTATAAAATTCTGCGGCTTTTTGATTTGCGAGAATAAGTCGTTTTTTTGAATCTGCGATTGTGTTGTCAATGTGATGTGTTTCAATCTCGACACCATATTTTTGTGCGAGGTCTTGGAGAGCTTCAGGAAATGTTACGTTTTCTATCTTCATAAAAAATGCGAGCGCATCTCCGCCAATACCACAGGAACCAAAACAGCGCCAGAGCTGTCTATCCGCCGAGACAACAAATGAAGGTGTTTTTTCTTGATGAAATGGGCAGAGGCCTTTGAAATTTCTCCCCGCTTTCTTTAGCTGAACGTATTGGCCGATTAGTTCAACAATATCAATTCGTTCTTTTAGTTTTTCTATCGCGCTTTCCATGTTAGCTCATTGTACCAAATGCTACTTGCTTTTTTGGTCCTACAGACACTATAATGGAATATATCGTATGCTCTATATTTATATCGGTCAACATGCAATAAAGGTTCTTCATGTCAGCAAATCACTGCTTGGTCAATACAGTGTTCAGGAATCTGAAAAAAAATTTAGTGTACAGCTTTTAAAGGCTGGAAAAGTATCCCATACTGATATTGTCGCATCTGCGATTAAAGAAGTTATCTCTCATTTAAGTGGTAGTGCAGCAAAAGAAAAACAAGTATCTCTCATCCTTCCCCAAGAAGCATTTTTCTTTACTCGATCTGAAGTCCCAAGCGATATGGCAGCCTCTGCAGTTGTTTCGTTTATGAAGGAGAAGGCAAAATCTGTTCTTCCCGCTCATTTAGATAATGTCTATTTCGATTTTGTCAGTGCTGAAAATGAGAATAAAAGAATTGTTAGTTTGTTTGCGATAGAAGAAGTGACAGTCCAAAGCTACAAGGACACTCTTCAACTTGTTGATCTTCAGCTTATCTCTCTCCTTCCAGACACACTTTCATACTATAAACTCTTTGAAAAAACGCTGCGAAAAGGAAAGATTGAGCATATTCTCTACGGTTCATATGAAGAGGACTTAGTAAGTGCATATCTTTTTGATTCATTCGGACTTCTTGAAAAAGACTCATTTTCTGCAAAGCTCGTTGGAGGAAAAGGAATAGAGGAGCCATTTAAAAAGATCCGTGTTGAATATGAAGATAAACATCAGAAAATTAATAGACTCATTCTTTCAGGATCATTATCCGACACTGTTCGTCAAGATACATTCACAAAAGACGTAGGCATTTGGACCAATCCTCTCAAGCGTATTCTTCCTCATTTTTATGCAGAATATTTAAAAATGCTTGTTCCCCTTGATAATAAGCCATTTCCAATATTGCAGTTTGATGTTTGTTTTGGTGCTCTTATTTTTTCTATAGAAAATAGAGGATTTACCCTTCTTAAAAATAAATTTAGTCCGTCCCTTTCAGTCATGTCTCAGTCAACAAAGCCAGCAGCTTTCGGTGGAGGGATGCGAATGCCTCAACTTCGTATTTCGAAAGAAATAATATTGTTCATTGCATCATTCGCAGGTTCATTCCTCATCTTCACATTCCTTACACAATCCCCAGCAGGTTTTAACATGAGGTTTCCACAGTTTATAGCAAAAGCGAAGCCAACTGTCGCACCAACTGTCCCCCCTACACCTATTCCTTCTCCAACACCTAAAATAAAAAAAGATGTAATCAAAGTAAAGATTCTTAATGGATCAGGAACGGTTGGCAAAGCGGGAGTAGTGAAAACTGTCATGAAAGAAAAAGGATATCAAGACATCGTTACAGGGAATGCTGAAACATTTGATTTCGACATCACAGAAATAGCGGTAAAAAAAGGAAGTGAGCACCTTGGTTCTCTCGTCAAATCAGAGTTACTCGATTACGCAAAAGACATAAAAATCACAGTACTTGATGCAAAAGAGAACGCAGACATCGTGGTAACTGTGGGAAAAGACTTCAAATAGAGTGATATAATAGGAACTTCGTATGGACAATGAAAAAGAAGAACTACAGAGGAAACTCGACAATATCCTCGCTAAAGCTCAATTACCCGTAAAAAAACAAGAGGTTGTTGATTTGGAAAAACTTACGTATGCAGGTGACTTCTGGGGAAACCCAAAGATTGCAGCAGACACCCTTAAAAGAATTTCTGTTTTAAAGAAGGAAATAGATGATATAGAAATGATGCAGCTTCTTATGGAGGAGAGTGACCTACATGAAGCGGCAAAGCTTATTGGCCAGTATGAAATTCTCATGTTCCTTTCAGGACCGTATGATAAAGGGGATGCTGTCTTTTCAATTCATGCAGGTCAAGGAGGTACTGAAGCTATGGACTGGTCTTCAATGCTTTTCCGTATGTATACTCGTTTTATCGAGCGGAGAGGTTGGTCTTATGAAATGGTGGATCGAGTGGATGGTGAAGAAGCAGGGATAAAAAGTGTAACGATCGCAGTCCATGGACGATTTGCCTATGGCTATTTAAAAGCTGAAGCGGGAGTACATCGATTAGTTCGACAATCACCTTTTAATGCGGATAAATTACGACAGACGTCATTCTCCCTCGTTGAGGTTCTTCCTGCAATAGAAGATAAAGAAATTGAAATCCGAGAAGAAGATATTGAATGGCAGTTTTATCGTGCAGGTGGACATGGAGGTCAAAACGTCAATAAAGTATCTACAGCAGTACGTTTAATTCATAAACCAACCAATATTATTATCGCTTGTCAGACTGAACGTGAGCAATTAAAAAATAGAGAGACTGCAAAAAAGATTCTGCGCTCAAAACTATGGCTTCTCGAGCAAGAGAAAAAAGAAAAAGCAATTGAAGGATTTAAGACAGAAAAAATGGCCTCATGGGGTCATCAGATTAGATCGTATGTTCTTCACCCATATAAACTTATTAAAGATCTTCGCACCGGATATGAGGAATTTAACACAGAAAAAATACTCGATGGCGATCTCGATCTGATGATTGAGAGCTTCCTTAAGAAACAGAAATAATTACATGTAGCATATAAAATGTAACATTTATTGCGCTATGAAAGATTTGTGTTACATGTTGCGTGTTGCAAGAGAATATATTACAGTTAGGTATGGCAAAAAGCGAGGTTACTTCGACCCAACGTTTATTGAATATTTGGGCGATTGTTCTTATCATCTGGAGTTTTTATCGTGCTACTTTTCAAACATCTCTGCCAATTTGGTTTGATGAATTTATTGCAAAGCCATTTGTTTTTCTTGTTCCCCTCTACTGGTATATTGTCAAATTCAAAAAAACATCATTTTTTGAAGGTCTAGGTTTTGCGAAAAATCACAAGAGTAAAGACATACTTTTTGGTTTAGGAATTGGTGCACTATTTCTTGTAATGGCCGTTATAATTCGGATTCTTAGAGGAGGCTCATTTGCTTTCCCGACGGTTTCTATAAATACTTTGATTTGGTTTGGAGCATCAATTAGTGCGGCAATGCTGGAGCAGATGGTATCGACTGGCCTCGTATTTAATGGGCTTTTAAAAGAATCAAAAAGCATTATTCAGCCACTTATTATTTCTGCTATTTTATTCTCCTTCTTACATGTGCCAGCACTTTTTGGGGCAAGTAGAATAAATGGAGAGATACTTATGCAGACAATGATGCTCAACTTAATATTAAGCCTCACAACATCAACAGCATTCCTGTTGAAAAAAAACACAACGGTCTCAGTACTTATACATGCACTCTATCTTCTCAGCCTTCCGATACTACTATAAAGGAAAACCCCAAATCCTAAATTAAAAACTCTAAACAAATAGATACAAAATTCTAATGCAGAATATATTTTGAATTATTTGGGATTTATAATTTGTTTTTGATTTGGAATTTCAAGTTTGGGATTTCACTTTCTATATATCTCAAACATCAACTCTCCCTGTGGTGCGATATGGATGGTCTCATATTTCTTTTGAAATCCAATAAAGTCGCTTCGAGATCCGATTGTCACCTCACCTTTTTTTAGGAGTGTGGGGTCTTTAAATTCAAAAGTAAATTTATCAAATCCCAAGACCTGCCCAAATCCATATTCGTCGAGAGGAGAAAGATGAGCGACCTTTTGATATTTTTCTGGGGGATAGTTGAGATAAAAAAGTGCAAAAATATATGGCATGCCGATATCTCGTGAAATATAAAAATGGCTTACTGTCTTTTGCTCTTTCTTTACGTACTCAAATACCTGTTTATATCCTGCTTGCCACGCATGTATTGTTATTAGACGTTTTGGGTAGTGGAAGAGATAAAAGTCCCATTGAGTGAGGGAGAAAAAGCCAAATAGTCCAATAATCAAATAAATAAATAGGGTGGATGACCAGTGTTTTTTTAGCGAAATATAAAAATCTACTGCTCCATATGAAGCGATTATTGAAATAGGGATAAGAAGGAAGAGCGATCGTGTAAGTGAAGATGTGGCCCAAGAGAGAGACGCGGACAAAGGAGAAAGAAGCAAAATAAAGAAAAGGACAGATCGCCATTCTTCTTTCTTACTTATTATAAAATACAGTCCAATAAAAAATAACAAATACTCAATAGGAGTAATAAGACCCATTCCCTTATAACCAAATCGATCATTAATATCGCCATTTTGCAATAAAAATTGAGGAGAAAAATAATTCAGATGTTCAAATGTGATATCACGAAGTCCAACAAGAAGTGGATTATATAGATAACGCACTCCTCCCTCAGTTTTCAACTCCTGTACTTTCAATTGAACTCCAGAGTTTGAGAAAAAAAGAAGATTTTTAAGGCGCTCTGGCTTGTATATGACATCACTAATACTAAATAGCGCAATAAGGGAAAGTATCAAAATAAAAACCGACACAGATTTTTTTAGTTGTTTTTTTTGAATAGTATATATTAGAGCGCCGACAAAAAAGAGCCCCGCAAAAAGGCGCCCAGGATGGTAAGAAAACAGCATGAGAAGAAGTGAAGCCGAAAACAATATACTTGTTTGGACAGTTCTTTTTTTTAATAAACGAACAAGAAAATAGAATGTGAGTGTAGTTAAAAATGCTGCAAGATATCCCTCATGTGCGTGGCGAGCAACAATATGAAGACCAAGGGACGTGGCACTAAAAAATGCTGCAACCACTCCATAAATATCTTTTTTGAAAAGTTCTTTTGTAAGGAGATAGACTGCGAGCGGAAAGAGGAGTGCAATAAACATATTCAATGCTCTTGCACTTATTTCGTTGAGCCCCATTATGGCCATGAAAGGGACAGATAAATAGGTATACAATGGCATTTTAAAGTCTCCAAACGATTTGAGTCGAAGGGGAAGAGTCACTCCATATTCATCTTTTCCAGTCTTAAGAATAGAATAAGCGTTATAGCTAAATGCAGCCTCGTCAGCATTAAATGCTGGAGGAGAAGGAATACGAAAGTTGACAACGGTAAGGAGAAAGGAGAGAAGAGAAATGACGATAAGTGAGAATAGGACCTTTTTATTCATAGTTTGTTAATTACTAATTAAATTGACTAAATATTTCCCTATCTGTTTTTCCCCATAATTCCGACTGTTCGTTTCTCTTCCTCATTATTTGAGGAAGGAGAAGGAATGCCATCCAAAATCCTTTTACAAAAGCGATATGCCCTTTGAATGGGTAGACGATGAGATTCTTTATGAGAAAAATAACATGTTCAAAGAGATAGGGAATGTCTGAAATATTTTTCCAGATAGTGATCAGTTGATTTCGGTAGGCGATCGTATCAATCTTTGATTTTTGAAAATAGGTAGCAATGGTTGATTCATGGTGATGTTCAACTAAGACGTTTGAGTCAAAGTGGATTGAATACCCTGCTTTCCATGCACGGTATGAAAGATCGATGTCTTCCCAATAAAAAGGAGAATATAACGTATCAAATCCATGAAGTATGTCATACTTTTTTTTCTCAAATATCATACTTCCCCCTTCGGCCCACCCGTTTATTCCATGAGTCCCAGGGTCGCCCTTATCATGTCGGAAAAATCCCTTAAGCCAATATATTTTATTGCGGCCTACGTGTCCTCCATTTTTCTCTATCTGTTTAAAGCTTACTGCAAACAACTTCTCATCTTCCTTGAAGTGAGTAAGGGCGCTGAGATAGGAGTCATCCTTTAATACGACATCGTTATTCAACAAAAATATATAAGGATGTTTTGCTTGGGATATTCCCACAGATACAGCTCCTGCAAACCCCAAATTTTTTTTATTTTCAATCACAACAACAGAAGGGTGTAGATTTTTCATCTCTTCCGTCAAAGGCACCTCGGGATAATCATTCACAATAATTACTTCACAGTTTTTTAAAAAAGGAAGATTGGTTGCAAGATTTTTATAGAGTTTTTCTTTTCCTTTATAGTGAGGAATGACGACTGAAATCATTTATATTATTGAAAAAAGTTTTCTAACATGCTGTGTAAATACAGTATAACGAAATGAACGATGGGCAAATTGATAAGCGGATTCTCGTATGGTTGCTTGGAGGGATGGGGAGTTGAACATATATTCCATTTCCTGAAGAAGTTCATTCTCCGATTTAAAAAGAAAACCATTCTTCCCATTGCTGATTATTTCCCTTGGGCCTCCAGCGTTGTAACAAAATGGTATTGTCCGTGAAGCCATCGCTTCAAGAGGGGTCATTCCTAAATGTTCTACTTGATCAGGGTGAGCTAATGGATCCACTTCAAATCCGGCAAAATGCCAGTAAAACGAAGCATCTTTGTAGAGTTGTTCCAACTTGGCAAATGAGACATTTGTCTTAAAATGAATGGATGGGTCAGAATATGATTTTTTTAGATCCTGGACATATTGTTCATCTTCTTTTTTTACCCCACCCGCCACAACAAGCGCATAATTTGGATGAGTCCTCTTGAATTTTAAGAACGTTTTCATGAGCTGGTCTTGTTTCTTTGAGTGAAGATGTTTAAAAAATCTCCCAACAGTCAAAATGAATGGTTTTTTTTGCGGAGTAATATCTTGAAAAAGTTCATTGGTCACAAAAGGATAGAGCACAGATGATTTTATTCCCCATTTGCTTAAGTTTTGAGCAGTAAAATGTGAGTTGCTTATAAAATATGAGTTTGTTGTTTTAAGATGATTAATTGGCGTCATTTTATAAAGCTTTTTATCAGGCACCATACAGAATATCGCTGTTCGTTTTGCAGGTGAGAAAAAATAGCTTCCATCAGTGACATAGAAAAGCCATTCAAGAGGGGATAATTTTTTTGCCTTCTCAATAAAACTCATATTTTTCAGATCAGTATCAAATCGAAGATTTTGAAATTGGAGTTTTAATTTGTTTTGTATTTCGAAACTGAGATCTGTATTCCAAAAGAGGACGACATTATATCCGGCATCGTCAAATACTTTCAAGATAGAGAGAATATGCTTTTCACCACCGCCCATTACATCAAGATACGGGGTGTATAGGCCGACAGTTTTTCTTTTCATAGAGGAGCAGGTATGTAATGGTTTTTGAATAGCTCTGGTAAACGCTTTCCATTATACCAACTCTCCCATCAAGATATCCCCGCTTCTGAATGAGTCGACGAAAGAGTTCTCCAAAATATTTTCTGAAAAATGTTGGTATTTTTACCGGTTTGTTTGCATGAAATAATAGATCAGATTCAATATTTTCAAAAATGAGAGTTTTTTTTACCATTTCCTCAATATTTCCATGAAAAAAATGAAGAAACGCCTCCTTGAGGTAGCCCATCTCACCATTAATTATTGGTGTTGAATGGATTTCTTTTGGCCAGCTTTTAAATGTTGAAAGCTTTATAAGGCGCATCTGTTCATCAGGCCACCATCCTCCATGAGTGAGCCATTTTTTTCCTCCAAACATATTCTTGCGAGGGACTTTAAAATATGTCTTATCTGTCTTCGTTATTATTTCTTTTATTTCTTCAGCAAGGTCTTCGGTCATCCGTTCATCTGCATCAAGGATAAACACCCATTCATTTTTGATTTGTTGAATGCCATATGCACGGCCGGGTTCGACATAGTGAGAAAAGGGGAATGAAGCAACAGTTGCGCCGTGATCAAGCGCAATCGTTCTTGTTTTATCCGTGCTTTCCATATCAACAACGACAATATCTGTCGAAAGAAGTTTTGCCGAGGTAATACAATCTTCAATATATTTTTCTTCGTTTCTGGTTTGAATGAGGACAGAAATGGTATTCATTTAAGTGATGCTAACATATTAGCATATTTTTGAGGCTATCAGGTACAATTAAGCTTATGATAATCTGGTTGTACGGGATTATTTTATTTGCAACGGGAATATATTCATACTTTCTTATTGATCCTAATATTACCTTTTTCCAAAGCCCTTATTGGGTACAGTTTCGAGATTGGGTTGTCTACCTTGGATACTATCGGCGAGATATTTCTTGGATTGTCTATCTCACACTTTTAATCCTGTTGTTTGCCCTTCACTTTATTCTTGTAAAAAAATATAAACATCAATCTGTAATTCTTCTTGCGGCGTTTGTTGCAATCCTTGGTTGTATTTCATACCCCATTTTTTCGCATGATTTATTCAATTATCTTTTTGATGCTCGTATTCTGACACACTATGGAAAAAATCCCTATTTGTTTACGGCTCTTGATTTTCAGGGAGACCTATGGACTCGATTCATGCACTGGACCCATCGCACCTACCCATATGGACCTACATTTCTTCCACTTAGTCTGATTCCCTCATTTTTGGGTGTAGGTAAGTTTTCGGCAACGTTCTTGCTATATAAATTTATGAATAGCATGTTTTATTTCTTGGCTGTATTTTTTCTCAATAAGAAGAATAAGAGGGGAGCTGTTTTTTTTGCGACTCATCCCCTCATTATTATTGAGGGTCTTATCAATGCACATAATGATATGATTGCAGTGTCACTTGGGCTTATGGGAATCTATCTGCTTGAAAAAAAATATAATATCTGGTCTCGTATTCTCTTCCTGTTTTCTGCTGGTATCAAATATGTCACGGCCCCGATAGTCATTCTTGCTCCTTCATTACATATTTCGCGATATATGAAACTTCTTTTTACGTTTCAGATTGCTCTAATAGTCTATCTTTGCTATAGAATGGAAATTCAGGGATGGTATTTTCTCTCTCTTTTTGTTTTTCTTCCCTATTTTGCAGGATTTATCGAAAACTTATCTATTCTTTTTGCAGGGCTTCTTCTTTCCTATTATCCATTTATCCGGCTTGGTGCCTGGACGGCAGACACAGTACTTATGAAGCGATATATTATTTTTGTTTTTATAGGGATTCAGATAATCTACACCCTTTCACTTCTTGTGTTGAAAAAAATAAATGTATCAAATTATAAAAATATACAGAAAAAATGAAAAAAGTAATAATCATAGGTTTTCTTATAATCGGTGTTTTGATGAGATTACAAAATATTAACGGGCTTCCAATCGATGCTCATCCAATGAGACAAACTGATACAGAAAGTGTTGCCTATAATTACGCATTTAAAAATGCAAATATCCTGCTTCCAGAAGCAAGCCTTATCAGACCTGTTACTAATACAAATGGATATTTTTTTCTTGAGTTTCCGATTTACCAATATACCATAAGCCTCTTATACAGAATTGTCGGATGGAATCTTGTTGCAGCACGAGTCTTTAATCTTCTTCTATTTCTCGCTGCTAGTTTTTTTCTCTATCAATTTGCAAATTTAATTTTTAATAAAAAAATTGCTGTATGGTCATTATTTTTCTTTACTTTTGCTCCTGGATCTATTTTTTTTATTGGTCATGCAATCCATCCTGATGTGTTTGGAATAACAATGTTTTTGCTGAGTCTCTATACCCTCGCATTATGGACAAAAGCAAATAAAAAAACAGGACTATTATTCCTATCGGTGAGCGCTTTGAGCATGTCTATTGCGACAAGACCATTTATCGCTCTTTTTATTCCTGGTATTCTATTACTTCTCTATTTTTATAAAGCTCAGAAGTGGGCATATTTTGCCTATATATTTTCTCCAGTACTCTATGGCATATGGAGATTGTGGCAACTGCAATTTCCTCAAGCAGATAGTGGTTGGGAAAATTGGGTCCTTGATGGCCGTAATGAATTGTTTAAGATTCAAACGCTAAAGAGTCTTATTATGAAGAACGTGGTGGGGGAGGTTATCGGGAAGATATTAAGTCTGCTTTCGATAGTTGGATTAACGTCCATTTTCTTTAAAAAAGAGAAAAAAATATGGATAGTACTTTCATGGCTGGCAACATTGCCTCTCTATTGGCTTATCGTTCCAAACGGAAATATTATTCATCAATATTATGCGAATATTTATATCGTTACTTTTAGCATATTAGGGGCGTTTGGAGTTTCATGGATTCTTGGGTTGTTAAAAAATAGAATAGTGGTTGGAGCATTAAGCAGTTTATTAGGTCTATTAGTTATGTACAACGGATATAGGACAAGTTCTTATTTTTTTCTACCTCGTGTTTTAAATGAGCATATGCAAATTGCGAAAGCAATTGAAAAATGTATTCCAATTAACGCAAAGATAGTGTATCTAGCAGTGGATAACTCAATCCCAATGTCTTTAGTACACAGACAAGGATGGGTCCTTGGCTATTGGCCAACCGATGTCGATAAATCTGTTGAAAAAATAATATTAATGAAATCATATGGGGCACAATATGTAGTAAGTGGTATGGGAAATACCGATATAACTGAAGAACAATGGAATGAGCTTAAGGTGTCTATGAAAGAAGTCTGTATCTCGCCGTTTATTCGCGTTTTACAGTTTCGATAAAAAATAGTTTTTTAGTAAATGGAATTTCGTTCGAAGGGGTGCGTGTTTCAAGCCGAAGCGCATTCTATTTTTATCAAGGTATTGTTGCTGAAAACTAGATGCGGCACCACTTGTTGATTGTCCACTCTTGTGCCAGATAATAATTGATGGATCGTAGATAAGAGAGATTCCTGCTTTTGCAGCTCTCGCGCAGAAATCCGCATCTTCATAATAAAGAAAATACGCCTCATCCCAATGGCCTATTTTTTCAATCACTGATTTGTCGTAAGCCATTAAACATCCCGTAATAAATGTTGTTTTCTCCGGTGTGTCATATTGACCTTTGTCGACTTCATCAACTCCTCGATGAGTAGTGTATACATTCTTCCAATCAGTTACGCCTCCTGCATACCAGAAGACTTTTCCCCGTTCTTGTTCCTGATATCTGTCTTTATGATATTCAAACCCAGGATAATAGTAGATTTTGCCACCCATAATTGATCGAGGATTTTTTTCTATTGATTTTTTTATGCTTTCGACAAAGTTTTCAGGAACTATTACATCGCAGTTCATAGGGCAAAAAAGCTCGTATCCGTCTACTAAGGCCCGTTTAATCCCTTGATTGATCCCATACGCATACCCACCGTTTTTATCATGGATATAGGTGACAAAAGGTGGATAGGAATACTCCTTTGGTTCAGGAGTTAAGTCAAGTGCATAAATGTGGAAGTCTGTATCGGTTTGTTTCGCAAGCGTGGCAAAGTAGTCGTTCAAAATGGTATAATTCTTGAAGATTACGGTAACAATTGCAAGTTTCCTTTTCATTATGTTTCATTATATCAACAACCTTCTCAAAAAGATAAAACCAGTTCATTATCTGCTCGCTGTTATTGGAATAATCTTCTTAGTAAACTCTCAATATGTTGCGTATCCTGATGAATTTGTAAATATTCTTGGAGGCAAGTTTATTCTTGAGGGGAAAGTACCATATAAGGATTTTTTCGATCATCATCTTCCGGGAGCTTGGTATCTTTCTGCTTTGCTTCTTCTTTTTTCTTTTGGTTCATTCATCAAATTTAGATATCTTTGGGCAATAGCAACTTTTATCATTTTATTTTTCGTTGGAAAGTTTGTAGAGAGAAGAAATAAAGATATTTACCCATTCTTCTTGGGTTTTTTTCTTTTATACCCGATAATTACCATGTATTATTGGACTCATCTTTTTATTGCTGATGGAATTGCCTTTTTGTTTTTCAGCGCATTATTCTGGATGCTCTTCTCTGAAAGTTATCAAGCGAAGCATTCGATACATACTTTGACAATTTTGTCATTATGTACCACTGCATTCGCCTTTAGTTCACTCACTTATATATATATTGCTCTTTTATTTTATGCATGGATAGGTATATTTCTTTTCAATACACTTAGTAAACCGCTTCGAGGAGAAAATGTCGTAAAGCAGCTCTTTCAATTTCTCCTGATTTCTGCAGCCCCCTATATTTTGTATGGGCTATATCTATTCCTCTCAAACTCTTGGAAGGAGTTCTATATTTCAAATGTTGTTTACAACACAACTCTCTATATGAGGGTCCCAAACTATACACCGGGCAGATTCTTTAATCCAATAAAATTTGCGCTTACTGTTATTTTTAATTTTTATGATACATATATCCAGCTATTAGTCCGTATAAAAGAGTTCAATTTATATTTTCCAGTTGATCTTGTCTTAGCTCTTTCAACATTCTTACTGTTTGTATTCCTCATGGTGGAGAAACCACTTATCGGGGTACTTTACTTCCTTATCCTCTCTTTCTCTGCGCCGAGAAGCAATCTGATGAAAATAGGGGAGACAGACTATCAATCTGGACTTTTTATCGCTCTCGGCAGCATCTCATTTTTCCTTCTCCTCTGGCGATATAAGCACATCAAATTTTCATTTGAACCACTTGAGGCTGTGCGTAAATTTCTTGTCGCTTTAGTTGTCCTTTATGGAATTTTTGCTGGTATTTTTCTTGTGCAAAATACCTACAACAAATTCTATTTACGTCATACACAAAAGATGCCAAGTATTTACGACCATGCGCCGACGGGCTTTTTTATAAATGAAGTGGTAAAAAAAGGTGAGTACTATTGGGTGGGCCCGTATGAACCACAAGAAGAATTTTTTGTGAAAAATGCAAAGCTTCCCGGCAAATTCCCAACACTTCTGCCACAGTTTAGAGAGAGCTCATATTTTAGCAGCGAGTTCATCAAACAGTTTGAGAAAAATCCACCCAAGCTCATAATCTACAAACATGAAGCTTCAATATTTGGCACGCCGGCCATGGAATTTGGAAAGTTTTTTACAGACTGGATGGCAAGTAGATATGTCTCACTTGAAAAAATCAAAGGTCTTACCGTATTAAAAAGCCCGGAGACATTCACCATGAGGACTGACGTGTATATTTTAATAAGTGAAAAAGATGGATTATTAAAAAGACTTGCAGCAAGAGGATATATAAAGTATTGATCGTAGGAAGATCTAAATCTATGCAGAATATAAAACATATTTTCAGACACATATATGACTGGGTGCTTCACCATAAAGTCATTACAGGTATTTTTGTGTTCGCAGGATTTATACATATAGGGATAATTTTTTTTAGTGGGTCAATAATTTGTCAAAAAAATGCTTGCGGAATGTATATTGGGGGATTACATTTCCACGATTCCTTGTGGCATTTAGCTTTGGCAAATAGCGCTTTTAATAAGCTTCCCTTTCAACTACCTGTTTATGTAGGCGCTTCACTTCAAGGATATAATTATTTTATTGACCTTATAATATATCTCCTGACCAAAATTGGTATTTCTGCTCTTATTAGTTATTTTAAATTAATACCAGTCATATTTTTTCTTTCATTTAGCTACCTTTCATATCTTTATGCAAAAAAAACTAATAAATCTCAAATTTTTATTGCCTGCTTCCTATTCTTTATCTTCTTTGGTAGTTCATTTACCTATATTCTTTCCCTCTATCATTTCAAGACGCTAAGTAGCTTTTATTATGCTCAGGCAATGCAGTCTGGGAGAATGTTACTTAATTTGCAATATGCCGTCTCGTTACTACCTTTTCTCGGCTCCCTTGTTATATTAAAAAATAAAAATTTATCTTTATTACACATATTTACGCTTGGGTTTTTGCTAATTGTAACCACAGGATTTAAACTTTATGGAGGAGTTATTTTGCTTTTTTTACTCGGGACAGATTTAATAATAAGATTCGTTAAAGAAAAAAAATATATTTATTTGATCAAAAGCGGAGTTATTATATTGGCTTCATTTATTCTAGCAGTAATACTATTTTACAATCCCTTTGTTGCTATGAAATCAGGAGCGGTATTCATCTTTTCTCCTTTTGCTCTGTCTAGACAGATGATTGAGGCAGCCGATCATTTTTATATGCCTCAGTTAGTGCAGGCAAGGTATTATTTGCAATCCGTAAACCCACACTCGCCCCGCTTATTCGCAATTGAATTATTTTCAGCTTTTCTTTTTATATTTTTAAATAGTGGAACGCGTATCGTAGGTTTTATTTATATCACAGCTCAAATCCTAAGAAAAAAAATTACTAAAGATGAAATGGTGCTGTTCCTATCGATCATCTTTTCTACACTATTAACCTTGACCTTAGTGCAAAAGGGAACGTGGTGGAACGTTGTCCAGTTTTATGGATATTCACTTTTCCTTATGAATTATTTTGCAGCAATGTTTCTCTATAAGCTATTCTCATCGAAGAAATTGTTCCTTGCTTGTCTGGGGATAGTCATTATTCTTTTAACTCTTCCAACAAATATTGAGCAAATGTCCTTTCCATTTGAAAGATCGATTTCGATTACCAGTAATGAATTAAAAGCATTAGAAAAACTCAAACAATTACCCGAAGGAACCGTGCAGTCATTACCACTACAAGATACAGCTTATATTTCTGCCTTCTCAGGAAAGAAACAATATATCGCAGATGAGGGAGTTCTTACAATTATTGGGATAGACTTTCGCGGGAGAATGGCATCGATAAAAAATATAAATTCAATAAACCTTATCCCACAAATACAATATCTATACATAAAGAAAATCGATTATAAGGAGTCGCAACAAATAATTGGATTTACTACTGTATATGAAAATTCTGAAATTGTTATAAAAAAAAGAAACTAATATGTCCATATTTGAATATTTTAAAAAAAGAAAAAAATTTTTGTTAATCGCGGTACTATTTTTCTTGATTCAGTTACCTTTTCTTGACCAGCTTTCCTTGTTAAGAGGAGAGAGGGATATTCTCTTGACCGGGTGGTCGCTCGCTCATACAGCTCGTGACTTATACGGTAGACTTCTCCCGTTAGAGTTTACAGGAATCGATCCTAATGTCCCCTTTATTCCCATGTATGTTGCTGCTTTATGGTGGCTAATTGTGCCCGTAAAAACTGTTTTTTTAGGAAGACTCCTTTTTGTCTTACTCTCAACAACGATTCCATTCCTGGTTTTTGAAATTATTAATCATATTAAAAGGGATGAAAAAGTAGCCTTTATTACAGCATTTATATTCTGTTTTAGCCCTGGTGTTTTTTATTTGACCAGACTTGCACTTGAGATTGGCATAGCATTCCCCTTATTACTTGCGGGAATACTTTGTTATCTAAAAGAAAGGAAAATTGGTAGCTTTTTATTTTTCTTTCTTTCCTTTTTTTCCTATCATGGATTTAGACCGCTCATACCTTTTTTAGCAATCTATCTTGAATTCTTTCTTACTCAAGACAAAGCAAGGAAAAATACATTTAAAAATATTGCATTGATTATTTTTTTTAGTGCACTTGTATTGATTCTAAGCCTAAAAGTGGATGGCACTCTCATGAAAGGAAGGTCAAGCGATCTAATCTTTATGAACTATACTCAATTGGCAAATCAGATTGACTATAGAAGAAACACTTCAAGTGCTCCAAAAATCATTGCGACTATTTTTGATAATAAGCTGACTGCTCTTGGGATGTATGTAAAGGATAATTTTTTTGGTGGAATAAGCTATGAATATTTGTTTAAGACAGGAGATCCTTCTGCCCTGTATGCAACAACATTTTCTGGCCAATTTTTCCTGACATTTGTCATTTTTTTTATACTTGGGCTTATCCAGCTAGGAAAAAAAGGTACAAAATCAGACATACATATTTTAGGATTCATATTCATAGGGCTCATTCCATCACTTGTAAATGTAAGCTATCCAAGTTATTCGATTCGAGCAATGTTGTCATCAGTGGGATATGCATATTTATTTGCCATGGGATACTTATTTTTCCAGTCGCATGTTCTATCACTTAAACAAATTTTTAGGTGGGCAATCATTACAATCTTAGGGCTTTCATTATTTATCGAACTTATCTATTTTGGATACAATTTTTATGCGAGAAGAGTCATAACAATGTCTCAGATGTATTTTGAAACTGAGAGAATATTGCCTCAATACCTTAATAATACTGATAAAATCTACACTGTGTATACTTCCAGTCCACGGGATATGTTTTTTGGTTTTATATATTTCAACAATAAAATCAAGCCAGCGGACATACAAAATATCATAAAAAAAGGGGAGCCATATACATATGGCAAATTTACCTTTGATAAGTGTAGTGTATCTATTCCAAAGACAAGGGTAATCGTATCCGATATTTGCTTGAGTGAATCTCTGTATGAGAAGATGGTAAGTTCTCAAACAAAGAAAATTGGATATACAAACTATTCATTCAGAAGCGCCTTTTTTATCTTAGATTAAGAAATCTATTCACAGTGGATAATCGTTTCATCTATAGCTTTAAGATCATAGATAATTGCAAGTTTATGGACTCCATTTTCGGTCGATATAATTTTCTTATATACATTGGGTATTTCTTTTATATTTTCATTTGTTACATATAGACTTGGGATCTCATTTTTTCTTGTTCTACATAAAACTTCTCGTAGACTTTGTTCGGTAATATGCACATTTAACAAATCAGATGAATGGGTAAAGCCGATCTCGTCAGCAGATTTACGGATGATATTTTTTTGATAAATTGCCGGATCAATTTGATTAAAAAATGCATAAAATATAATTCCTTCTGTAATGGAGTTGATATAAATTTGCTTATTGCTCTCATTCTTTCCCAAGTATTTCATCAATATTGGGCGATATCGCAAGTATGTTATTTCATATTTCTGTATATGAATTGCAAGAAACAAGACAAGGAAAAAAATACAGGATAAAAGAGAGAGGGTGTATAACCCCACATATAGGACATTTAAATATATCTTTCTTTTGATATATAGTTCCAATTGACTAATTCCAAACGAGATAAGAATGATTATGAATGGATACAATGCGGATAGTCGCAGCTTATGAGCATCCCCGACAAGTAGAGATGGTGTTGCCGCGATAAGCATACCAATACAAACAAAAACATCAACAGGGGTAAAGCGGCGACTACGGAGGCGATCAATGAGTGAGAACAACCCAAGAAGATAGAAGGGAAGAAGCCATACATAAAACTGACCAAAATTATCAACATTAAAGGAAGTGTCCTTATTGTCACCAGTTAAAAAGAGATACCCAGGTGAGAATGCGTCAATATATCTATAAAGATATGACCGAGCCATAAAAACAATCTTATTAGAAGTGGCATAGCAAAGAAGTTTTGGTAGATTATCTGAACAGAACGTTCTATTTTCATCTATCTCCATTTTAAGGCCAGTTGTATAGCCAGAGCCAGCCTGGCTAAAGCGAGCGGTAGATTGGGGCTTAAAGAGCGCTGAAGATAGCGGAATTAGCATAATAACAAATGTCACAATGAGAAAAAGTTTATATTTTGTAACGATTTTTTTACCAGTCTCACTCATGGAGAACAAAATAAGAATGATGAAGGGAGTTATAAATCTAAAGGCGATATAACTATATAAAGTCAACCCAAAACAAACGCCACTCAACATAGAATATCCCAAACTTTTTTTTCTCGATGACATAAATGTAAAAAGGATGCCGAGTGAAAAAAATAAAAGTCCCATATTGGTTTCATATCCAAATCTGCTTAAAATAACCATCCATGGACTAACAATAGTTATTACTCCACCAAAAAAACTAATTCGACGTTTAAATCCTAGTTCTAATAGGAGAAAAAAAATAACCACTGGAAGTAAAGACCCAGCCAAAACAGAAGGAAAGCGAACAGACAAAGCAGACAACCCGAAAATCTTAATACTTGGGACTATCAAATAAATATATAAGGGCAACTTTTGATCTCCAAATGCTCTAAAAACAAGAGGATAGCTGACCCCATATTCATCTTTACCTGTTTTTAAAATTGAATAGGCATTATACCCATGACTCACTTCATCTACCAACATTCCTGAAGGGAGATTGCCGACTTTATAGAGTCGAATAGATAAGGCTGCAAAGAACAAGACGATACTGAGGAAAAAGAGAATTAAACCTTTGTTTTTCATTGTTACTTTTTCAGGATAGAGACCACTAACCATTCTTTATTCTTTACGAATTCTTTGTCTTGGTCACCATATGCAATAAAGCCATTCGCCTGCTTCATTTCAGCGACTGGTTTAATGAATATAATCAATGTAGTATTTTTATTGGAGAAAATGTATTCGTTGTTAGTTTTAAACATTGTTTTCCAAGCTTTATCATTTAAGATCTTTAATGGATTTAATGAGGCGTCAACCATGTACTCAGAAGACTGAATATGTTTGGAGGAATATACAAAGAAAGGATTTCCGACATTGTTCAATTGGAATGGATAGTTAATAGAATAGTCAGATGTTTTTACTCCTTCTTTATTCAAAACCCCAAGCCCGGGAGAATAAAATTCCCTCAATTGCCAAAATTCCTGGGCGGAAATATGATGAGCCTTAATTGTATTTGAAATGAATGCTGAAAGTCGATATTCGCGTACGAAGGGAATCATATTTGAAATACGAGGTTGTAGGAGAAAGTAGAAGATTAGAATGAGGAATAATGATACAATAGACAATATGATTTGGAAGCGTTTACTCATAGGTTCTGCACTGTTCATTATAGCACTCCTACTTTGCCTTGACTTGCTTACAACAAATGCTAAACCAAGCTCATTTGATGGTTTAATTCACATGTCAAACATCGCTCAATATCATGTCGCGCTTAAAGACGGAGACTTCCCGGTGAGATGGTTAGACAAAACAGCTAATTATGGAATGCCAATCCCATTATTTTCACAACAGACAGTGGCCTATATTGGAGCATTCTTAATGTTTTTCTTCAACAATACCCTCATTACATATAATGTTGTCATTCTTCTCTTTGCGATCCTTAGTAATTTTTCTCTGTATTATTTCTTGAGGGAATATATTGACAAATGGGGTGCATTGGTGGGTACGTTTTTGTTTTGCTTTGCGCCATATAGAATAATAAACATCTATATCAGAGGGGCAATTCCTGAGTTTGCTGCAAGCTTTTTTCTTCCGATAATTTTGCTTTCTATGAAGAGATGGATCCAGAATAAAGATCAAAGATATTATTTTGTATTAATAATTTCTCTATTCCTTCTATTTATTACTCATCCAATTTCAACAACTGTTTATTCCTTTATTATTGGAGTTTATTACCTTTTCTTGCTTTGGAAAGAAAAGAATAAATTAGAAACGGTCATAAAAACAATTGTCGCAGGTTTGATTTCGCTCGGACTTGCGTCTTTCTATTTAATCCCCCTGCTGAGGGAATTTAAATATCTCTATTACGGACTCAACGACTCTGTCTTTCTCCCAAACAGCTATCTTGAATATAAGAATCTATTGAACCCAGGTTGGTACTATTTTTCTAGTGGAGACATTTTAACAAGGGCCCACTATCTCCATATTGGTTTAATTGAGACGGCGATATTGTTTATAGGGCTAATATATATCATATTCAAGTTATTTAATAGAAAAAAAGTTAACCCGTTATTTCTAGTCCTCTATCTATTGGTATTTATATATATTATTCTTCTTACAAAAATAGGGACACCAATATTTTATTGGATAAAACCATTGGGGAATATTCAGCACCAATGGAGACTTCTGTCTGGGATACTATTTATTCCCCCAATCGTAGCGGCATATTTATTGAAATTATGTAATAGGAATACAAAAATAATAATAGGAACACTTATCATTATCTTCGTCATAATTTTTAGATTTCCACAGCTGTATGGGAAAAATTATCTACAAACCAATGAATCGACATATTTTTCTTCAAAAGACAACTTATATGCACAGGTAATGAATACGATTTGGACAGGTCCAACTCAAGAATATCCAGAAAAGAAATTGAAGGGAGAGGTAATTGCAGGTAGAGGGAAGATTATAAGTAGAAAGGAACATAATTCATGGCGTCAATACGAGGTAGATGCGACAGAAAAGGTGCGACTGGCAGATTATACATTTTATTTTCCGGGATGGAAAGTGTCTGTAGATAACAAGGAAGTTCCCATACAGTTTCAAGATGAAAAATATAGGGGAGTGATTACGTATGATGTCCCACAAGGGAAACATAGCGTTTTGGTGAAATTTACGAATACAAAGATTCGATTGCTTTCAAATTTAATAAGTCTTTTCTCCTTTGGGATATTAGTTGCTCTCTTTATATTGAGAAAAAAACTATTTCGTCATTCTCCGAAGAAGCGCTCCTAATATCTTATCCGTTACCCTCTTTGGATTCCAGTAGATGACCTCAGTGAGACCTTGTGCAAAGAAGCGCTTGATGTTTAACGCTGGCTCTTCGATATCAGCACTATATTTTCGCTTCTCCCAATAATAGAAGTAAACAAGGAATGAATAAAAAAGCTGAAGCATTGCCAGAGTAAACCCAAGCATTCCATCTTTGTACCCCTCTCCTGCAAAATACCGACCTACAAACTCTGAAATTGCAGTTTGCGTTGCATCTTTGAGGTGATATTCTTTTTTTTGACTAATTTTTTCTGTTGCCTCTACTTTTGCATAGCGCATCATGCGGAAAACGAAGTCATCTATCGAATCATAGTTGTGGTGAAGAATAGCAAACTTCTCATCGATTGGTAGTTCAAAAATCTCGCCAGTCACGATTGGCTGTTGGTGAATTTTTGTAGGCCAAGTGAGAGCTGACTTCTTAAAAAGTCGTACCTGTGAATCAGGCCACCAGCGGCTGTGTTGTACCCATGATCCGAAAACCATATTTTTTCGAGGAATCTGGATTGCATCATGAGTTTTATATATTTTTTTCAATTCTTCAATAAGCGCTTGTGGAAGCTCTTCATCTGCATCAAGAAAAAAAACATATTCATGTTTTGCCTTGTTCTTTACTCGTTCACGGATAAGCTCAACATACTCAACGTGTTCTTCCTCAATAAGGGTAACCTTCTTCATTTTTTGCACTTCCTCTTTAAGCGAGGTATCCATTCCGATATCAACAACCATTACTTCATCTGCAATTTTATCAAGGGAGGAAAGACACGCATATATATGATCTGGCCTTCCTTTTACGACAGTTATTCCTGTTATCTTCATATTATTTTCTTACAAATAATAACTTCACTTCTTTAACCATATTAACATGAAATATAAAGTAAAGAGTAGAGAGGTAAGCCACGCCTCCCATGAGGACTGAGAGTACAAGTGCTACAAGGTGTTGAGTAGCAAAAAGCTTGATTATATTAATAACAACTACCATCACAAGAGCAGACAGAAATGGTTTATAGATCGAATTAATAAATCTAAACTGTACGTATTTTTTTGCGATGGAAATAACAATAATGGAGCTAAGTGAAATAAAAGCAACTGTCATTGGGAAACCAAAATAGGAGAAAAAATGTGTCAATGTAGGAGTAAGTATCCAAGTAACCGCTGTCCACACAATCATAAAGAATAGAGGGATCTTTGCATATCCAAGTGCATTGATGAGATTGAGTAGTGGAGATGAGAACGATGCTAAAAATGCAGAAATACAAAAAAGATAAAATAGGGGAAGAGCAGGGAGCCATTTGCCATATTTTGGAATTAAGAAAACGATATGTTCCATTACAAGTGCCATACCAAAAATGACAGGCGCAAGTATTGCAGTCTGGAAAAAAAGAATCTTTTCTATAAGCTGTCCAACCTTCTCTTTATCATGTTGGAGGCGAGAAATGACGGGGAATAATACCTTGGTGATATTATCCATAATAATACGAATTGGTGCCTCTGCCCATTTTTTTGCCCAGCCAATATATCCCACACCTGTGAATCCGACGACTTTCCCCAAGAAGAGGGTAATTAAATCATCCTTAAATAATGCGAGGAATGAGCTTGCTTGAAAGGGAACACCAAACTTCAAAAGAGAATGAAGTGATTCCTTTGAAATGCTAAAGTGTGGCTTCCACGGAGAAAGAATATAGATAAGTACAACACCAATAAGCGAGCGAAGAATCACTGCGATAGTAAATGAATGGAGCCCAAGCTTTCCAATAGCACAAATAATGATCGTGATATAAAAAACCGTTCCTTCAACGACCTGGACCATGACAATCTTTTGAAATTGAATTTTTCGCTCTAAGAAAATGGAAGGTATAGTCTTAAGTGACGAAAAGAAAAAACCAAAAAGAAGTGCCCAATACAAATAAGTTCCTTCAGGTGGAAGACTGTAAAATTTCATGACTGTTTTCGTCATCAGAAAGCCGATAACGATAAGTATTGCTGTGAGAATCTGCTGGACAGTGAACGTTGTTGAGAAATCTTTTGAGTCCGCCTCTTTTTTTTGTATGAGTGAAGCGGCAAGACCAATGTCAGAAAAGTAATTGAGTACAGATATCAAAGAAAGTACCGTGATATACATGCCAAAGATCGCAGGAGACAGAAGGATAGTGACGACTAAGTTGGCGACAAGTCCTAAAAGCGCTGTATAGCCACTTTGAAAAAAAAGGCTCAGCGTACTTATGAGGCTATTTCGTTTTAGTTGTTGATATGACTGAGTTTCTTCCATAATTTTTTATTTATAGCTAAAAGGAATAAGAAAATAAAACCAATGCCAGTAAGGATATTTCCAAAAATCTCGATTTGCGTTTGTTGGTAATTAACAGTAATTATACTGCCAATGGGAGCTTTTATTTGTGGCCTTCCAAGTGTGTCAAATTGAGTAGGGATATTGTGTGTCTGTCCAATTGAGAGGTTCCATATTGGAAAATAATGTATGGGGAGATATGTTATCTCAGATACGGTTTTATATTGTTTATAAAATGGAGTATTAATTATGGTCGTTATCGGTTGTGAAACAAATCCAATTTCAGATGTATCATAGGTTCTCCATTCACTGTACAATCCCGTTCGAGGAAAATACTCCGGAATTTCAAATGCTGCCTTTTTCCCAATATATTTTTCTGTTAAATACATCGATGTGTATTCATAGAGACCATATTTCCAGGGGTTAGAGAAGAACTTTGACGACAAGAAGAGTAGTCCAAACGAAGCAAGGATAATTGCAAAAATATGTATTTTTGCATTCTTTATATGTGTAAAGGCATATGCAGAGAAATAGCTTACTGCAAACAGAATTAAAGGTATAAATCGCCAAGGGAACTGAAACACTTTCATGATTGGTGAAAACAGATCCCAAATGGGCTTTGAATACGAAAGGGTAAGGAATGTTGAAAGAATGCCCAAACAGAGTATCGAAATTGAGAGTGTTACATTTTGGATTTTCCTTCTTCGGATGAGTTCGTATAGAAAAACAATAATACCCAATACTCCCAGGATAATATGAGGTTTACCAAGTTGAAATGACATATCATCATTCAAGCACCCACTACCACTACCACCATAACTCCACTTGAGAGCCTTCCATAGCTGCCAAGAGCAGAGAAAGTGATCTGCATAGTTTGTCTTTGCCGCTATTGTACTCGCATACGTTAAATTATTTTCCAAGACGGCGGGGATAAGAAAGGAAGATGAGAGTAGGAGTCCCAGAATAATCATTCCAATAGCTCTCTTTCTCTCTTTCACGATGAATATCATACCGATAAAAAGCAAAAGGGAGACAAGTGACAAAACGTTGTGCACTGTGAGAGTCGCAGCTATAGCACTACTTCCAAGAACATAAAACCAGACTGATTTTTTGTACTTTGATGACATGAGAAAAAAAATGGCAATGGGGAAAAGCGCCATAAACCAAATCTCACCAACATTTCCTCGAATAAATATTTCTACTGCCATCCATAATGATGAAACGTAGACGGTGGCGCTTAAAATACCCGCCCAAAATGAAAAGAGCGAAGTGATAAGGAGGAGCATAGAAAGAAAGCTAACAATAAGTCCTCCCAGGAATAATATCTTAAGTGCAACTGCAGGAGACATGAGAAGGCTTAAACTTCCTCCAATCCAGTAGCTAAACGGCGCATAAAAGTTAAAAACAGGAAATCCATAGTTGAATGAAAAATGAGGGGCAATGCGAGGTGGGAAAATGCCATTTTTTAGATTTACTGCAAACTCGCTCAAACGAGCAACCTGTGTATTGTCATGAACTTTGAAAAAATGAAGGTCAAATGGATTTAATTCACGTCCCAAAAAAAAGAAAACTGCTAGTAAACTGAGGCCCACAATAAGTGTTTTTTTCACCCCTTTATTATACAATAATGAGACCTGCTATTTTACTTCGTCAGTTCAAAGAGTTGTATTGCAGAGCTCTTATCACTTTTGTAGTATACCTGCATAAGCTTCATCGGCCATTCTGAAGGATATTTCAGTTCATGTGCCGTCACTATGTATACATATTCTTTCCCAATGTTACTTTGATTTTTAAGTAATGCCTCTTTATTCAATGGCCATGTTCCCTCAATAAAGACATTCTCATTTTGTCTGACAAATACATCGAGCATATCACCTGTAAGGCCAAAATTTCCCTCAGCAATTATACGAACAGGTTTTTCTTTTGATTTTTCTCGTGCAAATGCAACTATTTTATCCATTCCCAAGCCAACAGTTACCCCCACAATATATTGGCCTCTATCTGTTCCAGGGAAAAGTATTTTTGTGTAATCTGTCCACATAGGATATTGGAAGACAATAAGTATGCCAATAATGAGACTAATAAGAGCTGTGAATAAAGGTGTATTTTTCATTTTTCCTAAGAGATACGCTGTAAGGATAGTAAGAATTGTGCAGAAAAAGATAATATAGCGAGGAAAGAGGACGCGAGTTAATGCGGCTATTCCAAAATAGGGAACAAATAGCACAATGGAGAAGAAAAAAAAGAGTCGAATATTTTTACGGAATAAGAAAAATAATCCTATAAAAGCAAAGGGAACAATGATCCATCCAGATTCACTAAAGACATAGTAGGGGATAGTCTGTAGATTTGAGAATAACACTTCGAATGGATGCTTAATCCAATCGCCAAATGTCATGACAAATGTAGTATTTTTTTGCGCAACGTAATGCATAAAAGGTGAGAGCCGTTGCACATTGTAGATAATTTGCGAAAGGATAAATACGACGCCCCATAAAAGCATATAGCTTAAAAATCCAGCCACCTTTTTTTTGTTATAGTCAAATACGAAAAGCGAGGCGAAAAACGACACACCCAAAAACATCTGAGCAGATGATTTTGTGAGAAGAGCCATACCTGCCGCAAGCCCAAAAAGAAGGGCAACATCGAGACGGACTGTATTGACGAGAAGGAGGGTAAAAAGAATAATCCAGATAAATGCAGCATTTACTCCAGAATCAACGAGCGCCATGCGGTCATAAAAAAGGAAATAGGGAGAAAATACATAGAGAAAAGCCCCAATAAAGGCAGTCTTTTTATCAAAAAGGTATACGAGGAGGACAAATAATCCGAGAAGTGCAATCATTCCAGTTGCAACTGAAAAAAGCCGGCCCGCCAGAAGTGCATCATTGGGAAACAACTTTAAAAAGGGAATTGTTCCCCATGTTTGAAGAGGTTGTTTGCCATCGGTGAGGGAGATAAATCGCCATGAGGCATCATGCCACGCAACCTTTGCCCAACGGATATAAATACCTTCATCAGTAAAAATAGGAAGAAGCTTTATATTATAGAGACGAGTAGCTAGGTAAAAAATCTTTATGCCTCCAAGCAGGAGTACATCAAAAAGTGTGAAGTGTTTTTTTAGATACGATAAAACCTTCTGTATATCAAACATATATATACATTATATCAATATATCGCCATGAACTTTTACTTGAGTTTTACCGGTACTGCCTCAATAGCAAGTGGTTCACTATCTCCTAGTTTGAAAAAATGGTCTGCACTATCTGCGAAACGAGATAAAAGCATAAACATTTCTGAGCGTATTCTGTTAAATCCCTTCACCTCATTCTTATATACCCGTTCATGCATCACTTCAATAAGCCAATTGTGTTTATCTGTGTCAATAAGGATTTCATGATGTTCAGCAAGGTTTTTAAGGACGTTCTCCACATTAGGATCTTCCATGAATCCAAAATTCACCACAACCGATGCAAGCGTATCATATTCCCATCCAACTTTCCCAAAGTTAATAATTTCATATCTTTGCTCTTTCTTTACATATGGCCTCTTTTCAATTTTCACTGTTAAAAAGACAATATGTTTTGGAAGAGCTCCATATCTATCAATAAATATTTGCATGAGAGTTGGCATTTCTTCTTCAAGCTGTGTTTTTTGTGGAGTCATGAAGATATATGATTTTGGTATTTCAGGATAGATTTTATTCTCTTTCATCTTGATAAGGTCGTTCAGTGTTCCTCTCTTGTAGGAATCATACTCTTTGCGTATGAACGTTCGTCCCCACTGCCATGATTGGATAACAAATAAGACAAAGAATCCGATCCCAAGCGGTATATATCCACCCTCAATTAATTTGAGCGAGTTCGCACTTAAGAATGCCATGTCTAACAATACAAAAGGAATAAATATCAAAAGAGATTTTATCCAACTCCAATTCCAGACATAACGAGAGACAGCTATCATACTCAGCGTTGTGACTAACATAACTCCTGCAACAGCAAGACCATAGGCAGACGCAAGTCGACTACTTGACTGGAATAGTATGACTAAAGCGACACAGCCGGTATACAGAAGCCAGTTCACGATTGGGATATATATTTGCCCCACATGATGTTCATGGGTGTGGATAATTTTTACAAATGGAAGGAGACCGAGGGACACTGCTTGTGCAATAAGTGAAAAGGCACCAGAGATAAGCGCTTGAGATGCAATAATTGTCGACAACGTTGCTAGAATAACCATTGGCACAAGAAAAAGCTTTGGAACCATACTATAGAAGATATTGTCAGCAAAAACCTCTTTTCCAGATAGCATATATGCTCCCTGACCGAAATAGTTTAGGATCAACATAGGATAGACAAGTGCAAACCAGCTAACACGAATTGGTTTTTTTCCAAAATGGCCCATATCTGCATACATTGCTTCTCCACCGGTCATTACTAGGATGACAGAGCCAAGGATAATAAATAGAGTGTGTAATTCATGGGTCATAAAAAACTGGATGGCATACAAAGGATTAATTGCTTGAAAGATCATAGGATATGAAGCGATGTGGGACGCCCCAATCAAACCAATGGCGACAAACCATACGACGATAATAGGACCAAACAACCTTCCTATTGTATGCGTTCCTGATGATTGGATGGCAAAGAGTCCGGTAAGAATAACGATAGTAATGGGGACGATATATGGATTAAATGTAGTAGTCATTACCTTAAGACCTTCAACAGCTGAAATGACACTGATTGCTGGTGTAATTATTCCATCTCCAAGTAATAGTCCCGCGGCGATAATGAGAAGAGTCGAAAGAATTTTCGTAAACTTATTATTAGCCTTACTATTTTGGATAAGACTGAATAATGCGAATACACCACCTTCTCCATCGCTATCGGCACGAAGAACCATTAGTACATATTTTACGGAGACAGTAAGTGTAAGTGCCCAGAAGACGATACTAATTACCCCCAACACATCCGCTTGGATTATTGCATTTCGCGCGCGCCCAAAAAAAATTTCATTGATAGCATAGAGTGGGGAAGTTCCAATGTCTCCATATACTACGCCGAGTGCAGCAAGTGACATGCCAAACAATCCTTTCATACGATGAGTTGACTAAAACAATTGTTAATATTTATACACAAAAGATATGTAATTTTATCAGACATTTGCATGATGTAAACCACAATAAACACGTGATACCATCAAATTACAGTATAATGAAAAAAATGAAAAACGCCATCATTACTGCTGCAAATGCGAAAGTGGGCGATTTTGTCATTGATCATTGGCTCACATCTCTTCAGGCTACAAACAATCTACAGAACTACGATGTCGTTATATTTGATTATGGACTTCAAAGAAGTCAAGTAGACAGACTAACAAATAAAGGGGCACTGGTTGTCCCAGGAACCAAACAGTATCACATAGTTAATAAACGCTTTTTTGATGCTGCGAAATATCTAAAAAACAATCCCCATGATCAAATTCTTTTTATTGATTCGGGTGACGTGATATTCCAAGGAGATATCTCCTCTATATTTAATTCAGATACAAATAGTTTTCGCGTTGCACCACTGGGAAAAAGAATCCTTTTTTATAAATGGTTTATTTTTAATCATTTTGAACCGACAGTAAAAAAAGAAATATGGAAAATCATAAGCAATAAACCAGTTATCAATGCAGGGGTTATTTTTGCACCAGCAAAAAAATTTATAGAACTTGCAGATGAGATGGAACTTCTTATAAGAGATAAGGAAGAGTTTGGTCCAGATCAGATCATTGTCAATTATCATCTTTATCGTGACTCAGTGAAATTTATTGACTCAAAATATAATTTTATGATGAGCACTTCTTATGCAGGATTCCGGTTAAAAAAAGGAGTTTTTTACAAGATGAATGGGGAAAAAATTATCATCGTTCACAATGCAGGACAGATGAATATTTTTCGTCCAATATATAACTTTGGATATGGCGAGTCTTTCAATCAAATAAAACACGTTATGTATTTTTTTAAACGAACAATGTATTTAATTCTTGAGACGTATAAAAAACATTTTAAGTAAGTGGGCTTTTTTTTCTATAGACATCTTGATGAAGAAAGCGTGCGAGTGCAAAAGCGACGCCATGTTTAACTCCTTCAGACCGAGTCACCACTCCTTTTGTGAAGATGCCAAACATTCCAATTCCTTCTCCAATCTTATTCGTCTTGAAATGATCGTCGATGGCTTCTTCTAAGTTTTTCCCTTTATGGATTGAATCCATTATGATTTCAGGGAGAACTAACCCTCCAGAAGCACCAACACCAATCTCATTATTTTTATTTACAATAACTACTATTGAATGTTCAAACCAACCAAATATCTGTTTATGAAGACCTCCCTCAATCCCTACGCCATAATCCGCACCTTTCACTTTTTGAAGTGCGCTCTTTGCTCTGGTGACAGCTCCTAAATACATTTCATCAATAGACATGGGTTGATCTGCGACTCCCGAAAGTACAGAAATCCCCTTTATAATCGCTTTTGGGAAGTGTTTTTGAAACACCTCTTGAACAGGAGTGATTTTTGTCGGGTTAGTAGAGCCTACAGCGACTATCATTTGAGGTTTATTATACCTGAGTTTTGTGGTATAATTACTGTACAAAAATTATGAAAAAAGCCACAGGAAACTACTGCTCCCGATGCGGCACAGAACGCATCATTATTCGTACTTGGAAAGAAAAGGTAGATAGCTCAACTATCATCAATACTGAGACTGCATGCCCAAATAACGAATGTCAGATTGAAGTGGAAAAGATAAATAAGAAACAACAAGAAAGAACCGCCGCACTCAAACGAGAAAGTGAAAAACGACTTCAAAAAAGACAGGAAAGTTCAAAAAAGGCAAAAGCTGCAAGAACTAAGATTGCTGCGAAGAAGAAAAAGTAATTTAGGGGCGTCATTTTTCCTCACTATTTATTACGTGTATTTTATTTTTTAGATCAATTTTAGATCAACTCGTATTTCTTAAATTTCCACATAAGAAGGCCGTTGGACATACTAAATGCTTGTACATAGCCAAGATTTGTTAAAATATCTGCAGCCATCTGACTTCTTGATCCACTGAGACAATAAAGATATATTGTTTTATTTTTATCGGGAACTGTAGATTCAATTTTTTCTGCAATTTCATCAACCGGAATATTTACACTTCTTTTAATTGACCCCTTTGAATATTCTTGTGGAGTCCTTACATCAATTATTGCAATTGCTGGATTTTCTATTGCCCTATTTACTTCATCAGCACTAATTTGTTTTACCATAGATTATTTTTTAATATCACTAAATAATTCAAGAACTTTTTCTTTCAAAATACCTCGTTTAATTGAAATGAGATTTCCTGAATCTTCTGCAAGATCTTCAATTCTTAATTTTCTTACTCTTAATAGATGTGAGAGATCATCTCGGGACGCGCCAATAACAATATTGATTATATGTGCTTGGAAAATACTTGCAGCACACATGAGACATGGTTCATTTGTACAGTAGATCACACAGTTCTGTAGATTATTTGTTTTAAGCTCTTTGCATGCAATGCGAAGTGCGGCGATTTCTGCATGATCGGTAACATCCCCTGTCGTTTTATCTGTTGCATGTCCTTTTCCAACAATGACTCCGTCTTTCACGACAACTGCTCCAAATGGCCAGTCACCTGCAATTTTTGCAAGCGTCGCCTCTTCAATTGCAAGCTTCATGTAATCTTCGTGAATCATATTGCTATGCTAGAGTATAACAAATGCATCTATAATGATGAAAAATGCAAGACACTGTGGCACCGTCATCAACACCTTTAGCTCCAACGACCCCATCAAAAAATATTGAAGCGTTTCAAGCCCTGCTTGAGATTGATGCAAAGGAGCGCAAAATGAAAGAGCAAAGCGGGCGTACTAAATCATATGTTCTCAGCGTATTAATACCACCAATAGGGGTATATTACTGTGTTAAATATGTATTTTTTTCTCGTGGGACTGAAGAGGATATTCGCGCAGGATTCATTTCACTTGCTCTTACAGTCGTCTCAGGGCTCGTGTCAATCTGGCTTATGTCTAGTATGTTCGCCCAGATGAGTTCACTTGGAATTCCTCAAGACGGGAATATTCAGGAAATACAAAAACTCTATCAATAAGAATGCAAGTGAGTCAGGGAACATATTAGGGAGTATAAGGGAGTATAATAGGATATTACTATATCAGAATTGAAACCAACTATCGTTTTTCTCAGTACATATCCTCCTCGGGAATGTGGGATAGCTACTTTTACCCAAGATTTGTTGTCATATTGTGAAAAATTTCTAGGAGAACGAGTTCAATGTAAAGTTGCAGCGCTCAATCTCACCCCCCTTGATACCTACAAATACCCTAAAGAAGTCGCATGGAAAATTGATCAAAATAGCAAAAAAGCATATCTTCAGCTAGCAAAAAAAATAAACGACGATGACATGGTGAGAGGGGCAATCGTACAACATGAGTATGGCATATTTGGAGGAGAAGAGGGCTACAAAGTGCTTCATTTTATGACTCATTGTAAGAAACCTATTCTTGTTACGCTCCATACAATTCTTCCCCTTCCATCTGTCAAGATGAAGCGAGTAACACAAGAAATAATAAGATATGCAACGGTCATAGTTGTTCTTACTCGAAAATCAAAGGAACTATTGGAAAAAATATATCCGGAAAGTATTGGAAAGGTCTCGATCATTCCTCACGGCATTCATCCAACAATATTTTCAACTCAAAAAAAGTATAAATCAAAACTAGAGCTTAACAAATATACTATTTTAAGTACATTTGGACTATTGAGTCGAGGAAAAGGAATAGAATATGTAATTAAGGCACTTCCCGCTGTTATAAAAAAGCATTCAACTATTCTTTATTTAATACTTGGAGAGACACATCCTGTCATTCGAAGAAGAGAAGGAGAAGAGTATCGTGTCGAGTTGATAAATCTTGTAAAGACACTTGGGTTAAAAAAACACGTTAAATTTTATGATCAATATCTAACTCTCCCTGATTTATTCTCTTTTTTGAAAGCGACAGATATCTATATTTCTTCGTCAACTAACCCAAACCAGGCAGTGAGTGGCACACTTTCTTATGCACTTGGATCCGGGCGAGCCGTGATAAGCACTCAATTTGCACAGTCAAAAGAAATAGTCACATCTGATATTGGGAGATTAGTACCGATACAGGATTCTGCTTCCTTCACAGGAGCAATTCTTGATTTATTAAGTGATAAACAAAAACTGAAACAGATGCATATGAATGCATTTGAAAAAACACGATCAATGCTCTGGAGTAACGTGGCAAAACAATATATTGACCTTTTTAATCGAACAATCATTCCTACTCTCAAAACTGATCATTTGCAAAGAATGACAGATGATTTTGGCATATTTCAATTTGCTTCAAACACAACTCCAAATAAGCAGTATGGTTATACACTAGACGACAATGCACGAGCACTCATAGCATGCTTAGGCTTTACAAAACAGGAACAAACAAAAGAGATTGTCTCTCTTATCTCCATTTACTTTTCCTATATACAAAAATGCCAGTTGAAAGACGGTTCCTTCATCAACTATATTTCTTTTGATGATAAATCTCCTACGGAACAAAATGAAAAAGAAAACCTTGAGGATACACAAGGGAGAGCACTCTGGGCAGTAAGTGAAATTTTAACATGTGAATTTCTCTCAGCTCAGATGAAAGATGAAGCAAAAAAAATGTTCCTACTTGCATTAAAAAAATGTTCAAAGCTTACACATTTACGTGCACAAGCGTTTGCGATTAAAGCGTTTGTATTTGCTCAATCAGTACTACCTGAACAGAGAGAGGAATTAACAGGATATATCATAAAATATGCAGATTCATTAGTTCATTTTTATGAGAAGCATTCTAACGAGTCTTGGTCTTGGTTTGAACAGCATCTTACCTATAGCAATGGTCTATTGGCAGAGAGTCTGATTACTGCATCGACTATTATTAAAAATCCTGAATATATTCAAATAGGAATAAGCGCTCTAAGATTCCTCATCGATAAAACCTTTTCTGAAGATGGGTATTGTCCCATTGGAAACTCACATTGGTATAGAAATAATTTAAAAAGAAGCTTACATGATCAACAACCCGAAGATCCTTCATCTATGATTCTAGCTCTTATGAGTGCTTATAAAAGAACTCATGACGAAGAGTATAAAAATCTAGCTAAAAAATGTTTCAGTTGGTTTTTGGGTAATAATTCACTCAACACCTCACTCTATAACGATGTATCAGGTGGATGTTATGATGGAATACAACCAGATAAAATCAATATAAATCAAGGAGCTGAATCTCTTGTCTCCTATCTTATGGCAAGAAACGTAATAAATTCTCATAAAGATTCATAGATAAGAATATAGTAGTCTCTCTATTGATAATCAATTATCAAAGGTGATAGTATGATAATACGGCCGATTTTTTGCCGTATTTTTTTATAGGACTCCTCTTGAAAAAATACAATCGAAGCTTGTTGGCTATTTTTCTGGTATTAAAAAACCAGTTGATGGTGAACGAATTTCAATCTTCAAAGAAAAGAAAAAGATCATGCTCCTTGTAAAAAAGGATTTAGGAGTGCAGTCTTTTATCAGTGACGATGATGTTTTATTTACTCCTTCAAAGATACGGTGCTCACTACCAAAAGAAAATGAAAAATTTCCTCATTTGGCGATCATTCCCTTTGATGCAAAAAACGGAGAAGCACAGGGGGCATATTTTGGTGACAGAAGTATTCAATTCTCATTTATAGAACAACTTCCGCAGACGATCTTTCCTATCTTGGACTTGCCATAAGTCAGGATGGAATATATATAGACGAACGGCTTGAACTCCCCATTTATCCATTTAGGAGCCCATATGAGAAGCCCACAAGAAATGGACTTCCAGGCGGCTGTGAAGATCCACGAGTCACAAGAATAGGAGATATACTTTATATGTGCTATACAGTACACAACGGTGAGCTTGCTCGTCTCGCAATAACGTCTATCTCTGTTGATGATTTTGTAAAAAGAAATTTCACTCATTGGGCAGAGCTAAAAATCATATCCCCACCTGGAATAATGGACAAGGATGGAGTCTTGTTTCCTGAAAAAATAAATGGCAAATACGTGTTTTTTCATAGGATTGAACCAAATATCATTATTGACTCTGTAGATGATCTAGAATATGCAAATAATGCATACCTAGGCCAGCAGGGGTGCATTGTTCCAAGAACGGGAACATGGGATGGAATGAAGATCGGCGTAAATACGCCACCTATAAAGACAGAAAGTGGATGGCTCGCGTTTTATCACGGGATTAGTACAATCGATAGGAATTATAGGCTTGGAGCACATTTGCTTGATCTCAATGATGTTACAAAAGTCATTGCTCAGACATCCTATCCGCTTCTTGAGCCTGAAATGATATTTGAAAAAAAAGGTATAGTCGATAATGTTGTTTTTCCTTGTGGATGTATTCAAAAACAAGGTGAGATAATTCTTTATTATGGAGGAGCTGACAGAGTAATATGTGGAGTAAGTATAAATCTAAACGATTTGCTGAAATATCTTTTCGGAGGCATAACAAAAAAATATATTGCTTGTAAATGAAGAATGATGTGTATGTTTTGCATATTGACATTAAATGATGTATACTTACAGTATTAATTTCCTAATAGAGCTCAGAGACTGCACAATCTACTCCATTCGCGAAAACACATTTAACATATACACATAAGGAGGTGAAACATAATATGGATCAAAACAAACTATTCGTAGCAGGATTACCTTGGGCAATCAACAACGACACACTTCGAGATTTATTCGCTCAATACGGAGAAATCACAGAAGCCGTGGTCATCATGGACCGAGAGACACAAAGATCAAAGGGATTTGGATTTGTGACTTTTAAAAACGCAGAAGACGCAAAGAAAGCACTTGAAATGAATGACAAAGAAGTTGACGGAAGAACATTGGTAGTTAACGTAGCTCGACCTCGAGAAGAAAGAAGCAATTCTTTTAGACGAGATAGATAATTTAACAATCAATCAAAGAATGTTGTCTGTATCTCAATGTGAAATACCAAAGAGATACAGACACTTCTCTGCTAGTAGAATCTTCATAAATCCTGGATATACCCCTGACCAATAAAAAAACTTATTTAAGAAAGAATAAAGAGGTGACACTCATTGTGATAATAAAAAGGGCGCCAATTCCAAATCGTATGGCGAATGGTCGACTGCCCTGTATGAAACAATACGTTGTTTTTGCAAGTAAGTTGACTGCATTAGCAAACACAAGTGCCAAAATTCCAGTTTTATAAGTAATTATTTTTCCAGCGATTTCTCCTACACTCAACGTAACGGCATCAAGCCCTGTAAATGATGCAAAGGCAGTTGTGATGATGAACCCATTCTGACCGAATACTAAAAGTGAAACTTTTGACAAAAATTTGATAACGGTAAATATGACGGCAAATTGAAGTGCTGGTTTGAGAGAAAATATAGGGAGTGCATTTATATCTTTGCGTGTACTCGTCATTTCTGTATCAGATACTTTTCTGCTTTTTGCCATAAAGAATAGTCCCACCATAATACCCGCAAGAATAATAGAAATAAGATAGGGAACACCTGCTGCAAGCAGGATTACATTTGCAGATGCGATAAGAAAAAAATGTTGGACAAAGCTTGAGATATTTGCAAAAATTGCAGCAGCAACTAAACCATTTACATTTTTTGATTTTTTGCTACGAATAGCAAGTGACTGAGTAGTTGAAGTAGAAGAGATAAAACCTCCAGCGATACTTGTAAGTAGCCAACTATTTTTTTGCCCCACTGTTTTTTCTAGAAGATACCCCACAATATCAATACCAGTAATAATAGCAACCACCCTCCAGAGATTAAAAGGGTTTATGATTTCTAGATTAAACAACGGTCCCATTTGTACTGAAAGAGATTTCATAAGTGCCCCAAACCCAGGTATGTTTGAAAGGTTATATGCTTCGTTAGGAAGAAATGGAAGGATAACGAGAGTGATAATCGAATAACTAATAAACGCATCTAGTTCAAAGTGCTGAATTTTGGATACAATAGTACGAATTTCAGTCTTAAGCGACATAATAAGAATGAGAACAACGGTGAGCGCAATAATTATCTGTACGGGAAATATATTAAGAGCTAGAAACACACTTAGTAGATAGGTGAGGAGGATGGCGAGCTCAGTCGTAATACCGTTGTCTTTATTAAGCCAACTGCCAAGAAGATAATATCCAATAAGCAAAAAAAGAAAAACAAGCGCTACAAAAATAAAAAGGAGAATGTGTGTTTTATAGACTAGACCTGAAAGAACACCAAGGAGTGAAATGAGGGCATAGCTGCGGACACCGAGACTTCCTCTTCCGGATGTTTTTTCCTTATTCGTATGATTTTCGTATGATTCTCGTTCAAAGCCAACAGCTGCTCCAAGGAGTAGCGAAACGATTATTTTTGCTATAAAGGGAAGTTCCATAGAATGAGCTGAAAGTATACTCTACTATAGGACTATATTCAAGGATATTTTAATACTCTTTTGTTTGAAAGATTTTTGCAGTAGCCGGACTAATGGAAAGAGCAAAACAATCATTGCAGCCATTTATCCAGCTGCTTCTATAGAATATTTCTGTTTTTTTTGATGCTTGTATTTCTGCTTTGCAAAAATAACAAACATACATCAAGTGATGCTCTTTTTTAGTTGATAGCTTCATTTAGTGTCGTCATTATAGTCTATTTAGCAGCGAAAGTATAGCTAACACGTCAACATTCCAAACACTACTCATTTTTATGTTAGCATAAGAGTATGGATATGCCTTTTTTTTATCTCTGTCTTCAAACGCTTCTTTTATGGGTATTAGTCATTTTTTTGCATAGATATAAAAATCGTTTTACTTTAATTCCTCTCTATACATATATTGCCGTTCTTACATTCTTTACTCACAATTTAAGTGATTTAGGGTTCTCATTGACGATAAACAATTTGTATCTACTTATTGGATCTGTTTCATTTTTTACAACCTTGATGCTGGGAATATTGTTTCTTTATTTGTTTGAAGGCCCACGGGCTGCGCGCCTTGCATTACTCATAGTTCTCAGCACATCATTTCTCTATATTGGCATAGTCTTTTTGTTAAGTTTGCAGGTGGATACGTCGAATTGGGTTCTTCTCGGTACTCAGCACTATGTTATTTATTTTTTTTCCATTACCGCAATTATCGTTGATGTTTTCTTTATTGCCATTGCATGGGAACTTCTTGGAAAAATAAGTACGCTCCCGCTTCTTATAAAAGTATTTTTAGTAATATTCGGGACATTCTTGATTGATACTCTTATTTTTGTTTCTGGTGTTTTTGGTTCTCAGTCAACCTATTTATCTGTTCTTCAAGGTAATCTTACTGTACGCTTTGTCCTAGCACTACTCGTTGCACCCATTGCAAGCTTTTTTTTGAGACAAGAAGGATATAGAGAAGACGCCAGAAAAAAACCAAAAGTTGCATGGGAAATTTTGAATTTCAAGTCAGATCTTGAATCAAAGATAGAGACGATGGAAGAAACTATTAGACAATCAAATATACTGAAAAGCGAGCTTGAAGAATCTCATGAAACCTATCTACTAGCACTTGAAGGGGCAAATGCAGGTATATGGGATTGGAATATTAAAAAAAATAGAATAATGTTTTCTCCAAAATTTCGTCTATTACTTGGCTATGAGGAAAAAGAGTTTTCTTCAACTCTTGAAGAATTTAAGGGAACTGTGCATTCTGATGATTTAGAGAACACATTCTCATCCTTAGATAAGTCATTTGCAGATAAAAAACCATATTCAATAGAGTATAGACTTCGCACAAAGGATGGTTTATATAAGTGGTTCTTGTGTGGAGGAAAAACAAAATATGGAGTTGATGGAAAACCTGTTCGAATGGTGGGGTCGATTATTGATATTAATGAAAAAAAACAAGTACTTAAGTCGTATGAAGACAAAGTAGAGGAGCTTGAAAAATTTAATAAAGCAATGGTAGATAGGGAGCTACAGATGATTGATCTAAAGAAAGAACTTAAACAACTCAAGGATACATAAATTACGTTGAATATCGAATTACTTTACCTATGTTGACATGTGTTTATATAAAATATATTATTTAGTATGACTTACAAAATAAAAAATCATCACCTTAAGAAAGTGCTATTCTTAGGAACTCTTTTTTTCATAATTGTGTTGATCTCAATAATCCTCATACAATCAACCAGATAATAAGAAGCTTTAATGAAAAAACAAATTGACGTGCTTGCAAATTTAGTCAAGTATGCGAGAGAACCTGTATCTGTATTAATGAAGGATTTTGAAACAGTACCAACAGGGCTTTCAAATGGAGAAGCAAAACGACGACTTGAAAAGGAGTATGGATTCAATGAAATAACGCATGAGGAGCGTAAACCACTAATAATACGTCTTATTCTGACGTTTAATAATCCCCTGGTATTTCTTCTTTTATTCCTTGCAACTATTTCTTTTACGACTGGCGACTTACGATCTGTGGTGATTGTATTAGCGATGGTTGGCATAAGTATAGGACTCAAATTTTTTCAGGAAGAACAGGCTTTCAATTCTGCACAAAAATTACGGACGATGGTAAAAACAACATGTACAGTGATTCGTAAAGGAGTTTCGAAAGAGGTAGATCTCATAACAATTGTTCCGGGAGACATTATTCGATTATCAGCAGGAGATATCATTCCAGCAGATATGAGGATAATTCAGAGTAAGGACTTATTTATCAACCAATCGCTTCTTACTGGAGAAACACTTCCGATCGAAAAACATGCCACTTTGTCACATACAGAAGAGCAAATAAATCCGTTAGATGTCCACACTATTTGTTTATCCGGAACAAATGTTGAGACGGGATCAGCCATTGGTGTGGTGATTCACACAGGATCTGATACCTATTTTGGAAATCTGGCAAAAAGCATTGAAGGAAAGCGAGTTGTCACAGGTTTTGATAAAGGGATAGATAGGTTTACTTGGCTCATGGTGAGATTTATGGCTCTTATGGTGCCACTTGTGTTTGTTGCTAATGGATTAAGCAAAGGGAATTGGTGGGAGGCATTTCTTTTTTCAATATCAATCGCAGTTGGGTTGACACCAGAAATGCTCCCCGCTATTGTTGCAATAAATCTATCACAAGGCGCTCGTATGCTTTCCAAAAAAAAAGTTATCGTGAAGCGATTAAACTCAATTCAAAATTTTGGGGCTATGGATATATTATGTACTGACAAAACAGGCACACTGACCCAAAATAATATCGTAATGATGAACTATATAAATATTGAAAAGAAAGAGGATCCGAAAATATTTCACTTCGCATATCTTAATAGTTCAAATCAAACAGGTTTTAAAAATCTTCTTGATACTGCAATTATTAAACATAGCCACTTAAAGAATATTACATCCCATATTCGAGACCTATTTTCGAAAATAGATGAGATTCCATTTGATTTTCAAAGAAAACGCCTTTCAATTGTCTTAGAAAACGATAAAAATGAAAAAATCCTCGTGTGTAAAGGAGCGGTTGAAGAGATGTTGAGTATCACTACTCATTATGAAATTTCCGGAGTGACATATGGTCTCGAAAAAAAAGAAAATGAAAAAATAATTCAAATGAGTGAAGAATATGCGAGGGATGGATTTCGAGTAATTGCGATAGCATATAAGTCGGTGCAAAAAGAGAAAAACAGATATACGAAACACGATGAGGGAGATCTTATCTTTTTAGGACTTATGACATTTTTAGATCCGCCAAAAGAGTCAGCAAAACATGCTATTCTTCAACTCCAACATCATGGAATAGCGATAAAAGTTTTGACTGGCGATAATGAATTGGTTACCCAAAAAGTATGTAGAGAGGTTGGGCTGGAGGTAAAAGGACTTCTATTGGGAATGCAAATTGAAGCGTTGTCAGATGAAGCACTAGGCCAAGCCGTTGAAGAGACGAATATTTTTGCAAAACTTTCTCCAATGGACAAGAAGCGCATAGTAATAGCGTTACAAAAAAAAGGTCATGTAGTTGGTTTCTTGGGGGATGGAATTAATGATGCTCCAGCATTAAGGACGGCTGATGTTGGTATATCTGTCGATGGTGGGGTCGATATTGCGAAAGAGTCAGCTGATATAATTCTCCTTGAAAAAAATCTATCAGTGCTTGCTGATGGTGTAAAGGAGGGAAGGCAGGTGTTTGGCAATATTATCAAATATATTAAGATGGGAGCGAGTTCAAATTTTGGAAATATGTTTAGTGTCATTGGCGCAAGTATTTTTGTCCCATTCCTTCCGATGACCGCCATACAAATTCTTACGAATAACCTACTGTATGATGTCTCTCAGACAGTTATCCCTACTGATAAAGTGGACAAAGAGTATCTTGAAGTGCCGAGGAAATGGGACATATCTGATATTCAGAGATTTATGATTTTTATAGGCCCGTTAAGCTCTATTTTTGATTACCTTACTTTTTTTGTCATGCTGTATATTTTTAATGCATGGCATAATCCAGCATTATTCCAAACTGGGTGGTTTGTTGAATCTCTTGTGACTCAAACAATGGTAATTCATGTCATACGGAGTAGAAAGATTCCATTTGTTCAGACGATGGCAAGTATACCTCTTCTTATAATGACAATCTTTATCGTCACCATAGGGATAATTCTTACGCTTTCGCCCATTGCACCGTTACTTGGGTTTACTCGGCTGCCAACGCTCTACTGGCCCATTCTCTTTGGAATGCTAATTTGTTACATTGGCATAACCCAAATTGTGAAGACGTGGTATATAAAGAAGTTTGGTTATAACTAAAGATATCGAGATGCCTGTGGTACTGTTACTATAGAAACTATAGTGATTAATTTGATGTCATATCTTTATGAGAGTTGATGGCCCTCATAAAGATTATTATTATTATTTGCACTGTTTACACAGTCTTTTTCGTCTCTACCTTTTCACTATTTGTTGGCGCTTCTTTTACTTCAAGTATTGCTTTTTTTGCTTTTTCACCCTTGTGTTTTTCAAGCAATGCAGCTGCTGCCGCACTTGGACTCATAACTCCTGGATTGCCATAATTATTTGTTTTTTGTGCTCGTCTTGTCATATATAGGTAGTATTAAATTAATAAATGTATAGAAAAATATTCTAGCTCTATGTCATATATTCACCTCCAAGTAAACGGTTCAATTAATATAAATCAATTTAAATACTACCCGCTAATGAAGTATAGCCAACCTGTGGTCATTGGGACACAGTATACCCCCTCATAGGCGAATATAGTAACGGACATTGTGATTTATATATATTTGCATACAGATAGTATTAAGACTATATTTAATCTTATAGTGGGTACGTGTGTAGAATATATAAATTTTTTAAGATTTATTATGAAAAAATTCAGCTTTTTTATACTTCTATGCTTCGTAGTAGCCGCTCTAGTAATTATTACCGTTAAGTTTGTACTTCCAAAGCCATCCGTAGACACTAAAACAGATCAATATAACAATGTTCGCATAGGCTTTGCATTAGGAGATCTTCGTGAAGAACGTTGGCAGAAAGATAGAGATCTCTTTGTCGAAGCAGCAAAAAAATTGGGCGCATATGTCCAAGTTGTTTCTGCAAATTCCGATGCAGAATTGCAAAATACTCAAGTTGAAAACTTAATAAGTCAAGGAGTAAATATTATAGTAATAGCTCCATATGATAGTGAAAAAATCGCTAGTGTTGTTGCTCTGGCTCATAAGTCGAATATAAAAGTCATAGCATATGATCGATTAATAAAAAACTCAGATGTAGATTTTTATGTTTCATTTGACAATGTAAAAGTTGGCAAGATGGAAGCGCAAGGAGTAGTAGAGGTAAAAAAATCTGGAAACTTTGCATATATTGGAGGAGCCCCAACGGACAACAATGCTTCGCTCTTAAAACAAGGATCGATGGAGGTATTAAGCCCTTTCATAAAAAGTGGATCAATCAAACTTGTTGTAGACAAGTTTACAACTGATTGGAAGCCAGAAGTGGCATACAATACAATAAAACAATATTTAGCAAGCGGTGGAAAACTTGATGCAGTTGTAGCAGCCAATGATGGAACAGCTTTTGGGGCAATCCGAGCACTTAAAGAATACAATCTTGATGGCAAGATCCCGGTGTCTGGCCAAGATGCAGAGCTATCTGCATGTCAACGAGTGGTAGAGGGAACTCAGACATTAACAGTATATAAACCAATTCCAGCACTTGCAGCGAAGGCTGTTGAAATCGCTGTAGCTATGACAAAAGGAGAGGAGCCAGTCTCAAATGCTGTAACAAATAATGGCAAGATAGACGTAAAATCATATTATCTTGATCCAATCATGGTAACAAAGGGCAATATGGATGAAACAGTAGTAAAAGATGGTTTTCATTCAAAAATCCAAATCTACCAGTCAAAAACAAAATAACAAGATATTCAGCATATGAATACAATTAGAAACAAAATTCAGGCAACTTTCGTCATAACTATATTAATTTTAGGTGTTTTTGCAGGAATGATGTTGTTGGTAAATCAACTGAATGCTTTTGAGAATCAAAAGATTATTCAGACAATGACAACAGAATACAGCCTTATCTCACTATCCGACAACCTAATTGGCGCATATAATAATGTTGTCAAGAATCCAGGAAACGTACAATTTCAGACAAATTATCAAGAGCTACGTACAAAATTACTTAGAAATATTTTACTGCTCAAACAGAGTATCAAATCCCAAGAAAGCAAGATATTGTTAATTGGCGTAGAAAGTATAATTAATCAAGTTATTCTGGAGTGCGACACGGGACTTAAAGAAATAAAGGCGAATAACTTTCAAAACTTTTCAGATCATTTTGCTATAGCACATAAAAAGAATGAATTTATTCAAACAAATACGAGTATTCTTCTTCAAAAAGAGTTGGAGTTTCTTTCCAATATAGAAGAGAGGTCTCGACAAACATATTTAATAAGTATCCTTAGTTCGGCGGGTATTTTTGCCTTGGTGCTATTCGTTTTGATTCTCTTCTCTCATTCGTTCTCAAAACAAATCGTCAGGCCAATTGAACAACTTACAAAATCTGTTGAGCAAGTTTCTGGTGGAAAAATGGATGTATTGATAAGTGGGGATCTCACAAAACAAAAAGATGAGGTGGGTGTCTTATCTAGGTCATTTGCAAAGATGGTAGCAAACATAAATGATATGATCTTAAAATTAAGTAGTTCAAATAAAGAGATTGAGGAATCCAAAATGGCATTAGAGACAAGCAATGTCGAACTAAAAAAAATAAATGAGTTTATGGTTGATAGAGAACAAAAGATGATAGAACTTAAAAATAGAATTCACGAACTTGAAGCATTAACCGCTAAGACTTAATTCTTCTCAACTAAATTAGTTTTCCAATCCATGGTCCTCATATTCGTTTTGGTGGTAATGGAAAGAAGATGCTTGTCTTTTTTTTATATTCCTCAAAATCTTTTCTTCCGATATATTTCTTTTCAAGAAGGGGAATGCCCGAAACAAATAAAATTAAACAAGTAATAGTTAATGGTCCAAAGATGGTAGTCCAACCATTGAGAATGGATAAAGCCATTATATATAGTCCCCACCACTGAGTCACTTCTCCAAAATAGTTGGGGTGCCGTGAGTATTTCCACAATCCAGATGTCATTATTTTCCCCTTATTTAAGGGGTTTTTAATAAACTCCTTCAATTGAGAATCTCCAACTGATTCAAAAATAAAACCAGTTATCCAGACAAGTATTCCAAAAATATCAAATAATGTAATCCCAGAAGTTGCATTTTTATTTATAAATAGAACAGGAAAAACAATCAAATAAAGAAAAATTCCTTGAAGAATATATACTTGGAAATAGGACCGAACGAGAAACCAGTTGCCCCACTCTTTTCTCCATTGTAAATATCTGTAATCCTCAGTTTTATTTCTATTTCTTAAATAAATATGCCATGCAAGCCGTGTGCCCCATATTGTAATCAATATGCAAGCAATGAGCCCTCTCATAGTCTCTTCACCAGATATAAAAAATGATGTCCAAGATAACACTATAAATCCAAGTCCCCATGCGATATCCGCCACGTCATTTCTTTTTTTAATTAAAGAAACTATAAACCATGAAGTCATGTAGGCAAGCAGCAGTATCGTCAGTTGGATATAAATGCTCATAATCCAAATTTCTTTGCAATCAAATAACTAAGAATAGAAACTGAGGAAGAGACAAATGTTCCCCACATAAGATCGACAATGGTTATAAGCAGTGGCCAGTTTTTTAAAGTAGCCAGATTGGTAAGATCATACGTTGCATATGTAATAAGACCAAATAATGCTCCCAGTAATAGTGCTGTAGCCCACGAGTTTTTTTCAATAGAGGGAGTAATTACAAATATAACGAGTCCAGCGATAAATAAAAGGTAAAAGATAAGAGCGGCGATCCAGTTTACATTTGGCGTCATTAAAAAGCCAATATGTTTCTGATAAAAATTCTTCGAAATAAATCCAAGCCACACCATGTCAATTACAAAAAAGATAGGAAGTGCAATAAAATAAAGTTTGATAAACATACTATTTATTTAAATAGGTAATTGTTAACTGTAAAATTGTCGCAAATGAAACCCAAAGTAGATAAGGTATTTGTATATATGTTATCCATGAAAAATAAGGAAAAATAACAATCATTGCCCATATGAGTGTTATCAAAACAAGGATAATATCTATTGCTGCTAAGAGATTATTCTGGAGTGCGAACTGGAGCGGAGTAAACAAAGCATTAAAAATAAGATTAAGAATAAATGGAACAAAAATAATAAAGGGTAATTCTTTTTTCCACACTTTTAAAAAGACAGTTCCAAATGAAAAAGCTATAAGAATATATAAAACAGACCAAACAGGGCCAAATAGATAAGCTGGAGGTGACCAATCTGGCTTGATAAGTTTTTGATACCAGTTATATGTATCCATAGTGACAACCTAGATTAATTGTATCAAAGAAGTAAATCCAAGTATTGATGCAAGTCTTGGGGTTATGTATTCAGACTGATGGGGTAAGTTTACCTCGACGAGCTCACAGCAAACCGGTCGAAGGGTTTTGAACATTCTACGCAAAAAATTTAGTATGGCAAACTTACTTTTTCGAATTAAGTTTGATTTCAAAATCATGAAGTAAGAATAAACTCACATCATCAAGAGATGAATCCCCCTCTTGAAAGGGTTGCTCAATCTCTCTTATCAGTCGAACGATGTAGATGAACATATAAGAGATAAAACCAAAAATTATCATTGATTCAGGAGATCCCTCTGTCTTCACCAGAACGAGAAGGCCGACAATTAGCGTAACAATTGATTCTGCAAGGATATATGCTGATGGCAGAAACTGTGTTTTTTGAATATGGTGCACTCTAAGAATGGTTTTTCTTAAATTCCCTTGTTCTGTTTTAAGGCGTACAAGATAATTCGGCAACATTCCAAGCTTTTCCATTTGATATAAATTTTCAGAAAGACTATCAATAGACTCAATGCATGGTTCAAGTAAAACATGGCTATTCTTATGGCTAATTCCTTTAAAAAAACTATTGGTAATCTTTGTAAGAGAATTACGAACAGCTTCAATATCAAAATGAGGGGCTTTAGTTCTTTTAAAAAGAAGTGCTTCTTCCCAGATATTTTCCAATGATGCTCGCATTTCAGTGGGGACTTTTTCTGCTTCCTTATAATCTGCAATTAAACCTGAAAGCAAAAAACTACAAATAAAGGTGCCACCTGCAATGGCACTCCCCATAAGTGTATTTACAGTTAAAAACTCAAGTTTTAAAAAGTGAATATAGTATTTAATAGCGATAAGTCCCAATACCCACACAATTGTTGTTATTGCAATATTAAAAGGCTTTAAATGTTTATGTTTAAATGAAATTGATTTCATACTATTTTATTATTTCTAATAATTTTTAATCCCTCGAACCAAATTAAACTTATAGCACCAGACAGACACGCGAGAAATAAGTCATTTAAACTAAGTGGAGCAAAATGGAACAAGTTTCTTAACAAGGGAACATAAATAATGAGACCGAGACCAACTATTGCTAACAACAAGATCGCTTTTAAAGCAAAATTCGATTTTTTGACAATCTGGAGTATTGACTGTTTCCATGAAAGACTTATTACTATAAGAATAACATTTGCAATCACAAGCGATGTAAATGCAATTGTTCGAGATTCTTCAGGATTTTTTCCCAAATATAAGCTGATCATATAGAGGGGGAATAACACACCCAATATACTTCCTCCAAGCATCATAGAAGTTATAAAAGCCTTCTTGCCCAAGAGCGGTTCTTTTAAATCTCTTGGTGGACGCTGCATTACGTTTTGCTCTTCTTCCTCCGTCTCAAACACAGTCGAACAGGCGGGGTCAATAATAAATTGTAAAAATGCGACATGTGTTGGCAAAAGAATAAGTGGTAAATTAAAAAGGGTAGGGAGGAGGGCAAGGCCTGCAATTGGTACATGAATTGCATAAATATAGGCGACAGCTTTTTTTAAATTATCAAAAATTCTTCGTCCCAACCTTACTGCAGTCACGATGGAAGAAAAATCATCATCCAATAATACTAATGAAGAAGATTCTCTCGCAACGTCTGTGCCTCTTTTCCCCATGGCTATTCCAATATTTGCAGCCTTTAGCGCAGGTGCATCATTGACACCATCTCCAGTCATTGCTACTATTTCCCCATTTGCTTTTAACGAATTTACCAAAGCGAGCTTCTGTTCTGGGATCATTCGGGCAAAAATATTACAGGTTTTCACTCTTTTTCTGAGCTCATTATGATCCATTAGCTTCATTTCAGGTCCCGTTATACAATCATGGGGATTATTTATTCCAATTTGTTGAGCAACATATTGGGCTGTACCTAAATAATCACCTGTCACAATTATTGTTCTTATTCCTGCACCATATGCCTCTTTTACCGATTGAGCCACTGTAGTACGAATAGGATCAATGAATCCAATAAGCCCAATAAATTGAAAGTCAAAGTCATGTTGTTCTTGGGGAAGGGATGATCGACCAAAATCACTTTTAGAAACACCTAATACTCGAAGACCTTTATTTGACATTTCTGAGACGATTTTCTTATATTTGTTTATTGTATCTGCATTTAGATGGCATAGATCAAATATCGCCTCAGGCGCACCTTTTGTTGCAATGATATACGATTCTTTCTCTTGAGATTTCCACACGTGCGATAGTGATAATAGTTGTTTTGATAAGGGGTATTCGCGAATCAACTTCCACTTATCATGAATATGATCAGTATTTGTGAGGAATTTTTCACCTACATGTTGCATTTCTTTTTCAATTGGATCATAGGGATCTTTTTGGCTTGCAAGGATCGCATATTCTAAAAGATCATGTTTATCTTCAGGTATCACTGACGCCTCGTCGGCAATATCAAAGAAAGAATCCGCAGAGTAAATTGTTTTCAGTTTTAAATTATTATGAGTAAGAGTTCCTGTTTTATCGACACATAAGACAGTTGCCGCTCCTAAAGTCTCAATTGCTGCCGTATTACGAGTAAGGACATTTTTTTTCGAGATTCGCCATGCACCGAGCGCAAGAAAAATAATAAGGATTACGGATATTTCTTCGGGCAGTAAAGCCATAACTAGTGTAAGTCCAGCGAGAAACGCTTCAATCCAATTTCCTTTGGTGAGTCCATACGCAATCATTATTAAAATACCTATAGTTACCCCAACAATAATAAAGGTCTGTATCATTTTTGCAGTTTCTTTTTTAAGCAATGTATCTTCATGTTTTATTGTCTGAAGTGCTTTTCCAATCTTCCCCATTTCAGTTTGCGATCCAATCGCTATTACTTTTGCCATTCCATGGCCTTGTACAATCATGGTTCCAGAATATATATAGGGGCGATCATCACCACCTGGGTGTGTCATTTTAGCGCCTGCTTTCCATACGCTTTTGCGTACAGTCAATGACTCACCTGTTAATAAGGATTCATCAATGGAAAGATTTTGACATGACAGAATAATTGCATCCGCGGGTATTCTATCGCCTTCTTGAAGAATAAGAATATCGTCAACCACAACATCTTTGCCTGCAATACGCTCTCTCACCCCATTTCGCACTACTATTGCACGGGGGCTTGAAAGATCTCGTAGTGCATCAAGTGCTTTTTCCGTTTTTCTCTCTTGATAAAAAGTCATTCCAATGACTAATAGAACAAAAGTGAGGAGCACCAAGGCATCATTATATTTTCCTACTAACAAGTAGATAGATACGCCTCCAAGGAGAAGAATAAAAACAGGATCTTTGAGCGTATTTAAGAGAATGAAAAAAATATTCTGCTTTTTTTGAGAAGGTAGTTCGTTGAACCCGTTTCGCTTTAACCGTTCCAGAACTTCTTCTTTCGCTAATCCCTGTATATTTTTTAAGTTTGGTTCATCCATAAAAGTTTTCATTAATTAAATAACCAGATCTGTCTTGGCCGGTTATAATTAATGATAGCTCTTTATCACAAAATGCTAAGTATTTCTTAGACCAATTCATTCGATGACTCCCCATCATTCAAGGCGATATTAGACTGCTAATCATTGTAACACATGTGTAATCACTATAATCCCATGTCTAAAACAAGCATAAGAATAATCCCAATAATTGTTCCTGTAGTAGCAATGCGCTCATATCCTTTATTGTGTGTCTGAGGAATTATTTCATTACTTATTACATAAAGCATTGCTCCTGCACCAAACCCCATTGCATAAGGGAGGATGGGGGATATAAATGAAACAAGGAAAACACCTAATATTGCAAGCGGTATCTCAACTAATCCTGAAGCAATTCCTATCCAAGCAGACCTCAATTTACTTTGAGAATTTTCTGCAAAATGGGAAAATGCAACTGAAAAGCCCTCTGGTACATTTTGAATTCCAATAGCTATCATAAGAGGAATGGCTTCTTTTAAATGATTTGATCCAATTGCAATACCTACAGATAGACCTTCTGGCATGTTGTGGATGGTAATCGCCAATATAAAAAGAACAAGTGGAGAGATTTTTTTGCTAATTTTATTTGATTTTAACAACCAATGAGTGTGTGGAATGTGATTATTTGCAAAGTCGATGCAAAACGCACCAAGCATTATTCCGAGTACAACTGTCCATACACCCCCCACTTTTATTCCAGGAATAATAAGACTTGTAAAACTCGCTGCCAACATGAGTCCAGCAGCAAAACCTAAAATAAGATCAAGAAACTTTTGTGAAATAGTTTTGTAGGCAAATAGGACCAGCAATGCACCAACGGTATTGAATACAGTGATTATTAAGCCGGCAATCAGCCCAAGAATTAATGGGTTATTGTGCCATTGATTAATATATAGATATATATAATTAAGCATTCAATATTATATACGACTCACCCATAAAAATAACATATAAGACAGTAACCCATAAAGGTACTACTCTCGGATGTGCGTCGGACCTTTTGTTCGTAATTTAGTATTGTAAATTGACTTTTAACTTCTTGTAATATTTTCTCCACCCCCCTGTATTAACTAGTATGAAAGGAGGTGAAAACATAATGAACAAAAAAACAATCGCAATAGCAGGAGTTTTAGTTATAGCTGGAGTTCTTTACTTTAGCTTAAGTAAACCAACGGCATATGCAGCAACATCTCGAGTCGGTAATGGCCAAGGGCAAGGTTTTGGTCGTCAACAAATGGTGACTGAAAAAGCCAAGATTTTTAATATGAACGTTACTGATTTGCAGAGGGAAGTCAATGCGGGCAAAACCTTTTATCAAATAGCACAAGAAAAAGGTGTGAATATTGATTCAATGCATGAGCAGATGGAATCTTTCCAGAAAACACGACTGCAAGGCCTTGTTGATGCAGGAACTATTACCAAAGCTGAGATGCAAGAAAGGTTAGATTCAATGGAACAAAGACAAGTAAACTGTGGTAACAATGTTCCAATGAGCGGCAATGGCCGGAACGGAATGGGAATGCACAGATGAACACAACACTAATGCCTCCTCTCACTGTACTTGTTACAATAGGGGAGGTATTGTTGTAATAAATCACAAATTGAATTGTATTAATACTATGAGAGCGACAGATCAGGATACAGATGAAGAACTTGTCGAAGAAATAATCAATGGCCGTAAAGAACTGTTTTCGATTATAGTGGAGAGATATGAAACAAAGCTTAAAAGGTATATTTATTCCATAACCAACAGAAAGCAAGAGCTTGATGATATTTTGCAATCAGTTTTTCTTAAAGCATATGTTAATTTACCAACATTTAACAAAAGCCTTAAGTTCTCAAGTTGGATATACCGGATTGCACATAATGAAAGCATCAATCTGATAGGAAGTGGTTTTATTCAGAAATTTGTATCACTTCCCGATTGGTTTCCGTTTGAAAGCAAAAAAAATCTTGAAGAAGAAGTGGTTGACAAACATATGAAAGAAACACTAAAAAAATGCGTTGAAAAGTTGGATATAAAATATAAAGAACCAATGGTCCTTTTCTTTTATGAAGAGAAGACATATGAGGAGATTAGTGATATTTTAAGAGTCCCAGTTCGAAATGTTGGGGTACTTATCCATAGAGGTAAGTTAAAAGTTAAAGATATATGCAATGAAAAAAACAATCGCTAATACAATTTCACAAAAAATAGCAAAGGGAGAAGTAAAGATGCGTTCACGCATATCTATCCTTATGGGTAAACTAGGGATGGGTGGCGGTGTCACATTGGTTCTAGGATTTCTCGTCTTAATTGTTGGATTTGTACTATATTGGTTTAATACTAATAATGACTTGCTATTTGGAGGCTATGGTAAATATGGGTTTCTATCGTTTATCCATTCATTTCCATATATCCTTGTTGGTGCCTTTATCTTATTGTTTATATTTTTAACGTTTATTTTCAGACGTTACGATTTCTCATATAAAAAACCATTTTTGGCTATTCTCATATTAGTGCTATGTGCGATAGGATTTGTTGGATACTTATCGATTAGACAACCAATTGGACAAAGATTTTATCAGAAAGAAGGAAACTATTTTCGCATGGGTATGATAAATAATGCCAATGCAATTTCAGGAGTAGTAACAAAAGTTGGAAATAATTTAATCGTGATCAAGGATGAGAACAATAAAGATGTAACTATACTTTTTGATTCTAATACTCATTTTCCATTCGGAGCTCCTAAGATGGGAGACGCGATAAGATCGGTTGGTGCGTGGGATGGTAACTCATTCAATGCACAGGGTATTAGAGTGTTTAATCCTAATGATCCTACAACTTTTGGACCAGGTATGATGCGCGGTGGTGGTCGTGGAATGATGCGGAATCAGTAATTACTTTTTATCTATTGTTGAGATTCCAAGAATCTTATAGAGACCACAGAATCCGATTGCTCCAGTAATAAGCGCCAATATTCCTGCTACTCCTGCAACAATCTGCGTTACCCCTGTAAGACTAGTAAGTGCAAGGCCTAATAATATAATTCCAAGAACTACTCGAATCGTGCGATCTGTTTTTCCTTCATTTGGTTTTGGCATAAGTGGACATGAATTCATAATGGGTTATGTATAGAACTTACAATTGTGATTTATGCGCCTTCATCATGCACATGTTCGATACAACTTGCAATCCGTTGTTTCGGGCAAGTGTTTCAGCCTCATCATTTGAGATTCCTTCTTGCATCCATATGGCTTTTATACCTCTGCGATCAATCGCTTCATTAACAATAGGAAGCACTTCTTCTGATTTTCTAAAAATATCAACCACATCAATTTGTATTTCTTTAGGAATAGCTGATAGGCGGGGATATGTTTTTTCACCTTCCCACTCAGTAATATTTGGATTTACAGGAATAATCTGAAATCCTTTTGATTTAAGATACAGACCCACTTCATAGCTTGGTCTATCTGGTTTGTTGGATAAACCGACAATAGCAATAGTTTTGATAGTTGAAAAAAATTGATTATTCATATCTGAGCGCATCAATCGGGTTTAAACTTGCAGCCTTTTGGGCAGGATACCATCCAAAGAAAATACCAATACTTACTGTTGTGAAGAAAGAGAGAAGATAACTCCACCAGACGAGTATTACCGATACTTCAAACTTTTTAAGTAAGAAGAATACTCCAAAAGATAAAATACATCCAATGAAAAATCCCACAAGACTTAATATAAATGCTTCAAAAAGAAATTGAAATAATATGTATTCTGATTGAGCTCCAATCGCTTTTCTTATCCCTATTTCCTTAGTCCGTTCTGTAACGGTAACATACATGATATTCATAATTCCTATTCCTCCAACCAGTAAAACGACAATTCCTACTGATGCAAGAAGAACTGACATTGTGCGCGATGAATTAACCGCTGCAGACACAGTTGTGCCCATGTCCCGCACTCTGAAATCATCGTTCATACCTGGTTTTAAACTATGAGTTTCACGGAGAGACTTTGATATTTCATCAACTGCCTGGTTTATTAGTTTTACATCTTTAGCCTGAGCATTCATATTAAATCTTCCGTTTATTCCCAAAATATATCGATAGGCTGAAGAGTAGGGAGTAAAGATACTGTCGTCAATTGTTGTTGGTCCTACAGATCCGCCCTTATATTCAAGAAGTCCAACTACTTCAAATTCTTTTTTCCCAACCATTATCGTTTTTCCTATAACATCTGCATAACGGTCCCCAAATAGCTCTTCAGCTACGGTCGCTCCAATAACAGCAACTTTTATATGATTATCATTTTCTTCTGTGGTAAAAAATCTTCCCTTAACAAGAATGAGATTAGCCAACTGTTGAATGTCTGGAGTTGTACCAAGTACTGACAAATTGCTTGATTGTCCACTGTACTGCATTTGCACTCTTCCAGATAATTGTGGAATGGCCGTAGCAATTGATGGGAGTTGTTTGATTGGTTCAACATCTGCATAGCTTAGTTTTGAAGCAGCTCCATCAACTGTTGACGGTGCATTTATGAGGATAGTTGTGACACTCATACTTGAGTACTGTTGTTCTATATCTTTCTTTGCTCCTTCGCCAAGCGCCACAACGATGATAATCGTAAGTGATCCAATAATAATTCCAAGAGTTGTTAAGAAAGAACGCAATGGATTTGCCATTAAGGCATTCCATGAGAGCTTCAATAATTTTCTCACAACGGTTATATTATTCATGTACTATTTTTCCATCTTGCAAACGAATAATTCTATGCGCACGTTCTGCGATTATGGGATCATGTGTAACCATAAGGATTGTTTTACCTTCTTTCTTATTAAGATCAACAATAAGTTCCATTATTTCTTTCCCCGTCTTACTGTCAAGTGCTCCTGTTGGCTCATCGGCCAAAAGAAATGAGGGATTGTTCATTAATGCTCGAGCAATCGCTACTCGTTGTTTTTGACCACCTGACAGTTCATTTGGTTTAAACGATAGTCTTTCTGAAAGTCCCATTGAAGATAATAATTCTTTTGCTCTTTTATGATCTTCTTTTCCCAAATAGAATGAGGGAAGAAGTACATTATCTATAACTGAGAGTGAAGGTATGAGGTTAAAGTTTTGGAATATAAATCCAATATAGGTATTTCGAATTACTGCAAGTTCACGCTGCGAAAGTCTAGAAACGTTTTTGTCTTCGAGAGTGTATGATCCAGAGGATGGGGAATCAAGACATCCGATAATATTGAGAAGGGTTGATTTCCCACTTCCTGATGGGCCCATAATCGCTACAAACTCTCCTTTTTTAATCTCGATATCAAGTCCCTTTAGAATTTCATACGTTTCAGACTTAATTTGATATGACTTAATAATATTTTTGAGTGAGAGGAGTGTGTTTGTCATGGGATAATGACAGTATCACCTTGGTTTAACCCTGAAGACACTTCAACTTCTTTCCCATCTGTAAACCCCGTTTCAATCGCAATCTCTTGTGTCTTTTTATCTTCAAGCTTTGTGACATAACTAATATTATTTTTCCGATACACAGCTCCATTTGGGATAATAAGGATTCCTGACTTTTCTTTAGTGATAAATTGTATTTGTCCCGCCATTCCGTCGAGTAATGAATATCCTTTTTGATCTGAAATTGAGGCTCTAATCTTATAGCTTGATAATCCATTTTGATCAACTGTTGCGAGGTTTGAAATAAAATCTACTTGTGAAGGAAAAGTAACGTTCTGAATAGCATCTACTTTTACAAGAGTCTTTTGGTCTTTGTTGATTTTTAAAACATCAGTATCTTCTGCGTATGCCTCAAAGGCAAGCGAGCCAGGTTTAGTTATTGTTATGACAACTCCGCCATTTTGAGTATTTGTTGCTTCCCCCTCTTTTATATTTATCGCAGACACTACTCCATCGATAGGTGAGTATAAATAAGACTCCTTAAGCGCGATGTTTTTTATCTCCACATCAAGTACAGACTTATCCAAAGTATATTGTGTATTCTCAAGAGCTCTTTTCATGGTGTCATTTAATGCTCCTGCTGGATATGTTACTTGGCCTGTTTGATCAAATGTGTTTCGTGTTATTAAATAGTCCTTTAGATTCTTTTCTAGATTTTTTTGTACGTCTTGCGTATCAAGAGCCATAAGATATTGCCACTTCTTAACTTCTTGTCCTTCTTTTACAGCAATATGGGAGACTTTCCCGCTTACCGTAAATTTAAGGTCCCGTCTTTCAACCGCCGTCTTTCCATCGATTGAAAAAGCAATCTTTAAACTACCTGTCCGAGCCGTTGCAGTTTTCACATCTTTTTTACTTGGTGTTTTTTGTACTCCAAATACATAGAATCCAGCTCCAAAAAGGATGAGGAGAGCTCCTAATATTAGTAATGTCTTTTTATTCACGGTTTATTGAGTAGAAACACCTTTTAATTTTACAAATTCAACAGAGTTTCCTGTTTTCCATATGGAAACATAAACGCCTTTTGTAAGTTCTGACATTTCTGCTTTTATATTAGTTCCGTCAGCCGCTCCTGATCCTTTTACTATTGTGATCCCTACAGGGATAGTGATATTTACAGATTCTTTTGTAAGGTTGGCTGACTCTTGTGCTTTAAGAGCTTGTCGTTCCTCCTGAGTTAACTTTTGTCTACGAGCGCGTTCTTCCGCAGTGACCTCCTTAACTCCTATCTCGTTCGCAATTGTCACCTCATTGCCCTGAATACTGGTAACGTATCCATTTATCTCAGCAAGCCTGTCTGGAGAAACGAGAGATTGGTTAGATATGGATGGAACGGCCACTTCTGCATCCTTCTTTGTTGAGTTTATATAATAGAAAATTCCACCTCCAACTATTCCTGCGATTATTAATCCAAAAATAATATTTTTCATATGGTATTAGTATAGTGTATTTTTAATGTCTTATCCCTTTTTCAAATAAACTTTTACAAAGCTACTTTTAAGTGTTGCAGCTTTTTTTGAAAGCTCATCTTTTTTCCCATCTTTTGCGAGTTGCAATAGTTCATCAAGGTTTGCTCTGATAGCTTTAATATCGGCTGTTTGAGATTCCTGTTCGATTTGCATAAGGAGTTTATTTGACTCTTCATAGGTCTTTATTACTCCTTCGCTATTTTTTGCGTCAGCTGCTTCTATGTTTTTTTCCATTGCATCATGGAAATCTGTGAGGGTGAGCGCAAACATTGAAAAGCCATTTCTCTTAAACATAGCCTGGAAAAGAGGACGCACTTCCTCAAGTTTTTTATGTGTTGCAGGCAAGTCTCCCGAATATACCCCCGTCTTTGCTTCTGCGAGTATGTTTAAAACCTTTAAGAGATCACTATCAAATTCTTTATCATTACGAAGGACAAATGGTTTATAAGTATTATATTTACTACTAAATACGGTAAATTCAGCCTTCCATGATTCATAGTTTGCAATAGCTTCATTTCTTTTGCTTTGACCAGTGAGGAAAAGTGTCTGTTTGTAGAATCCATTCATTTTTCCATACTCTTCCAAAAACTTTTTTTTAGTTATAGTATTGCTGACAAATCCTCCTCCAACAAGCAAGATTAAGAATAAAATGATGAGAAATGAAAGTTGTTTTACTGATAATGGTTTTTCATTACGATTACATGTCTGTATTTTCAATATGGCATAGAGTCCACAAAACCCCATAAATCCTGTAACCGACATAAGTACTCCAACAATATAGGCGATAATCTGAGGAGTCCCTCCAAGCCAAAATCCGCCTACAACTAAGGCAAGTGCTCCAATGGTAACGCGAGCCACCCTATCTATAAGACCTTCATTTGATTTGATCATAGGTAAAAGAGAATGAATATATTAATAATACAAGTCAGGTGCAAATTTATTTCACTTGACAAACTTAGTATACTATATTAAACTTACATATAGTTAAGTAAATTATATCACATATGAGAACAAATTGTTCACACGTAGTCTTGGAAAACTTTTTTGAACCTTGCATTCTCTTTCTTCTATCTGAGAAGTCTAGCTATGGGTATGAGCTCACCAAAAACCTGAAAGAAAGGTGTGGATGTTCTGTAAATGTGGGTAATTTGTATCGCGGTTTAGGTCGTCTTGTTAAAAATAAGGATATTGAAAAGAAAAATGTAAAAAGCGAGCTCGGACCAAACAGAGTGATGTATGAGATCACACCAAAAGGAAAGATATTACTAAAAGATTGGATTGACGGACTTGAGGAACAGAATAAAACAATTTCAAAATTAATTAAAAATTACAAAAATAAATATGATTCAAGTAACAAGTAAGAATTTTAAAGATGAGGTTAGTAATTTCAAAGGAGCAATAGTTGCAGATTTTTATGCAGACTGGTGTGGCCCATGCAAAATGCTTTCTCCTCTTATGGAACAGATGAGCAAAGACAATAAGGACTCAAATGTTAAATTCATTAAAATTAATGTCGACCAAGAACAGGATCTTGCCGGACAATACGGAGTCATGAGTATTCCCACAGTCATCTTTTTTAAAGATGGAAAAAAAGTATCTCAACGAGTAGGTGTGTCTCAAAAAAGCGAATATGAAGATTCTATTAAAAAAACACTTTCACATATCCCAGCAGCAAAAGGAACAGGAGGTAATGTAAAAGTATTCAGTACTCCTACATGCCCTTACTGTCACATGGCAAAGGCATACTTGAAAGACAAGAAAATTGAATTTGAAGACATTGATGTCTCACAAGATCAAAACCAGGCACGAGCTATGGTTGAAAAGTCAGGAGAAATGGGAGTACCTCAATTATGGATCAACGATGAAGTTGTAATTGGATTCAATAAGCCAGTCATCGATCAACTACTTGGATTATAATTGACCGATTCCTTAAAATTCGGTTCGAACCTTTTTTATTTCTCTAGATTAGATTGATAGGAAAGACTGAATAAATCTTTCTCCTATAAAAAAGTCCAGTTTTCTAACGAGTAAAAAAGACCAAGTTAGAACCCTTCAAATAGATTATTATGACAATCTGAATATGCATGTTTTGAAGTCAAATTTCAGTTTGTCCAGAGGGAGGGATTCGAACCCCCGAAGGGAAAACCCAGGAGATTTACAGTCTCCCCCCGTTGGCCACTTGGGTACCTCTGGTTACAATTTTCTGTTATCTGAGGAACATAGTCAGTAAAACTTGAATAGTCTCGCCATATCTTAGCATTTGCCTTACCTACTATTCGTAGCGCGGCTCATGCTGCGATTATTGGCGGGCAAGCAACTCTTTTCGCAGTCCTCTGGTAACAGCTTCCAATTGTATCAAATAGTTGCCTCGATGACCAGGGGAAATGATACAATTAATTCATGCAAACTGTCTTTCCGGCGTGTAAAAAAACAAAAGTAACTGTTATCGGTGCTGGACGTGTAGGAATTACGGCCGCCTTTACGATGTATTTAAAAAATACAGCGCAAGAAATTATGCTCTATGGACGAGATAAGGATAAGCTCATTGGAGAGCAGCTTGACTTCATGCATAGTCTTTCATTTTTAGGATCTACCCACATATCAGTTGGGAGCGAGCCGAGTGAGCTTGTTGGTTCCGACATTATTATCTTTACTGCAGGAGCTGCACAAGAGCCAGGGGAGACAAGACTTGATCTCGTCAAAAAAAACACTGCTATTCTAGAGGAACTTATCCCAGATATCATCAAAAATGCACCAGACAGCATTATCCTCATGGTGACAAATCCTGTCGACATCCTCACATATAAGACTGTTCTTTTGTCTAAACTTCCTCGTACTCGCGTGTTTGGAAGCGGCACCACTCTTGATACGGCCCGATTTAGATTTCACCTCTCAGAATATCTTCACGTCAATCCAAAAAGTGTGCATGCCTATATTTTAGGAGAACATGGAGACAGCTCATTTCCTACATTATCCTCAGCAAATGTAGGTGGCCAGCTACTTGCCTCGATGAAAGATTTTTCACATGATAAAGCACTTGAGGCATATACAAAAGCAAGAGATGCTGCCTATAAAATAATTGCTGCAAAAGGCGCTACATATTATGCAATTGGAGTTGTCATTAATCAGCTAGTCCATGCTATATTGACAGACGCAAAGCGTGTTTATCCACTTTCAATCACATTAGATGGCGAATATGGCCATACAGGTGTTTCATTGAGCGTCCCTTGTGTCTTAGGAAGAAATGGTGTTGAACGTATTATTGAGATTCCTCTTTCTGAAGAGGAAAAGCTTAAAATGCAGATATCAGTCGAAACACTCAAAAAAAATTTATAAATTGATATTTAATGTATGTTTATTCCAACTGTATATGCCCAGTGTCCTGTTTGCATCGTAACAGTCGGCGGGGGGCTTCTAATCGCAAAAAAACTTGGAATTGATAATTTACTCACTGCACTCTGGATATCAGGGCTCAATACTGCTATTTCTTTTTGGTTTGTATCGTTTGTTAAGAAGCCAAAGATTCTTAAAAATCCACTTATTTGGACTTTCATCATGTTTATTTCTACATTTGCCTATTTAGCTGGTACAAAGCAAATGTTTGGGACGCACACAACATTTCTTGGAATTGATAAGGTCCTTGTAGGACTTATTGCAGGAATGTTTGTTTGGCTCTTTGGGATTTGGGTTGATAAATTCATTCGAAAACATAATGGGGGCAAAGTGCTCTTTTTTTATCAAAAAGTACTTGTTCCATTGTTCATTCTTATTGTTACAACGGGAATATTTGCAGTTCTTATTAAAAATATTCGAACATAACTATGGAAGATACAAAACTCAAAGAGTTCATGAATAAAGTAAAAGCTATGGAAAAAGGAGAAAAACTTGATTTATCCTCTGGTGAAGATCTGTCCATTGGGATAATGAATCTTATTTCAATTGAGGAGCATCTTTTCTTTTCTGCCGGAAAGACAGGACATACTAAATACTACGATTTGCTTGATGAGGTTCGCAAAATGAGAGTTGGACTTATGAAAATGATGATTAAAGACTATGAAGGAGAAGTGTGGTGTATCAGCAAACATCTCCTTGCAGCCTCAATGCGTGTTATGGAAGTTGGGACAAAAGCTCTTAAAAACAATGAGAAGGAAAAAGCATATGAACTATTTAAAACATCATATAATCTTTACAATATGATGTGGGCGCTCAACTTGGGAATTGTCGACACAAAAGAGATGAAGAAAATTGAATTGCCCGAAAAGGAAAAGCCAGTAGAATACGCCGATCCAAAAGGGAACAGTTTCCTTGGAAAGATGAGCGGAATGGTTGGCAAGCTACTTGATTGTTGTCGAGAATAACTGCTATCATGAGAGTATGTCTCTTACCGAGCTCTCGTACTATTTTCGCAAATATTTGCCTTTTGCAGCCTTTGCATTTGTCACGCTTTTGATCTTTTTTTATCTAATGCAGGTAGTATTCCTTATCATTGCAAATAATCAATCCAACACACTCACAATTGACCCAATATTTAAACAGCTAAAACCACTTGTTCTTAAAAAAGAAGCCACAACAAGTGCTGGTTTTTCTTTCACATTAGACACAATTGAAGGACAGCCAATCACAGCTACACCCACTGCTCAAGTATTTTTATTTCCCCCTGCAAAATTTCAGTTCGATTATCTACCAAAAGTATATTTGATGGCAAAAACGCTTGGATTTGATACTGAAGTAATAAAACATAAACTTGTAAATAATGAGGCTATTTTTCAAGATACTACACAAAGACTCGCGATTGATATTAACACCTATAATTTTCGATACGATTATGATTTTAGGAAAGATGGAGAGTTGATCGATTCCCTTGAGATTTCTGATCAAGAAGTAGCTCAAAATACGGCAATTAATTTTCTTAAATCCATCGATAGATATCCACAAGATTTGGCCCAAGGAAAAACGAATACCGTCTATATGTATTATGATAAGGTTGCATCGAATGCGGGGATTATTGAAAGCCCTCAGGAATCAAATATGATTGAGATAGATTTCTATCGTCCTGATATTGCCCAGGCACCAGCTGTTTCCCCTTCATATTTCAATAGTCAAAACTATGTCATGATGCTTCCAACGAGAAGCGGCGCAAAAGTAGTAAGTGCACAAGTACGTTATTATGATACGTCTACTACACAAATTGGTATATATCCCCTCATGACGGGGCAAAGAGCCTATGAGAAGCTTCTTGCAGGTAATGGTATATTAGTATCAGAAGGATCTGGTAAAAAGAACATAACCATAAAAAAAATGTTTCTTGGATACTTTGATCCTGACATCTATCAAGACTATTATCAGCCGGTATTTGTATTTTTAGGCGATGACAACTTCGTGTCTTATGTTCCGGCCGTGTCAGAGAAGTATCTAATTGATGAGAACAAGCTATAGAACTAGTTTATTGGCATGGAGATATGGTCTACATATTGATCAATCCACTCGGTAAGACTCTTTGTGTCTTCAAAGCGATTCATACTTTTTAAGACAACTACAATATATTGATTTCCATTTTTTTTATAAAAACTTACGAGATTTTGGCCCGCCATTTCAGTGTATCCTGTCTTCAGTCCTCCAATACCGATCACCTCACCTAGCAATTTATTTACATTGCTTAATGTATGGAAATATCGATAGTCTGTATCAGAAATAATTATTTCCTTAGTTGAGACAAATTTTGCAAGATAGCTATTTTTTAAAAGTGCTCGAGCAGCAAGAGCGAGATCATATGGTGAGGTAAGTTGTTCTGGATCATCAATACCAATAGGATTGGTAAAATGAGACGAAGTCATGCCGAGTTCTTTTGCTTTATCGTTCATTTTTGCAATAAATTTATCGTACCCATAGGAATCAGCGAGGACGACAGCTGCGTCATTTGCAGAATGAACAAGAATACCATAGAGCAAATTTTCTATAGTGATCTTTTCTCCCGTAACGAGCCCCATAAGTTGCCAATCAGGTTGATCCCTTTTTGTAATCTGTTTTGTCACTACAACGACGTCGGTCGGTTTGAATACGTCCGCGACTACGAGGGCCGTAAGAATCTTTGCAGTTGAGGCAGGGTAAAATTTAGCCTTACTATTGTGCTCAAAAATAGGAGTGAATGAGGAATAGTCAGCTATATAAATTCCCTCCGCGGAGACAGGAGGATAAGGGGCAAACTCTTTTACCTCTGGAATCGTATGGAGAGCAAATGGTGTTATTTGTTTTTCCTCCCACAGTTTTTTATTTGAGAAAACCTTTGTTATCCAATAATCACCAGGATAAAAAAGCAATAAAAAAGTAAAGGTCAAAAAAACAACTATGCGCGACAATGTCATTTCTTCATTGTATCAGGAATTGATGTTCTGATACCTAACTCTTTGAGTTTTTCCTCAGCAACAACAGACGGCGCATTCATAACAGCGGTACGTCCACCACTTGTCATAGGAAATGCGATAACCTCTCGTAAATTTGCTTCGCCACGAATACAGGTGAGAAGTCTATCTATACCGGGGGCGATTCCTCCATGGGGAGGAGCTCCGTATGAAAAGGCTTCTATCATATGACCAAACTGAGATTTTATTTGCTCTTCAGTATGACCCATGATTTCAAGAACAGTTTTTAACACCTCTGGTTCATGTGCGCGAATACTTCCACCACCGACTTCAAATCCATTACAGACCAAGTCATATTGAGTCGTTAAGATGCTCCCAATATCTTTTTTTTCCAATAGTTGTTTTTTATATTCTGGAAGGGGAGCTGAGAATGGATTATGAGTAAAGGTCCATCCGCCTTCAGTAGTTTTTTCAAAAAATGGAAAGTCAACGACCCATGCAAATGCCTGAATACCATTTTTTTTATCTTCTTCAGACCGTAAATCAAATTTATCTGCACCAAACTGTTTTTGAGCCTCTTGATAGGTAAAACGAGGAAATGGCTTTTGTTTAAGAGGGATGTTGAGTTTTTCATAAACTTCAATAATCATCTTTTCGGTGAGAGTCATGACATCTTCTCGCTCAACAAAGCTCATTTCAAGATCAAGCTGAGTAAATTCCCCATAAGCACGGTCGGCTCGAGGATCCTCATCTCGGAAACAACGGGCAATTTGGAAATATCTCTCAATTCCTCCGACCATCAAGAGTTGTTTATACTGTTGAGGAGCCTGAGGAAGGGCATAAAATTTGCCGAGTTGTAAGCGGGAGGGAATAATAAAATCGCGAGCACCTTCTGGAGTTGATTCAGAAAGAATAGGTGTTTCAACTTCGATAAACCCATTGCGATAGTAAAATTCCCGAATCTCACGAATAAACTTCGATCGGAATGCAAGATTGGCGGCGATTCGTGGGCGTCGCATATCAAGATATCGATATTTGAGTCGCGCCTCTTCGTCTATTTCATACCCATCAGTTGTCACAGGAATAGGCATTGCACTTGCCTTGTTTAGTATCGTTATTTTTTTTATCTCAATTTCAATTGCCCCTGTCTTTAATTTTGCGTTGATAAGTTTTTCTGGACGTTGTTTTACAAGTCCCACAACCTCTACGACATCTTCCATAGAAAGTTCCCGACATTCTTCTCCTCCAATTGCTTGTATGATTCCTGAGCGATCTCGAAGGTCCAAGAAGACAATTTTTTTATGATCGCGTTTTGTATTTACCCATCCCAAAATACGAACTTCTTCACCGATCCGAGCAGGAGTTTCATCAATATACAGAGTTTTCATATGAGATATATTACTATTTTTTTATACTTTAAACAAGGCTGTGTGAGGTTAAGATTTGAAGATTGTACTTATTTTACCTCTTAATGTTTCTCGTCCATTCCATATATTTATATCTAACTCGTAGACAATTTGGATAGTTTGACCCTTTTCGATTTCCTTGTATTCCTCTGCTTTATAGAAGGCAATCATCTCAAAGGGGAATGAGTAGACGGCTGCATCTTTAACAAGAAGCTTAACATGTTCATTTTTCTTTCCAAACAGTTTTTTTTCAAGAACAGTTACATTACTTACAAATTTAGGATACGGATTACCCATACCGTATGGTGCAAGAGTTTCCAACTCTTTTGCCAAAGGTATACGAATTTTTGAAAGTGGAATATAAATATCAGCCTCAATTATTCGTTCTAAGTTTTCTATTTTTAATTTTTTTTGAGCGCTTGCTTCAAGATGGTTTATCAATACGTCTTTATTTTTTTCTTCAACTGAAAATCCAGCAGCAAGTTTATGTCCGCCAACTCCTGTCATCAACTCACTATGTTCTCGAAGAAAATTGGTCATATGGAAATCATTAAACGATCGTGCTGAACCTTTCCAGTATCTATCACTTTTTGTCATTGCAATCGTTGGACGATTATATTTCTCAGTGATTTTTGACGCAATGAGACCAATGATTCCTTCATTCCACTCGGGGTTTGCAAGAATAATGAGAAGTGGAAGCTTACTTTCTTTTATATCTTTTTCAACCATTTCAACAGCCTGTTTAACGGAGACTTCCACTAATCCTTGACGTTCTTTGTTTGTTGCGCCGACTTGAGAAGCGAGGATATGAGCTTTTTCACTTGATGTCGTACAGAGAAGACGTAATGCATCAATTGCATGAGTAAGACGCCCCACAGCATTAATACGCGGCGCTATTACAAACCCAATCTCATAGGGAGTAATAGTCTTTTCTTCAATTCCAGCTTGTTTAATTATCTCTCGGATACCATGTCTTTTTACGTGAGGAAAAGCTGCAAGGCCATGATAGACAATAGCGCGCGAAGGTCCAATGAGAGGTACAAGATCTGCAATTGTCCCAATTGAAGCAAGGGCAAGATAGTCGAATGTAAAGTTGGATAGGAGGAGTTGATGATTGGAAGCTGATAAGTCAGAATCATTTTTAAAATAGTTAAATACTTCTTTTGCAAATAGATATCCAACACCTGATCCCGAGAGCTCTGGAATATGAAACACTGCTTCTGCTAAATCTGGCGGATCATCTGGTTTTAAATGATGGTCCGTTACGACGATCTTTACACCCTTTGAAGTAGCATACGCTATCTGATCTTTTGCACTAATGCCATGATCTACACTTATGATAAGTGTAGGATTTAGTTCTTTAATTACATTGTCTATTCCTTTTATTGAGAATCCGTAACCTTCATTTTTCCGGTGAGGCACATAGGGCATTGCGTCAAACCCTAATAGGTGAAGAGTTTCCCAGACAATTGTTCCCCCTGTTATACCATCTGCATCGTAGTCTGTATAGACAACAATTCTTTGTTTATTTTTTTTGATTTTTTCAAGGAGATGAATGGTTTTTTGGAAGAGCGTTTTGAGGTGAAACATCTCAAATGTAAGAGAGTCTGGGTGAGGAGGGTGGAGAAAAGATTTATGATCTTTTATATCTCTATTATCAAGAAGGATTTGTACAATTTCCTTGTTGGATATTGTATCCGTCAGTGTAATCTCTTTTTTCCACTCAACTTTCATGAGTGTAATTGTAGCAGAAAGAAAGAGTGAGAGATTATACTAACCCGCCACCCTTAAATATATTGGGTTTAAGCCAGTCTTGAGGATTTTGAGCTCCTTCTTTTGACTGACTTTCTTGTGCTTCAACAGTTGAGATTGTCTGTACTTGTTGTCTTTCTGTGCCCCCTACCTTTGCTGAAAATACTTGATTTGAATTTTGCTGCGCAGGTGCTGGTTGTTGTGTATTAAATGATTGAGGTTGAAATACTTGAGGCTTATATTGTGCCTGTTGAGGAGGAGCTTTTTTTGTAGCTCCAGCCTTTAGAAGTTGTGCAATCGTTTCAAAGGTTTCTGCGTTAACAGAATATGATGTGAATGTATTTGTAGCAATGGCAATGCCTGCATAGAGATTTGTTGCCATATCTTTGTCAATCTCAGTCTGGAGCTCTTTGAGGACTTTAAATACGAGTTCACAGGTAGATGAGCTTGTTTTATTAACAAAGTTTACCGTGCCAAAAAAAGCATTTGTTAAGTGTCTGTCAATATTTATGATTTCTTTTCCTTGAAACTGAGCTTGATTGTCAGTATATACTGATCCAATTGCTTGGAGATTTGGGACATCGACTGTGATGAGAAAATCAAACGTGCCACCAGAATAGGAGTATGATACTTGATTTGGATTAAGTTTAGGAGAGCCTTGTCTTGGGGCAATAACAAGATTGAATTTATCTCCTTGAATGTGATAATCAATTTTATCAATCGCTCCATCTGCATAAGGGAATGATACGACGAGATTTTCGCCTCCAACCGAAAGTGTCTGTTGTATTTTATCTGCTGCAGCAAGATCACTTTTCACTGGTACTGAGGAGATAATCGTTACATTTTTTCCAAGCTTTAAGAGAGCTAGATAGAGCGTTGTTGCTCCAGCAATTGCGTCTGGCGTCGGATTATTGGGAAGTACGATGACGCCGTTTGCGCCTTTTGATATAACTTCGACAAGTTTTGGGAGGACTGTGTTTGTATTTGGAAACATATTATAGGATACATTTTACCACATCACCTACCCGAATGTCAAGGGCAGGAGAGAGTATTATGCCGCACTCTTGTTCCTTTTTTACCTCTTCAACCTTCTTGGCGCGTATCTTAAGAGAGACGATCTTTGACTTTCCTATAATATTTTCACCACGATGGATTTCAAGCATGTCGCCAAGCTCAAATTTACCCTTGGAAAGTTTTGATCCGAATACTTTTTCACCCTCGATGACGAATGTAGCTAAGATTTTAGCCTCGCCCTTGAGGTTCTTCTCCTGCAATTCTTTTTCTTGAAGCAAAAGGGCCACCTCTTCTAGCTCTTCAATGAGCTCATAAATGATGGAATATTGCTTAATTATGACTTTTTCTTGTTTAGCTACATCTTTTGTTTCTTGGTCGACTTTGGCATTAAAACCAATAACAATAGCCTTACTTGCCTTAGCAAGAAATATGTCCGATTTATAAATCTCACCCACAGCTTTCATAACTATCTCAATATTGATATTCTCAGAGAGAATAGCATCAAGAGCCTCAAGTGAGCCTTGAGAGTCTGCTTTAACGATAATTGCTAGCTTCTTTTGCTCTTTTTCAGGCACGGCAAAAAATGTCTGTGCTGAGAATTCTTTTTGTTCTGGGCCCTCTTTTTGTGCCGGCTCTGCCTTTATTTGATCTCCGTCATGAGGAGTAATGATAGAACCAACAATTGGAGCTGTTTCAAAGCCAAGGAGTTCACAAGCTTGAGAAGGAATTGCCTCCTTCATCTGCGTGCCTACGTCGTCCATGATCGATTTTATTTTTCCTTTTACCCCTCCGGCAAAGACAATATCTCCTGTATGAAGTGTTCCATTTTTGACAATAACACTTACAGCAACGCCACGTTTGTCTTTTTTAGTCTCAATAACATATGCTTCAAGCTCAGCTTCAGGGTCATACTCTAATTTTTTGTCAGTCGCTATAAAGAGGATATTTTCCAAAAGGTCAGAAACACCCTTGCCAGTCTTGGCACTAATAGGTACTACGGGAACATCTCCACCTTTTCCTTCAACCATAACTCCGTGGCGTAATAAGTCATTTTTTACCTTTTCTGGCTTTGCTTCTGGCAAATCCATTTTGTTTAATACGACAATACAAGGCACCTTTGCCTCTTTAATATGAGAAATTGATTCAATTGTCTGAGGCATGAGAGAATCTTTTGCATCGATCATGAGGAGGACAATATCAGCCACAGTTGCTCCTCGAGCGCGTAGTTGAGAAAAGGCTTCGTGTCCAGGAGTGTCAATAAAGGTGATTGCATCAACTGGATAGCCCTTTATCGCTGTTTTTGCAGTATATCCACCAATTTTCTGAGTAATTCCCCCATGTTCTTTTGCAGCTATTCGACTACTTCTAATAAAATCAAGAAGAGTCGTCTTTCCATGATCAACATGGCCGAGGATAGCAACAACAGGAGGACGTGGTTTCATCATAAAACAACTATAAAAAGATAATTAATAGTTAGCTGACCAATTCTTTTTTTTCAGCATCTGTATTTGTCGATGTGGCGGAGTTTGGGATTTGTACGATATCAATCGTATAATCCGCAAGACGAGAGGCTAGATTGACATTGATGCCTCCCTTTCCGATAGCAAGAGGAGCTTGAGATTCTTCAACGGTTACTTTTGCATGTTTTGCTTTTGGATCAAGCTCAATTGAGGATACTTTGGCAGGTGATAGAGCAGATATAATAAATGTCTTTGGATCACTATTCCAAAGAATAATATCAATTTTTTCTCTGCCACCACATTCATCAGTTACTGTTTGGACACGAACACCGCGTTGGCCAACACATGCTCCAACGGGATCAACCGCTCCTCCATTGCCTGTAGAAACGGCAATTTTAGCCCGTTCTCCTGGTTCACGAACAGTTTTATTAATGACAACTGATCCGTTTGCGATCTCAGGAACTTCTCTTTTAAACAATTCTTGAATAAGTCTTACATCACTGCGAGAGATGACTATACGAGGGTTGCCATATTTATCATTACCAATTTCTTTAATGTAAACAGTGTATGAGGAATTTACGGAATAATCTTCTTGGCGAATTTGCTCTTCTTTTGGAAGAATAGCCTCAGCTTTTCCCAGATCAAAATAAGCATTGTACCCGTCAAATCGAATAACACGTCCTTTTACACAAGATCCAATATGAGATTGAAAATGTTGTACGACGGTTTTTTTCTCGACTTCACGAATTTTTTGAAGGATAACTTGTTTTGCAGTCTGAGCAGCAATACGTCCAAACCCTGGAGGAGTAATATCTCGCTCTTCCTCAAAGAGGTGAGCTTCGCCAGTCGATCTATGAATTTTTGCCGATATATTCTCATTATTTTCAGCCTCAGGATATTCTTTTTTATACGCAGCCACGAGTGCTTCTTCTATAGACAAAAGAACATCTTCCGCAGGAATGTTGCGTTCTGCAGAAACCTGATTGAGTGCAAGCAAAAATTCTGATTTTACAACTGTCATAGATATAATCTATTTATAACAACGTTATTCTTTTTCTTTCTTAGATTCTTTCTTTGATGGTTCTGGAGCTGGAGTTGTACCAGCAGCTTCGCCTTCTCCGTCAGGCTTTGCAGTCAAGACTTCTGGTGCAGCTGCAGCAGCTGTTTCGGCTATGACACTTTCTTCTTTATGAGCAGTAGCTGAGACAACGACTTTTTCTGCATCTGTTTTTACAACATACAGTTCATTTACAGGAATATCACCAACCTTAATCTCATCTCCAACTTCTTTCAATGAGCTCAAATCAACCTCAATATTGTGAGGAATGTTTTGTGGAAGTGCTTCAACTGTTACTTTATCTGTTTGAGTAAGAACAACACCACCCGCATTTGCTGCTGGAGCAATACCAACAAAAGTGAGAGGAACTTCGGCTTCAATTTTCTTTGTAAGATCAACCTTTCGGAAATCTGCATGAAGAACAAGGCCTTCAAGAGGATCTCGCTGAAGGGAAGTGACGAGAGTTGGAATTTCATCCTTATCTGTCTTTATATAAACGATTCCTGTTTCTCCAACCACTCTATATGTTCTCTTGAACTCGATATAGTTCACAGAAATAGCCTGAGATGGGAAACCCGTACCATAAATATTGGCTGGCAGAAGACCTTGCTTTCGCAAGTTTTTATTCTTTTTACCAAACACTGTTCGTAACTCTGCTGCAAGGACCATTTTTTCCTTTCCTGTTTGTGCTTTTTTCATAGCTATTCTTTCAATAATTCAATAAAAAATACCCGATCTGTCGACAAGTCCGTATTATAGAGGATTTGGCTATTTTTCACAAGAGGAGAAAAATTGGTGTTTAAAAGATGGATTGAATCAGGAAGCTCTAACTCAAAATGTATGTCATGAGATTGTGCCCCAATTTGTTTTTGAATAACGAGTTGATAAATTGCTTTTCCACTCTTAAAGCGCAGTGATGAATTATATGATATCTGGACTGTTTTTTTTCCTTGAGGAGGAATTTCAAGTAGGAATCCAATCATTTTATACTTTCCAGTCTCAGAGTCATATGAAGTAAGCTGGGTTCCGTCGACAAGAATGGATGAAAGTTGGGATTCAGTAGGGAGAAGGACTTGGAAATAATTTTTATAAGGTCCCCCTGGGAACACATCAGAAAGTGAGTTATTTGTATATTGAATTGTAATAGTTGTGTTGATAAACCCATCATTGTCAATCGTTGTTTTTGTGGTGTACGTCTGGTCTACAAAGAAATTTGTTTTGTTTACGCCAAGATTTGCATCGAGTGGAAATTGAAAATCTGTATAGCAGTTTTGTTTTGCTGAAGGGGGACAAAACGGTGTTGCAAGCCTGCCACTCCAATAGAGCTCATCGAGTTTTTTTTGCGGTTCATCCGCATTCATAAAGAGAACTATGTTCTTTTGATCAAACCCTTCTACAACTGCCTCGCTTAACAAGAGAGGATTTGCAAGCTCTGTTTGTGAGAGAAGTTGCTGAACGACAGAGTTAAGAAAACTTTTTTTCTGAGTTGACCCTGGGAAAAAATCATGCTCGACATAATATTGAGTCTTTATATAGAAATTATCTTTTGTTATTTTTTCTTTAAAATCTGGAAGGTAGAGCTCATCAAATGCACCAATAATATCTTTAACGCCAGACGTGGTAATTAATCCCGCACCGCTCCAAGAGCCCAACCCAAGCTCTTTTTGCAAAAAAAATGTAGCTTGTTGATAGGTATCATAAAAATCTGGAAAAAAAGCACTGTCACGTAAAAACCAATGGGGCTGGTTTAGATAATCACGAATGGGATTAGGTGGGGTAACGTGTCCTGTAAGTTGGCCATCAGCATCGTAGACATCTAAGAGTTGGAGATCTTGTAATCCAAAATATTTTGTTTTAACAATTGCAAATGATCCAATAAATCCACCCCCAGGTCGAAGTTCCATATTATTTGCAAATAGAAGTAAAATTGTTTGCTCCTCTTTTTCTCCAAGAAGTTCAGGAAGAAGTGTTACTATTTTTTTCATTTTTCGCATTTGAGCGATCTTCTTTTGAAACTGCTCCTTAACGGTTGGTTTCATAAGTTGAAAAGGTATTTTCCGGAAAAGAGTAAGTATGTATTCTTCTGATTGAGTTAATAAAACAATGGTTTTATCAAAATGAATCCTCGTTTGTTTGGCGGTATACGGACTTCTCGGTCGTTGAAGTACAAGTTTTGAAAGCTGTCGCGCTTCAACCGTAAGCAGCTGAATATTTGCAACAAGGTTTGTTACCGTTGAGTTCATGACGAATAAGTCATCAGAAGCCTGGCCCAGCGAGAATAGTAAATAGAGAGGGCGTACCGGCGCATAAAGAACAGAAGCAATATGTAATAGTTCTTTTTTTTCTTCATTTTTTTTCTGAGCTCCATCTATATTTTGAACCAACAAAAGAGACCCCGATCTATAAGAAAGATAGCTTGCAGCCAAAAGGGGGATCCAAAATGAAAATATATAAAGAAAGGCTATGAAAGAAAAAAGAATGGTGACAGTTTTTTTTGAAAGAGTTCTTTGAAAAAATAGTGGGTGTTTTTCAGAGAATGTAGTATGTTTTTTCTTAAAGCCAATGGGTGGAGTGAGCGATTCAAGTGTAAGAACAGGAGACTGCTGCTTATCTGAAATCGCAAACCAAAGCATCGTTTGTATTTGTGAAATACCATACGTCTCATCTCCAATAATGTGGATTAATTTATGACTCGGAGAAAATACATGTGGCTTCACCGTTTTTTTCTTACTATGAAAAACGATATAGGTGAGAGGAAAATCAACGGTGTATTTTCTCATCCTTCCTTCTTGGGATATGACAAAACATAGATCAAATCGGGCATCTTCCGCAATGCGCGGAGCAACGAAGACTTGTATATCATGCTTTATAAGGTGCGTTTTTAGAGCTTTTGAAAATGAATTTACTTCATCTACGACGATAAGAGCGCGTTGTTTTTGTGATGTTTGTTCAGAAAGGTAACGAGCTCTATCCATAATGTATAATTATATAATGAATTTTGACCATAAAATTACACCTCTTTCCGCACTTCACACCACCATCGTCCAAATAAACTCAAAAAAAAAGGTATTGGTAGGAGGATGTTTTGATATTCTTCACCATGGACATGTAATTTTTTTACAGAAGGCGCGTTCTGAGGGAGATGCACTTATTGTACTTTTGGAGTCGGATGAGTTTATTAAATCAATAAAAAAGAAAGAACCGGTTCATACACAGCAACAACGCGCAGAAATTTTAGCAGCTCTTGGATATGTTGACACAATCATCCTTCTTCCCTATTTTAGTGCGCCAGATGAGGATTATAAAGGTATAATAGAGGAGATAAAACCGGAAGTCATTGCCTATACGACAGGAGATAAGCAAGCGAGGCGAAAAAAAGAGTTTGCAGCAATGGTCCATGGCACAACGGTCGAAATTCCCTATTTATCATCATTTTCAAGTTCGAAACTTATAACCTATGCGCCTATTTTTAGGGATTAACATCCCACAATCAGAGAGAGAATCTTTGTATAAACAAATTATTCCATTGATACGGAAATATCCACAGTTTAAATGGATCAACCCAGAACTTTACCATGCATCCATTCAATTTTTTGGAGAAGTTGAGGATATTAAGAAATTATCTGACTCAATTAAAACCACACTTTTTGATAAGGAAAAGTTCCATCTCTATGGTCTTGGGCTTGGACTTTTTCAAGCAAGCGATTTAGTCCTTCATATGGCGTATCGGAGAGAGAAAAAAATTGATGAGATAGTCGACTCACTTGAAAAAACGTATCCAACATTTGTAAAACAACGAGCCTTTATATTCCACACTGCTTTTGCACGTGCACCCTATTCATCAAAGCAGCAATATTTTTTACTCCAAAAAATACTTGAGAGATTTCCAATAGAAATCTCCTATCCAGTAAATTCGCTTGCATTAATGGGAAGCACGAAGGGGAGCGAGGGAAGAAAGTATCAGATTTTGGAAGAGTTTCCCCTTATATAAAAACAAAAACCATTCTTTTTACAGAATGGCTTTTGTTTTGGATGATACAAAAATTACTTGACTCCGATTTTGTACATACCCGTACTACAATCTGGACATTTTGCTTTCATTGCTGGCTTACCATTTTTCATGGTAACTTTTTCAGGATTAGCAACTTCCTTTTTTGCTCGACATTTTACACAATACATTGATGACATAGTTTTATTTCACCTCCTTTCCCAAACGCGCTGATAGTACACGTAATATAACGCGATTTCAAATAATACGATGAGAGCTGCTAACAAAATACTTTTTACTAGATCGGTTTTAAAATGAGGATCTAATGCTACGACAGGAGATATATCTTTTTTTTGTTCAGCCAAACGCACCTTCATTTTCTCTTGGCTGCGAAGCTTTTGTATTCGTGCTCTCTTAGGCATGAGGTAATTGTAATCATATTGACAGCACTTTGTAAAGTGGATAAAATGAACTAATGCTTATAAATATTGTTTTGGCTTTCTTTTTTGGGTGGCTAGCACTTATGACATTTATTGTCATGAAGCTCCGAAACCACTATCGAAGATTGACAAAAAGATCGGGTGTTCACTCTCTTGACACCCTTCTCGATATTCTCCTAAATGAGGCTGAAAAAGGAAAAAATCACCAACAAATGCTTGAAAAAAAAATAGCCGAACTACAGCTTGCTTCTCACCATGCATATCGTAAAATAGGTATGGTACAGTTTTATGCATTAGGAAAAACAGAAGGTGAAAAGAGTTTTGTTATTGCACTTCTTAATGAATTAAACACAGGCCTTGTATTAAATTTTATGTATATCTCTGAAGGGGTTCATGTCTACGCAAAAAAAATTAAAGATGGAAAGGGTGAGGGGTATGAACTTTCAACCGAAGAAAAACAAGCAATTCATACTGCAGCATAATTATTATTAATTTTTTGAATTTGTATGGAACTAAAAAAAAGTATTGGATTAGGTCTTCTTATATTTATCACAGCATTTGGAGTAAGTTATGGAATTACTACATTGCAACAAAATGCAAAAAAAGCTGTCGTAGTTAAAAAAACTTCAACTGCATTAGACGAAGAATCAACTGAGCCAAAAACAGAAATGTGTCCAATTAATGGAGCAATGATGACAAAGGCACAAAAGGATAAATGGGTAAAACGAAGACCTCTTGGAATTATGATAGAGAATCATGTTGAAGCAAGACCGCAATCTGGTATTTCCTCAGCAGACGTTGTCTATGAAGGTGTTGCAGAAGGTTGAATCTCTCGTTTTCTTGCAGTGTTCTATTGTCAAGATGCATCATTTGTTGGGCCAGTACGATCGGCACGTGTTCATTTTATGACGATGCTTCGTGAATATGGAGAATATCCACTTTATGGACATGTTGGTGGAGCAAATTGTGATGAGACAACGGGATCGGGATGTGCAAATGGAGCAAAAGCTGATGCATTAGGGATAATAAATAAAATTGGCTGGGGCAACTACAATGACTTGAATCAATTTGGAGTTCCCTTTCCATATTTCTGGAGAGATTACGAAAGACTTCCAAATGTTGCAACAGAACATACTGTATATTCATCCACAACAAAATTGTGGGACTTTGCGAAGTTAAAAAGAGAGCTTACTAATGTAGATTCAGATGGGGTTGCTTGGGATAAAACATTTGAATCATGGAAGTTTGCTGAAGGTGCCGATGTTGCAAACCGAGGTACTGTAAGTAAAATTCAGCTCGGATTCTGGAACTCATTTGCAAATGATTTTTCCGTTGTATGGAATTATGACAAGGCAAAAAATACCTATTATCGAACAAATGGAGGCAAACTACATCTTGATAAAAATACGGCGAAACCGCTTGATGCAAAAAATATCATAGCTGTTTTTGCAAAAGAAAGTCCAGCAAATGATGGCTATGAAGGCGGGCATATTCTTTATCAATTAACAGGTGAAGGTGATGCATTGGTGTTTCAAAATGGGAAAGCAATAAAGGCAACATGGAAAAAAGCAGATCCAGAGTCTCGCATGAGATGGTATGATGAAGACGGAAAAGAGATATCAATTGTGAAGGGTAAAGTGTTTGTTGAAATCCAACCAATTGGTAATACTGTTACCTATTGATAACTAAGTATATGTTAGCGGCAGTTATACCATCTAAAACAAGAAGAAAAATACTCGAACTATTTTATACTCATCATACTGAGCTGTTTTATTTGCGTAATATTGTTCGTGCAGTGGACGAAGAGGTGAACGCGGTAAAACGAGAGCTTGATATTTTAGAAAAGGCAAAGATCGTTTTTAAAGAAAAAAGATTAAATAAGTCTTTCTATACTCTTAACAAGAACTATATATTTTATGAGGAATTTTTGCGAATATTCGCAAAAATGAGCGCTTTTCCGCAAGCTGTACATGAAAATGCTCCTCGTCTTGGAAAGATCAAATTCGCTTCCCTTTCCCTCAAATATATTAGAGAAATGCCCATTAAGAAAGATGAAGTCTATTTTCTCCTGGTGGGGACGATTATCATTCCAGAAGTTGAAGCTTTTATTAAACGAATGGAAGAAGTAACTGGAAGACAGATAGATTATACCGTCATGACGGAGGATGAATTCATATTCCGTAAAAGAAATAATGATCCATTCTTGGGGCGTTTTTTACGTACTTCAAAAATTATGATTTGTGGTTCTGAAGAAGAACTGATGAAATAAATTATGAAAACAAGAACTATCGTGTATATGGCCTTGCTGTTGATATTGTTTTGGATATGTTTGCCAGAAAATGTGCCAGTACGTTTTAATGTTAATAAGTCGAAAGTAAATTTTACTATTAATCCTCTATCAATCCATACCTCTATTCTTGGTATGCAAATTGACAAAGAGTTTAAAACAAAACTCGGACTTGATCTCAAAGGAGGAAGTCACTTGGTATTTAAAGTTGATACAAAAGGGATAAAAACGGACGATATGAAAGATGCACTCGCATCAGCACGGGACATTATCGAAAAAAGAGTGAATTTTTTTGGAGTATCTGAACCTCTCGTTCAAAATGTCAAGGTAGGATCTGAACATCGTATTTCAGTAGATCTCCCTGGACTTGAAAATGTGTCACAAGCAGTTATGCTTATTGGTCAGACAGCTCAACTTCGATTTATCGAAGAGGGGCCACTTGATCCTAAAATTGCAACGACTGCCTCGCTTCTTGATCGATTGAATAAAGATACAGGTATGACAGGAAAACATGTAAAAAAAGCCTCGGTTGTATTTAATCAGGAAGATGGAAAACCACAGGTGGCACTTTCATTTACCACAGAAGGGTCCAAACTATTTGAAGAAATAACAGGACGAAATGTTGGGAAGCCTGTTGGTATATTTCTCGATTATTTCCCAATTTCAGCTCCTACTGTTCAGCAAAAAATTTCCGATGGGAATGCGGTCATCACTGGCTCATTTACTGTAGAGGAAGCAAAAAAACTAGCTATTTCAATAAACTCTGGTGCACTTCCACTCCCAATTCAGCTCATCGAGCAGAGAAATATTGGACCGAGTCTGGGTGCAGAGGATGTAAAAAAAAGTGTTATTGCAGGAGGTATAGGTCTATTGGCAGTTTGCGTATTTATGATTGGCTACTACGGAAAACTAGGAGCAATAGCGACTGTTGCGCTTGCCCTCTACGGATTGATTTCATTCGCTTTGTTTAGAGCAATTCCTATAGTTCTTACTCTTCCAGGTATTGCCGGATTTATTCTTTCGATTGGTATGGCTGTAGATTCAAACATATTAATCTTTGAAAGAATAAAAGATGAACAACGAAAAGGGCGAGATTTCCAATCAGCAATTCGACTTGGATTTGGCAGAGCGATGGATGCAATTAAAGATGCAAATTTAACAACGATGCTTGTCGCATTTATTTTATTTAATCCTCTTAATTGGGATTTTCTTCCTCAATTCGGGTTGGTAAAAGGATTTGCACTTACACTTGGTATCGGGGTAGCAACAAGTTTATTTACTGGCGTTGTTATCACTCAAAAACTTATTAAAACATTTTATAAGAATAAATAACCATGATACATTTTCATCGATATAGTTGGGTATATGTACTTATATCATCTCTCGTTATCGGTGTAGGTCTGTATTCAATCATCACATTTGGATATCGATTTTCAATTGATTTTACTGGCGGAACAACACTTGCGTACAAAGTAAAAAATACTGTCGAAAAGAAGGATGTCGAAAAAAGTATCTCCTCAAAGAAGATTAAAATTGTCAACTTAGACATTCAACAAAAGACAATACATATTAAAACGAGTGCTGTCACTGATGAACAAGAGAAGGCTATACAGGCAGACATAAAAAAATTGAGTAAAGCAGATGTTCAAGTCCTTCGCTATGAGACTGTAGGCCCAACTTTAGGAAAAGAAACAGGACAAAAGACAATCATTGCTGTCTTCATTGCAATAGCCGGCATTCTTCTCTATATGAGTTTTGCATTTAAAGGGTTTAATTATGCATTGTCAGCAGTACTAGCAATGGCACATGATTTTCTGGTAGTTCTCGGTTCTTATTCGTTACTTTCAAATCTTTTTGGAGCGGAATTTGATCTTCTTTTTGTAACAGCACTTTTAACCACGATGTCTTTTTCACTCCATGACACTATTATCATCTTTGATAAAATCAGAGAAGATGCAAAAGGAAGAGACACTTCATCAATGGAACAATTAGCCGACAAAGCAGTAACTGAAACGATGGTTCGATCTCTAAATAATTCGATGACAATTGTTTTTATGATGTTGGCGCTGTTACTAATGGGAGGGTCAACGATACGCTTTTTTATCGCAACACTTCTTATAGGTACTATTACAGGGACATATTCATCGCCATTTGTGGCAACCCCCCTATTGGTCTGGCTTGAGAAAAGGAAAAAATAAGATAATAAATACTCCACTATGAATATTCATACCTATTCGCTTGGGGAACTTCAGGCACATTGTTATCTTGTGGAGAGCGATGGTCAGGCACTCCTGATTGATCCCGCAGATGATGGAAGCTTCCTCTTGGAAGAGCTTCAGAGAAGAAATTTAAACCTTGTCGCACTACTTGCTACACACGGTCACTTTGATCATGTAATGGCAACAGGCGAGATACAGATGAGTTTTGATATCCCACTTTCTATTCATAAAAAAGATCAGTTTTTAATCGATCGACTTGAAAGTACCGCAGAGCACTTTCTAGGACATAAGCCTATCATAGTGCCCCCGAAATCGACTGTCCACATAGATTCAGGGGAATTAAAAATTAAAAATTTTAAATTTGAAATTTTACATACTCCGGGTCATACACCTGGTGGAGTTTGTTATTATTTTCCCGAAGAAAAAATAGTGTTTACTGGAGACACACTATTTATGGGGACAATAGGAAGAACAGATTTATCATACAGTAACAAAAAAGACCTATTTAATTCGTTGAAGGAGTTGGCGAAGCTGCCTGATGAAGTGACAGTATGCCCCGGACACGGTGAAGAAACGATTATCGCAAACGAAAAAGGGATTACACTTTTTTGAGTTCAGTCAACAGGATATCTCTTTCATTTTCTAGCTCTTTATTTATCACCTTTTCAAATAGCGCATCCAAGATATCTCCAACCTGTTTGCTTGGCTTAATATTCTTAACCTCCATTACATCCTGTCCATTTATCTTTAAATCTTTCACAGTAAATGGCTCTTTTTGTACCTCTATAATTCTTTTTTTAAATAAATCAAACCTCCATGAAGTTGGAGTTGAACCGGACCCGACGCGGTCAGCTGTTCGAAGATCCAGCATATCTTGGATATATTCCTTTCCAACATCCCGAATAAACCTACGGACTGCTTTATCCGTTTGGTCTTCTTGCACAGTGAATTGATGGAACTCAACGAGTCTCACGAGCTTTTCTTTCTGTTCATTGGAAAGGCGTAATCGTTCGGCTATTTTCTTTACCTGCAGTGTCCCGACAACTTCATGATTGTGGAAAGTAATAAGACCTGACTCATCATCTTTATGGAACGTATCAACTTTTCCTATGTCATGTAAAACTGCTGCAAACCGGACAATAGGATCAGGGGAAGGGCATTCCTTGAGCGACATGATCAAATGTGTCCCCACATCATAGATGTGATGTCTATTCGGGCTTTTTTGAGGGACCTCAAAACAATTATCCAACTCAGGAAGAACATATTTTAAAATTCCGGTATTTTTTAAGAAAAGAAATCCATCTGATGGGTGCTCGCTTGCTAGAATTTTGATAATTTCGTCTCGGACTCTTTCGCCTGAAATATTTTTTATAAGCTGTGCATTGGAAGCTATTGACTCTCTTGTTTCATTATCAATAACAAATCCGAGTTGAGCTGCAAAGCGAATTGCCCTCATTAAACGAAGTGCATCTTCTTGAAATCGTTTATTAGGTTCACCAACTGCCACAATCTTTTTTTCTTCAAGATGTTTTTGACCTGAATAGAGATCAATAATTTTTTCTCCGTCAAAGGCCATTGCATTTATCGTAAAATCACGACGTGCCAGATCTTCTTCAACTGTTTTTGCCCACTCAATTTTTTCTGGATGTCTATTATCCGTATAGTTTGATTCTTTACGAAATGGTGTGATTTCAAATAAAAAAAACTCAGATTTTACTGTAACAGTCCCATACACGTTATGATAAAAATTGTCTGGAAACAATTTTTGTATATCTTCAGGAGTTGCATTTGTCGTAAAATCCCAGTTTGTTACCTCTTTAGATAAAAGTAAATTGCGTACTGCACCTCCCACCACATACACTTCAAACCCGCTTTTACGGATCGTATTCATAAAGTCTAAGACAGGGAAGGGGAGAGAAATCATATCTCTATTATACTCAAACAAGACCCTTGAGGATGTCTAAGTTTTTTTTATCTGGCCCAGTTCCATCAAATCCGGGTGTTTCGATAATAAAAGGCAGATTTTGCGTTCTAGCATCTTTTAGTAGCAGCTTGAAAGGTTCTAAAGATAACGTACCTTGTCCAATATTTTCATGTCTATCCCGGCCAGAATTATATGGATCACGACTATCATTAATATGAAATACACTAAGCTTATTTAGTCCAATTTTATTATCAAATTCAGATAAAAATGTATTTAATTTTTCTTGTGTAGAAAGTTCGTATCCAGCAGAGTAGAGATGGCAAGTATCAAGACACACCTTGATTCTTTCGTTGTCTACATCTCGGACTATTGCTGCGATTTCATCGATATTTTGTCCAATTTTCTTGTTTCCTGCATTTTCGATAATGAGGAAAGTGTCGGATGGGGTATTGGTCAATACTTCATTTATATTATTAATAAGAACACTATATTTTTTGTTTTGAGATACATCCCAAACGATGGATGCATCGCCTTTAAATGAGCCAGTATGCACTATGCTTCCTACAACACCAAGTTGAGAGGCGATCCCAAGCTCATAAATGAGCGATTGCTTTGACTTTGTTCCAACCTCTCCCTCATCGGCAAGATTTATAAGATAGGACGCATGAAAAAAAACGGGATTAATTGCAAGGCTTTTTTTTGAATCCAGAAAGAGCCTTTTTGTTTCCGGAGTCAGTTCAGTTTTGTTCCACCCACGTGGCGATGTTGAGAAAATTTGAAGACATGAGCCCCCCATTTTACTTACCCGCTCAACTGCTTTATGATAACCACCAGCGATAGATAGATGTGCTCCAAAGTTCATTTTTTTGTAAAAATTTCAATAATTCTTTTTTTTAAATTGATTGGAAAGGTGTAATTCTTGACTTGATCTCTACTAAGCCATACAAACTCTGTCAATTTATGTTCTAATATGACAGGTTCAGTTTTTGCTGTACAAATAAAATGCTGTGCATGGAAGTATTGACCTGAGGCGATAAAAACATCTTCCCCTATCCATTCATGAGTGGTGATTTCCAATCCAACTTCTTCTTTAACTTCACGAGAAAGTGCATTGAGGATTGGTTCATCTGGATATACTTTCCCTCCAGGCACAACCCATAACCCAGCATCTATTTGTTCATGTTCTGATTTCTTTACAATCAAAATATTTCCCTTTGAATCACAAATGAAGGCTGCAATGGCTAAAACAATGGGATATTTTTCGTACATTGACATAGTATATCAAAAATACCTCTTGACATAATTTAGCAGAGTTGGTATATTATTGCTAATTGTCCTTCGTCCCCCAAATTAGTGGGACTTCGGAGCAATAAACCATGGATGAATTAACAGCAAGGCAGATAGAAATCTTAAAAGCCATTATTCAGGAACATACCGATACTGGTGAACCAGTCGGTTCAGAGATTCTTGAAAAGAAATATAAGCTTGGTGTGTCTCCAGCAACCATCCGCAACGAAATGGTGGTGCTTGCAAAAAAAGGATACATAATGAAGTCGCACTTTTCTTCTGGACGGATTCCTTCTCCTAAGGGATTTCGTTTCTATATCAATAAAATAATGAAGCAAAAGGAGATGTCTACAGCTGATGAGGTTGCTTATAAAAATAGTGTGTGGGATGAACGAAGTGAGATGCACAAGCTTCTCACTCAGGCAACCCGTGTACTTGCTCAAAGAACTGGCCTTGTTTCGCTTGCAACAACAAATACTGGGGATATATATTTTGCAGGTCTTGCAAACCTTTTAAACATCCAAGAATTCATCAATCGCGAAATAGAGAGGCAGATTTTTCAGCAGATGGAGCAGATAGAGTATTGGGAACGATTATTAAATAAGTTTGGAGCATTGGAAGGTAATGATGTTTATTTTGTGCTCGGAGATGAAGGATATTCCGATCCAATCTACGATTCATGTGCGAGTATATTTGGTGAATTTGAGTCAAACAGTGTAAAGGGAATTATCGGAGTTGTTGGACCAAAGCGCATGCACTACGACCTGGTAGCTCCTCAAGTGAAATATTTTTCAGAGCTACTGGAAGGGATTATGAAAGAACAGAAGTTGGGAGCACCTATTGTCTAGGGATTAGAAGTTGGAATATATAAATATGAAAGATAAAACAGATAAGCCAGAAGAAAAAGTCCAAGAAACTGTGGCGGATTCAAACGTAGATGGACCAAAAGATGAAATAAAAAAAGAGTGTTCATGTGGAGAGAATGCAGAGTGCAAATCATGTGAAGATAAATCAAAACTTGTTGAGGAATACAAATCAAAATATCTAAGAGCAATCGCAGATTATCAAAACTTTGAACGACGTATTCAGGATCAGCGAGTTGAATGGACAAAAAATGCGAATAAGAATCTCATACTAAAACTATTAACATTTCTTGACGATTTAGAACGAGCAGAGCTTTTTGTCACTGATAAAAACCTGAGTCATGTGAAAGAATCATTCTATAAAATGCTCAAAAGTGAAGGTCTTGAAGAGATTGAACTAATCGGCACACAATATGACCCATATGTTGCAGAGGTTATCACTATGCAAGAAGGAAAAGAGGATGGAATTATAGTTGCAATCTTAAGAAAGGGATACAAGTATAATGGGCAGATTTTAAGAGTTGCACAAGTAACAGTTTCAAAAAAATCAATATAAGGTAATTACATCATTAATTAATATTATTTACATACTATGTCTAAAATAATCGGGATAGATCTTGGAACAACAAACTCATGTGTCGCGGTGATGGAGGGTGGATCGCCAAAAGTTATTCATTCTACAGAAGGAAGAAATGTCATTCCTTCTATCGTTGATCCAATCAAAAATATTGTTGGAGATGTTGCAAAGCGCCAGATGGTACTCAACTCAAAGTCAACGGTTTACTCAGTTAAACGACTCGTTGGAAGAAAGCTTTCTGATCTATCGGTACAAACTGATATGAAATGGCTTCCCTATACTGTCAAGGCTGGGAAGAACGATATGGCTGTTGTTGAGGTTGAAGGAAGACAGTTTAGCCCACAGGAAATTTCTGCAAAAATACTTTCAAAAATAAAAGCTGATGCAGAAAAATATCTTGGTGAAAAAGTAACACAAGCTGTCATCACTGTTCCTGCATATTTTGATGATGCACAAAGACAGGCGACAAAACAAGCTGGAGAAATTGCAGGTCTTGAAGTTGTCCGCATCATTAATGAGCCAACCGCAGCAGCATTGGCCTATGGACTTGATAAGAAAAATACACACACAATAGCGGTATACGATCTTGGTGGTGGTACTTTTGACATTTCCATTCTCGAGCTTGATTTGGATGCACAGTCTGGCGTTTACAAAGTTCGCTCAACAAATGGGGATACCCATCTTGGAGGAGATGACTTTGATAAAGTTATCATTGATTATTTAGCTGATGAATTCAAAAAGGAGAATAGCGTTGATTTAAGAAAAGATCCACAGGCATTACAAAGACTGAGAGACGCAGCAGAAAAAGCAAAAATTGAACTTTCATCTTCAATGGAATCTGAAGTGAACCTACCATTCGTTACTCAGGGAAAAGATGGCCCTCTTCATCTTGTAACCAAAGTGACCCGAGCAAAACTCGAGTCGTTAGTGGGTGATTTAATCGAAAAATCTCTTGAGCCAGTAAAAAAATGTTTAAGTGATGCAAAACTTACCATATCAGACATCAATGAGGTTGTTATGGTTGGAGGAATGACACGTATGCCAAAAGTGATCGATGTTGTAAAGAATTTTTTTGGCAAAGATCCAAATCGTTCAGTCAATCCTGATGAGGTTGTTGCGGTCGGTGCTGCCATTCAAGCGGGAGTCATTGCTGGAGATGTTGGTGGGAAAGATATATTACTTGTTGACGTCACCCCACTTACTCTTGGAGTAGAGACACTTGGAAGTGTATCCACACCTCTTATCCAGAGAAATACATCAGTCCCAACAGGGAAGACAGAGATTTTCTCAACAGCAGCTGACAATCAAACATCTGTTGAGATAAATATTCTACAAGGAGAGAGACCTCTTGCTAAGGATAATAAGTCTCTTGGACGCTTTATTCTAGATGGAATCCCACCAGCACCACGAGGAGTGCCACAGGTTGAGGTTTCATTCGATATTGACGCAAGTGGACTTCTAACTGTCACCGCAAAAGACAAAGCTTCTGGAAAGACTCAGGCAATCAAAATAACAGGTTCTACTGGTCTTACCAAAGAAGAAATTGAAAAAATGAAAAAAGAAGCAGAAGAAAATGCTGATAAAGATAAAGCAGAAAAAGAAAAGATTGAGATAAAGAATAAAGCCGACAATCTTATCTATACTTCTGAAAAATCTCTAAAAGATGCAGGAGATAAAGTACCAAAAGAATTAAAAGAAACAATTGAAGCGAAAATAAAAGAGGTAAGAGGAGTGTATGAAAAAGGAAGTAAAGATGACATAGAAAAGAAAGTAAATGAGCTTTCTGATGAACTTCAAAAAGTTGGCCAATACATGTATAAAAAGGATGAAAAAGCACCAGGTACCGAGCAAGCTGGAGCACCAGCGGGAGAAGAAAAGAAGGGTGAACAAAAGAAAAATGTAGAAGAAGGACAGGTAGTCAGTTAAAACCAGTTGAAATCAGCTGAGACTAGTCACAATCAGCAAAAAAAACGGTATCCCGAGCGAGAGTTCGGGATCTCGTTTTGTTATTGGGTGGTAAAATATGCTTTGTGTTACATGTTTTTTGTTGTATGAATGATATGGATTACTATGAACTGCTTGGAGTTAAAAGAGGGGCAACTGATATTGAAATAAAGGCTGCATATCGCAAGCAGGCGTTGCAGTGGCATCCAGACAAAAACAAATCGCCAGAAGCAGCTACAAAATTTAAGGAAATCAATAAGGCGTATGAGGCGTTGTCCGACCAACAAAAAAGGGCAAAATATGATCAGTTTGGTAAGGATGCATACGAACGGAGTGGATCGCAAGCTGGGCCTCAACAGGGACCGTTCAACTATACATACTCCTCAGACTTTGGAGGCCAGAGCCCATTTGAAAACATGGATTTTGGAGCTGATATATTTGAACAGTTTTTTGGATTCGGAGGAAACAGTGGAAGGGCAAGGAAGAGAAGAGACGTATATCAAATTGATCTGACATTTTTAGAAGCAGTGCATGGTGTTGAAAAAGAGACGGTCATTAAAGGAAAAAAACATTCAATGAAAATTCCAGCCGGTGTCGATGATGGAATGAAAATACGATTTAGTGAATTTGATGTTCTTGTTCATGTCCGCCCTGACTCTCATTTTAGACGTGAAGGACAGGATGTTTATATTGAAAAAATAATCACATATCCATTAGCTGTTCTTGGTGGAGAAGTATCAGTTGAGACACTAGATGGAAAAGTAACACTTCGAATCAGAGGGGGAACAAAATCTGGAACAACTGTGCGACTTCGTGGTCGAGGAATTGTTTATCCTCAACAGTCTCATCGGGGAGATCTCTATGTCATCTATACGGTTGAAATCCCTGAAAAAATTTCACACAAAGCACGACAACTTTTAGCTGATTTACAAAATGAGCTCTCATCCGGAGTATAATTTTGTATAATAAGGCTGTCATTACTATTTAAAATCACTTATCATGAGGACAAATGCAGGAGCATTAAAAAAAGGAGAGTTTATCCGTCACCTTGATGTTATATGGCAGGTACAGAAAGCGGATTTTTATTCTCCTGGAAAAGGCTCAGCCCTCATGAAAGCTCGCATAAAGAATCTTCTCACTCATAAAACACTTGAATATGCATTTAAATCAAATGAAGATGTAGATGTACTCGATGTTTCTTGTATCGAAATGGAGTACCTCTATAAGGATTCAGAAAATGCCTACTTCATGGATCAGAGAAGCTACAATCAATACACCCTTTTGCTGAGTATTGTTGGAGACGTATCAAAGTTTATGAAAGAAGGTAATACATATTATGTTTATATGCATGATGACAAACCTTTATCCATGAGACCTCCAACTTCAGTTAAATTTAAGATTATCGAGACGGAAGAGGCTGTAAAAGGTGATACTGTATCTGGCGCAAAAAAACCTGCAAAAGTTGAAACTGGAGTGACTGTCATGGTCCCTCTTTTTGTTAAGGTTGGCGACTTGATTACAGTTAATCCTGAAACTGGAGAATACGGTGAGCGAGTGAAAGAATAATGAGTTTATAAAGTTGCAAAGTAGAAAGTTTGTAAAGTAGGTACATATTTTTTTGTTTTAACTTTAATAACTTTATATACTTTAGAACTTTATACTAATTTTTTATGCTATCAGTTGGTACCCTACTTAAAAATACGAGAGAGCGAAAAAAGATTTCGCTTAGCGATGTTGAAAAAAATATCAAAGTACGAGAACGTTTTGTTGTAGCTCTTGAAGAAGATAAATGGAGCGTCTTTACGTCCAAAATATATATAATGGGCATATTAAAAAACTACGCTCGTTTTCTTTCACTTGATGAACAAAAGATCCTCGCTTTTTTTAGAAGAGAATATGAAAAAAAAGAAGACGTTCGTTTTAAAGAGCGGCTTTCTCATACCTACTTATCATCAGATTCGAAAAAAACATTATTGGGGGGGTTTATTCTTATTTGTAGTTTGTTTCTCTTTTACTTTGCGTTTCAACTGTATCAATATATGAAACCTCCCACTATTGAGATTCTTTCCCCGAAAAATATAATCTTCAAACGTGAAGCGACTATAACTGTTATTGGAAAAACTGAAAAGGAAGCGCAGGTGACGGTGCTTGGTGAACGTGTCTATCAAAATAAGGAAGGAATATTTGAGTACGTTCTTCCTCTTAAACAAAAAGAGACAATACTATCAGTTGAGGTAATTGGTGCGAATGGAAAAAAAACCCAACTGAACACTGTCTTTAAGAAGACGCAATAATATTTTTTAAATCGTGAATTGAAGAAAAGCCTGATTGTTCTATTGGATGAAGTCCAAGTCGTTTTGCCTCTGTAACAGTTTTTTTCCCCAGAAATCCGAATCGAATCTCTCCAAGAAGGCCTACCTCGCCTATACACACGGTATTTAACTTCACTGTTTTTGAAAGAACAGAAGAGTAAAGAGCTGCAATAATACCCACATCTGCAAGTGGAGAAGTGATCCGTATTCCTCCAACGACATTAAAATATATATCATAACTATCCAGTTTGAGATTAAGATATTTTTTTGCAATAGCTATAAGGAGTTGGACTCGATTAAAATCAATTCCTTTTGCGACTCTACGTGGTATAGAAAGCGTAGTTGGAACCGCCAGGGCCTGGACCTCAAGAAACATCGGCCTATTACCTTCACAAATTCCCACAATTGCTTTCCCCACCTCTTTTTTTGAGGTTTCCTGTAAGAGTGCCGTAGCGGAATTTACTTCATGAAGACCATCCTCTTTCATTTCAAACACTCCAATTTCATCAATCGATCCAAATCTATTTTTTGATGATCGAAGAATGCGGAAGGGAGACGAAGCGTCGCCTTCAAGAGATAGAACACAGTCCACCATGTGCTCAAGTGTCTTTGGTCCTGCAAGATCCCCATCTTTAGTCACGTGTCCAATCACTAAGAACGGAATACCACTTTTTTTAGCAAAAGGTATCACACGATTCATCACTTCCTTAATCTGATTAATACTTCCGGGTGGTGTCTCAACATCTTCAGTATAGAGCGTTTGTATAGAATCAAGAATGACGAGCTGAGCTTTTTTTTGCTGCTCAATACCTGACAAAATTTGATCGATATTTGATTCATCTGAAAATAAAATATGATTTATTTCGGCATGAAGACGCTCTGCTCTATGTTGAACTTGATCAAGTGATTCTTCTCCCGAAACATAAATCGCAGTGCCATTTTTTATTATTTGGAGAAGAAGGGTTGATTTCCCAATTCCCGGTTCACCTGAGAGAAGAACAACTTCTCCTGGTGTTACACCTCCACCCAAAACGCGATCAAATTCAAACATACCCATCGACTGCCTATTTGATTTTGATTTATCAATTTTTTTCATGGAAGAAAACTGAGTAGGTGAGGCTTTTCTTTTTGAAATAGTCGCTTCCTCCTTCTTTTGTTTTAGAGTATTCCATTCTCCACACCCAGGGCATTTTCCAATAAATGAGGCAGCACCATAATTACAAGAAGTACAGATAAAATATGCCATAGTTACATACGCTCAACTGTTTCAATTCCCATGAGGCCTAATCCGTGTTTGATTGTTGCTCCAACGGCCTGAGTGATCGCAATACGCGCTTCTTTCACTTCTTTCTCTGCCTTTAGTATTGGGTTTTTTTGATAGAACAGGTTATATTCCCGTGTCAATTCATATAAATAGTTTGCAACAATGTTTGGAGAAAGAGTCTCAGCTGCTTTTCGTACCTTTTCTCTGTATTGATAAAGAAGACGAATGATGGAAAGCTCTGCTTCGCCTAATTGTGCAACAGCTAGGTCTTTTGATGGCGCAACCTCTTCTTTTTTAAGAATACTTTGGGTTCGAACGTATGTATACAGAATATAAGGTGCAGAGTTGCCTTCTAAAGAGATGGATTCATCAATATCAAAAGCGATGACAGAGCTTGTGGAGTTTTTCAAAAAAGAATATTTTACCGAAGCAACAGCAAGTGTTTCAGCAATTAATTCTGAATCCTTAAACTTTTCAGTAATCTTTTTTTTAATCTCGTCCAATATCCATGCACCTTCAACGACATTTCCCATACGGGAGGACATTTTTCCCTCTTTCAATTTTACCCATTCATAGGCAAGATGGAATTGCTTTCCCCCATATTTTTCCTTGTCCATGAGTTCTTCAACTTTAAATGTTATCTTGAAGAAACTTGTCTGTTCAGGAGTAACAACATGAATATTTTTATCTAGTTTTCCAAAATCGTTAAACTCTTTTTGTGCTAGTCCCAGCTCTTTCCCCTCATACGTAGGGAAGCCCAACCCATTGATGAATACACGAGTATCAAGGCCATATTTTTCACCATTAAAGACGACAGCGCCTTCGCTTTTTTCCAAAATTCCTTTTTCCAATAAATCTTTTGATGTTGCAAGGCCAACCTTGTGTACTTCACTTTCAAAATAACATCTATCAAAATGAGAATAGACACGTTTATAAATCTCTTCAAAATAGGAGACACTCCATTGTCGAGTTTCATTCCAAAGATCCATAATATCTGAGCTTTCTTCATATACCATTTTATTAATTTCATAGATCTCTTTTTTTGCCTGTTCATTTTCTCCATATGCAGTCTCAGCTTGTGCATATGCTTTTCCGAGGAGTGCGATTTTGTCATGTAAAGACAAGGCTCTCACTTTTTCGATACCAAGCTCTGCAATGAACTGCTTCATTTTCCACAATGTTTTTCCAATATGAAGACCAACATCTCCTTGGTAATTACTTCGGATCACTTTATTTCCTACGGCCTCAAGGAGTCGGACAACCGACTCGCCTGTACTGATATTTCTCAAATGTCCAATATGGAAAAGCTTTAATGTGTTTGGATGCGCAAACTCGACCATCACCTTTTTTTCGTTTCCAAAGTGAAATGATGGAAATGAGAACCTGTTTTGCACAGCCTCAGCAAGAGATGGGGTAAGAGCTTTTTGAGAAAGCCAGATGTTCACAAATCCCGGTTTGAGCACCTGAATTTTTTCAACATCCTCACTCTTTTTTATTCCAGCGGCAATTGCTTCTGCTATTTCCAACGGACTCCTCTTAAGTTGCCTTGCAAGAATCATTGCAATATTTGTTGAGTAATCTCCAAATTGGAGGAGCGGGGCAGATAACACAACCGTACCAATATACGTTGGATCAACTCCATGAATACTGTCAATAAGCGCCGTTTTGATTCTTTCGATTACTTTTTCCATTGGTTACAATAATATCATAATTATAACAATCATTTCTGTTTGGTTGCATTTTTTTTCAGATGCGCAAGCTTCATTTGAAGCGAGTATATCTCTGTGAATCCAGCCGATGCATTCACGTTGAATGTATACCCTCCAACATTAGTAAATGATGAGTGGTCCAAACCATATGGAGACTCTATCGCGACTGGGGTCACCCCACCTTTGTAAAGCTTCATCGTTACCGTCCCTTCTACATATTTATTCACCTCGTCATTAAAGGCATTGATGGCATTCATTGCACTGTCATACCAAAGGGCACCATAGCACAGATAAGCCCACTTAATATCGAGTATTTCCTTGATTTCATTCAAGACGCGTGTATTGACATATTTTTCAAGCGCTTTGTGCGATTGGATGATGACGTGAGCTGCAGGAAGTTCATAAACGCCTCGGTTTTTGACGCCTACCAATCGATCTTCAACCAAATGAATCACACCCACTCCGTGTTTACCCGCAATCTTATTCAATTTTAGAATAAGATTTGCAAGTTCCACTTTTTCTCCATTTAAAGCACAGGGAACTCCATTCTTGTATGAGATTTTCACAAACTCTTCTTGGTCGGGCGCATTTTTTGCAAGAGTATAGGTCGTGAGAAATTTTTCGATAGGCGGGATTAAGTTTGGTTCTTCTATTTCGCCACCTTCCCATGTCATACCCCACATATTATCATCGACACTATAAGGGAAATCGATTGATGCCGGAACAGGAATATGGTGTTTCTGAGCATATTCTATTTCTTCATTTCGGTCCATCTGCCATTCTCGGACTGGCGCAATTATTTTTATGTTTGGATCAAGGGTCAAGATATATCCATCAAAACGCACCTGATCGTTACCCTTTCCCGTGCATCCATGAGCTACTGCATCCGTTCCCATCTCTTGTGCCACTTCAACTGCTTTTTTTGCAATCAGTGCTCGCCCCATAGGTGTTGAGAGGTGATAGTCTCCTTGATAGGAGGCATTTGCCTTAATTCCTTTTGTTATAAACTCTTCAGCGAACTCCTTTTTTGCATCATAAACGATGGCTTTTTCTGCACCAAATTTGAGTGCTTTTTCCTGAACTATTTTCAAGTCGTCCTTCTGTTGTCCAATGTCTAAAGTGAGCGTAATAACTGGTACCTTATAAGTATCCAAAATCCATTTAAGCATCACTGAAGTATCAAGACCTCCAGAATAGAGGAGTAATACTTTCTTAACTTCTCCGATATTGGCTTCGTATGAACTGGATTTTATATATGTTGTTTTATTTTTCATTTGTGTAAATTGTGAAAATAATAATTAAGTGTTAGTGGGCTACAATAGAGTATCGCCTAAGATGATTTTTCATATCTTCTCTAATAATGTTTTAATGCATGATTGAAACTCAGATTGTTTCTTCTTCCATTTACTTTTCATTTTCTTTAAAGTGCTATCAATCAATAAAAGGTTAAGTTTTCCTGTTCCACCAACATGAGTCGACATTTTCAACACCGCAGCTTTGTCATAATTGGGCAATTTGTCAAGACTTTCCCCAATCTGTTGGTATGCGGATCGGAAAGGCATGCCTTTTTTTACTAATTCGTAAGCCGCATGCGTTGCATATAATTCTTTTGAACAGCCATTTTGTACATTCTCTTTCTTTATTTTCATCGTATTCGCCAAAAGCTTACATATCTCGATAGAACTTTGAGTTATTTCAATCGCCTTTATAAATGGTTCTTTCGTCTCTGCATAATCTGAGTTATAGCCTGATGGTAGTCCTGCAGAAATTGATCCGATTGTCTGTTCGTATCCAATAATCGTGTGAGTTCGTGCTCGTACCAATTCCATGATGTCTACATTTTTTTTCTGTGGCATAATACTTGAACCAGTACAGAGGCTCGTATCGATATCAAGGAAATTAAACTCACTTGTGGTGAACAATAAAACGTCTTGAGCAAATCGGGAAAGTGTGAGCATGATCTGGACCAAAGCTTGTACGATTGCAAGATGTGCTTTTGGTCGGGAAACTTGTGCATAAAGCGAATTATTTTGTACCTTATCGAATCCAAGCAATGAAGATGTGTACCATCGATCTATCGGGAGTGATACGCCGTATGCAGCGCCCGAGCCAAGGGGCGACTGGTCATTTATTTGGTAGGCTGTATAAAGTTGATTTAAATCATCAAGTAGACTTTCCGCAAAACTTCCAAGCCACATACCAATAGATGATGGCATTGCCTGTTGCATGTGTGTATAACCTGGTAGGGGTACAAATTCATTAGCAATCGCCGCTTTGTTAAGAGAAGTGGTAAGATCAAACACTTGATTCACTATGTCGTAAACAACGTTCTTAGAATAGAGACGAAGGTCGACAAGCACCTGGTCATTTCGACTTCGTGCAGTATGAATTTTTTTTCCTAGTTCACCGAAATGAGTTGTCAAATATTGCTCGATTTTTGTGTGTATGTCTTCGTCACCCAGTGTCACAACAAACTCTCCTTTATTGTCAAGAAGGAGTATCTGTTTTAAACCCTTTTTTAAGGTGAGATATTCTTCCTTTGTGAGTATTCCAATCTTGTGTAGCATGGCAGCATGTGCAATTGATGCCCATACATCGTATGCCACAAGCTTATTGTCAAGCTTTACATTTTCACCAGATGTATAGAGTTCTGCCATTTTGTTAAATTGTGTATTTTTTTGCCAAAGTTTTTTCATTAGGATAAAGATAATTATTAAAAAAAAGACCCCCGGAAGATTCGGGGGGTAGAGTATGACGGAAATGTGAGTTTTACCTCATACAATCATACCCTCCCATGGAGAGGCGCCTGAATGAAATGGCAAAGGTATGATATAACATGAGTTCTATTATACAATAAGAAGGTATGAAGGGAAAGCTTAAATTAATTGGACTCTTTACATTTGCGTTTATAATCTTTGTGATTGCCCAATTGTTATTTGGTATATTTTCAAAAAAAGAAGGGCGCCTCAAGGTAATATCACATCCTGAAGCTGCCGTATTTCTTGACAATATCATGAAGGGAGGCACACCATTTGAGAATATAGTTAAAGAGGGCGTATACATGCTTAAAGTTGTTCCCGATGGCGGTGTTGCAAGCGGGGCAGCTTCATGGCAAAGGAAAATATCCATTGTATCTGGCGCATTAACCTATGTTGATATACAACTCGAAAGCTCTGATATTGCCACCTGGGCAGATGTCTATTGGATGACACCAAACGGCCTGTTTAGCAAAAAAGGAGGGCTATTAGTTGAAACCGAGCCCGCTGGCGCACTTGTTTACTTAGATAATGATGAAAAAGGCGTCTCTCCAATCACTATTGATAACGTTGCGCCCGATATGCATGAGCTCTCAGTTTTTATGCCAGGATTTAGTAAACGATCAAAGAAAATAAAGATAACACAAGGATATGATTTACATTCATTTGTAAAATTGGCACTTGACCCAAGCCAAAAAGCAAAATACACAATTCAGGAAAAGCCTGTTGTCGCCACTGCTGCCGCCCAGATAGTTGAACCAAAAAATACTATCAAAATTCTTGATACTCCAACAGGATGGCTTCGTGTTCGTGATGAGCCCACACTTGCCGGGAGTGAGTCTGCACGGGTAAACCCAGGGCAACGCTTTGAACTTGTTGAAGAGCAGACGGGGTGGTACAAGATCCGTATTGATGGAAAAACAGAGGGGTGGATTTCAAATCAATATGCAGAAAAGAACTAGTTTATTTCTTCCAAATAACTTTATTGTAGAGAATGTATGAATAAGGAATTATCACACATGCAATAATAAGAACCTTATACAGAATCCATATGGATCCAGCGTCTCCAAAGAAATGGATTAAAATTGCAAGACCCGCTCCTTGAATCAGAATTGATCCAGATGACACTAAGTTGAACAATACAAATTTTTTTAAGTAACCAAAAATTCCACCCGTTATCTTCTTATGTTTAAAACTCCAAAAGTTATTAATAAAGAAATTCGAGATAATCGCTATTTCTGCGCTTATCATATTTGCTGAAGTTTTCGCTATATGGAATGTGTTAATAAAAAGATATGCAAAGCTGAAATCCACTGCGAACCCAAGAAATCCAGTAATGACAAATTTGATAAATGATGAATGTGTAAGGACATATAAAAATGTTTGCATTATATATTGAATAGAATTTATCTTCGAAATACCTTCTGTTCTGTCAATAAACCTGATTGGTACTTCAGCAAGGGTTGCCTTTTGATTAACGGCATAGTCAAGAAGTGCTACCTGGAAAACATACCCTGAATAAGAGTGAATATGAGGTAGGGCTGATTTTACAACCCAAACTTTAATTGCTCGATACCCTCCTGTCCAATCTGTTGTTCCTAAGCGCATAAAGCCCAATCTGACAAATAAATTTGCACAAGTTGAAAATAATTTTCTATGAAATCCCCAGTTAGAAGGAATTGATCCGCCTTTAATGTAGCGAGAGCCAATGACAAAATCTGCACCTTTCTCAATTTTTGCTAAAAAGGATGGAATATATTTTGGGTTGTGGGAAAGATCTGCATCCATTTCAAAGAGTACAAATGGATTAAAGTGCTCAATAGCATAAGTAAACCCCGCTATATATGCTTTTCCTAATCCTTCTTTTTTTGTCTCAATGAAATGTAGATTACTGTAATTATTTTGAAGTTCTTTTACCTCTAATATAGTCCCATCGGGTGAAGAGCTATCGACAATTAATATTGTAATTTCCCAGTTGGGAGTAGTTGAAGATACTTGAATAATTGATTCAACTAGTTGCTTAATATTACCTCTTTCATTATATGTTGGGATTACAATAACGGCTTTTTTCATACGAGTGGCTTAAAATATTCAATAGTGGAGGTTAGTCCCTCATCAACTGATACATGTGGTTCCCATTCGAGCAATTCATGTGCCTTTGAGATATCGGGCTTTCTTCGAAGAGGGTCATCTGCTTCGATTGGGTTGATGCTTATTTCTGCTTTTGAGTCTGTCAGTGCCTTGATTTTTTCAGCGATTGCCTTGACCGTCATTTCATTTGGATTGCCAAGGTTGATCACCTCTCCATTTGCCAATTCTTTTGTTGCGAGAGCTGTGAGCCCAAGTACCAAATCGGAAACATAACAAAACGATCTTGTCTGAAGACCATTTCCGTAGAGTGTAATTGATTCATTTTTCAATCCTTGTACAATAAAATTCGAGATGACTCTGCCATCTTGCATATCCATGCGAGGTCCATATGTATTAAAAATACGAGCAATGCGCACTTGTGTACTATTTTTTCTTACATAACTCATGCACATTGCTTCTCCAAATCGTTTAGCTTCGTCATAGCAAGAACGCACACCATTTGGATTAACGTTTCCCCAATACCATTCAACTTGAGGATGTACGAGTGGATCTCCATATACCTCAGAGGTTGAGGCATAAACTAACTTAGCATTTTTATGCATAGCGAAATCGAGTGCCCTCTTGGTCCCGACAGAATTCACTTCAAGAGTCTCTATGGGGTATTTTTTATATTGAATAGGGGAGGCTGGAGAGGCCATATGAAAGACGATATCGACAGGCTTTTTTATTACCGAATAATCAAATGTGACGACATCCGCTTCGATAAATTCGTATTTGTTATTTGATAATAAATGTTCGATATTCTTTTTTCTGCCTGTAATGAAATTATCGATTCCTGTAACGGTGTGTCCCAGTGACAATAAATGGTCCGTTAAATGGGAAGCAATAAATCCTGCGGAACCGGTGATGACGATATTCATAATTATTTATTTGAAATAGATGCCCTCCCCGTTGAAATATAGGTAAAACCAAGATCCTTCATTGTTTTCAAATCATAGATATTGCGACCATCAAATATGACTGGTTGTTTCATGCTTCTCTTCACCATGGTGAGGTCGACATGTTTAAATTCATTCCAATCAGTGAGGATCACAAGTGCATCTGCTCCTTGGATTGCAGCTTGGGCATTTTCTGTATAAGTAATCTTATCTCCGAATATCTTTTTTATGTTTTTCATTCCCTCCTGGTCGTACACGGTGAGAGCATATCCCTTTGCAAGAAGCTCTCGAATAATATCAACTGATGGGGCAAATCGAATGTCGTCGGTATTTGGTTTGAAACTTAGTCCCCAAACTGCAATATTTTTTCCTGGCGCCTGTGCGATGATTTTCTCAAGGAGGTTCATTCGTGCTCTTTCATTAATATCATCAACCGCCTGAAGAAGCTGTGGATTTATATCGAGGTCTTTTCCAGTAGAGATAAGTGCTTTCACGTCTTTTGGAAAGCAAGAACCTCCATATCCGGCTCCTGGATCCATGAATATATTCCCAATACGTTTATCAAATCCAACTGCCTCAAGAACCATTTCAACATTTGCACCTGTTTTCTCACAGTAAAAAGAAATGAGATTTGCAAATGAAATCTTCATAGCCAACATGGAATTTGAGGTGTATTTTATAAGTTCTGCAGATGCAAGATCTGTAACTACTTTTTTTCCTGTGATAGGCGAGTGGATTTTGAGAAGAAGATTAATCGCTCGTTGTGATTCGGAACCAATAACGACGCGATCTGCATGGAATGTATCATGGAGCGCGCTTCCTTCGCGTAAAAATTCTGGGCAAGACGCTACTGCAAAATCTACACCCTCTCTTTTATTCTCTGTGATAATTTTTTCTATTTTTTTATTCGTTCCAACAGGGACAGTGCTCTTACATGAGACGACAGTGAATGGGCTTGAGAGATTCTTCCCTATTTTTTCGGCAACTGCAAGTACCGTCGATAAATCTGCCTCTCCATTTTCTTTAGGAGGCGTACCGACTGTAATGAAAACAATCTCTGATGAAGAAATTGCCTTTTCGTATTCCGTAGTAAAAATAAGTCGCCCGGCCCTATTATTCTTTTCCAATACTTCTTTAAGTCCTGGCTCGTAGATAATAGGATCTCCACTACGAAGTCGAGTAAGTTTCTCTTCCGTATGTCCGATTACATATACGGTGTTTCCAAAATCTGCAAAAACGCAAGCTGACACAAGCCCAACATATCCATGTCCGACGATTGAAATTGTCATATGAGTGAAAGTTGTTTTTTTATAATTACTAATCCCTCTCCGAACGTGTGCATAGGATAAAATGAATTTTTTGGTCCACGGATATCACTTAAACGAGGCCCCTTTGCTTTATTGGCAAAGTATTGGTCGTATGTCGTACCTCCAACAAGTGATTCATCCAAACCAAATACTGAAGCGATTGTCTTTGCGAGAGTGAAGGGAGACATCGCGTCTGCTCCAACAAGATGGAAGATTTCGTTTGAATAATTATTCATGAGGTATCCAAGACCTCCTGCAATATCGTCAATAAACGTTGGTACCATCAGCGAGTCATTCACCATTGAGAGAGTCTTTCTATTTTCAAGAAGACCTTTCAATGTACGGAAAATATCCTTTTTGATTTCAAAAGCGCTTCGATATGGATAGGAGATGCGAACAATCATCCCATTGCTACCGACAACTTTTTCACCTGCATATTTGGAGGCTCCATATACTGAAATAGGATGAGGGGTGCTTGTTTCTACATAAGGGGGATTCGTCCCGTCGAATACGAAATCAGTGGAAACATAGAGGAATTCTTTTTTTTGGCTAAGCGTTATATCAAGGAGATTTTGTGTCCCTGTTTCGTTTATCAAAAATGCTTTTTCTTTTTCGGTCTCAGCCCCAACGACATTTGTATATGCCGCCAGATGAAGAAGGAGATCGTAGGAAATGGTTTTCAGATAGGAGTTCACAGAGTCTTTGTTCGTAATATCCATATTCTCCTGAGCTAGTGGAATAAACTCAAATTTTCCCGATAAAAGCTCAATGATTCTACTTCCAACTAAGCCACTTGCACCAGTTACGGCTATTTTTTTCATTATTTATACTGCGTTTTATAATAATCCTTATAGACTCCACTTTTGATACGTTTCCACCACTCCTCATTATTTTTAAACCAATCTACAGTTTCTGATAGTGCACTTTCAAAAGAATGTTTTGGGCTCCATCCCAACTCCTTGTTGATCATAGACCAGTCAATTGCATATCTTCTGTCATGCCCTGGTCTATCCTTTACATATTCAATCACGGATTCGTCGACTCCCATAAGACCAATGATTTTCTTGATCACTTCAAGATTTGAGATATCTTCAGTGAGGCCTCCGACCAAATATGTTTTTCCAACAGTACCTTTTTTTAGGATAGCATCGATTGCTTCGCAGTGATCTAAGACATATAACCAGTCACGGACATAGAGCCCGTCTCCGTAGATTGGGACCTTTTTACCCTCAATGATGTTAGTGATTGCAAGTGGAATGAGTTTTTCTGGGAAATGATGGGGGCCGAAGTTGTTTGAACAGTTGGAGAGGGTATATTGGAGCCCATAGGTATCGCCATAGGCGCGCACTAGGTGATCAGAGGCTGCTTTTGAGGCAGAATAGGGACTATGAGGGTTATAAGGCGTACTATCTGTAAATTTTTCGGTTGAGCTTAATGGAAGGGCACCAAACACTTCATCTGTTGAGACATGATGAAAGCGGGGTATCTTATTTTTTAGCGCTGACTCGAGAAGTACATGGGTCCCTACAATATTCGTTTGGATAAAAGGGGAGGCGTCAAGGATTGAGCGGTCTACATGGCTTTCAGCCGCGAAATGGACAAGAATATCCACTCCCCGCGTGACATCTTCCACTAACCGTTTATTACAAATGTCACCTTGTATAAATTCATAATTGGGGTTCTTTTCCACCTCTTTTAGATTTTCCAAATTCCCCGCATAGGTGAGTTTGTCGAAGTTGATGATTTTGTCTTCCGGATATTTTTTCATCCAGTAAAGTACGAAGTTCGAACCGATAAATCCAGCCCCACCTGTGACGAATAGTTTCATATGGATTATTATAGCAAAAAAAATGTATCCCTGGAACACCCATGAAGGGGCTGAATAAGATTTATTTTTTAGCAGATCGAGAAATTTCCAATCCTCTTCGGGGAGGGAATCCCAGGTTTACAGACACACTTTTCTCTTTGAAATATCAAATGGTGTTGATAATGAAGCGCGATGTATAATCATATATAAATGAAAAAAACGCTTAAATATTGCATAAAAATTTTACAACTTTCATGGGGTGCAAATGGATTTTACTCAGTATTTTCCATAGTAGGAACTATTTATCAAAGCACGCTCTATCCCTTTATCCTTGTTCTCGCATTATCTCGACTTCTCGATCTACTCGGAAGCGGAAGACCTGTCACAAGTATTGATTTGACGGTGATAATAGGCTCATACATATTCTCCTCACTTCTGTTAAATATAGTAACAAGCTATCTTGAGACGCAATCAGTCCTTCTTGATACTCGCATGGACAACTATCTCGATCTTCAGATCCAGAAAAAACTTACTCACCTCGACCCTGCAACGTTTGAACTTCCTGAATTCCAAAATTTACTGACACAACTAGAGGGTGTAAAAGGAACAATTGGAGTAAATGTTATGCGAATTACCGCCTTTATAGATTCTATTTTTAAACTTATTACGGCAGCTATTGTAGTTTCAACCACTTTCCCTACTTTCTTACCAATAATCCTTATTGCAACGATTCCATCTTTTTATTCTCTTGATAAATACAGACAAAAAGTATGGAAGTATTTTGTTGAAGAGCGGTCGATTTTATTGCGCGTTTCACAGTATGTAAAAAATGTATTATCTCAAGATGGCACCTCAAAAGAGGTGGCGATTTATAAGACAGGGGATATTTTGTATAACAAAGTAAAAGCTCACCAAAAAGCCTATATACAACGGTTTACAAAAGCCTCGGAAGCCGGTCTTCCAGGAGTTATTTTCACACGCATTATTGAATTTGTTGCATTTATTTATACACAGTCTCTTAATCTAAAAGCTGTACTTGCAGGGACACTAGGTATTGGTCAGTTTGCGCTTTATTTTCAGCAAACGCAGAATCTAATGCTTGGGGTACATGGGATGCTCGATCACTATTCAAGCATAAATATGCGAAACAAATATATCGAGAAGTATTTTGAGTTCATGAATTTGGAGCGTGTCATTCACTCTCCTCAAAAATCGCTAGAGATAGCTGTTGAGCCAACCCCACCTCTTATTGAATTTAAACATGTTTCATTTAGATACCCCAATACAAAACGATATATTTTACGTGATTTCAATCTCGTACTTCATCCAGGGGAAAAAATTGCGCTTGTTGGAGAAAATGGTGCAGGTAAAACCACTCTTATTAAACTACTCCTCCGTTTTTATGATGTTTCTGAAGGAGAGTTGCTGATAAATGGAGTGGATATAAAAAATGTCAATTTGGATAAATGGTATACCCATATTGGAGCACTTTTTCAGGATTTTATTAAGTATCAATTTACATTTAAGGAAAATGTTTATTTTGGGAATCAAAAACAAAATGATAATTTGATATTTTTAAAGGAAGCTATAAAAAATTCTGGTGCGGATGAATATGTAAAAGATCTTCCTCAAAAATATGATCAAACTGTAGGGAAGATGTTTAAGGACGGAATAGATCTTTCAGGGGGGCAGTGGCAAAAACTTGCGCTTGCACGTGCATTTTTTAAAAATGCTCCCATCCTCATTCTTGACGAACCAACGAGTGCTATTGATGCAAAAGCAGAATATGAAATATTCCAGCGGGTACAAAGTTTACAAAAAGATAAAACAGTATTTATCATTTCACATAGATTTTCAACTGTGCGCAATGCAGATAGAATACTTGTACTAGATGAAGGAAAAATTATCGAAGAAGGGAATCATGAAGTTCTCATGAACAAGAAGGGACTCTATGCCGAACTTTTCAATATCCAAGCACAGGGGTATAAATAAACGATCTGCCTCTTGCACACCTCCGAGGTGTGCAGGCATGGCCCGTTATATTTTGTGCCTAATGTAGAAGTATAGATTTAAGAAAACGATCGGAAACATAAGAAGGGATCCAACTAGAGCTAAATCAAACATCTGGAAACGCACTGCTTTAATGAGGAATGACACTGCCAAAAGACCATAACCTAACACAGGAATAATTAAAACAGATTTATTGTATTTCATTTCTTTTATAGGGAAGAAGTATTCTATTGATCTGAATATACCGGTTGCAATGACAACAACAAGAAGCCACCCAATAAAATTGCCTATAGGCACTCCAAAATAAGGGCCGCCTTCAAGCCACTTCCATTCTCCAGCTCGCACTGCGATGGGGTCCAAAAATAAGTCGAGTGCTACAACCACTAATCCATCAAGAAGAACAGTAAAAAGTAACAATAAATAATTTCCTGTTTTAATGGTGGGTTTTTTTTGTTTTAACCAATATAAAAATGAGGTAACAATACAATATCCGGTATAAATAAAGATTGCCCAATAGACGATAACTTTTATAGGAACAGTAATAAGTGTGATTTGAGGCGAGTAAACATAATGACCGCCAAAAAAAGCGCCAATTTTTAATCCAAAGTATTCCATAATCGCTCCTGTGCCCGATGCAAGTAGAACAAATAGAAATACTCTTTTGGGAGAGAGGGTAAGGATTGAGTGAAGAGCAAGTAGTAATCCAGGAATTCCGTAATAAATCATTTTAAACCAAAGGTATTTTTCTTCCAACTGAACTCCCATCACATCCCCTGCTGTTTTTATAACACTTATAAAAATAAGAAGATAAAATACTTTCCACATTGTCCATTCAACTTTTTTCATAAAAGTAAGTATAGCAAATATAGTTGCGGCCTTGCACACCTCGGAGGTGTGCAAGGCATAGGCACGGTAGGACTTTAGAAGTTCTTGAAGAAGAGATATTTTTTAAGAAAATGCCTTTTCATAAAGCTCATATTTCTCAATTTCAAACAATACAAATCTTATTTCTTCAAGGGTGCCCTCACCATTATCTCGCAAATCTTCAAACACTGCTTGTTGAGCAATGTACGCTGCTTCTTCTGGGGGATAGCCAAATATTCCTGTTGATATGGCAGGAATAGCGATAGTTTTGAGTTTGTTTTCTCGAGCAACTCTCAAAATATTTTTGTGTACCTGAAGCAAAAGTTCCCGTGCTTCTATGCAATCTCTTTTTCGTTCTTTTTCAATTTCTCTTTTTCGACTCTCAAGAGGAGTTTTGAGCCACTCGTTATAATGACCCCACTTGTCATCAAGTTTATCCGGGTATATTGGGCCGACTGCATGAATTATGTGTGAAGCGGGAAGGCTATATCCTTTAGTAATTTTTGCATTACCAATCTCACAACCACCTAGAGTTATGCATTCTTCATCTAATTTATCTACGCCATTTACTAAAGCCGCACGGTGAATCATTCCATCCAGGCCCTCCCCACCTCTTAAAGATTCTTTTGCTGGATTAATAATTGCGTCGACTTTTTGGGTAAGAAGATTACCTTGAAGAATAGTAATTCTTAAGGGATGAGTAAACTCTCCACTTTTAACAGGCCCAAAAGCTTCTGGACTAACTGTAAATTCTCTTGACGGCATAAGCTAGATTATACTATTTTGTTGTTCGGCTAATTGAGATTTACCCGTTTTTGACTTCCCATCCTTTTTTTGCCACAATGGGGATATGGAAAAACAAATAGCAATTATCGAATTCGAAGATAAACACAAAGACCAAGTGATATAGCTTGTTGGGGAAGCGCTCGTGGATCAAGGAGTATTGGTCCCAAGCGACTTACCAATAGATGACAATGATCTACAGAAAATCCCCGAGTTTTATGGTGGGAAGGGCAGGTTTTGGGTGGCGCTCGACGGAGATAGGGTAGTTGGGTCTGTTGCTGTCAGAGAATATAAAGATAAGACTGCTAAACTACGAAGAATGTTCGTCCAAAAAGAATATCGAGGGACGGGTCTGGGGCAAAAGCTTCTCGATACTGCAATTCAATTTGTCCAGGAAAATGGATATACAACAATCACACTTAATACTCACACGAATATGAAGCGAGCTCATCATTTCTATGAAAAAAATAAATTCATTCTTGTTGGAGAAAAAGAGGATGAGTGCAAGATATGTTATGAAAGGAAGATTTGACTGGATCCTAACATTTCCTTCGACTCCACTCAGGGTAAGCGTCGGGATGACGCGAAAATTTATTTCTTTACATTCTTTCTTTCCTTTTTATAGTATTGTTCGTTTATGAGTTTATCCAACTCTTTCCACCTTTTATCTTTTACTGCATGTGGCACATCATCTTTCATATATTTGTTTGCATGTGTCCCACGGCGATCTGAGTAGATTGATATAAATGCCCGATCGAAATGGACAGACTCGCTCAATTTCACCGTGTTCTGATATTCTTCCTCGGACTCCCCACAAAATCCCACGATGATGTCTGTTGTCACATGTGCCTCTGGCATCCTCGCCTTAATACGATTGTAGAGATCGACAAACTCGCTTGCGGTGTACCAACGGTTCATGCGTTTTAATACATTATCGTCCCCCGATTGCACGGCAAGATGAAACGTCCGCGTAATATTTTTATTCTGTGCAATTGTCTCAATCAGTTCATCCGAGAAATCCCAGGGATTACTTGAAATAAAATTCACTTCTTCAAACCCAATTTTCGCCACTGCTTCCAGAAGATGAGGAAATAACGTTGGGATTCTGCTTTTCCCTAAATGCTTTACATATACTGGGTTTAGTTCTTGTTGTTTTTTACCTGCGAGGACAATATCCGAGCCATAAGAGTTTACGTTTTGTCCGAGCAAAAGCACTTTTTTGAATCCGTCATCAAATGCATGCTGAGCTTCGTGGATAATATCATCAAATGCTCGGCTTATCTCTCTGCCTCGAGTATGAGGGACGACACAATAGGTACAGAAATTATTGCATCCATTGGAAATAGGGATATATGCTGTGACTTTATCAGTTCGAAGGGGTGCAAGCTCAAAACCAATCTCTTCAAGGGGGAGAAGTAGATCTGCGGCAGGCATTCGCCTATGAAGTTCTTTCATCATTTTTCCAGTTGCATCCCGCGTCGCCATACCCGTCATACATCCTGTGATTACAATGGTAAATTCTTTATTATCAGCATGTTTTTTTTCCTTCAGAGGGATGAGATTATTCACCATTCCATATACTCTGTTTTCCGCAGATTCGCGGATCATGCATGTTGTGATGACGACATAGTTTGCGTCCTCAAGCACATCTGCTTTTTTCATGCCGGCGGACTCGCAATAGGCGGCTATTCGTTCGGAGTCGGCAACATTTTGAGCACACCCGAATGTGTGAATAAAATAGCGTCGTGTCATGTACGATTTTTTTTATCTATAACGATAAAGAAGAGCGCGAGGAGGAACGCGACAAGGGTAAAGGCCATGAGTTTTTCGACTCCCGATAGGAATAAACTACTGCACCCAAGAAGCGCCGTGATTGTCCAATAAAACACTGCAATTCTTCGCTTGCCCCATCCAAGCTCCATAAGTTTGTGATGGAGATGTCCACGATCCGCCTTAAATGGAGATACACCTTTTTTTATTCTACGGAAGAGTGTGTAAATCGCATCAAGCATAGGGATTGCAAGCACGACGATAAAGGTTCCAATCTTTCCAAACGATAGAATGGAGAGGACACCAAGCCAAAAGCCTGCAAGTGCACCGCCTCCGTATCCTGGCATGATCTGTTGAGGGAAAAAATTAAAAGGAAGGAATCCAACGAATACTCCAGAAATGATCACGGCGAAAAAGAGCACATTCGTCGTTGAAACATCATGAGCAATAAATCTCTGTGACAGTATTCCCAAGAAGAGAGCCGCAATGGCGACAAAACCCGGCATCTGCCCATCAACTCCCTTGCTCCAGTTAATCATATTTGTGATCCAAGTAAGCCAGACAAGTGCAAGAATGTCTGCAAATGGGAGAATTGAGTGTTTCCCGAACAGATCAAATGTAATTCTCCATGTATCAAGACGTATAACATCTCCAAATGGATTTGAGATAAATGGGATGCCTAGTCCAAATCCAATAACGATCGCCGAGATAAGTAAATTTATTCCAAATCTAAGATAAGGAGAAAGATCGAAATAATCGTCCAAAAGACCGATAAGTATAGTGAACGTACTTGCGATGATGATACCGATATAGAGCTTATTCAGTGTAACAAACAATAATGACGTGACGAGAAACCCGATAAAGAGAGGAATGCCGCCTCCTCGAGGGATAATACCGACATGAGTGTGTGCTGGGTGTTTGCGAATGGCACTATTTGTCACAAGGCCAAATCTTTTTGCAAGATAGATAGTTGGGGGAGTAATAAGATATGAAATACATGCGGCAATACCAAAAGCTAGTATATATTCCATACGATATTAAGAAACGAGGAATAAAATTCGTAAAAACACATAGCTACAGACAATAACCAATATAGTATTTGCATTTCGAATCAATGATTTTGTAAATGAGTCATGAGTAAAGAATCGTTGAAAAACGACAGCGTTGAGAAAATACAGACAGTTCATCAAAACGGGAATAAGGAATATTGTCCACCACTCAACCAACTGATCTTCTCCAATAGGAAGTGAATAATAAAGGGGTATTTGAGGAGGAATAGACTGCATTTTATAAAGGAAGGCGGCCAGCTGTATAAGATTTGAGCTTATAAGTAATCCGATCATATGATATCTGTATTATACTCCATCATCCACTTGCGCTCTGGAAAAAAATACAGTAATATCTCCGCATGACATAAAAAAAACTCCATTTTTCACCCTTTTTATTATTATTTTTTATGATTCACATGATAGATAAACAACTTCTAAAATTTGTAGCAGCCGAAAAAAAACGCCAAAAAGAAGGAATAGAACTCATCCCTTCAGAAAATTTTGCTTCAGCCGCAGTTCGATCCTATTTAAGCACAGAATTTGTCAATAAATATTCTGAGGGATATCCAGGGAAACGTTATTATGGGGGAAATGAGGTTGTTGATGAAGTAGAACGTCTTGCACAGGAACGCGCAAAAAAACTATTTGGTGTTCCTTTCGTCAATGTTCAGCCATATTCAGGATCTCCTGCCAATCTTGCGGTCTATTTAGCTGTATGTAAACCGGGTGACAGTATTATGGGACAAGGTCTTACAGCTGGAGGCCATCTTACTCATGGACATCCTGTGTCCGCCACAGGCATTTTTTATACGAGCCATCAATATGGGGTTGATCCAACTTCTGCTGACCTTTTCAACTATGATGAAATCTTAAAACTTGCACTTGAACACAAGCCAAAGCTTATTTGGGTTGGCGCGACAGCTCATCCACTGCAGTTTAACTACAAAAAATTTAGTGAAATTGCCGAGAAGGTAGGAGCTGTGCTTGCAGCCGATATCTCACATATTGCAGGTCTTATCGTAGGTGGAGCTCATCCAAGTCCTGTACAGCATGTTCATATAGTTACGACAACAACTCACAAAACGCTTCGTGGTCCCCGTGGTGCGATGATCATGGTCACTCAAAAAGGGTTAGACGCCTACCCAGACTTACCAGAAAGAATTAATAAGGCAGTATTCCCAGGCCTTCAAGGGGGACCTCATGATAACCAAACCCTTGCGATTGCTGCAGCACTTGCAGAGGCTTCAACAAAACAGTTTGCTTCATATGCTAAACAAATCGTCAAAAATTCGGTGACTCTTGCTGATGAACTCAAAAAACAAGGGATGACTCTTGTCGGAGGGACATCACAAAACCACCTCATACTTGTAGATTTATCTCCACAAATGGGCCCAGGAGCAGGCATATTTATGCAAAAAGCATTAGATGCAGCTGGGCTTACCATGAACAAGAACACAGTCCCGGGAGAAAAATCGAGTCCATTCTATCCATCAGGTATTCGTTTGGGAACACCAGCCGCAACGAGCCGTGGAATGAAAACGGGAGACATGAAAAAAATAGGTATATTTATGGGAAGAGTTCTAAAAGAGATAAAGGAATATCGACTTCCTACAGATAAAGAAGCTCGTTTGCTCTTACTCAAAAAATATACAGAGATGATAGCTCATAATGCGGCAATAAAGAAAATCAGAACTGAGGTGCGGGCTATGGCAAAGAAATTTCCGTTACCGTGAGGAGCGGATAGAGACAGAGCCATCGTCATTCAGGATGAACGCACGCGCAGGGTAAATGGGGAATGTAGTTACCATATTTTCTTTATGAATTAAGACTTTCCCCACATACCAAGGTAGTTCTTCGTATGTCTTTTGGTATATGTATACCTTGGTTTTCGGCATGTAATATTGCGCAGGATGAAAGTTATATTCATGGGTAACGTATATAACATCGTTTTTCCGTATAACGCGCTGAATTGCTAAAAATGTATTTTTAAGGGGAGCTTTTACTCGCATTTGTATCTGATTTCTTGCATAGATGCAGTTAAAAACAACAATCAGAGAAAGTATTCCATATCGGAAGTACTTATTCTTTATGATTTCAAGGGCGTAGATGATAAGGATGGTTACTGCGACAGATGAAAAAATAAGATAGCGAGGAAGAAAAACCGGCTTCCAAAAAGAAATAACATAAATAAAAATGGGGATTCCTAAGCTCCATCCGGCCAATAAAATAAGTGTATTTCGTTTCAACTTAGAATGAGGAAGTTGTTTAAAATAATAGAAAATTAATCCCCACACTACAGCTGATAAGAATGGGAGATAAGAAAAAAGAACCCAAGTACCATTGTCATATCCCGTTAAGAGGACTGCAGGCAAAAATAATATATCAGTCCATTGTTGTGGCACAATCCAAAATTGCTCACCGATAGGAGGTCGTGCAAATAGAACAAAAATAACCCAAGGAATATAAAATGGCAGCGTCTGAATAAGTGGTCTTATAAAGCTTTTTATTTCTCGTTTATTTAAAATGAATATATATATAGCGTGTAGCAGAAGAATTAATACAAGGAAATAGTGCGTAAAAAGCCCAAGAAGCGCCGTGACCGCATATAAGCGATAGTTTTTTTTGAGAAGTAAATAAAACAGAGTCGTCCCAAAAAATGCCATCATAGTATACATACGGGCTTCAAATGCATAGTAATGCAGCAGGGGATTTAGTATGACAAAAAGGAGATACCACAATGATGTTTTTTTTGTCAAACCAATTGATTCATGAAGGATTTTGTATGTCACAAATATCGTTGCCCAAAAAAATAGAAGTGAAACAGATCGAAGAGCAAGTTCTGAATGACCAAAAAATATCATCCATATTTTTAAAAAAAGATAATAAAGTGGTGGGTTGGAATCTTGAGCTGTAGACCATAAGAGCGATCCAAGAGGTAGGCGAGCCATGAGATAAGAAAACGCTTCATCTCGCCAAAAACTTGCAACAAGAAATGCAAGAGGTGTTTTTGTAAATAAAAAATTCATCATTGTTTTTCAGTGACTTTATAGGTGATATTCTTTTTAAGAATAATGCGTGTGTGTGACTCAAGAGCTGGAAGTGCTGAAAGAAGAAAGGAAATAACAGGCAGAAAATACCATTGAATAAACATGAGGGGTAGGGAAGTAAGTGGAGTGTCGACATGCATTTTTCTTCGTACTTGGATATCAATATAAATATAAACGATTATCATGGACGAAGAAACTGTAAGAATAAATCCAGAAAGTTGAGGAAGAATAAAACCAAGCACGCTGTTTTTAAATGCGGGATTAATAAGAGGAGGTAGAGAAGCACTTATAGTTAAAATAAAAAATGACACGGGCCATAAGAGATGATTTTTTGAAATAAAGAGAATTTTTCTCAATTTTTCCCCAAATGGAATATGAGGAGTAATAGCAGATTGTCTGAGAGCATATCCAATGTCGCTCACTCCCCATGCCCATCTTTTTTCTTGCTCATATCGAGATTTAAATGTTTTTAAAAATGAACCGGCAAACACTGCATCGCTTCCAATGAGAGTATAAAGGGGAATGGTCCGGACAAGTGCACCATGTTTAAAAAATGCCTGTAAAAAGACATGCCAATCTTCTGGAATAATATCAACATCCCAATAATCTATCTCTTCAATAAGCCACAAACTTACGGAATAGGTAGATATTTGAATCAGATTATGCTTTTGCGAAAGAAATGCGAGACGGAGAATGGACGAGAGAGTTGCTTGAATGCGAATAAACACAGGAAGCTGCCAGAAGTTGTTGTAGAGCAATACAGGAGCCCAATAAAAATGATATATATGATTTTTATCATGAATGAATGAATAAGTAAGATAGGAAAAATAATTAATAGGAAGCATACTATCTGCGTCACAAATAGTAAGGATAACCTCTTTTGTATCAAGTCCTTTTTCTTTGCAATAGCTTGAAACAATTTTGGCTGCGGCAGTTTGATTACTTGCTTTTCCCGCTTCTTCATGGGATTGAAGAACATGATATGATTCGATCACATCTTCAAAATATGATGCAAACTTCTGTCTAATTGTATGTGCTTTTTGTTCTGCATCCCCCTCTCGCTTTTCAAATGCGAGTACTAAAACAATTTTTTTATATGGATAGTCAGAAAGTACAATTCTATCAATCGTACTTATAAGCTTATGAAGTGGCTCTTTATAGTTTGGGATTATTAAAAAATGTGTTATATGAGACGTTTTTGAATCCTCTTTTTTTATGAGTGAGCAAAAGTCAATTTTTTCATTTACATGGAGAAGGCTGAAGGAAAGAGTGCTGTAATAGACAGTTTCAAGACAGCTATATAAAAAATATAAGTCGAATGCGATTACAAAATAAGCAACAAGCGCTGGATGAAAAGGTGAAAGCCATAATGGGAGTGTAATTAAAAACCAAGAAAGGACAGGGATTATTAGATCAAACACTCTTCCCAAAAAAGGATGACACTCTTTTTTTACTGACATGTGGATATTATACCGCAGTATAATAGTGCAATGAAGTCATTCGCAGATGCATATAGGACGCTTAATCCTCAGCAAAAAAAAGCTGTGGATACTATTGAGGGTCCTGTAATGGTTATTGCGGGTCCCGGAACGGGGAAAACGCAAATACTTACCCTTCGAATCGCCAACATTCTATTGAAGACGCAGGCAAATCCTGAAAATATACTTGCATTAACATTTACTGAAAATGCGGCTGCTGAGATGAAGGATCGATTAAGCCTTCTTATCGGGCCTGATGCATATCGGATTCAAATAAATACATTTCACGGATTTTGCAATGAGCTGATTCAAAAGCATTTTGACGTATTTCATCACCTTTCATCATATCTTCCTGTAAGTGAACTTGAAGAAATTCAGATGATTCAGGACATTATTGAGGCAGAATCATTCGTATATCTGCGTCCGAGTGGCGACCCATCTCATTTTTTTCATCCCATACGAAAGGCAGTTGGATCATTAAAAAAAGAAGGAGTTTCTCCATCTGAATTTTCCATTGGAATAAAAAAATGGCAAGAAGATTTTGAAAAAAGGGATGACTTGATCAACATGAAGGGGAAATACAAAGGGAAAATGAAGGGTTTTGCATTAGATGAGATAAAGCGAATAGAAAAAAGCAAAGAGCTCGCTCGATTGTACGAAATATATCAGAAAAGAATGACAGAGGAAAAATACTATGATTTTAATGACATGATTATTGAGGTGATTAAGGCATTGAAGGATAATGAAGAATTTCTTGCACAGGTACGGGAAACATATCAATATATTCTGATTGATGAACATCAGGACACAAACAATGCTCAGAATACGATTATTGAATACCTTTGCTCACTTGATGATTTCCCCAATCTCTTTGTAGTAGGAGATGAAAAGCAGTCAATATTTCGTTTTCAAGGCGCGTCTCTTGAAAACTTTCTTTACTTCCAAAAAACATTTCCTCGCGCCTCACTCATATACCTCCAAGATAATTACCGTTCTACCCAAAGAATCCTAACTACCTCAGGGGCATTTATTCAACATAATACTGCAAGCATTTCTTCTAGCACAGTACTTTCAGCCCACGCAAAGCATTCAGATAGAGAGATTGAAATGAATGAGTATGCAAGTCCTCCAGAAGAATGGGCTGAGATTATGGAAAAAATTAGATTACTCAAGGAAAGCGGAATTCCTTATGATGAAATAGCCATTCTGGTTAGAAAAAATGAAGATATTCTTTGTCTTTCGTCACTCTGTGATAAATATGAAATTCCTACCTATTTGTCCACTGAAGAATCGATATTTTCCGATTTTTATATTCAAAAAATAATACGTTTGCTCCGCGCAATCCACACTGTCGGAAATGATGTAGATTTTGTTCATGTTCTTCTCATGAATATTTTTGATTGTAATCCCCTTGAAGTATATATATCAATAGATGGTGCAAGGAAAATGCATAGTACGGTATGGGAATACTTGTCTCTTGAGGAGGCACCAAAAGCACTTTCACGCGTACAAAAAAAACTCCTCCAGTGGAAATTGCAGTCTGAAAATGAACCTCTCGATAGCTTTTTTATCTCTCTACTTCATGATTCTGGACTTATGGGAAAAATACTTCAAGCTCCTCAGGCCCTATCTCTATTGGGGAAAATAAGCGTTCTCTATGAAGATATAAAAAAATTACAGAGAAAGAATCACTCCCTTTTTCTTTCAGATTATTTGACCTATTTACAACTTTTAGAAGAACATGTCATTGCTCCTTCATCACTTGTATTACAGCAGAGACAAGGTCGAGTATTCGTGTCTACAATTCATAAAGCAAAGGGACTGGAGTTTACCGCTGTTTTTATTCCTCAAATGAATGATGGTAATTGGGGAGGACAACGAGGGCACCAGTCACTTCTTTCTATTCCCTGGGCATATCTCTCACGTACTGCAATGAAAAAAGAAAGCGATAGTGAACGAATTGAAGAAGAGCGGAGATTATTTTATGTCGCGCTTACCAGAGCAAAAAAAAATCTATACCTTTCCCGGAGTATGACAAATGAAGAAGGTAAGCCTCTTCCAGGCTCTCGTTTCCTTTTAGAGATGCCAGCAGAGCAAATAAAAAATATCATTAACAATGAATTGCCTAATGCAACAAAAGAACGACTTGTAGCTACACTTTCTGATGACAAAAGTAACCAGAAATCGTTTGACAGAAAGGAAATGCAAGAATATTTTTCATATGTATTTACCCATAGTGGTATTTCTGTCAGTGCACTTAATAATTTTGTCAGTTGTCCATGGAAATATGTATTTAGAAACCTTATTCATTTGCCCGACGTTCGAGGGTATCATTTATTGTTGGGTACTGCGGTACATGAGACTATTCGAGGGTATATATCTTCAATAAAAAATAAGAAAAAAATGGGATCAGAGGAGCTATTAGAGCAATATAACAGCATTGTCGATGCCTTTTCTGCTAGTGAAAAAGACATACGGCTTATTAAAGAGAAAGGATCTCATATTATTCCTGCATTTTATGAGAAACAAATGAAAGAATGGAGCGATAAGCGAGACAGTGAAGTGATTATTCCTAATTTACCGCTTGGCACAGGCATTTTTATTAATGGAAAAATAGACATGATTGAGTATCAAAAAAACAATAATGTCATTGTTTATGACTTTAAAACAGGGAAAGTAAAATCGCGCAATGAAATTTTAGGATTAACAAAAAAAGAAGATAAGGCATATTATCGACAACTGGTTTTTTATCAGCTTTTACTTTCTTTGTTTAAAAAAGGGCTCTATAAGATGACAGAGGGTGTCATTGAGTTTGTTGAGTCTGCGGAAACTGGGGATGTAAGAAGAGAATCCTTTGTTATCTCATCTGATGAGGTTAGTGCGCTTAAAATTGAAATTAGACAGATGAAAGAATCAATTCTTAATCTTTCATTTTGGGATACGCGATGTGATGATGAAACGTGTGAATACTGCAAGCTAAGAGAACATTTCTATCGGCCACTTCGATGATTTATTTCTTCTTTACTATACATTTCAAATGATGAAACTAGAGTGAATACAAAGAAAATGCTCCCAACTACAAAGAGACACCGAGGAGCGAGTGGAAATAGATTCAAAAAAAGGACAGTAATAAAGATGGGAATATGTGTGCCGTGTAAACCAGCTTGAATACACTTTCTGAGATGAACACGTGACGAGTATATCCGAAGAATAAGGAATGCAATCACCCCAGATATAACAATTGCTAGTGTTGATATTATAATAAATAGCAGTGGCAAAATGAAGAAGAGAAATACAAAGTAGTATATTACTAATGATGAAAAGAACCGATCAGCCTGCTTTTCAAACTGGGCACTATTTTGTCTTGAAATAACATAAGCATCACTTCGCTGGTAGCTCCAGAAATGGTCAAATTGTCGAAATGACACCTGAAACCCGTTATTTTTTAGAAAAATAAAGGGCGCCGGATGTAAGAATTGAGTAGACGTGTCTTGTGTATCTGCAATAAAGGTAAACAATGGTTTATTTTTTGTATTTACCCATAGGAACAAGGGTCTATTCATGTTTGAGCTCAGTTCTCCATTGTGAATCCGAAGTTCAGCATCTACCGGAAATTGTGCAATTGCAGAGATGACTGCGCTCTTATATTCAATGAGACGTGCAGGCGAATGTCTAATAAATAGGAGTGCAACGAGTATTCCCGCCGATCCTACTATAATTACACTATAATAGCGAAGTGAGTGAAAGAGCGGTGTATGGAGAAGTTTTGGATAAAAATGGTCTTGAGGAATGATCGAATTTAAAAATAATGTAAAAATGGCCTTGACTTTTCTCCTCATACGTTTTATGATAGAGGAATCAGAAAAAAATTACAACTTCATCTATTGAAGTGAGAATTTTTCTTTATTAATTTTATAATATAATTCCTATGGCAGACGGTGTTTTTCAGAGAAATAAACCTCATTTGAATATCGGTACCATTGGTCACGTGGATCACGGAAAGACCACAACCACTTCAGCAATTCACTACGTTCTCTCAAAAAAAGGACAAGCAAAATTCTTAAAATATGAAGATATTGATAAAGCTCCAGAAGAAAGAGCTCGTGGCGTCACCATCAATCTTCATCACTCAGAGTATGAAACAGACAAAAGACACTATGCACACATTGATGCCCCAGGACATGCTGATTATATTAAGAACATGATCACAGGTGCTGCTCAAATGGACGGCGCAATTCTTGTTGTTTCAGCTCCAGACGGCCCAATGCCTCAAACACGAGAACATATCCTTCTTGCAAGTCAAGTAAACGTTCCTGCAATCATCGTCTTCTTAAATAAAGTCGACATGGTCCAAGACAAGGAAATTCTTGATCTCGTAGAGATGGAAGTAAGAGATCTTCTTACAAAATACGGATTTCCAGGAGACAAGGTACCAGTCATCAAAGGCTCAGCACTCAAAGCACTTCAAGATGATCCAGAAGCAATCAAACAGATCGAAGAGCTTATGCACCAAGTTGACACCTATTTCCCAGACCCAGTCAGAGCAATCGATAAACCATTCCTTATGCCTATTGAAGACGTATTCACAATTCAAGGCCGAGGAACAGTCGTAACTGGCCGTGTTGAAAGAGGAGTTCTCAAACTCAACGAAGAACTTGAAATTGTAGGACTTTCCGAGACAAAGAAAACAGTTGTCACAGGAATTGAGATGTTTAAGAAGACATTGGATGAAGCACGAGCAGGAGACAACACAGGTATTCTTATTCGTGGAATTGAAAAGGCAGATGTTCAGAGAGGACAAGTACTTGCAAAACCAGGAACAATTAAACCACACACAGAATTCGAAGCACAGATTTATGTATTAAGAAAAGATGAAGGTGGAAGACACACAGCATTCTTTAATGGATACCGACCACAGTTTTACATCAGAACAACAGACGTTACCGGAGAAGTTATACTCCCAGCAGGAGTTGAAATGGTTATGCCTGGAGACAATGTAAAAGTCACAGGAAAACTTATCTATCCAGTAGCTATGGAAGAAGGTTTGAAGTTTGCTATCCGTGAAGGTGGCCACACAGTAGGAGCCGGAGCTGTAACAAAAATTATTAAATAATAGTAGGTTTATTTAAGAGCACTTTTACACTATGCCAAAAGGAAGAATTCGAATAAAAATGAAGTCCTACGATTATCGTATAATCGATGAGACATGTCAGAAGCTTGTTGATACAGCTGTGAGAACAGGTGCATCAGTAATGGGTCCTATTCCACTCCCAACGAAAGTTGAGGTGTTTGTTGTGAATAAGTCGACGTTTATTGATAAAAACGCTCGTGAGCACTTTGGTTTAAAGACTCATAAGAGATTAATCGATATTTTAAACCCAACAAATCAAACAATCGACTCGCTTATGCATTTGGAGCTTCCAGCTGGTGTAGAAGTGGAAGTAAAGATGTAAATTGCAGCTTGATAAAGACGAGTTGATATTATATAATCACAAAGTTCCGGATAGGAAAAATGTGCCTTGTCCGCAGGGCATATTTTTTTTCCACGTGTCCGATAAGTTAATTTTAACGCTATGGACAGGTTTATTTTAGGTATTAAAAAAGGTCAGTCACAACGATTTGACAAAAACGGTTCCCGACTTGCAGTCACTATTATCGAGACAGCCCCTAATTATCTTCTAGATATTAAGCTTGCTGATAAAAATGGATACAATGCGATCGTCGTTGGATTTAAGGAAGGAAAAAATATCCAAAAACCAGTTCAAGGTCTTCTTAAAAAAGCAAAAGTAAAAAAACAACTTCTCTACATATCAGAATTTAGATTTGATCCAACAGTGCTTCCAATTTCAGAAGTCGATGGAAAAAAAGCCATTTCTTTTGGTGAATTGGTAGTGACAGTAGGTCAAGAATTAAAACCAAGCCAATTATTTCAGCTCGAAGACATGGTTACCGTCACGGGAACTGGAAAAGGTAAGGGATTTCAAGGTGTAGTACGAAGACATCACTTTAAAGGTGGACCAAAAACACACGGACAGTCAGATAGATTGCGTGCTCCAGGTTCAATTGGTATGTCTACAACACCAGGGCGTGTATTCAAAGGAAAAAGAATGGCAGGAAGAATGGGAAGTGAGACAGTTACAGTAAAAAATCTCCCAATCGTTGAAACAAATGAAACAAGCATTATAGTTGGTGGACTTGTTCCAGGTGCAATTGGTGGATTAATCAGAGTTAAAAGAATTTCATAACGTATATGGAAGCAGCAATTAAAGCAAAAGTAAAAAAAGAAGTTATCGTCAAACAATTCACTCTTGAAGGAGTTGAATCTGAAGCAGCAGAGCTTGTAAAAGAGCTAGTTTCATATACTCCTAATAAAACTCTTTTAGCTCAGTATGTTCGCATGTATTTAGCGAACCAGAGAGAGGGAAATGCAGCAGCAAAAACACGTGCTGAAGTCGCAGGATCAACAAAAAAGATTTATAAACAAAAAGGAACAGGAAATGCTCGACATGGATCACGAAGAGCTCCATTGTTTAGAGGTGGAGGTGTAGTTGGAGGTCCAAAACCAGCAGAACACAGATTGGAATTTTCCAAGACACAAAGAAAAGGCGCCCTCCTTAGTGCAGTTGCCTATCAGATACAACAAGGGACAGTCTCGATTCTTACATCTGATGTAAGCGAAATTACACCAAAAACAAAAACTGTTGCTCAGTTTCTTGCAAAAACAAATATGACAAAAGGATCAACACTTTTTGTTCTTTCTGACGCAAAAGCAACAGGATTTATTAAATCAGCTCGTAATATAAAAAACGTTGAAAGTACCCACATGGGATCTTTGAACGTACATTCACTTCTTGAAGCTCGCCATATAGTAGTTGTTGCAGAAGCTTTTAAATCAATGCAACACATGTTTACAAAATAATGACTAATATAATTTTGAAGTCTCCAGTCGTAACAGAAAAAGCAACAACACTTGCTCAAAAAAACGTGTACACCTTTGCAGTAACAACTCTTGCAACAAAAGATCAAATAAGGCATGCAATTGAAACATATTATAATGTGACGGTTGGTTCTATTCGTGTAGTCATCCGCAAGGGAAAAGTACAACGAGTTGGAAAGAAAATGGTACCAAAGTTGCTCTCAAGCAGAAAGATTGCCTACGTAACAGTTACAAAAGGGACAATAAGTTTATTTCCAAAAGCATAATTTGAATTACCAATATGTATAACACCTCATCAGTAAGACCACAAAAAAGCCTCACAGAACTGCTCCAGAAGCATTCTGGAAGAAATAATGCAGGTCGTATCACAGTGCGTCATCAAGGCGGAAGACAAAAGAGATATTACCGAATGATTGACTTCAAACGTGACAAACGCGATATGGAAGGTGTTGTAAAGTCAATTGAATATGATCCAAACAGAAATGTAAATGTATGTTTGGTTGAGTATATAGATGGAGAAAAAAGATATATTTTACATCCAAATGATATAAAAACAGGAGATGCAGTCTATTCAGGAGAAAAAGCAGATATTAAACCAGGAAATGCACTTCCACTTCGCCTTATCCCAATTGGTATTGAAGTACATAATCTTGAATTATTTCCAGGCCAAGGGGCAAAACTAATCCGAGGAGCGGGAACAGCTGGAGTTGTTGTAGCTAAAGAAGGTATATTTGTTCATGTCAAACTTCCTTCAGGAACAGTTAGAAAATGTTTTGGGGAAGCATATGCCACAATTGGCATGCTCGGAAACATTGAACACAAAGATAGAATACTCGGAAAAGCTGGTACAAGCCGTTTAATGGGTGTACGTCCAACAGTCCGTGGTACAGCACAAAATCCTCGAAGTCATCCACACGGTGGCGGAGAAGGTCGCACAGGAGAAGGTATGCATCCAAAAACGCCATGGGGAAAGTCAGCTCGAGGAACAAAAACACGAAACAAAGTTAAATGGAGTAATAAATTTATCGTAAAATAATATGGAAGCAAAAGCATCAGTAATAGACGTACATACAACACCAAAAAAACTAAGAATTCTCTTAGACGATGTAAAGAAGATGAGTCCAGTTAAAGCAATGGATCATTTGATGTACTCTCCTAAGAAATCAGCAAATATTCTTTATAAAGTAATCAAGTCAGCAGTAGATAATGCGAAAGCGACTTTACAGATTGATGCTCATCTGTTAGAATTTAAGCTTTTGAAAGTAGATCAAGGACATTCGTTACGAAGATATAATCCAGGCTCACGAGGATCTGCAAAACCATACAGAAAACAGTTTGCCCATATTTTTGTAGCAGTTGGCCCAACCAAGGCAAATGAATCCAAGTTAAGCATACAAAAAGAAGAAAAGAAAGCAGTGGAAAAGACAGCGGACACAAAAGAAACACAGACATTAAAAGTTGCTAAAAAACCTTCCCTAAAAAAGAAGACTGAAGCACAAGTAAAATAATACATGGGACAAAAAGTAGATCCAAAAGGACTTCGGGTAGGCATATCGCAACCATGGACATCTCGATGGTTTTTTAGTAACAAAAAAACATTTAGAGAAGCTCTTATTTCTGATATTCGTATTCGTGAAAAGCTTCTTTTGAAGTTTAAGTTTGCCTCAGTCACTCATATTGATATTGAACGTGCAATCAAAAAGATCTCAGCCATTATCTATGCCGTAAAACCAGGTATGATTATAGGCCGCGGTGGTAAGGGATTGGAAGAAGTAAAAAAATATATTGTTGCAGATCTTGGCAAGAAGCCAAACAAAGAGCTAAAAGTAGAAATTAAGATTGAACCAGTAAAAAAGCCATACCTGAGTGCATATTATGTCGCACAAATGGTTGCTGAAAAGATAATAAAAGGATTTCCCCATAGAGCAGTTATCCACCATACAATGGATCGCGTTATGGAAGCAGGAGCAAAGGGAGTTAAGATCCAAATTGGAGGCAGAATTAATGGAGCAGAAATTTCTCGAAGAGAAAAATATTTTCTTGGAAGTATTCCTACATCAACAATTCGTGAAGATGTAGACTTCGTGCGCTATCCAGCACTAACGAAGTCGGGATATGTTGGAGTAAAAGTTTGGATTTGTAAATAACTATGTTGGCACCAAAAAGACAGAAATATCGTAAGCAGTTTAGAGGTACATGGAGAAAAGTTGCAATGAAAGGTGCAAATGTTGCTTTTGGTTCTATTGGACTCAAAGCCATGGATCAAGGATGGGTAAAAGATAGAGAAATTGAAGCTGTTCGTGTTATACTTGCACGTGCAACAAGAAAAGTTGGCAAGTTTTGGATTCGCATTTTTCCTGATAAACCATTTTCAAAGAAACCTCCAGAGGTAACCATGGGTGCAGGAAAAGGAGATGTTGCATATTTTGTCGCATCAGTTGTCCCAGGAAAAATAATGTTTGAAATTGATGGACTTCCTCTTGTAGAGTCAAGAGCGGTTTTAAAGAGTGTCTCAATGAAGCTGTCTGTTAAAACAAAAATTGTCACAAAAGAATTACTATGAGTAAATCCATGAAAGAAGCTGGTCAAAAAACGGTAGAAGAATTGAAAAAAGATATTGCTACAGTCAGACTTGAAATAGCAAAAATGAATGTTGAGATGTCTGTTTCACCTCAAAAAAACACAAATATAATTCCAAATAAAAAAAAGCAATTAGCAGTTCTTTTGACAGCATTACAACAAAAAAAGTAACTATGGCACGAACACTTGTCGGTACAGTAATTTCAGATAAAATGCAAAAAACAGTAGTCGTTTCAGTTGAACGAAAACTGCGCCATGCACAATATAGTAAAGTAATCACAAAGCACAAAAAGTATAAAGCTCATGATGCAGATGGCATATATAAAGTAGGAGATCTTGTCGAAATGACAGAAAATCGACCAATGTCCGGACAAAAGAGATTTACCGTTATAAAAAAGTTGGAGAAATAAACAGATATGATACAGCTGAGAACAGTTCTGACAGTCGCAGATAATAGCGGAGCGAAAAAAGCTATTATGATCGGCATGCCTTTTAAAGGAAACAGAAAATATGCATATCTCGGGGAGATTGTAAACGTTGCTGTTAAAGAGGCTATCCCATTTGGTCAGGTAAAAAAGGGAGAAGTGTTGTCAGCTGTAGTAATTCGCACACATAAAGAATATAAGAGAAAAGATGGAAGCTATATTCGATTTGATGATTGTGCATGCGTCATATTGCAAGCAAAAGATAATAAGGATCCAAAAGGAACTCGTGTTTTTGGACCAGTTGCTAAAGAAGTAAAAGACAATGGATTTAAAAAGATTGCAAGTTTAGCAGAGGAAATGTACTAATATGAAAATCAAAAAGAATGACAATGTCACCATACAAACTGGAAAAGACAAAGGAAAAAAAGGAGTCGTTGAAAAAGTATACGAAAAACAGAATACTGTCCTTATCACTGGAGTGAATCTTTACAAGAAACATGTAAGAAAAAGTGAACAGATGCCAAAAGGCGGCATTGTTGAAGTCCCAAGACCATTGAATGTAGCAAAAATTGCACTTGTTTGCCCACATTGTAAGAAAAATGTACGTGTTGGTTATAAAATTGAAGCTGGAAAAAAGCTCAGAATTTGCAAAAAGTGCAAGAGCATTATCTAAATACATATGTCATTTCAAGAATTTTTTCAAACAGAAGTAAAGCCAGCACTTATGAAAGAGCTTGGCTATAAAAACGTCAATGCGGTTCCACGACTTGTAAAAGTTGTCATCAATGTTGGAGCTGGAGAAGCTGTAAGCAATAAAGGAGCCATCGCAAAGATTCAAGAGCAAATTACACTCATTGCAGGGCAGAAAGCGATGATCACAAAAGCACGAAAATCAGTCTCTGCATTCAAAATCAGAGAAGGACTTGCAATTGGAGTCAAAGTAACCTTACGAGGAGCTAGAATGTATCATTTTATTCAGAAATTTACTACTATTGTTCTTCCACGACTTCGTGACTTTAAGGGAATTGAAGCAAGTACAGTAGATTTGCATGGAAATCTTAATGTTGGTCTCACAGAACAAACGCTTTTTCCTGAAATAGAATATGACAAAATTGATAAATTAAGAGGTCTTCAAGTAACTATTGTTACGACAGCAAAAGACCATCAAAAGGGCAGATTACTATTTGAAAAATTGGGAGTTGCTTTTAAAAAATAATCACCTATGGCAAAAACATCAGATGAAGTAAAATTCAAAAAAGAACAAAAATTTAAAGTTCGCAATAAGAACAGATGCCAGATTTGTGGCAGATCACGTGGATACATGCGAAGATTTGGATTATGCAGAATTTGCTTTAGAAAAAGAGCGTTAGAAGGAGAGATTCCAGGTGTTAAAAAGATTTCTTGGTAATGCACTATGAGTAGATCAACGAAAAAAGGCCCCTATATCGATGAAAACCTTATGAAGAAGGTTATGGCACAAAAGAAAGGATCAGATAGAAGTGTACTAAAGACATGGGCACGTGCATCTCAGATTCCACCAGAATTTGTTACACATAAAATTGGGATACATAATGGAAGAAAACATATAGAAGTACTTATTACTGAAGGAATGGTAGGCCATAGACTTGGTGAATTTTCTCTCACCAGAACGTTTAAGGGGCATGGAAAGATTACAAAGAGAACAGCAGATAAAACTTAATAGTTGAACTATATCTATGATGAACGATCCAATAATCGATTTGATAATCAGAATTAAAAATGCATACATGACAAAAAATGAGACATGTGAATGTCCACATTCAAAATATCGTGAAGCAGTTTTAAAGAAATTACAAGATGCAAAATATATTGCAGGCTACTCGGTTGAAGGCGATGTAATAAAAACAATTACAGTTGAGCTCTCTTATAAAAAGGGAGTGGGAGCTTTGACTGATGTCGCAATAGTTTCAAAGCCAGGAAAACGAGAATATATATCATATAGAGATCTCAGATCGGTTATGAACGGTATGGGAATATCATTTTTGTCGACTCCAAAAGGTATCCTTACCAATAGAGAAGCACGAAAAGAGAAATTAGGCGGCGAGTTATTATTTAAGATTTGGTAATTCTATGTCAAAAATTGGACAAAGACCACTCATAGTTCCCCCAACAGTAACCCTCACAGTTGAAGGGTATATAGTTACTGTCAAAGGAAAAGGTGGAACACTCTCAATCACCCTTCCTCAGGGAGTATTAGTAGAAAAAGGTAAAGATCAGAACACATATAATGTAACTCGAAGAAATGATACAAAAGACCAAAAATCACTTCACGGGACAATTCGCACATTAATCGACAATGCTATCATTGGAGTTGAAAAACCTTGGGAGAAAAAACTTGAAGTAGTAGGTACAGGTTTTAATGTAAAGATGCAGGAAAAAGACCTCGTTTTCAAAGTTGGTTATTCTCACCCTGTCATCTACAAGGAGACAGCAGGACTTACATTTGCAGTAGATGGTACAACAAAAGTAACTATTAGTGGAATCGACAAACAACTTGTCGGAGAAGTGGCTCACAAAGTAAAAATGCTTAAGAAACCAGACGCATATAAAGGAAAAGGGATTAAATACGAAGGAGAAAAGTTAAGAATTAAGCCAGGAAAGAAAGCCAAGGCCGCATAACAATCACGCATATGAAACATATCACAACAGATAGAAAATTAAGAAGAAAAAAAAGAGTTAGTATCAATATTATTGGTACAGCTGAAAGACCACGTATTTCAGTCTTTAGATCAAGTAAACATATTTTTGTACAAGCAATTGATGATAATGCAGAAAAAACAATATGTTCAGCACACAGTAAAAAAATAGAAACAGGAAAAAAAGCAGATAAAGCATTTGAAATTGGGAAAATGTTGGGGACATTATTGAAAGAGAAGAAAGTTGAAAAAGCAGTGTTTGATAGAGGAGCATATACCTATTTAGGTCGTGTAAAACGGCTTGCAGAGGGAGTTCGCGAAGCCGGTATACAGGTTTAATAATTATTTTTGTTTGTATGGCAGATCATTACGAAGAAAAAAAGTTGGAAGAGCGGATTTTACTTATAAAACGTGTCACCAAAAAAATCACTGGTGGTAGTCACATAACTTTTGTTGCTGTTGTCGCAGTTGGCGATCGCAAAGGAAAAGTGGGTGTTGGTATGGGCAAAGGAAGAGAAGTTCCCCAAGCCATTCGTAAAGCATTCACCAAGGCTCAGAAAAAAATGATTACAATTCCTGTGTATAAAGGAACAATTCCTCATCAAATATTATTGAAATATAAAGCAGGAGTCGTATTATTGAAGCCAGCTCCAGAAGGAACAGGCCTAAAAGTTGGAAGTGTAATTCGTACAATATTTGATCTTGCAGGAGTGTATAATGTTTCAGGCAAGATAATCGGCTCAAGAAATCAAATTGTTAATACTCACTTGATTATGAAAGCGATTCAAATGTTAAAACCAAGAGCTTTATCAGTTGCAGAGGAATCTAAAAAGTCATGACATCTTTTCTATCATTTTTACCAACACTCGTAAGACGCGCAAAAAAAAGACTTGGTCGTGGAATTGGAACCGGCAAAGGTTCTAAATCTGGCCGAGGTACAACAAGACATCAAAAAGCTCGATCTACTATCCCACTTCATTTTGAAGGTGGACAAGGAAGACTCGTAAAAAAATTCCCACTTCTTCGTGGAAAAGGAAGAAACTATAGTAAGAAAATAAATAAATATGTACTTTATTCTGAACAGCTCAATGTATTTGCTGATGGAGCAACCGTAGATCTTGACGCTTTGAAAAAAGCTGGGTTACTAGGTCCTGAAGTAAAAAATGCATTGATCAAACTCATCAAGAAAGGGGAAGTAACAAAAAAATTGACAGTTGCTTTACCAGTTACTCAATCGGTAAAAGCAATGATTGAGAAAGCCGGTGGAACGGTGACTGTATGAAAGATCTTGTTGAAAAACTAAAGCTTCTTGCTCGCGATGAACAGCTAAAACGAAAGATCTATTTCACACTCGCAATATTTTTGTTTTTTCGTATTTTTGCATTTCTCCCTGTTTCAGTTATCAATCTGGCAAAATTGAAAGCGCTTTTTGATCAAAGTCAATTTCTTTCTTTGCTCGATATATTCTCAGGAGGCACACTCATCAACTTCTCAATCATGGCACTTGGTTTGAATCCTTATATCAACGCGTCAATCATATTGCAACTTCTTTCGGTCGTTTTTCCTCCTTTAGAGCAACTTGCGAAAGAAGGAGAGTATGGAAGATTCAAAATGAATCAATATACACGATTCCTCACAGTTCCTTTGACTATTGTCCAGGCTGTTGGCATTTTCGTTCTCCTCAAAAATCAACGTATTATTGGCAATCTTTCTCCGCTTGAATTCTTTTCGTTTATATTTACATTAGTAGCTGGCACATTTATTCTTGTTTGGTTTGGAGAGCTTATTTCAGAGTTTGGTATGGGTAATGGCATTTCACTTATTATCTTTGCCGGTATTGTAGGGCGTGTTCCTGTGATATTAGGTAAAACCGCAACAACACTTAATTCTGAAATGATCATAAACTTTATCGTGTTCATCCTTGTTTCAGTTGGGGTCGTCGCATCGGTTGTATTTATCAACGAAGCCATTAGAAGAATACCAGTCTATTATGCAAAACGTATTAAAGGGAATAAGGTATATCAAGGTGCCACAAACTATCTACCATTAAAGCTGAATCAGGCGGGAGTTATCCCAATCATCTTTGCAGTATCTTTTGTCTTATTTCCACAACTTGTAGGGAACTTCCTTCAATACTCTAAACAGCCAATCATTGCAGCAATTGCAAAGTTTCTCGTAGTCACATTTAATCCTTCAGGAGCAGTCTATAACATCTTTTATTTCTTGCTCGTAATTGGATTTACTTTCTTCTATACAATTATTGTTTTCAGCCCTCAAAAGATATCAGAGGAAATTCAAAAACAGGGCGGTTTTATTCCAGGTATTCGTCCAGGAACAGCCACAAAACAGTATCTTGAACAGGTGCTCTATAAAATTACAAGTGTAGGAGCTTTGTTCCTTGGTCTGATCGCTGTTATGCCAACTATCCTTTCAGCAGTTACTGGTATCACAGGATTGGTTATTGGAGGGACAAGCATTCTCATAGTGGTATCTGTCGTTCTTGAGTCGTTTAAGATGATGGAATCTCAGCTTGTCATGAAGAGTTATGATAAGTACGCAAAATAAAAAAGGAACCCGACATAACGATTGTTATGATTATAAATGTTATAAAAATTATATAAACTAATATGGCAAAAAAAGGATCACGTGTACTTTTGGGATTGGTCTGTGAAGTATGTGGTAAACAAAACTATGTTACCCAGAAAAACAAAGTCAATACAACAGAGTCATTGAAACTAAAAAAATACTGCAACCAATGCAGAAAGACAGTAGACCACAAAGAGAAGAAAAAATTAAGCTAACTATATGAAATTTGTACTCATAGGCATTCAAGGATCTGGAAAATCAACACAGGGAAATATTCTCTCAAAGCTATTCAAGATCCCCTATTTATCTACGGGTCATATATTTCGTGAAATTGCTAAAGAAAAGACAACTCTTGGTCGCTATATAAAAGAAACAATAAATTCTGGAGCTCTCGTTCCTGATGAAAAAACAATTGAAATCGTTAATAGCTATCTTTCTCGTCCTGAGTATAAACGCGGATACATTCTCGATGGGTTTCCTCGAACACTCAAACAAGTAGAAAAATTCAAAAATCATGTCGATAAGGTTATCTATCTTCGCATCTCTGATAAGGAGGCCATATGGAGACTTGTTAATAGAAATGAAAATAGAGACGACGAAACACTCCCCGCAATAAAGAAGCGAATTAAAATGTTTCATACATTCACCGATCCAGTCATAGAATACTATAAAGAGAAGGCAATGCTTATAGATATTGATGGAACGATGAAAATTGAGGAAGTAAATCAACAAATACTTGAAAATCTGGGGAAACAGATAATAGATAATAAGGTTGTTTCGTGGAAACCAAAAAAAACAATTATTGCACTTGTTGGACTTCCAGGAGCTGGAAAAACAGATGCAGCAGCTTTTTTTACAGAGAAAGCTTTTCCTGTTATCTCATTTGGGAAGGTAATCAATGATTATATAGACAAAGAAGGACTCGCACATTCAGAAGAAGTTCATAAAAAAGTTCGAGAAGAGCTTCGAGTAAAACATGGAAAACAAGCTTTAGCTGTTTTAAATCAAGAAAAACTTAAAAAAGCACTTCATAAACATCAAATTATTGTTATTGACGGTATGAGGTCATGGGAAGAATATACATATCTTAAAGAAAACATGAAGCATGTCCGCATCTTTATTGTCAATATTTATGCAGATAAAAAAATACGTCATCATCGAGCAGCAAATAGAACGTATAGAAGAAACCTTTTTGGTGAGCAAAGAGATATCAATGAGTTGATTGGGACAAATATGGGACCAACTATTGCATTTGCGGATTTTGTTGTCAAAAATAACTTTTCTAAAGAGGATTTTAACGACAAGCTCGAGTCTGTCTATCGACAGATTTATTTTTCTTCATAATCAATGATCACCTATAAAACACCTGAAGAAATAGAAATAATGAAGGAATGTGGCGCAAAATTGAAACGCGCTATGCAAAAACTTCTTCCAGAAGTACATGCAGGTGTCACAACAAACTATATAAACAGGAAAGCAATAGAATACATTTATGATGAAGGAGCTGATATATCCTTCAATAAAGTTGAGGGGTATAAATGGGCTATCTGTATTCCAATTGATGAACAGGTGGTACACACTCCTCCATCCGACAGGAAATTGAAAGATGGGGAAATGCTCACAATCGATATTGGTGCATTCTACAAGGGATTTCACACAGATCATGCTATCACCATGATGGTCGGCGGCGTATCTACACCAGAAAAGGATCTTTTTCTCACAGTTGGGAAGGAAGCGCTGGAGGACGCAATCGCACAAGCAGTGGTAGGCAAACGAATTGGGGATATTTCAGCAGCAATCGAAAAACGGGTGAATGGAGCGGGATATGCCATTATGCGCCAGCTTACTGGGCACGGCGTAGGTAGAGAGCTTCATGAAGACCCCTTCATTCCTGGATATTCTGCGAAACCAATAGAAAAAACGATGAAACTTAAGGCTGGCATGGTGCTCGCACTCGAGGTCATCTATTCTATGGGTAAGAGTACAGAAATAGCCTATGAAGAGGGGAATGATTGGTCTATAATTACAGCAGATAAGGCTCTCTCAGCTTGTTTTGAACATACAGTGGCAATTACGGATAAAAACACCTTGGTTTTGACGTAAATGTATGTTACAATATACTTTTTATGAAGGAAGAAGGCGATTTTATTGTTCTTGAAGGCGAGGTCCTTGAAAACCTCCCAAACACCCTGTTCCGGGTGAAGGTTTTGAATTCAGATAAAATCATCTTGTGCTATCTGTCTGGTAAAATGAGAAAGAATTATATTAAGATATTGCCCGGAGATAAAGTAAAATTTGAACTGTCCCGGTACGATATGGAAAGAGGAAGGATTATTTATCGAGTTTAATTTATTTAAAATATATGAATATTCAATCGTCTGTAAAGAAAAGATGCGCAAAATGTAGTATGGTAAAAAGAAATGGCAAATTATATGTCATTTGTGCAAATCCCAAGCATAAACAAAGACAGGGATAATAGATTATTATTTATTAAGATTTTTTTATGGTTCGTTTATTCGGCATAATCATACCAGACTCAGATAAGGTACTTTTTGGTATTACAAAAATATACGGAATCGGATGGGTTAATGGCGCGAGCGTCCTCAAAAGAGCTGGCGTTGACACATCTAAACGAATGAAAGATTTAACTGAAGAACAGGTAAAAAAAGTCACAGCAATAATCGAAAAAGAATATCGTGTAGAGGGAGATCTTCGAGAAGAGATAAATGAAAATATAAAACGATTAAAAGAGATCGCCTCATACAAAGGCATTCGCCATATGAGAGGTCTTCCGGTTGATGGACAAAGAACAAAATCAAATGCACGCACAAAGAAGGGAAAGAAGAAGACAGTTGGTGCATTGAAGAAAGAAGTATGGGCAAAGTTAGAGCAAGGCAAAACAGCAGCCCCAGCTACACCTGCAAAAAAATAATCTATTAAATAATATCTATGAATACACCAACAAAAACATCTAGCAAAAAATCAAAAAATAGAATAGTCGAAAATGGAAAAATTTATGTTACAGCAACTTTCAATAACACTCTTGTCGCAGTAAGTGATGAAAAAGGTGCTGTTATTGCAACAGGATCAAGTGGAATGCATGGATTTTCTGGTACAAGAAAATCAACTCCTTATGCAGCAACCGTAACAACAGAGACAGTGTTAAAGAAAGTATCCAATGACTTTGGTATGCGAAAAGCAGTTGTTTTTATGAAGGGTATTGGACCAGGTCGCGAAGCAGCTCTTCGAGCAATTAAGGCTTCTACCGTTGATATAGACACTATTATTGATATTACCCCAGTTCCACACAATGGGGTAAGACCTCCAAAGGTTAGAAGAGTGTAATATTTATTATGAATTTTAGATGACTCTATGAGATATACAGGACCAAAAAATAGGATTGCACGCAGACAAGGAATTGACCTCGGACTAAAAACTCCTGGTTCAAAATCCCACGCGCGATTAATGAAAAAGATTACTGTTCCTCCTGGACAGCATGGGTTAAATAAAAGACGAAAAGTATCAGAGCGTGGAAATCAAATTCGCGAAACTCAAAAAATTCGCTTTATGTTTGGCGTCACCGCAAAACAGATGAAAAATTATTTTGCAAAGGCCGTTGGAACTAAAGGAAACACTGCATTATATTTAAGCACTCTTCTTGAAAGCAGATTTGACAACATAGTATTCAGATTGGGATTTGCACCAACAAGAGCAGCTGCTCGACAGATGGTCACTCATGGCCACATGATCGTTAATGGTTCAATGCTTTCGATTCCTTCCTATCAAGTACGAGTTGGAGATGTCATTACATTTAAAAAAGAATCAACTCAAAAAATTCCAGCTGTTGCTCAGATGCTTGAAATAAAAGATATGATGATTCCTGCATGGCTCGAAAAGCAAGCAACTGTCGGAAAACTTCTTGAAAAACCAAATATGGATATATTGAAAGATCAAGTAGATTTACGTTTAGTTATTGAATATTTTTCACGCTAATAATTAGTTATTATTTATTTTATTCAAAGTACGTATGTTGACACCACAATTCATTACTAAAACAGGAGAAACATCAGAAACATTTGGTGTATTCACACTTGAGCCACTTTCCAAAAGTTTTGGTGAAAGTATGGCAAATGCTCTCAGAAGAACACTTCTTTCCTCACTTGAAGGAACAGCAGCTGTTGCAGTTAAGTTTGAAGAAGTTCCTCATTTGTTTAGCGTCCTCAAGGGAGTAAAAGAGACAGCTCTTGAGATCACACTTAATTTAAAACTTATCCGTTTTAAGAAAGGTGCAGAAGGTATTCACACAGTAAAGCTCAGCAAAAAAGGTATTGGAAAAGTATTTGCAAGTGACCTTGAAGGCGATATTGAAGTCGTAAATAAAGATCAATATCTAGGTGAAATCACAGATACAAAAGGAAAAATTGAACTTGAAGCACTTGTTGAGTCTGGATATGGCTATGTTGCAGCAAATGATCAATCTCAAAAAGAGTTTGGTTACATCGCAATTGACTCTTCTTTCTCACCAGTAAAAAAGGTTAACTACAAGGTAGAAGAAGCCCGTGTTGGACGAAAGTCTGATGCTGATCGCGTTATTCTCTCTATCTGGACAGATGGCAGCATCACTCCTGAAGAGTCATTGAAACAGGCAGCAGCTCTCTTAGTAGCTCAATTTTCACACGTTTTTGTGCAAAGTGAAGCATTAAATGCATCAGCAACTCCTTCACTTGATGCTGCTTCCGGAGAAATGGACAAAAAGTTTAATGATCTTATAATAGATGAGTTAAACCTTCCTTCCCGAGTGGTCAATGCACTTCTTCGAGAAAATATCGAAACAGTTGCAGACTTGGTAAAAATTGGAGAAGAAAAGCTTGTCGCATACAAAGGGCTTGGTAGAAAATCAATAGACTTAATAAAAGATGAGTTAAAAAAGTTGGGGTTTGAGTGGAAATAATATGAAGCACAGAATTGCAAAAAGAAAATTTGGACAAGGATATGACGCAAACAAGATGTTGATGCGCCAGATGTGTCGCAACTTTTTTCTTGAACAGAAAATAACAACAACAAAAGAAAGAGTAAAAGCGATTCAAATCATCATTGAAAAACTAGTCTCTAAATCAAAAGTACAGTCTGAAGCAAATAAAAATGAAATTCTTAAATTCTTTGGAGAAAAGGCACTAGTCGAAAGGTTATTTAGCACAGTTGGCCCAGCATTTGAAAAAATTAATGGTGGCTATACAAAAATGACATTACTTGAGCAAAGACAGTCAGATGGAGCTATGATGGCACAGCTTACATGGGCACACCCATTTGTCCAAGAGAAAAAAGAAAAAGAGACAGTTACAAAAAAGATTGAAACTAAATAACAATGGCACAACTCACTAAAGTAACTAAACCAACATCCGAGACAACGGTAAAAAGAGCATGGCACCTTGTTGATTTAAAAGGCAAAGTTCTTGGAAGAGAACTTCCTCGTATTTCAACCATACTTCAAGGAAAACATAAAACAACATATGTTCCTCATATCGATAGTGGTGACAATGTTGTTGTCATTAACGCAGCCCAACTTGTCCTTACAGGGAATAAAATGGTAACAAAACAATATGACCATTTTTCAGGATTTCCAGGAGGATTAAAAAAGGTAAGTGCACAAGATTTACTTGAAAAAAATCCTGCACGTATGGTACTCAACGGTGTTGGAGGAATGCTCCCAAAGAATAAATTGAGAGACAAACGATTAGCTCGACTTTTTGTGTTTGCAGATGATAAACATCCATACACAGCAGAAGTTAAGAAATAATTATTATTTGAAAGATTTTTATGGTGAAAAAAACTAAAAATGTCTTGTATTACGAAGGCATCGGAAGAAGACGAACCTCAGTAGCAGTCGTACGTTTGTTTATTCCTGGAAAAGATAAAACCGCAATGGTTGGAGAAATAAAGATTAAAGAGGGAGAAATGCGAGTAAACGGAAAAAAGATAGAAGAAGTATTTCCAGCTCTCTACCAAAAAGTTCTCTACTTAAAACCAATGATGCTAGTTGATGCAGACAATCGTTTCTGTACTTCAATCACAGTATCAGGTGGTGGCATGCAGGGTCAACTTGAAGCTATTATGCATGGACTTTCACGAGCTCTTGAAAAGACAGATAAAGAAGTCATAAGGCCCATTTTGAAGAAAGAAATGCTTCTCAAAAGAGATCCTCGCGCAAGAGAAAGAAGAAAGGTTGGTACAGGAGGAAAGTCACGACGTGCAAAGCAATCTCCAAAACGTTAACGAGGTATAGTATTATCTATATATATGAAGAAAGACCTTTCTGTGATTATCGTCTCATTTAACACGAAGGAGCTCACACTTCACTGTATTGAAAAACTTCAAAAAGCTCTTTCCAAAGGGACGCTTAATGCAGAGACGATTATTGTAGATAATAACTCACATGATGGGTCTGCCGAAAGCTTAAAAGCACTATCTAATGGAAAAGATATAAAGGTACTTCTCAACCCAGATAATACTGGATTTGGAAAAGCAAATAATCAAGGGATGAAGCTTGCTGAAGGTCGTTATATACTTTACCTCAATTCAGATGTCTATGTTCCTGAAGAGCCTTTTTTAGACGCGCTCATCAAACAAATGGATGAGAAACCACTTCAGGGTGCACTTACAGTACGAGTCAACCTTGCCTCTGGTAGTATAGACCCAGCCTCTCACAGGGGATTTCCAACAGTCTGGCGCTCATTTTGTTACTTTGCAGGTCTTGAGAAAATTACTGCAAAGATCCCTGTTTTAAATTCAATTTTTGGTGGATATCATCTAACTTCACTGCCCTTGAATACTTGCCACGAAATCGATACGCCAACCGGCGCTTTTTTCTTAGCGCGAAAAGACATTCTTGACACACTTAAGGGTTTTGATGAAGACTTCTTTATGTATGGGGAAGATATCGATTTAGCATTTCGTATAAAACGGCTAGGATATTCGATAGTCTATGATCCAACATATACAGTTTTACATTTAAAAAATCAAAGCGGCATAAAGCGAAAAAATAATACGGCAGTTCGCTCAAAAACGAGAGGTTATTTTTATGAATCAATGGCTATTTTTTATAAAAAACATTATGAACAGTGCTACCCTCAATGGGTCTCTTCGCTGGTATACGCAGCAATTAATCAAAAAAAAAGTGCCGTATGAAACACATTGGAATTGATGCACGACTTCTTTTCCAAACGGGTGTTGGCACCTATCTTCAAAATCTTCTGCACATCATTGCAAACAAAAATTCTAGTGATTTTTCCTTTACCATCTACTGTCTTCCTCAAGATGCAGACTTTATTAAAAAAGAACTTCCAACTGCTACTATCCGCACAACTACCTCTCGTTGGCATACGATGAGTGAGCAATCAACGTTCCTTTCCGAAATTCAAAAAGACTCACTTGATCTGATGCATTTTACTTATTTTGGGCACCCCATCCTTTATAGGGCACCTTTTATTGCAACGATACATGACATAACTCCGCTTGTATTTAAAACTGGTCTTGCCTCAACAAAAAATATATTTACATACTCAATAAAACATTTAGCATTTGCTTTGGTATTAAAAAATCAATTAGTCCATAGTAGAGCAGTTATTACTCCCACAACAATAGTAAAAGAACAGCTGCTACAAATATATGGTGAGTCGTATAGGTCTAAAATATATCCAATTCATGAGGGTGTCTCATATCGACTTATAGGGAGTGAGGGAAAAAAACCAACTATTGATACTAATTATTTATTGTATGTTGGTAATTTTTATCCTCATAAGAATGTTCTTACACTCGTTCGAGCTTTTGCAAAAAGTAAAACGTCCTATTCATTGGTGCTTGCAGGCCCTCAGGGCTACTTTCTTGATGCTCTACTTGCTTCCTGTACAGATGAGGAGAAGAAGCGCTTAATTATTAAAGATAAACCATCATTACCCGAACTTGTTGGGTTATATCAACATGCCAAAGCGCTTATTCATCCTTCTCGTTCTGAGGGATTTGGACTGCCACTCGTTGAAGCTATGCATTTTGACTTACCTATCATTGCTTCACATATTCCAGTATTCCAAGAGTTGCTTGGAACTTCCTATTATTCATTTGATCCATACAGCATCTCTTCCATAGAAAAAGCAATCAATACATTTGAACAAGACAAAAATAAAAAAGTGAATGTATTGAGGAAAGATTTTTCATTTTTACAGATGACGGAAAGAACAATGGATCTTTATAAAAAGTATGCGTAATACAAAAAAGAAAGTTGCCATTGTGTATGATTGGGTTGATAAATGGGGTGGTGTAGAACGTGTTCTTCTTCATCTCCACTCTCTTCTGCCTGATGCAGATTTCTATACCTCTGCGGTTGATCCTATTGGAGCTGCTTGGGCTCAAAAAATTCAGATGAATAGATCATTTATCCAATCAATTCCCCTCTTTTTTCGCAGAAAAAGAGCATCAATTCTTCCATTTTATCCATTTGCGTTTGAATCAATGGATTTTGGGGCGTATGACACCGTGATATCAATTACCTCGGCATTTGCCAAAGGAATCATTACACGGCCAAATACGCGTCATATTTGTTATCTCTTGACACCTCCTCGCTATTTATGGAGTCATACTGATGAATATCTTTCGCCCACTATGAAAATACTCGCAGCACCATTACTGTCCCACCTCAAACAATGGGATAAGAAAGCGGCTATGCGGCCAGATAAATATATATCTATATCTCAAACAGTTGCAAATCGTGCAGCAGTAATCTATGGAGTAAGTAGTGATGTATTATTCCCACCGTTTGATACAGTTTATTGGGATAAACAAAAAAATGAATCAAAGAAAAACAGATATACCATTCCAAAAACGCCCTACTTTCTTTGGGTTGGAAGAATGGAGCAGTATAAAAAAGTTGAGCTTGTTTGTGATGTCGCGCGTCAATCCCCATCGCGTACTTTTGTTTTTGTAGGTACAGGAGGGTTGGAAGCACAATTAAGGCGTAGTGCACCAAAAAATTGTCTATTTATGGGTCTCATTTCTGATGAGCAGTTATCCCTTCTTTATACATATGCACAAGCCCTTATAATGCCTCAAAATGAGGATTTTGGCTATGTCTCACTTGAAGCTCAGTACCACGGCTGTCCTGTAATTGCCTATCAATCCGGCGGAGCGATAGAAACTGTGCAGGCAGGAGTTACAGGTTTATTCTTTAAACAACAATCAACATCATCACTCATAGCCGTGCTTGAAAGTTTCGACCAAATATCATACAATCTAAGACGTTCAACTGTGGTGCAAAAAAATGAACTTTTAAGACGCTTTGGGGTAGAAAGATTTAACAAACAGTTTATTATCCATTTTCAATAAACATTTATGAAAGCAATTATTTTTGCTGGTGGAGCGGGGACTCGCTTATGGCCACTCTCGAGAAAAAAATCTCCAAAACAGTTTGAACGTATTATTGGAGATAAATCAACCCTTCAACTTGCCGTCGAACGTCTTCAACCTGATTTCTCACCAAAGGATATTTATATATCTACAAACACATCATACAAGGCTATGATTCAAAGCCAGCTTCCTGAAATTCCTGATGAAAATTATTTCTTGGAACCTGAAAAGAAGGATGTGGGGCCAGCAATCGCACTTGTCATGGGAATTCTTGAAAAAAAATTTCCCCACGAACCTGTAGCAATCCTTTGGAGTGATCATTTAGTAAAAGAGGTTAATTTATTTCGTAAAATTTTGCTTTTGGCTGGTGAACATGTAGAAAAAAAACCAGAGAGCATTGTTTTTATAGCTCACAAACCTCGTTTTGCTAGCGCAAATCTCGGGTATATTCATATAGGAAAAAAGTCGCATGAAAAGGAACTTGTTTCATTTTATTCATTTGAGGGCTGTAAATATAGACCAGATGAAAAAACGGCTGAACAATATTTTAAATCAGGGAACTATGCTTGGAACTTGGGCTATTTTGTTACTACTCCCCATTTTATCTGGAAAGCATTTGAACGATTTGAACCAGAACTATATAAAACAATCCACACAATTGTTTCTGCCTACGGAAAAAAAGAATATAACGCAATATTAAAAAAAGAATATACCACTGTTGAAAAGGTAAATTTTGATAATGCGATACTTGAAAAAATTGAAAAAGAAAGTGCATCTGTAATTGTTGAAGATATTGGATGGAGTGATATTGGTGCATGGGAGGCTGTAAAAGAGGCAATGGAACAATATCCATATGAGAATATTATTCGTGGAAGGGTATATTTGGAACATGTAAGAGACACACTTATCTATAATTACGAAGATAAAAAACTTATTGTAGGAATAGACCTCGATGAACATATCATCGTCAATACGAAAGATGTATTATTAATTGCAAAAAAATCCTCTGTTGGAAAAATTAAAACTCTCGTTGAAAACTTCGAGGGAACTGAAAATGAGGAACTTACATAATATATGAAATCGTTTTTTTTTGGAAGACAATATAACTCATACATAAAACGGGTAATGGACATAGTTCTTTCAGTGATATTATTGATTCTTTTTGCTCCTATTTGTCTAGTTGTTTCCATTGCTATTAGACTAGATTCAAAGGGGCCTATATTTGCCGATGTGCCTGAGCGAGTGGGGCAGGGTGGAAATCCATTTAAAATGTATAAGTTTAGATCAATGATAAAAAATGCACACATCCTTCTCCATACCGATGCTCGCTTCAAAACATTGTTTGAACAATATCAAAAAGATAGCTACAAATTAAAAGACGATCCTCGAGTAACTCCTGTGGGAAAGTGGATAAGGAAACATTCACTGGATGAAATTCCTCAATTGATAAACGTCCTTATTGGTGATATGAGTATTGTTGGTCCACGTGCTTATTATCCAGATGAACTTGAAAATCAGCAAAAGAAACATCCTGATACAAAAGAATATGTCGTTGATGTACTTTCAGTGAAGCCTGGTATTACTGGCCTTTGGCAGGTATCAGGACGTTCGGAAGTCCACTTTGATAAGCGAATAGCGCTTGACGCAGAATATGTAAAAACAATATCATTATGGAAAGATTTATCAATCATTTTTCGCACACCACTCGTTATGATTACGGGTCGAGGCGCAGTATAATAAACAGAATATGAAAAAACGAACCGGAATCTTGTTATTTGGAATTATATTAGGTTTATTTGGGTACGTATATTTTTCCTTTTATGTTCCTTACACGCGTATTCAAGCAAAAGGAATGGCTGTTATGGTGTCTGGAAAGGATTTAAAGACGGCTTTTTCAAAAAATGACATAGACTTATTATCTTCAAAATTAAAGGTTTTTGATGATAAATATGCAGAGTTTGAAAAAGAGTCCCAAACGGTCTATTGGGCTAAATCAATACCTTACATCGCAGATTTTAAACGTGGAGTTGAGTCGGGTCGTTATGCTGTAGAAGCGGCCAAGGCGGCCGTCGTCTCAATTGCCCCCTATGCCGATTTAATTGGATTTAAAAAGGGTGAGACATCATTTGTTGAAAAATCTGCAGAAGGACGTCTTCAAACAGCCGTTTTAACATTGGATAAAGTTTTAAAGAACGTAGATGTAATTTCAGAGAATATTAATCAAATTGAAAAGCGATTAGAACAAATTGACGAAAAAAGATACCCAGAAGAGATTGGTGGGAAAAAAATTAGATCCTCTATCGGAAGTGTTAAAGAACAATTTGCTGGTATTTCGCGACTGTTCGTTGATGCGAAGCCACTTCTTAAAAAGCTTCCAGAAATTTTAGGTTCAAAGAAAGAGCAGACATATCTACTTCTGTTCCAAAATACAGCGGAGCGCCGTGCAACAGGTGGTTTTCTTACAGCATACGCAGTCTTTAAGATTAAAGAAGGGAAAATGACGATTGATAAATCAAGCGATATTTATACTCTGGATGCAAGTATTCCAAGTCATCCAGTAGCACCTCCTGAGATCCTTACCTACCATAAAGGCGTGAGTCAGTTTTATATTAGAGATAGTAACCTATCTCCAGACTTTGTGAAATCTCTTGAACTTTTCACTGCTCTCTATAAGAAGAGTAGTTTACGTGTTCCCTATGATGGCGTCATCGCACTTGATTCAAAAATACTCGTTGACATGCTTACCATTTTTGGAGATGCTGAAGTGAATGGAGTTACATTCAGTGCAAAGATTGATAAAAGATGTGATTGTGCACAGGTTATCTATCAACTTTTTTCCATTGTTGATGAAGAGGTTGGCTATGTAAAAGTTGACAGAAAAGGAATTCTCGGTGATCTTATGTATGAACTCATGGACAGAGCGCTTCGCTTCTCTCCATCAAAATACTGGGGAGCACTTGCACAGACAATGTTTAAAAACATGGATGAAAAGCATATTCTCTTGAATTTTAACGATCCAGAGATCCAACAATCTATCGAAAAATTAGATTATGCTGGAAAGATTAATGCGACTAAAGGAGACTATTTACATGTAAATAATGTCAATTTTGCAGGTGCAAAGTCAAACCTTTTCACAAAAGAAACAATTACTACAAAAACAATAAAAGATCAAAGAACCGTTGAGGTTGAATATAGAAATCCATACCCTGCTTCAAACTGCAATAGAATGCAGGAGCGCATACTCTGTTTAAATGCGCCTCTTCGAAACTGGGTACGTATTTATGTTCCTAAGGGTTCAAAACTTGTTGCATTTGACGGGTCAGCCATGAAGGTGCAGACATATGAAGACTTGGGTAAGACGGTTTTTGAAGGATTTTTAATAGTTAACCCAATGGGACTTGCAAAAATAAAAGTCACATATACGTTGCCAGCATCTATTGATTCATCTTCACTCCTCATTCAGAAACAAGCGGGAGTTGATGGACAAAAATATAATGTTTCGCTCAACGGAAATTCTGTATTCAATGGAGTCATGAGTAAAGATACGGAGTTTAAGTAAGCATGTCGTATCGTATACAAAAGGAGAAGGATGAGGGAATTGTTCTCTTAAAGAGGAATATTCTTCATTCAGATGTTCTTATTATAATCCTCACTCATCACTTTGGAAAAATAGCATTGCTTGCTAAAGGCATTCAAAAAATAACGAGTAAACGTATTGCTGCACTCCAGACGGGGAATATAGTGCGCATTGCTTTTTCAGAAAAAAAATCAAACCTAAAATATCTTACCTCAGTTGACTTAGTCTCGCATTTAACACCCATAAAAAAGGATCTCGTAAAACTTCAGCATCTCTACATATTATTATTTCTCTTTGAGCGACTTCTTCCAGATGGCCAAAAAGATGAAAAAACATATCTTCTCTGTAAACAGATCTTAGTTCGCCTCGCCAAAGAAACAACTGAGCAGTTTTCCATAGTTCATGCAATAAGTTCGATTTTAAACCAATCAGGCTATGGGTCATGTAGTTCCTATGATGAGTGCGTGACTATCGCGGAGGACATTATCGGTAAAAAAATGCCCATTGGTGTTATATAATTTGAGCATGGAAGAAATAGTAGCTCTTGCGAAAAGAAGGGGATTTGTTTTCCCATCATCAGATATCTATGGGGGCCTTGCAAACACCTGGGATTATGGACATTACGGAACATTACTTAAAAATAATATCCGTGACTTATGGTGGAAAACATTTGTTCTTGATCGCGAAGATATGGTTGGGGTAGATGCCAGCATCATGTTGAACTCAAAAGTATGGGAAGCTTCAGGGCATGTTGCGGGTTTTACCGACTCACTTATCGATTGTAAAAACTGTCATTTTAGAACACGCGCAGATCATCTTATTGAAGATAAAGTAGAAGGACTCAAGGTGGAAGGTCTCTCTGTTGAAGAACTGACAAAACTTGTCAAGGATCACAATATTGCTTGTCCAAAATGTGGCAAAAGGGATTTTACCGATGTACGCAAATTCAATCTTTTGTTTGAAACAAAAATGGGGATTATTGAAGGAGACAAATCCACTCTCTATTTGCGTGGTGAAATTGCACAAGGCATCTTCCTTAATTTTAAGAATGTATTAAATACCATGCGCGTCTCACTCCCTTTTGGAATAGCTCAACAGGGGAAAGCTTTTCGTAATGAGATTACCATGGGTCAGTTTGTTCATCGTACAATGGAATTTGATTTAATGGAATTTGAATATTTCATTCGTGAATCTGAGTGGGAAAAAACGTTTGCTTTTTGGAAGGAGCAAATGTGGAAGTTTGCACTTTCTCTTGGTCTTCAAGAGGATAAGCTCCGATGGAGAGAGCACGAAGATTTTGAGCGTTCACATTATTCAAAAAGAACAATGGATGTAGAGTACAACTATCCTTTCGGATGGAAAGAAATGTTCGGTCTGGCATATCGCACAAATTTTGATTTAACCAATCACATGAAAAATTCTGGAAAGGACTTGTCGTATTTAGATCCCACAACAAAAGAAAAATTTGTTCCTCATGTTATTGAACCTACATTTGGTTTATCCCGACTTACAGGAATTATTCTTACGGACGCCTTCGTCAAAGAAGAGGTCAATGGAAAAGAGCGATTCGTATTGAAACTAAATCCAAAAATTGCACCAATAAAGGCGGCCATTTTCCCTCTTCAAAAAGATGAAAAGCTTACGGGTGTTGCAAGAGAGCTTTTTGAGTCACTAAAAAAAATATATACAGTTGAGTATGACAATAAAGGGAACATCGGCAAGATGTATCGAAGACAGGATGAAATTGGCACTCCATATTGTGTTACGATAGATTATCAAACACTAGAAGACCAAACAGTAACTATTCGTGAGCGTGATACAATGAAGCAGGAAAGAATTCCCCTAAGTTCAGTGTCACGTGTTATCTCTGATCGTATTACTAATTCTTAACAATTTTTATGAAGAAGGACACATTATTTATTATTATTGGGGTTGTAATACTGCTTGCAGTTGTTGGTAATCTATTTTTGGCAAGGCAAAAAACAAAAGTAACTACGCCTGCCGTAAAAAAGGATGAATTAGGTGCTATTCCAACTGTTGATGCCACAACAAAAGTTACCCTTAAGGCTCTTACAGGGAATAAAGAAATAGTATTAAATGGAGCGGGTATTCCGAATGGAACAACCTCAGTCGACTATGAACTTTCCTATGATACAAAAGCTCAAGGAAAGCAGGGAGTCATAGGTACTATTTCGACCATTACTAATAATGGCTTTGAAAAACAAATGACACTCGGCACATGTTCATCAGGGCGCTGTGTGTATCATGAAGTTGTCAGTGCAATACAAGTTACCGTTAAATTCACAGGAGAATACGGAGAAAAAATCTTAGTTAAAGAATTTTCTTTGTAACGAAGGTGCTTCTTAGGATATACTGTTATTAATGATATAAATAAAAGGGGGTGAATTTATTATGCCAAATATACAATCTGCAAAAAAGAAAATGAGAAAGGATGTCAAACGAACAAAAAATAATGCTGTATACCTCAAAGCTATAGAGCAAGCGATCAAAGGACTTTTTAAAGTAAAGGGTCCTGTTGAAGCGAAAGACGTAAAAAAAGCGGTGTCACTTATTGATAAAGCAGCAAAACGAAAAGTTGTTCACAAGAACAAAGCAGCTCGCTTAAAATCACGAGTTACTAAATTGGGTTCCAAGAAGAAATGAAATATAAAATCAATCTTCTCCAGGAAAAAGAAAAAGATTTACTAGATAAGGGTATTTATTTTGTACTGCATTATTTGCGGTATGTGTTGGTAATTACTCAAATAGTCGTAATCTCTGTCTTCTTTTATCGATTTAAGATTGATCAAGAAATTATCGATTTAAAAGATGAGCTACAACAGAAACAAGAAATTGTTGCGGTATCGGAGCCTCTCCTAAAGGAGGCAGAGATTGTTGACTTAAAAACAAAACAGACACGTGAGATACTAGTCGATCAAGCATTATTTGCTGAATCCTTTACCTATTTTCTCGATACGTTTCCCCATAAACTCACCCTAAAAAGATTAAGCTTTCAAGAAGGATCATACAAATTTGAAGCAAGCACTTTTGATCCTGAGACTATCCGAGTGTATTTAGCACGACTAAAACAAGACAAACGTTTTAAGAAAGTTATCATTGGAAGTATTAAGCGCACTGGAGTTGAATTTATTGTGCCATTTACGTTGTCTGACTATCAACTATTTCAAGCAAAAAAATGAACAAGGCCGTAATAAAACGAAAATTATTAGTAAAAAAAGCTACTGACTATAGCTATACTATTCTATTCTTTATTTCATTTGCATTTTTTACATTCTTTGTCATTCGTCCAAATATTCTCACAATTCTTTCCTTACAAGAAGAGTCTGGCAGACTTCATATTCTTGACACTGGGTACGAAAACGTTATTAAGAAAATTGTTGACATTCAAACATTTCTTGAAGAAAACAGAACCGACCTCCCACTTCTTGACGAGGCCTTACCAAATGTCCCCCAGATAAGTAAACTCGTTAATGATTCACAGCTTTCAGCTTCCGAATCAGGAATGAATCTCAATACGTTGTCGATCAACAAGGTTGATCTCCGTGATACTGCAAAAAAAGTCACAAGAAAAAAAGTAAGCCTCACCATTGAAGGGGGAGCTAATTTTCTCCAATCAAAATCATTTATTACACAGGTGATGGACGACAGACGTCTTAAAACAATTCGTCAGATTACATTTGATATAGACACAAAGCAAGGTTCGGCAAGCGGAAATTTGAGGCTTGTATTAGAAATTGAAGGATTTTACCTGTGAAAAGTAAAGAATTACTCGTATTGGCTTTGGGGGTATTTCTCACCATCATTGCATGGATGATGCTGGATATATATCATATCCAAACAAAAATTAAAGAACAAATTACTATTAAACCAGCTCAAGTTCCAAATTATGTCATGGATAAGACTATAATTGATTTATTGAAAAAAAAACAAGAATAAACACATGGTATACAGCAAACTTTATAAACGAGAAAATAAAAAAGTATTACTTTCTCTCACTCTTATTGGAATTTCTGTTGTAGTATTGTGGCTTTTTTTGTTTATACAAGACCTTGGGTATAAAAATGGATGGGAAAAAACACAAGGGATCGAACGGCTACAGGTTGTCAATAAAAACCCTCATGGATTTGATATTATCTGGCTCACAAAACAACCCGTAAAAGAACAGCAATGGGTGGAATGGAAAAGCAATGATAGCAGTCAGGGGAGAGGGGTGGTGGAGCAAGTTGGGACGATCTACAGATCGTCCATTACTGGATTAAAACCTCAAAATACTTACACATTTAAAGTAAGAGTAGGAAATAAAACATATATATTAAACAATTTAATATCAAGTTCTGTTCTGTTGCCAAAAGAGTCAAAGGAGCTTCCTATTTCACCTGCCTATGGAAAAGCATTATTACCTTCTGGAAAGCCCTACTCAAACGGACTGCTTATATACGAAGTAGAAGGCTTTTCTCCCTTAGCCGCAATTACAAAAGAAACCGGAGAATGGCTTCTTCCCCTCACTGGACTTATTAATAATAAGACAGGAGCTATTGCCTCTGTCTCGGATAATCTTCCAGTTACAATTCGTTTATTTTCGTATCCAAATGGGTCGATCCATGCTACTGTTGGACGCACTCGCCCACTTCAGCAAGCAATTACTGCAGGAACAACGCGCCAACTAGCGAAAACAAATAATGGAACGGTGTTGGGTATTGATGCAAGCAAAAATACTATTCCAGAAGGACAACTTGAACCAAGTATTCTATATCCTAAAGAACGAGCACTTATTCCTGGAAATAAACCCCTTATGAGGGGAACCGCTTTACCAGGGCGTGATGTTTTAGCTTATATACAAGGTCCATTAAGACAATATAGCTATAGAACTATTGCTGATTCAAAAGGAGAATGGCTTATTCAATACCCACTGCCACTCGAGCCTGGAAACTATAAATTTTCAATAACAACTTTAGATAAAAGTGGTCATAGTTTAACGCTTCGTCGGTCGTTTCTTATTGTAAAGAGTGGGGAGCAGGTATTGGGAGTGGCAACAAACTCACCAACACTTATTCCAACACCAACAATCATTGCAGTAATTCCTACAATAGCCCCAACTGGCATACCAACAATTCAACCCACCCTCATAGCTACAAATCCAACTTCTATGCCAACAATAGTTACTCCTACGCTAAAAGTGGCGGGTGGTGGAATAAATGGAGCGTTAATGGCGGCCTTATTTTGTATAGTCATAGGAGCAGGGCTCATTCTTGCATTCTAGCTTCATTCTTCTGAGATATTGCAAAATCAAAGTAAATTAATATACAATGAATATATGGTGGGTATCGTAGATTTTTTTATATCGATTAACAAGATTGCACTTCTTGCTTTTGTCGTCATGTTGGGGTTTCTCGTTTACGAGATTATGAAAACGATAAAAGAAAAGAAGAAAGGTGAGAAGCCGATTGTCCCCCAATTTATAGATACTGTACAGCCTGCACCACAGGCGGCTCAAAACAGCACTCCTCTTCCCCCTATGCCTGTGGCTCCTCTTAAAAAAAAGGAAAGAAATACGAGTGGAATTGTTATGATTCTCATTGGAGCGGCATCCTTGGTCGGACTTGGAGTCGTAATGGTTGTCACGTTCAATACAAAGACCGCTGGCTCTCGAATAGCATCAACCACTGCGCCAATTATACGAGAGATATCTTCTGCAGGAATAAAACTATATGATCTAAACTGGATTGAAGTGAATAATAATAAAGTAGAAGCGGTTAAACCGGGCAAGAAAATATATATTAGTATTCAAACAATTGTTGAGGCTGACATTGATAGGGCGCGAATAAAGGTAAATCAACCTGATTGGCAGATTAGTGATATCGCCACACTATTCAATTCAAAGCTAAAGGTGTATTATAAAGAATATACGATTGCAACGGGAACAGCTCAGTTAAAAATTGATGCCCAGCTTCATTCAGCGAGTGATGGGTGGTTGGGCGACTAGTATGAAAAAAAAACGAACAGTTGTAACGGGAATACTTCTTTTTATGACCGTTGTCTTATTGGGCTCGACAATTTATATAAGCCTCTTATTGACATCTCCAAATTCTTCCTCCCCAACGGAGATAAAAAAAACAAAAGCATCTGCAGTAACGTATAAAAAAACAGTAGATCTTGCAACTTTTGATTCAACTGCAACCTCGATCCAACCCACTCTAATTGCAAGTGGCAACAACGATGTGAATCCAAGTATTTCTCCACTCCCCACGCTCCCTGCACCTACTTTAATTGCTAAGGCTAGTCCTTCAATCGTTCCATCAATTATTGTGCCAACAAAAATAATTCCAACAAACATACCTATTCTTACGAGTGCACCTCTACCAACAGTTACATTGGTACCAACAAATACACCAATTCCAACACTTGCAGCTGCCGTTGTTCAACCGTCCACTGTTCCATCAGCGACGCCAACATTACAGCCGCTATTAGCCTATAAAAGCACTTCAAATACTCCCACACTTATCCCTATCAATGATGATACTGGTGGTATGGCTATGGTAAACCCAACGGCAACAAAAGCGCCCACACCACTCCCGACAAAAAAAATACTGCCAACGGACGGTGTTCAACAACTACCAGAAACTGGATGGGTACAGACATCTTCAATCCTCTTTATTGTTGCAGCAACCACAATACTCTTCTCATTGTTATTTTAAATTTTTTATGTTGAAAAAAATTCTTCTCCCTATTGTTATCATTAGCGCCGGATTGCTAATCTACTGGCACTATATGGGTCCTGTTGGTAATTCCGCTACAGATCATATTTTTGTTGTACCCAAGAATCAAGAGGGATTTGATGTTGTAGAAAAACTCGTCGAGGGGAACTATATAAAAAATAAAAGGCCATTTTTGATTTTCAGGCAGTTTTTGCTATTAGGAAAAGTGGAAAGCGGAGGATATGTTTTACGTAATAATATGAGCGCCTGGGAGGTATTAAAAAAACTGAATGGAATATCGGATATGGTTTGGATAAGTTATAGTAGCTGCCTTAGGAAAGAGCAAATAGGGGAAATCCTCGCTGATAGTCTGAAATGGAGTCAGGAGGAACTTGATAAATGGAATACTATATACACCAATACAAAACCAGAATATTTTGAAGGAGTCTATTATCCTGACACCTATCTGATTTCTCGTACTGAGTCGGGAGATAAGATTGCGCAGAGACTAATCAATCGGTTTAATGAAAAATTTGCCCCCTATGCAGAAAAATATGTTAAAGCGAACATTCGTTGGATCACAGGTCTTAAAATTGCCTCTCTGATTGCCCGGGAAGCCGCAGGAAAGCAAGATATGCACCTCATCTCAGGTATCATCTGGAACAGGCTCAATATCGGTATGCCTCTTCAGATTGATTCGACTATGCAATATACACTTGGAAAGAATCAAGAAGGGAAGTGGTGGGGTTCAATTGTATTGGATGAAAAGCAAAATGAATCGCTCTATAATTCTTACCTTCATAAGGGATTGCCACCAACACCAATCTGCAGTGCAAATATTGATTATATTGAGGCGGCACTAAACCCCACAGAAACAGACTGTCTTTTTTACCTACACGATGACAAACAGCAGATCCATTGTGCAAAGACGTATGAAGATCACCTGAAGAATATCAAAACGTATCTAGATTAATTATTCTGTATTCGTGCTGCGGCGGTCAGCACTATTAATCCTCCCCAATATCCTGCGACTACATCTGTTGGATAATGGACTCCTAAATATACTCGGCTTATCCCAATGAGAAGGATGATGATACTAAATATTCCAAATGATATAAGGGACAGTCGCTTGTTTCTTGTGAGATGGAAAATAAGATATGATATCGTCAAGTAAAAAACGAATGAGGTCATTGCATGTCCTGAGGGAAAACTATAATCTCGCTCAATAACAAGCGGATAAAACTGAGGCCTTGGTCTTTGAATGATGATTTTTAGTATCACATCCACAACTTGAGCTACACAAGTCATCAATATAAGGAGAAAAGCTTCACTCCTTCTTCTTATCATAAATAGGAAAATTACCACGAGAATTCCCACATAGATCATACCCACTCCTCCCAACATACTGATGAAAACCATTACACTATTTAATGTCGAGAAGCGAAGGAGGTAAAAAAAATGGAGAATACCTAAGTCGAAAGATTGAGGAATACTTTTAAAAGTGACTGCGAATATAATCCCAATGATTATTTCACAATAAAGCAATAAAGATAATCTTTTTTTCCTTGCCGCCTTATTCATTAGTTATGAATTAATTGCTGTTTAACTTCAAGCTGCTGCACGAGCGATTTTTTCAAACTGGATTGGATCAAGGCAGGCTTTTCCTATAAGAAATCCGTCTATTTCTCCTGTTGCAAAATAATCTACTGCATTTCTTTCATTTACCGATCCACCATAAATAAAAATACAATTTTTTGGCAAATTCATCTTTTTTTTCATTATAACTGTTTGTTCGGGTGGTTCATTTTGTCCTGTACCAATTGCAGCAACGGGTTCGTAAGCGACAATTGTCACTCCTTCTGGGATTGGATCTTTTTCATCTCGAACGCAATATATAGGTGTAATTTTATGGGCGAGTGCGAGATCAACTTTTCTTCTTAGCTCTTCGTCAGTCTCACCAAATGTTTTCCTACGCTCACTATGGCCGATAATTGCATATTTGATCATTCCCTCAAGAGATGTTGCTGTGACGTCTCCAGTAAAACTCCCTTTCTCATATGAGGAAATTGTCTGCGCACCAATCCCAACATCTTTTTTATCTTTCAATTTTCCTTGAACATAGGAGATAAAAGGAAAAGGTGGAAAGACACCAATTACCACGTCTTTATTTGCCTCATGTTCTCGTAAAAATGTATAAAGCCATTCACGTACTTCTATAAAATTTTTGTTAGCTTTCCAGTTCCCAAGTATGTATCTCATTGAGGATAATATAAGAATAAGTAATGGTATAGTATAACGTATGCAAGAAATTGAGTTCAATACGTTAAATTCTGATCAAAAAGAAGCGGTTTCATATTCCGATGGTCCTTCAGTCGTCCTTGCAGGTGCAGGTTCTGGCAAGACGCGTGTACTCGTCTATAAAGTGCTCTATCTAATCACACAAAAAAAGATTCCCGCATCAGAAATTGTCATGATTACATTCACAAATAAAGCAGCTGCAGAGATGAAAAAACGCATAGAACAAGCAGGGAATGGCAAGCTGGGGTTTGTAGGGACATTTCATTCATTTTGTGCAAGTCTGTTGCGTCGCTATGCAGGGAGATTGGGATATGGGCCGGACTTTGTCATCTTTGATAGTGATGATCAAGAAGCGCTTCTCAAACAAATAATTAAAGAAAGCGACATCGACAGAATGACTGTCTCTTATTTATCACATTTAATTTCTGCTGCAAAAAACCAGCTCATTCCTCCCGATACATTTACAACATATTTTCCTGATGACAGAGCAGTTCAAGTTGCAAAGCTTTATTCCATATATCAGGCACGTCTTAAAAAGAATAATGCATTTGATTTTGATGATCTTATTATGAAAGTGGTTGAGCTTTTGAGAAAAGATGAAGATGTAAGTAATATAATTCATGAAAAATATACACAGATTCTTATTGATGAATTTCAAGATACAAATTATGCACAGTATTCCCTTGCTCGTCTTCTTTCTGAGGAAAGCCTTGATATTACTGTTGTTGGTGATTTTTCCCAAAGCATATATTCCTGGAGAGGCGCAGATATTCGCAATTTGGAAAAATTTCAGACAGATTTTCCCGATGCAAAACTATTTGAGCTTGAGCAAAATTATCGTTCGACACCACCGATTCTTGAGTTTGCATATACAGTCATTTCAAAAAACAATGGGCATCCTATTCTGAAGCTTTTCACAGAAAAAGATGGAGGAGAAGAAATTGTAATAAAAGAAGCTCAAAATGAAGAAGAGGAAGCCCTCTATGTCGTTTCTCAAGTTGAACGACTGAGAGATAAATATGGCTATAAGGAGATGTCTGTGCTCTACCGCATAAACGCGCAATCACGAGCCCTTGAGGAGGCATTTTTGCAGTATGGAATTCCCTATATGCTTATCGGAGGTGTTCGTTTTTATGAGCGTAAAGAAATAAAAGATATTTTATCCTATATACGACTCATTATTAATCCAGATAATGAGATTGCGCAAGATCGCATTATGAAGCTTGGTAAAAGAAAATGGGCAGAATTTGTTGAAAAATCGCAGAATATCAGGGAAGGAATAGAAAAAAAAGACACAGAGACAGTAATGGAGGAAATTTTTTCGGCAACTCAATACTTAGCACTTTACAACGAAAAAGATCCAGAAGAATACTCACGACTTGAGAATATCAAAGAGCTCAAAAGCGTTGCAAACTCCTATCCAAATATAAATGACTTCCTGGAACAGATAGCACTTGTAGAAACTGAATATTCAGAGGGAGAGAAAAAAAGAAAAGGAGAGGATGGCGTCAGACTTATGACTCTCCATCAAGCAAAAGGCTTAGAGTTCCCCGTTGTGTTCCTTGTGGGCGTTGAAGAGGGAATCTTACCACATTCACGCGCTTCATTTGACCATTTTCAGCTCGAGGAAGAGCGACGACTTATGTATGTTGGTGTCACAAGAGCAAAAGAACATCTCTATATTACCCATGCTAGACAGCGATTTCTTTTTGGAAGAAGAATGCAAAGCGCTCCTTCTCGTTTCATTGCGGAAGAAAATGAAGAATGGTAGAATGAATTTATATGTCAAAAAATGATATGGTATTTCGCATTATTCGCCGTATAAAAACAGTATGGCTTGAAATTGTCGTTTCATTTCTTCACTGTGTTGGCCATGTACCTCTCCATCATTATCGACGTTTTTTTTATCGCCTAGCTGGGATGGAAATTGGCGAGGGAACCTCAATTCATACCGGACTTAAACTATATAATCCCAGCAATATTACTATTGGAAAAGACACAGTCATTGGTGAAGACGCTATTCTTGATGGAAGGGGTAAAATAGTTGTCGGTGATCATGTTGCTTTTGCCACTGGAGTTATGGTTTATAACTCACAACATGATATTCGCGATCCACAGTTTGGTGCAGTAACAAAAGATGTCTATATTGGAGATTATGTGTTTATTGGTCCTCGAGCAATCATTCTTCCCGGCGTTCATATAGGTAAAGGAGCTGTGGTTGGCGCTGGGGCAGTTGTCACAAAAGACGTCCTTCCAGGTGTTATTGTCGGTGGTGTTCCTGCTTTGCCCTTAGGAGATAGACCTCTACAACATTATTCATATAAATTAGGTCGTGCTGCATGGTTTCGTTGATTACTTTCAGTCAGCCGTTCCAACAAGAAAGACTGCTCTCCATGGTTGATACCAGATATTAAAGTCTTTTTGAAAAAGGACTTCTTTACCCAAAGTTACTTTATATGAGTACCGTGAACGACCACCAGCTGCAGCAAAGTCGATTTGTTTTGTTACTCCTTTTTTAAGTGTTGGATCGTCTTGAAACTGTGGCTCAGGAGCACTTGCATAATCTGATACGATCGGGGCTGATAACTCTATAACCCTATTATCCTTTTTTCCATAGAGTTTAAATGAGAGTTTATTATTTTCTTCATCCGAGCTCGTCTGTATGAGAATACTTGCGGGGGTATTATTAATAAATTTAAAATCTACCGTTGGACCAAAGACTGTTGCATCAAGTCCGGGTTTTGAGTCATTTTCATAGTATCCAACACGATATGCATGTGAATGATGTTCAACAATGGGAAGGCCGGCGAGAAGAGCGGCTCGGAACAATGTTGTTGATACCTGGCAAATTCCTCCTCCATCCCCGAGCACAGTTTTCCCCTCCTTGATTATATAAGCAGGTTGATAGCCAGTAGAAGAAGATATATCACCAACCGTATCATTAAACGAAAATGTTGCTCCTTTGGGAATAAGGACACCATTAAATTTTGAGGTACCTAATAATAAATTGTGAATTCTCTGGGGAATCGAATGAGTGTAATCAGAGACACCATCTGCAAGAAGATCCTCGATCCCATATGTATTTGTTTGCGCAAGTGTAATGGTTGGCTTAACAACAAACCCCTGCACTTGAATAACGTTAGATCGAGGATACGTCACAAGTGATTGAAAGTATAAATCAACATCACGAACTGCCTTCTCTGTCTGAATATGGAGGCCATTCTCCTCTTTTGCAAATTCAATAACTTTGCCTGAATCAAATTGAAATTTTGCATTGATTGGCTGTTTTTCATACTGATCCACAAGTGAAGAAAGGGTGTCTCGAACAGGTTGTTTTGTGTATGTAATACTCAATGGGAATATAAATTGATGGAGGCCGGTTGAAGTTAGGAGTGTTTGAATTGCTTGTGAAGGAATGTGTGGTGAACGCCCCACAGTATATGCTTGATCAAAGGCTGCATCAAGATTGAGCCCAATATTTGTTAGTGAAGCGGGGAGAGTAGCGATTATTACAGAGTCATACGTAAGATTCAATGTCGTTTTTTGAATTTGTTTATTTAAGTCTGAAAATAGAAGATAAACCTCTGGTTTATTCATTCCACCCACATCTCTTCCGTTAATAGAAACATGAGGAAAAAGTCGTGATTCATATTTTTTCTTAAGTTGATGAGTAAGAAGTAGGAGTGAACAAACAAGGCACGTCAATACTAATATAAATACAAATATAAGCAGTGCAATTCTACTCCGTTTTTTTGGTATCATGAATATATGGATGATAGAAAAAAAGACGACCAATTGCAAGGGGCGTCTGAAGTTCCACAGCCGATATATGAGACGGTGCCTGTTGGTGGTGGCCAACAAGTGCAAGAACAGCCAACCATGCAGCCTGAAGAGATAAGTTCAAATGTGCAAGCAACAGATCAGGAAGATTTTACTCAAATTCAGCCGGAGATTGCACCTATTGATGTTGAACCACCTCGGCCATCTTCAAGTGGACAAAACAATAAGCTCTCTCAACTTTCAATTGTTATTGGGGGTGGAGCTATTTTTATCCTTGTTTTTATCATGATTTTTGCGCTTCTTGCTGGTCAAGGAAAGAAAAAGCCTCCTGTTGAAAAACAAATAGTGTTGAATTATTGGGGTTTGTGGGAAGAAAAAGAGGTTCTTGATCCCCTCATTAAAGAGTATCAAAAGGCGCATCCAAACATTACAGTCACCTATGAAAAAAAGACTGAACAAGATTATAGACAAAAACTTATCACCTGGATTAAAAAAGGGCAGGGTCCGGATATATATAGATTCCATAATACTTGGATTCCAGAGATCCAAGAGATAGTCTCACCACTTCCTGAAAGTGTCATGTCAGTGGCCGACTTTGAAAAAACATTTTATCCTATTTTCACAAAGGACTTAAAGTTTGGGTCAAAAGTATATGGTATGCCACTCATGATTGATGGACTTGTCATGATCGTCAATGAAGATCTTTTAAAAAAAGCAGGAATCTCTTCAATTCCAAGTAATTGGGATGACATGATTGCTGCGGCAAATCAAATGACGGTTAAAGAAAAAAATAATAGAATAATCACCGCTGGCTTTGCAGCAGGAACGGCGTCGAATGTTGCACACTTTTCAAATATTTTTGGGTTGATGCTTTTATTAAACGGTGGTGATCTTACCAAGCTTGATAAACCTGAAGCAATTGGTACGCTTCAGGCATACAGAGCTTTTGCAGAAGAACCAAATAATGTATGGAGTGAGGAAATGCCAAATTCAATTGCTGCTTTTACAGAGGGTAAAGTGGCTATTATTTTTGCTCCAAGTTGGGAAATTCACACAATTAGAACAAATGCCCCTGATTTAAAGATCGCTGTTGCTCCTATACCAAGCCCACCTGGAGGAAAGCAGTTTTCCCTTGCAACCTATTGGGTAGAAGGCGTCTCGAATAAAAGCCACAACCAACTCGAGGCTTGGAAATTTCTCGCATTTCTCGCATCTAAGGAGAGTGAGACAAAATTATATGAGATTCAAAGCAGCGTACGGACTTTTGGCGCCGCCTATTCACGCATTGACTTGTCGGAACTGCTGATTCAAGATCAGTATCTCGGACCAGTTATAAAACAAGCTGCAGAGGATCGTTATGTTTCGCTTCCGCTTATGGTAAACACATTTGATGGGGGATTAAATGATGAAATTGTGCGCTATTTAGAAAATGCAATCAATGGAGCCTCCCAGGGTGTTTCATATGATGAGGCGATGAAGACAGCCAAAAGTGGAATCGATCAAGTTTTATTGCGCTATAAGATACAATAGGAGTATTCACATATATTTATGCAATTACCGTTTTTATCAGATAAAAATACAGGTGGTGAGCTCTATTGTGGCATCCTCCTGAAAGAGGCACAAGGCATCTGCTATATCTTTGAAAAAAAAGACACGTCGATTCGGATTATAAAACAACGTGAATTTCAGTACATGAACGGTTGGGAGCATATCGTTGATGATGTGGATAATACACTCTCACTCATCGAGCAGGAAATTGCTGGCACTATAAAACTTACCCATTGTATTTTTTTCGTTTTCACACATCTTATTGATCCACAAACAAAAGAAATTGCAAAACAATACTCATCAAAAATACGTGATCTTGCAAATAATCTTGAGCTTAAACCACTAGGATATATGGAAGTAATAGATGCAGTTCACGAACAGCTCCAACAAGAAAAACAAATAGCACTTTCAAGCATTGTTGTTGAACTTGATGATACTATGATGACGGTATTTTTGTTTAAAGGTGGGCATAAAATCGCGATACAACGGTGTTCAAGGACTGACAATTTTGCAGCGGATATGGATAGCGCACTTGAGGCCGTTGCAGAAACACATATTTTGCCAACACATATTTATTTATATGATTCATCAGATTTAGCTGAAGAGTCGTCAGACCTCATGCTTCATGCGTGGAAAAAAAATATATTTATTCAACAACCTCGAGTAGTAGTAGTCGCACCATCAACAGTTAATGCTTCATTGAAAAACCTACTCGAGCGCCAACTTTGTTCGCCTGAAACGCTATTATTGACCGCTGAAAAAAAAGACGAAAAAAAAGAAGTATTGGGATTTACGATAGGGAAAGAGGTAATGCAACAAGAAGAGGTTCTGGGAGAAGAAGCCCAAACTGTTCATTTCACAAAACCTGCATTTTCTTTTCCAAAGTTTTCTCTTCCAGCAATGCCATTACTTGCAATTGTGGGAGGGCTTGTTGCCCTTATAGCTGGAACAGTGGGATTTCTATACTTCTTTCACAAAGCAACAATCTCCATAACAATTCCAACTGAGAAAAAACAAGCCGAAGTTACCATTCTTGCAGGCAAGAGTCCTGAGAAGGAAAATGTTACAGAACTTCAAAATGTCGTCTCTTCATTTTCTGCGACAGAAAAAAAAGACACAACTGGTAAACGAGATATTGGAGAAAAATCTGCTGGAGAAGTGACCTTATACAACTATGATGAAAAAACAAAAGAGCTTGCTAAAGGAACAAATTTAAAAATTGATGCACTTCAATTTGAAACAGACGACGCAGCAAATGTTCCCGCTTCACAGTTTGGATCAGACGGAATTACAAAGAATCCAGGAAAATCTAAAGTAAAGGTGAGGGCCGTTGTACTTGGCCCAGAGAGTAATATTGATAAAAATAAAAGATTTTCAATTCCTGGCATATCGTCAAACACGCTATTTGCAATAAATGAGTCAGCAATAACTGGAGGGACAAAAAAAACTGTACAGACAATTGCAAAGGTTGATATCGAAAGCATCAGAGCTCTTGTGCTTGATAAAGCAAAAAAGGATGCTCTTGGAAAACAAATTGACTCATCTTATTTATTAATCCCAGAATTAACGACCGCAACGATTAAAACTGAAAAACCATCGGGAGAAATAGGAGAAGAAGCATCAAAAATTAGCTACACCGGCTCGGGAGAAGTGACAATCTATCGGATACAGAAAAAATTAATCGAAGAACAAGTTCAAAAAAAATTAGAATCAGAAAAACCTTTAGGATATGAGACAAGTGCGGTGCAGTTTTCAGTAAAGAAACAAACGAAGATAGAATCGGGAGATATGCAGTTGGTAATTGAAGGCTCCGTTGAGTATAAAAAAACAATGTCTTCCAGTGAGATTTTAAAAGCGGTAATCGGAAAAAATAAAATTGACGCTGTCAAAATTATTGAAACAACATTTGGCACGCAGAATAATGAAATCACTATCCAACCAGCAATTCCACTTATACAAGACCAACTGCCTTTTTGGGGAGAGCATATACGAGTTGAGTTAACGAAATAAGCACTGTATGGCGATTCATGTTTATTTAAAGGAAAACACTTCCAAGAAACGAAAGGCAATTAATATTGTTTCTTATGTAACCCTTAGCATTGGTTTGTTATTATTGTTTTGGTCATTTTATCCGGTAGTCTCCTTTGAGCTCTATTCACGATTTGTACTTAAAAATGGTCTCGAGTCTCCTCTCCCTAATAGTTCAACCGCATCATCTATTCAAGAAGCTCAATCAGTGCTTGGGAGCAATGATGCTTTTTCAAGCAATCTCAAAGATTTTACACAAGCTCATCTGTGGTTTCCAACAAAACAGGAAAAAGGTGAGAAGCTTCAGGGTGGGGTGCAGGAATATCTGCTGAGCATCCCGAAAATAAACATTACTAAGGCAAGGGTCGTCGTAGGAGGGGATGATTTGACACGAAGTCTCATTCATTATGTTCCTCGTTCAATGCCTGGAGAGTTTGGAAATGTGTCTATTTTTGGGCATTCAACGTTGCCACAGCTTTATAATGAAAAAGATTATAAGACTATATTTACCTATTTACCTTCGCTCCAAAAAGGCGATTCGATCTTAGTGACTGTTGGAGATTTAGAATATGAATATGAGATTTATGATATGTTTGTTGTGAACCCAGACAAGATTTCGGTTCTCGATCAGCAGTACGATGCATCCTATATGACACTCGTTACGTGTGTTCCTCCAGGAACATTTTGGAAAAGGCTTGTCATTAAGGCAAAGCTAGTAAAGCTCCCTTAACTAGATTTAGTACCTATTGTTTTATCCTATAATATCTGTTATAATTATCGAATGTTTTTCTTGATACGATCACGCCTAATTTGGCTTTGGAGAGGATTGCTCCGTTTTCTTTACTTTATTCTATATTTGGAAATAACTTTCTTCATTACTATAGGTGAATATACAGAGCTTATCATAAAGACCTTATTTCGTATACTACTTTCACCATTTGACTTTATTTGGAAACATAAAAAAAAGGGAATACAGGGAGTTCTTTTTATTTTTAAAAAATGTGCGTCATTTTTTTTATTACTCCTTAAAGGAGTCGCCTTCATTATTCATTCGATTATCATCCTTCCATTTCGTTTTATTGCGGCACTTTTTTCCTCAGAACTTAAATTTTTTCTCCTAGGAATTACACTTTGTTTTATGGGATTATTTTTGTATTCATCATATCGATTTGTTGTAGAGCTTCCTTCTCCCACTGATATTGGAAAACTTAATTATCCTCTTTCTACTCATATGTATGATAGAAATGGAAAGCTTTTGTACGAAATTTATAAAGATCAAAATAGAACACTTGTTCAATTAAAAGATCTTCCAAAGTATATATACCAAGCAACTATTGCAATTGAAGATAAGGATTTCTATACCCATAACGGAGTGTCACTTCTTGGAGGTATTTTGAGAGCAGCAAAGGAAACAGCTCTTAATAAAGGATTGCAAGGTGGATCAACAATTACTCAACAACTTGTAAAAAGTGCTCTTCTTACTCCAGAGCGTACAATAGAACGTAAACTTAAAGAGATTTTATTGGCTCTCTGGACTGAAAAACTCTACACAAAAAATCAAATATTAGAAATGTACTTAAATCAGGTTCCGTATGGTGGATCTGCCTACGGCATCGAGGAGGCTTCAAAAACATATTTTAAAAAACCTGCAAAAGAACTAACTATAGCTGAAGGTGCATTTTTAGCTGGTATGCCCCAGGCTCCTTCAGTCTATTCTCCCTATACAAATCCAGAGTTGGCAAAAGGGAGAAGGGATGAAGTTCTTAAACGTATGTATGAACTTGGATTTATTACAAAAGAACAAAAAGAATTGGCCAATAAAGAAGATGTTAATGTTACACCATTACAAAATACCATACGCGCTCCTCACTTTGTCTTTTATATAAAAAGTGAACTGGAAAATCAATATGGAATACAGCGTGTTGAGGAAGGTGGATTAAATGTAATCACCTCGCTTGATTTAGATATACAAAAAGAGGCAGAAAAAATTGTGACAGAGGAGTTGGAGAAGGTTGCGTATTTGAACATTTCAAATGCAGCCGTTCTTGTTGCAAAACCTGAGACAGGTGAGATTCTTGCTATGGTGGGATCTGCTGATTATTATGCTATGCCATCGGGAGCATTTAATGTTGTAACTGGGCTGAGACAACCTGGAAGTTCTATTAAGCCTGTAACATATGCCCTTGCTCTTGAAAATGGACTCACAGCATCAAGTATTATTGATGATGTCCCAACAGCGTTTGGGATTCCTGGAGCAGCTCCTTATGTCCCTGTCAATTATGATGGAAGATTTCATGGCCGTGTTCCTCTTCGTTATGCACTTGCTAACTCATTTAATATTCCAGCCGTAAAACTGCTCCAAATGGAAGGAGTCGATAATATGATTTCTTTTTCAAAAAAATTGGGAATCACCACTTGGAATGATTCATCTCGATTTGGACTATCTCTCACTCTTGGTGGGGGCGAAGTGCAGATGACCGATATGGCGACAGTGTATGGAACGTTTGCAAATATGGGAGAACGAGTAAAGGTTACTGGAGTAAAACGAATATATGACGCAAGAAATAAAACACTTTTCGATTATAATCCATCAAAACGACGTGTCATGAGTGAGGAAGTAAGTTATATCTTGTCAGATATTCTTTCAGATAATTTTGCACGTCGAATAGAGTTTGGCACAAGATCAGCTCTTGAAATACCGGGGTATAAAGTAGCGGTGAAGACGGGGACTACTGATATGAAAAAAGATAATTGGACGATTGGATATACTCCTGACTTTGTCGTGGTTGTTTGGGTGGGGAATAACGATAACACACCCATGGATCAATATTTAGCATCTGGAATTACGGGAGCGGCACCAATTTGGAATAGAGTAATGTCATTCTTATTGACAAAATATGGGGCACACTGGTATGAAAAACCAGCAAATATTGTTGAAAAACCATGTTACTTTGGAAAGACAGAATATTTTGTCCAAGGGACGGAAGCGAAAGCAAACTGTTCTAGTGCTATTCTTGGAACTCCTGTGGTTAGTCCAACGAAGGCTCCGTAACCACATTTATTTATTCTCTTAGAGTGCCATTTTTTTTTAAAGTCATTCTATTTTCAAATAATATATATTTAAACAAATTCTCTAAGAAAATCTCCTCAGTAATTTGGTCCTCGGAAAACAGTTTTACTATTTTGCGCATTTCTCCAGACTCAATATCCGCTGCAAGCGCGAGAAGCTTCGCAGTTTTATATTTACTTATACCTGCTATAAGCTCCGTTTCATACTGTGCTAATTCTCCATTAGATTGAATATATCGTCTACTTTTTTGAAGCCCCTCTTGCGTTGCAAGGGCGCTGAGAGCTATCGCCATAGATTGTGAGAATTTTGCAGTTTCATAAAAATCTAATATTTCATTAGGTTTGAGTACTCCATTTACTCTATAGTGGGAAATTCTATTTTGAAGCTCTTCCCATCTCCCATTCGTAAATGATGTATCGCAGTAACTTGAGATCCATGCTTCTGTATGTGAAGTACCGATAATTTTTCCTCCTTCTGAAATATACATATGTATTTCATCAAGTGCCCGGATGCTTCTTTCTTGATGAGCTGGTAGGGAATATTTACGCATTTTTTTTGATTGGATTATTAGGTAGTCTAAGCTATCCCAAAAAATCGGTGCTTTATTTTTTTGTGCCCAAAGAATAACACCCTTTGGATCTGCTTCTTGAAAATGTCCATCAATGTATGCGTAGGGTTGATTATTTTTTCTGTATGTTGCTCTTAGTCCATATATAAGTGCGCTTTTCCCATCGCCCAAATCACCAGTAACCAATAATGAATCAGGTGAGTGAGTAATTGCTCCATACAATGCCTCTGTTTCTTCAATAAGCCAATGTGTTTTTTCTGGAACGAGGTTTATGTCTGGCTTTCTATTTTGAAGAGCGGGGTCAAAAAAACCAAACCCCCTATTCCTATTAAACCATTCTCCATTTCTAGAGATAACAGCATGATTGATAATCGGATGGACTTCTTTTGCCATGGTTAGAACTAATACTCTTGATAAAAGAAGGGGTATTTCTCATTTTTTATATAATAGGGAATATATTTGGAATTTCTCAGAACATCAATCTCATATCTAATAATCACTTTCCCATTTTTTTTGAGGATAGGAACTCCGTGATAGCAGTAAAGTCGTGCATCTCTGCTTATTGGATAAAGGTTTAATTTTTTTTCACCCATTGTGAAGCTTAATTTAATACTATTTGGAAAAAGATGAGAAGATAGTCCACTCGTATTAATTGACTGATGATAAGCCGTATAGGGGATGCTCTTATTAAATGATTTTTTACTGAGGACATTTCTTATTTTGCTGAGGGATGGCTTTTTTAATTCATGATTATATATATCCATCAATCGGAACAAAGAATACCCTCTTGTGTTAATACTTGTATAAAGTGTATCTTTTACTTGAGATATCATGTCTAGTGTATCTAAATCCTTATTTTTTAATCCATCTCGTATTATTTTTTTGTTTTTTAAAATTTCTATTTTAAATTTGGGAACTTTTTTTTCTAACTTAGAAAGATCAAATAATTGAAGACTATTTTGCCATCCTAATGTATTAATCCATTCCTTTATTGTTTTAAAATACTCAGAAGCTTCTTTTCTTGATATTCCAACAACTTTATAGAATATATAGC